>Ga0256841_1000253_pt1 | contig 58467 bp, 44 predicted proteins | sample 356308metaG_FD_185971 | JGI IMG/M metagenome (GOLD analysis project Ga0256841, IMG submission 185971) | Hydrothermal vent microbial communities from Mid Atlantic Ridge, Atlantic Ocean - 356-308 | ecosystem: Environmental > Aquatic > Marine > Hydrothermal vents | place: Atlantic Ocean: Mid... | reverse complement strand
CGGTGGGGAAGCACCGTTATAATAAATTTCGCTGATAACCAGATTGGAAGCAAAAACAGGTTTCAGTAGGATCTGTAAAGAATCTCCGGGATCGCTTAAAGCCACGGAAGATACCGTTCCCACCAAAGTAATACTCTCCTGAAGTCCGATATATTCTTTAACTATTTCCATGGAATAGTCCTTCTTGGCACTGCAATTATATATATCGGGAATGATATTTGAAATAAGAGCCACACCATCGGAATCGGTTACAGCCTTATAGGAAATTGAATAGTTTACGGAATGAAGCTCCAATTCGGCTCCGGCCACTCTCTTCGTATTGCCGATTTGCCGGGTTACAAAACTGGTATCCGTGGTCACAACCCGGATGGAAAATTGCCGGGAGCCTTCGGTTGTCAATTCTTTTTTACACTTTTGCAGAAGAACAAATGCTAAAAAAATAATGACGATAATTTCAAATCGTTGCATTTAGTTAAACCGCTTTATATAGTTAACCAAATCATCAAAAACCGTACTTAATTCCACTCCGTAAAAAATTTCCGGATTCCTTCTAAGGTAAGATAATGAACCCGGAGGGACACGTTTCCTTAAATAGAGCGGACGGTAATTCAATAAATTATTCACAAAAAAAGAAACTTCCGAGCCCTTCCATAATTCTTTGCTGACCCGCAAATTCATCAGCCATAAATCGGGCATATTTTCCCAGGTGGATTGATATTGCGCGAAGATTCTGCGAATGCCCGAATATTTTTCACTGCCCCGTTGTGACGGAGAAATTTCGTGGCGTTGCCCGTCCTGCGTGATGTATCCCAGAGCCAGAGAATCGGATAATCCGGTGAGTCGGTTTTTTTCCATGGCTATTTGCTGCAGGCTTAATGTAAACCATAACCCCAGAGATTTGACCGTACTATCGAATCGATAGTGAATGAGTAATTGCTCACTTTTGCTGGCTGTTGCCTGCCAATAAGGAATAATTTTTTCATTAAATCCACTTACCTGACGCAGTCCTCCATACTGGTAATGCTCTTTTCCCCAACTACTTTCAGTGACATGATAGGCAGCGTCCACTTTCACAGTGATATTAATCATAGGGATTTTCTTTGTAACAACAGACAGCTCCAAGCCTTCTGAAAGGGATTGCACCCCGTTGATTACCCTTTTGTAGTCCAGAAGTATCGTGTCGCTCGGAATGCTTATTTTCGTATCCGGCCAGTAGGGATAGGAATGTTTTACGAATGAAATCGGTGTAAATTCCGAAGTCTCAAAACCGTTTCGTGTTTTCTCCTGAAAATAGGTTAAAGAAAAACCGACCTCTTTAATGCGCTGGTCCAGACTCATTTCTATCTTCTCTCTAGTGAACGCCTGGAGATGCCGGTTGGTACGGTCGATAACCTGCGTATTGACGATAGCGAGACGATTCTGCGGATTTTGCGGATCGTAGTACATGGAATCAACGATATCAAAATAGACGGGATTGGGATAGATCATACTAAGTGTTGGAGATTTGGCCGTCTTGCCATAGCCGGCACGGAGCTGCGTTTTCGGCGTCAGATAGTACACAAAATTCAATCGTGGATTAAGGAAGGTCCCGTGATCCGTCTTACTGAAACTGTGCACTCCGAACAGATCCAGACGGCTTCCGAATTGCAAAGAGAAATCCCGCCAGACATGTCCGCTCAGTTCATCCTGGACATAAAACGAAAGTTGGTTCAACCCAGGTATAGAACTGTAAGGCCTCGGACGGTCTCCTTCATTGGCAAAACTACGCGGAGGTTTATTTAAATCAAAGATACGCCCCGGCCCGTTATTGAACTCGTAGCGGACAGTAGAGCCGATTTCCCATTTATGGAAAAATCCGGCCCTTAAAAATTGATTTTTATAGACCAGCTGACCGAATAAATTCCAGGCCCGGCCTTTGACCCATAATTTGGAAAGATATTGCTGAACAAAAATCCCTTCGCTTAAGCCCGGCTGTAATCGCGTACCAATGACACCGATATCCCGGCTTACAATTCTCTTAATATAAGAATCCTGACGATTCATGTTTACAGAAAAGAGAGCGGATATCCTCTGTTTTTTTTGAAAGCGATATAAAAAATTCGTGTTAAAACGAATTTGGTAATTGCGGTTATAGCGTACGGTCTGTAAAAGATCACCGGGCCGTATTTTCTGTTCATCCAGGGTTCGGGTATAATAGAAACGGTTGGTCCAGTCTAATTTTTTTTCAAACAAGTGAGAGAAAAAATTAATCTGACCTCCGATTCTGGCGTATGAATCTCCCGGAATACGTATATTTCTTAAGCTCTTGGCATAATTTACATTAAAATTTGCCGAATGGTTCGTCCAACGGTAGCCACCGGCCACATTATATTCATGATTCCGGGGATTGTATTTATATTTTATCCGGTAGGGTGTATAACCGCTTTGGGTTTCTACGACCACGGCTCCGGCACTCAAGTCTCCATACTTTGCCGAGGGTATGCCCCGGATGACTTCTATACTTTTGATATTATCGGCAGGCATCTGTCTGAGGTCTATTCCGGAGTTAGCCGTAACCCGATAAGCCCCTCCTAAATTTAGATCCGTATCGATCTGCATATTGGCATTATTCGATAAGGGGACTCCATCCACCAGGATTTGCGTACCCAGGGCCGCATTGCGATTGGCCTCATCCGTGGTCGACAATTGTCTTAACTCGATCTGTTTCACATTTTCCAGACCGGGATTCGAAAATTTTTGACCGGGAATTAATTCCAGTATATCCCCCAGACTTGATGCCTGAATATGTTCGATTTCTCCGGAAGAAATCCTGGTTGTGGTCGCCGGCTCTTCCGGTAAAAGCTCCCGATCCGCCGTTACCTCTATCCCGCCGATATAAAATCGCCGCCCTTCTTTCAGGCTTTTCTGTAAATAGATGACATCATACCAGCTTTGTCCTTTTGCAACCTTTACATTTAATAAAACCGTCTTGCCGTAACCGGGTGCCATAAAAGTAAGAGTATAGCTTCCGGGATGAATATTTTTAAATAAAAATGATCCGTCTTTATTGCTGTAAACTAAGCTGTCCAGTTCCTGTATACGCACTAAAACTTTCGGTAATCCTCTGTCGCTCCCTACGCTCAGAACCCTTCCGGCAATATATCCGTTATCTTTAGCGAATAAAGGAACAAATAAGAGGCACCAAATAAATAGAATGAAGACAAAACTAATATTTTTTTTCATGAAAAATCTGTGCTCATTCGTACGAAAATTGCATATGAAGGCTGTTCCGAAAAACAATAACAAAATTTTTTCCCTTTGTCGGGCCGTTTTACCCGATACATGATCGGGCAGACAGAAACGAATTTTTGTGAACCGTCTTCTATTATTAAAAAAACTCTTTTTATCCTTTTAATAAAAATGAACCAATTGCAGCAGGATATTCAAATCGGATCGCGATCTTACGGATTGAGTGGATTGAATGGTATTCTTTGCACCCCAGCGGGTCAGAATATCCAGCCGGAAATGGTTCCATGTATATGCGGAAGCAAGGCTGACGCTCAGACCTTTGTAATCATGGAAATAGTTCCAAACGGGTGCTTCTTTGTAAATTTGATACGCAATAGCTCCCCGCAACTGAATCGCCCGGCCCGCCTGCCAGTCCAGCCCCATGTTGTACTCGGTATTCCGAATAATTCCCTTACGGTAACGGTGCGCCAGATAATCATTTCTTCTGGGATTAAAATATCCGTAATGAATTTCCGTAGCCAGTTTTAAGGGCAGGATAGACAGGTTTCTTGCATAACCGATTCTTATTTGATGGAGCGTGTAAAAATCCTGATCGATCATAAAGCCGGCCACCGGCTCTTTGGCCCAGTCTTCGATATAGCGGAAATAGTAACCGAGAGCCAGCAGATTCCTTCTTCGGGAATCAGGGAAAAACCGCCAGGTACCGTTTAAAAAATAGTGCTGAGCCTGATAATAACCGTTACGAACCCGAATAGCCCCGCCGTCAAACACCTCCTGCCAGCGATAATAATAACCGCCAAAGAGCACACCCTCATTTCTTTTATCCTTATAACTGAAGGAAGGCCGAATTTCCCATCCCCTGTATTTTGCCGTTCGATCCGCTTTGGAAATCAGAGAAATATACCGGAACTCCCCCCGGTAACGAAAAACAAAAGGAACCTGCCCATTCGGCTGCTCAACCAATTTTGTAATATCACGGACATCATAGGGTCGAAGAGATAAACCTATATTTATCTGATCCGACAAACAATAGGCAAGATCGAAACTGGCCCCAATGGAACGGTGAATAATTTCCGGCCGGGTAAAAACATCTTTTAAACCACGGTCAATTCTGTAATCGATCGATGCTCCCAGATAGAAATCAGGCGCAATCTTTCTGCTATAGGCAACAAAAACCTGTGGCCCGCGGTATAAAAAGTCACCTGGAGTGGAATCGGTATAAACAAAAGGATCCAGAGCGTAAGGCTCGGGCTCAATGGATCGGTTCACTCTTTGAAAATAATTTATATTGTACTGCATTTGACCGTAAAAAACATCCGACGACTCCAAATGTTTCTGACCGGAAAAAATAATTCGATTCAGATAAACACCGTCCGCATCCCAATAGCGTTTCAAATCACCGTGTGACCCCGAACTGTTCAGACTGTAACGACTCCAGTTCCGTCGATCGCTCCGCTTTAGCCAGGCCATATTTCCGGCAAATTGATAGAGGTCCAGCCGGACATCCGGACCGGGAAGAGTTAAATTCATGCCCTGATCCTGACCAAGAGAACCGTTTGTTTCCTGGCCGAAGGCCATAGCGACCATCCAAACAAGAATAAGAAATAATTTAGATATTGGTTTCATTTTTCTCTTTTATTTATGTTGCCAACCCGGTGTGGGAGTGTCCAGGTTGATAAAATCAAGGCTACTGTTATCCGTATCGAATCCGGCACTGCGGCGTTCGGTGGATTTCCCGCTGTATTTGGCAATCCCTACTCCGGCAAAACCGGCATCCAGACGGGTGGTAATTTCCTTCTGTTTCTCACTGTTGGCACTGTATTCCACGGCATCGAGCACCGTATTCACCGGAACATGGATATACTGGTAACCGTGCGATGAAACTTCTCCATAATAATAACCTGTGCCGTCCGCCAGGATAACCGCATCGTGTACCAGGTTGATCATAAAATCCGTCGAATTGCCCGGAATGGCGTTTACCACGTTCGGAACGTCCGGATTATCCAGGTCCCCACCGTAGGGATTATAAAATTCCCAGTCGGCTCCGCTTAAGTCCAGGGCATTATCAATATAGGCCGAATGATCGGCGGCATCCTGGGCCACAACCACAAACTGATGCGGTTCAATGGGATAGGTTCGACCGGTCCTGGGCTCCCCGGGAAATTGATAGACATAGATAACCTGAATATAATCCAGAGAATCCATGGCCGGATTGTGATAGGCTCGGTTGCGGCACAGAATCATTCCATCGAGATATCTGGTTGAATCACTGGCATTGTAGAGTTCCACGAACTGATCATAGAAATAATAGGCACGATTTACCGGACCACAATAATATACTTCGTTAATGACTACATCGGAATGGAGTGATAAACTGGTTTTGATGGTATCTAATTGCACCTTTTCCGAATAAACATGGGCCACGGCATGCCCTTTGAGGGTAACCTGACTGGTCGCTCCGTTTTCGGGATTAACATAAGTGGTATCCTTCACCAGACTGATTATATAATCGGCAGCCGGAATATCCCTGAAAACGGCCCGCCCCAGACTATCGGTTTTGGCGACATAACGGGCAAAGGTATGAGGATCTGCATTATACAACCTGGATTCCAGGGTTACCCGGGAATAGGCCACCGGTGCGTACCCTAATTGTTCATTTACAGCGATCACTCCGCTGCCGTCCGCAAAAATAGCGGTCAGACATAATCGTCCGTCTTTTTCGGTAGGGGCCTGGCGGGCACAGGAACTAAACATCAATATTAATAATCCGGTTATCAGAATCCGAATTTTTTTCGCGATACGCATTATCCTTTTCCCCTGTATGTGCGCTCTGCTATCCTCTTAGTATTTTGTAAAATTCACTTTTTCTTAAAAAAATCATCCAGCCTGGTACTGAAAGCGATGCCCCAGAACATATCCGGATTTCGGGCGGTAAAGGTGCCGTAACGATTTATATAATAAGCCGGATCATTCAGGATATTGGTGACATAGAGTGAAATTTCGGCCCCGCTAAAGAGAGATTTACTGGCTACAATACTGAACAGCCATTTATTGTTGGGCTTACTGGTGTCTACTTCCGTATTAAGGGTATTCAGAGTTCTGTCCAGTCCCATGCGTGTGGAAGTTTCCGCATCGATTCTAACGATTTTCCCCTCCTCGTAATAGCCTTTGGCCTGCCTGATATGTTCTTTATTTGCCGTGAGCAAACTCTGGTCCCATAGAACCTGTTGCGCTTTAAAAGTCAGCCAGATACCGAGCGGTCGGGCAATATAATCCACCAGATAATTTATAACCGTACGTTGATGCCAGGAGATTGAAGGGTTGTAAAAGGGAAGAATTTCCATATCCCGGGGAACCACCCATCCCGATGAAAGTGTATCGCCCCGGGTATATGTATGGCCGGTGGATACAAATAGGGGAAAATCGTGTTCTCCGGTCTTGGAAAAATTAAATGCCGCGCTTACCCGAAAGCGCATATTCAAAGATGGGATACGATGGGTACGTAGACTGAACTCCAGCCCGCTGCTTTTGGTCCATCTCAGATTGGCCGCCTTTTTATTTTTCCTGCCCGGATCCAGGATACTTTCCGTTTCTTCTTTACCTTCCTCTTGCGGCCAGTGCGGCCAGAAATAGCGATGATATATAAAAGGTTCGGTCATGGACCATGGAAACTTGTCTGTAAACTGATAGTAGCCCAGGATACTCAATCCTACCTGGCCTATCTGCTGATCGAATCCGATCTCGTATTTCGTGCTCTGATATCCTTTCAGGAAAGGAGAGGATTGATCAAAGATATAGGTACTCACCAAGGGAATCGTTTCAACCGTATCTTTATAACCTCCCCGACCGTCTTCGATGCGCACGGTTGTTCGGCCCGAGTCCACCACATCCAGATAGTACGCTTCCGGATAGAGCATGCTCAGGCCCGGTGCTTTGGATGATTTACCATAGCTAAAGCGAAGCTGAGTACGTTTGAAGGGCCGCAGTTTCAAACCGAAACGGGGATTAAAGAAGGTACCCTGGTCGGCCTGGAACACGTCCTTGTTTTGAAACAGCCTGAACGGTTTAAAACTCTCGGGATTATAGCTATCGATACGAAATCCGGCATCAAGGGTAAAGGGCAAAAACCATTTTCCTGTAATCCGATCTTCGAAAAACAGAGCCAGTTGGACAATGCCCGGAATATCGTCAAACGAACGGGGGCGAAGGGTAGAACCGTTCGGCGGATATAAAATATTGAATCTTTTTCCGGGGCCTGTGTTTTCATCCTTCTGAAATTCCATACCTCCTAAAAAACGATGTAATATATTACCGGTAAAAACCTTGCGGCTTATCTTTAATTTTGACCCGAAGCTCCATTCCTTGCCGGTGGTAGTAACATCGGAGAAATAAACCGGATCGGCGATAATAGCCTCCCTGGTTCCGGCGCTTACGCGATCGGTAATATATCCTAAATCCCGATGTTCCATCTTATGTCGCCAGCTATTCCGATTCTTAAAATCAATATAGTTGCGCCAGTAAATCTTGCTGACTTTATTAGGCGCCCAATGCCATATCTGGGAATAGGTCAGCTGATAATCGCGATTATAGGCCCGGGTTACCGTGCTGTCGATTTTGTAATTGTTTTCTTCCAACCTGCGTCCGTACTGAAATTTTTGATCCAAAACAACCTGTTTACGGAAAAAGGAGGTAGATGCTTTTAAAGCGGCACTCAGGCGATGATATTCATCTCCGGAGATGCGGATATTACGTTCGCTATAACCATAATTAAAATTATAGACAAAATCCGTTTTCCACAGATGCAGACCGCCCATCCAGTTGGCTTCTCTGGTATCCGGATTATTTTTTATTTTAATACGGTTGGGAATGTTTCTCATCTTGGTTTTAACGACAATCACACCGGCTGAATTATCACCGTATTCCACACCGGATATGCCGGACATCACTTCCACTTTGGCGATATTTTCGGCAACCACATTGCGCAAATCGTATTGCCATCCCGCGGTTTGCGGAACCGTTGATCCATAGCCGACACCGCTTCCGGTTTGCAGATCGGCATTATTGGTCAGCGGTACATCATCCACCACAACCTTTGTACCGAAAGCGGAGGCCTGATCACCGAAATTTCTCAGATTAACACTCTGCTTTTTGCTCAAACCGAGATTACCCGTTTTTTCATTGCCGGGAATCATCTCCAGAACATCGGCCAGACTATTAGCTTGCATATGTCTGATCTCTCCCCCGGAAATCCGGTGCACCGTCTCCGGTTCATCAGGCAATAGTTCCCGCTGAGCCGTTACTTCGATCCCGCCGATTTCAAGGAACAGATACTCCTTTTCATCTCCTGGATACATTTCCACACTTAAGCGCTTTATATGATGAGCCAGCACCCTTACATCAGGGATGATCAGGGAATAGAAACCTTTTTTCTGAAATATCAGGTAATATTTTCCAACGGGAATTTTTTTTAAAAAGAAAAAACCGTGGTTGTTCGTCTGTGTGGAAATATTTTTTTCCTGGAGACGGACGATAACTTTTGGCAGGTACATACCACTTTGGGCGTTTTTTACGGTACCCCGGACCCCCCCTCTCTGGGCCAGGACACTTCCCCCGAAGAATATGAGCAAAAAAGCAATTTTTAATTTAAACATTGGGAACATGTGTTTGTCTTGTATTAAAATATACAAAATACTTAATAATTATCAAGATTAATTTGTTTTAATGACAAACCAATTAACTTTCTTCCCGTGGGAGTGCTCTTTGCGGAAAAGATGGGAATTTTCAGGAATTTTTCTTATCTTCAGGAGCAGTTATGCAAAATCCGCCGAACAGCAAAAAATCCGATCCCATCGCTTCCCATCCTAAGAAGTGGATTCGGATCGGATTTATACTCATTACTCTCTGGAATGGGGCCATTGTTACGGCTCCTCTTCTTTCTCAGGCTAAGGCTCATTGGCTGCAAGCGCTTGGCAGCGGCATCTATTTTTTTATGGATCCGGTCTGCCATCAACTGCCGGAACGCAGTATCTTTCTGCAACATTTGCCATTGCCGGTATGTGCCCGCTGTACGGCAATCTATTTGGGAGGATTCTTCACTTTCCTGGCTGCACTGGTAAGCCGGTCGTTAAAACCCTGGTCCAAATCGGCTTTGGGCAGCCTTGCTTTACTGGCTGTTATCGGTTTATTAGCCGAAAAACTGCATGTATTACCGGATTTGCTGGAAATCCGTTTTATGAACGGATTACTGCTGGGCATTCTTATTTTCCGAGTAGTAGTGGAAGCTTTGCTTGTACCTGTCACCAATCATGGAGTTAGAAAATATCATGGATAGTCGTTTACTGTATCGGGCCGCCATCCTGGGTGGAGCCGTATCCGCCCTAACGGACGCTGTTCCTCTTTTAAATATTGTGAATTGTTTATGTTGTCTGGGGATTGCTTCCGGGGGGATTGTAGCGGTCTTGTATCTGCGTTCTCAGGGTATTAACCGGCCTTTTACCATGCCTGAGATTTTTCGTATCGGTTTACTGACCGGGATCTTCGGTGCCTTTGGTGCATTTTTGTTTCACTACCTTGTCTTTCAAATGGTGGGCAACTGGCAAATTCAATGGATTACCAACATGATTGATCATATGGCAGAAGTCCCGCCTATGTGGGAAGATATATACGAAAAATTACAGTCCCCCGAATTTCAGGGCTTTGCCGGTTGGAGTATTCTAATTCGCTCTCTGATCATCTTTCCCGTTTTCACTTACGGGGGAGCGCTTCTCACCAATCAATGGTTGATTAAAAGGAACCGGGGCTGATTCTTATTCGGAAGGCTGGGCAGCAACCATTTCCAATTGTTTGCTGCGTTCTTCTACCTGCAGGGCCTCGATTAGCTCTTCAATTTCACCTTCCATGATGCGATCCAGTTTATATAAGGTAAGGCCGATGCGATGATCGGTTACTCTTCCCTGAGGGTAGTTATAGGTACGTATCTTGGCGCTGCGGTCACCGGTACTGACCATGGATTTTCGCTGAGCGGCTATTTCCGAGTTATGTTCGGCTATGGCTAAATCCAGCAGGCGGGTACGTAAGACCTTCAGCGCCTTGTTTTTATTCTTTAATTGTGATTTTTCATCCTGGCAGCTAACTACCAGTCCGGTCGGTAAATGGGTAATACGCACGGCCGAATCGGTGGTATTGACACTCTGGCCGCCGGGACCGCTGGAACGATAAACGTCAATCCGTAATTCATTGGGATCGATTTGCACATCCACTTCTTCGGCTTCCGGTAAAACCACCACGGAAACCGCAGAGGTATGAACCCGACCCTGCGTCTCTGTTTCCGGAACCCGTTGAACCCGGTGCACGCCGCTTTCGAATTTCAAGGTTCCGTAAACATTGTGCCCCTCAATGGAAAAGATGATCTCTTTAAAACCGCCTCGTTCCGATGGGTTGGAACTCATGATATCGGTTTTAAAATGATGACGTTCACAAAATCGTGTATACATACGGAACAGATCTCCGGCAAAGATACCCGCTTCATCCCCACCGGTACCGGCCCGGATTTCCATAATCGCATTTTTATGATCATCCGGATCTTTGGGAATAAGTAAAACCCGTAATTGCTCTTCATATTTTTCAATGCTGCTCTTTAATTCATCCATTTCCGCCCTGGCCAGATCAACCAATTCAGGGTCTTCATTGGCTTCGATAATTTCTTTATGACCTTCCAGTTCATTCACCGCTCTCAGATAAGGTTCACCAACCTCCATAATTTTTGAAATATCACTATGTTCGCGGGATAGAGCCGTAAAACGCTGATGATCCGCGGCCACATCGGGCAATGAAAGTTGCCGATCCAATTCCTGCAGGCGTTCTTTTAATTTGAGTATTTTTTCTTTCATTTTGTTCTCCTCAGGCCGAAGTAAATACCACTTCCGATTCGACAACCGGTTCAGCCACCAGTTCACTTTTTAAATCTTCACCCAGGGCGGCTTGTAAAGCAACAATTCCCACTTCCAGTTGCCGGTCATCCGGCTCGCTGGTGGTAATTCGCTGCAAGCCCAGACCAGGGGCAATTAAAATCCGGACAATGGGGTTGTCTATATTATTCGCCGAGGCCTTCAAAGCTTCATAACTCAACCCGCCGACAAAGGGAATCAACGGCAAATGGACAGCCAACCGCGTCAGCAGGGTGATATTGCCGGTCCACAAAATAATAATTGTATCGACAATGGCAAAGAAAAATAAACTGATCAGCATGACAATTACCAGGAAACTGGTTCCGCAACGGGGATGAAAGGTCGTATATTTACGGGCATTGGGGACGGAAAGCTGCACTTTATCTTCAAAAGCAAAAACGCTCTTATGCTCTGCACCGTGGTATTCGAACAAACGTTTCACATCTTTCATAAATGAGATGCCCCAGATATAAAGCAAAAAGAGGGTGATCCGAATCAGGCCTGCCACCAGATTAAAGGTCAGAGCCTGTTTTTCAATATTGAAAAGATGGGTCGTTAAATAGAGCGGCAAAACGAAAAAAGCCGCCACCCCGATGATCAAAGCCAGACCCACAGAAAAAACAGCATGCATGGTGGACATACCCTGTTTTTTCTCCTTTTTCTTTGTTTTATTCCCCTGGGCAGCTTCCTTTGCTTCAAGGTCTTCCATGGCTTTATCTGCAGACCATTGCAGGGTTTTAATACCCAGAACCATCACTTCAATTAAAGTAACGGCTCCGCGAATAATGGGAATATTCAAATATGTATAGCGCTGAATCAAGGACTGAAATTCCAGTACCTTAACTTCAATTTTCCCGGAGGCTCTGCGTATGGCTGTGGCAATTCGTTTCGGAGAGCGCATCATAACCCCTTCAATCACAGCCTGTCCACCGACCGGCATAATTTTTTCTTCCGTATTATTTGTCATTTTTTCTCTCAATATTCATCCTTTTAAAACAACTCAGATAAAAAAAAACGGAATGCAATGGTTGTTCCCCATCTCATTCCGCCTTAACACTTTCCACACCCCGCAGGGCGGGTTATTTTCGGTTATATTTACGCATAAACTTTTCTACCCGACCGGCAGAATCAACCAGTTTCTGTTTCCCCGTATAAAAGGGGTGGCAAGCGGAGCAGATTTCTACTTTTAAATCGCCTACTGTGGAACGAGTCTGAAATGTATTTCCGCAGGCACAGGTTACCGTACCCATTTTATATTCAGGGTGGATTCCTTTTTTCACTTTCAAGCCTCCTGTAGCATCCTTATTATCAAAGCCTTCGAATATAATATAATTTCTTACAGATTTCAAAATTATTTACTAAGAATTCATGGCCCGCAGAAAATCCTTGTTGCTCTTGGTTTCGGACATCTTCTCCAACAGAAATTCCATGCCTTCGATGATATTCATTTCATTGAGCAGTTTACGTAATATCCAGATTCTCGATAACTCTTCTCTGCTAAGCAGCAATTCTTCCTTACGCGTGCCGGAGCGGTTAATATCGATGGATGGGAATATACGCCGATCCGTTAAACGTCGATCCAGAACCAGTTCCATGTTGCCCGTACCTTTAAATTCTTCGAAAATAACTTCATCCATGCGGGAGCCGGTATCGATCAGAGCGGTGGCCATAATGGTTAAACTGCCCCCTTCTTCGATGTTACGGGCCGAGCCGAAAAACCGTTTCGGTTTTTGCAGGGCATTGGAATCCACACCACCGGACAATATTTTACCGCTGTGCGGTACCACCGTGTTATGAGCACGGGCCAGACGGGTAATACTATCCAGTAAGATCACCACATCCTTTTTATATTCCACCAAACGTTTGGCTTTTTCCAAAACCATCTCCGCCACCTGCACATGACGTTCGGCCGGTTCGTCAAAGGTGGAACTGATCACTTCGGCATCTACCGAACGTTGCATATCCGTCACTTCTTCGGGTCGTTCATCAATTAAAAGCACCATCAACTCCACTTCCGGATGATTGCGGGTAATGGAGTTGGCAATTTTTTGCAAAAGAATGGTTTTACCGGTTCTGGGCTGGGCAACGATTAATCCGCGCTGACCCTTGCCGATCGGGGTCAATAAATCCATGATGCGCATCGAATAATCCTTGCGGTCCGTCTCTAAGTTAAGCCGTTCATCGGGATAAAGCGGGGTTAAGGTGTCGAACAGATTGCGGGTACGGGCCTTGTCCGGGCTCTCAAAATTGACCGCTTCCACACGCAACAGGGCGAAGAAACGCTCATTCTCTTTGGGAGGACGAATTTGACCGGTAACCGTATCACCGGTTCGCAGCCCAAAACGCTTGATTTGTGAAGGAGAAATATAGATGTCATCCGGCCCGGGCAAATAGTTATAATCCGGTGAACGCAGAAATCCATATCCGTCGGGCAAAATTTCCAGTACACCCTTGGAAAAGATCAAACCTTCCTGAGCAGTCTGTTCCTCCAAAATACGAAAGATCAGTTCCGACTTTTTAAGACCCGATATACCGGAAACATTCAAATCTTGAGCAATTTTGGTTAATTCGGTAATTTTCTTCTTTTTTAGCTCTTCAATATCTAACATGATAAAACCCCATATGTTGAAATTCGGTAAAATGCATAGCAGGCAAATAAGATGATTTAAAAGAAACGATACTAATTACGGGGAATGTAAAATGGTACCGCACTAATAGAATTAATTTAATGTAATTTACTCTTCCCAAAAAAACATGTCAAATTAATTTATTTTTTTCATTAGAGGACCGATTAAATAGTGGCTGCCCATTACAAGCAACCATTCATCCGCTTTTTGTTCTTTTAAACAACTTTCGTACGCTGCCTGCAAATCTTTAATTAAAATAACGGATTTACCCTTCTCCTTAAAAGCGGCAGCCAAAACTTCTCCGGAAAGACGGCGATGTGTTTGCGGTTCGGTGACAACTATCCGATCGACACGGGATGAAAGATAGCCAACAATTTGTTCATGATTTTTATCGTCTACCAAACCCATCAGTAAAAACAGTTTTTTCCCTTTTAGCATGGAAAGCACGAATTCCGTACTTCGTTCGATGCCCTGTAAATTATGGCTAACGTCGAAAATAACCCGTGGTTCCCTTTGGACGGTTGTCAGGCGGCCGGGCCACTGTTTTTTTGAAAGTACAGTTCGTAGACGATCTTCATCCAAGGATCGATGCACTTGATATAAAAAATCGCTGGATACCAGATAGGCCAGGGCGATGTTTTCCACCTGAAAAGGGGCGCACTGGGCCGAACGCAAACCGGCTATCGTTCGCTTGGTCCTGCGATCGGTCCAGTTAAATACCATTCCATCCAAATGGCTTTCCCTGATTTCAATATCCAGCCAATCGGGGAGATATTTCCACTCTTTTCCGATACGGGCTCTCTCTTTAAGAATCGGCAGTACTTGTGTTTCTTGCCTGGCTGAATAGACCGTGGCCTGCGCTTTGATGATCCCGGCTTTTTCCGCAGCTATCTCGCTAAGCCGATGTCCCAATTGCTTTTGATGGTCCAATTGCACGGGCGTAATCACGGTACGCTCCGCCTGAACAATGTTGGTTGAGTCCAGTCTTCCCCCCAGGCCGGTTTCAATCACAGCCACATCCACCTTTTTATGGCGAAAATAAGCCAGCCCCAGAGCGGTCGTGGTATCGAAAAAAGTGGCCTTACGTTGTAAGATGAGGGGCTTCATCTCTTGCCAGAACTCTCTGATATAATCTTTTTCAATATAAGAGCCGTTCACCCGAATCCGTTCCCTGAAATCCGTTAAATGGGGGCTGGTAAACAGGCCCACATCCAGGCCGCTTTGTTGTAACAATTCTGCAATAAAAAAAGCGGTGGAACCCTTTCCATTCGTACCCGCCAGATGGATGACCGGAAAGGCGAATTGCGGCTGATCCAAAGCAGAACAAAGAATCCGGATATTTTCGAGGCCCAGCTTGATCGCAAATTGTTGCAGATCATATAATTCGGCAATTATTCGGTCATAGGTTGGCATAATTCAGACTTTTCAGGCAGGAAAAACAGACCTTTCCAAAAGAACCGGATGACAAAATGATTCCTTCACCCGTGTAGAGTAATTCCTTAAATCAGTAATCGAGAGTCGGTTCATTCTTATTTGGAGGAGACCTTCTGAGCATTTAATTGTTCGCTTACCATGCCATAGCGCCGTTCACGATGGATAAAATCCCATACGGCATCGATTAAATGGGGTTTGCGAAATTCAGGCCAGGGAGTGGGAGTAATATAAATTTCTGCATAGGCAATCTGCCACAGCAAAAAATTACTGATGCGGCGCTCTCCGCCGGTGCGGATAATCAGATCCGGATCAGGCTGACCACTGGTAGACAACAAGCGACTGATAGTTTCTTCGGAAATTGACTGCGGCTGGATCACACCCTCTTTTATCTGCTGACCCAGGTGTTTCATTACATCTACAATTTCCTGACGTCCACCGTAACTAAGAGCAACATTCAAATTCAAACCGGTGTTATTTTGAGTACGTTTCACTGCGGATTGCATGGCTCTACGCGCGATCTCCGGCAATTTATTAAGATGGCCGATGGTACGAATCCGCACATTTTGTTTCATCAGACGTTCTATCTGCTTATTGATGGTGGTAACCAGTAACTGCATTAAGGAAGCAACTTCCCAACTGGGCCGTTTCCAGTTCTCTTCGGAAAAAGTGTAAATCGTCAGATAATCGATACCCAACTCACCGCAGACTTCAACAATTTCCTGGACAGAATTAACACCTTCATTGTGCCCGGCTACTCTCGGCAATCCGCGGGACTTGGCCCAACGGCCATTACCGTCCATGATCATACCGATGTGCTTGGGCAGACCCGTATGCTGTCTTAGTTGATCAAATTTTTCCTGGTAATTCACGATTCCTCATTACATAATTTGAATAAACTTGCTAAATTTAAAGCTAAAATAAATAAAGTCAAGTTTATGCGCTTTGTAGAGCCAAAAATTAACCCTAAATATTTTTGAAACATGTGGTCTATATCACTAAAAAACGAGGCAATTCAACCCTCTGGCAACGATCTTCGGAAATTGCTTTTAATCTAAGTATTCGGTATCTTAAAAATTTTAAATTAACAAGGGCATCATGCAGCAACAATATATACGCAATTTTTGTATTATCGCTCATATCGATCATGGTAAATCCACTTTGGCCGACCGTCTGCTCGAGCAAACCCATACCATCTCCCAGCGGGAACTAAAGGACCAGGTACTGGATGATATGGATTTGGAAAGAGAACGCGGTATTACCATTAAATCACATGCCATCCGCATGCACTATAAAGCACGGGACGGCCATGAATATATTTTTAATCTGATTGACACCCCGGGACACGTGGATTTTAGCTATGAGGTTTCCCGCAGTCTGGCTGCTGCCGAGGGTGCTTTGCTGGTGGTCGATGCCGCCCAGGGGATCGAAGCCCAGACCATCAGTAATTTATATATGGCCATTGAAAATGACTTACAAATTATTCCGGTTATTAATAAAATCGACCTGCCCAGTGCCCAGATCGATGTGGTTACCCACCAAATTGTTGAACTGCTCGGATGCGGGGAAGAAGAAATATTACTGGTTAGCGGTAAAACCGGCCAGGGAGTCGATGCCCTGTTAGAAGCCATCATCCGCCACATACCCCCTCCCCAGGGCGATCCCGATGGGAAATTACAGGCTCTTATTTTTGATTCGATATTCGACCCTTACCGGGGCGCCATCAGTTACATCAGGATTTTCAACGGCCGACTCAATAAAAATGATTCCATCCGCTTCTTTAATACGCGCCGTTCGTTCCTGGCCGAAGAGATCGGCATCCTTAAATTAAAACGCGAAGCGGTTAATCAGCTTACTGCCGGGGAAGTGGGTTATCTGGTGTCCGGAGCAAAAAATGTACAGGATACGCGCGTCGGTGATACGGTAACCCATGCTAAAGACGGTGCGGATCAACCTCTTCCCGGATACAAAGAAGTAAAGCCTATGGTTTTTTCCGGCCTCTATCCTGTGGTTACCGAGGACTTTGAAAACTTACGCGAAGCCCTGGATAAATTAGCTCTGAACGATTCGGCTCTTACCTATGAACCGGAAACTTCGAAAGCCCTTGGATTCGGATTCCGGGTAGGCTTTTTAGGCCTTTTGCACATGGAAATTGTTCATGAGCGTTTAGAGCGGGAATTTGATCTATCCATCATCAATACCGTACCCAATGTGGTTTTTAAAATAAACCTGACCAATGGTCGAACCGTTGAAATCGATAATCCGGCGGATTTTCCGGACCCGGTTACAATCGTATCTATTGAAGAACCTTATATTTTTGCCCAAATCATCACCCCTCCCGAATACATCGGGGCCATTATGAAACTAAGTACCGAAAAAAGGGCTATTTTTAAAACAACGGAATATATCGATCCGTCCCGGGCCGATATGCAATTTTTCTTTCCCTTGTCCGAAGTTATTTTTGATTTTTATGATAAATTGAAATCGGTAACCCGCGGCTATGCATCGTTTGACTATGAGTTTGACCAATATCGCGAAAGCAAAATGATTAAATTAGACATTTTGATAAACGGTGAACCGCTGGACGCTCTGTCTACAATTGTCCACATCGATAAGGCTTATGAAATGGGACAAAGGCTCTGCCGACATCTGAAAGAACTCATTCCCCGTCAGATGTTCGAGGTCATCATCCAGGCTGCAATCGGAACCAAAATCATTTCCCGTCAGACGGTAAAAGCCCTGCGCAAAAATGTAACTGCCAAATGTTACGGCGGGGATATCTCGCGGAAACGAAAATTATTAGAGAAACAAAAAGAAGGTAAAAAGCGTATGAAACAAGTCGGCCGGGTAAATATCCCTCAGCAAGCATTTCTGGCCGTACTCTCGATGGAAACCGATAAGAAATAAGGATAAGACCGTGGAATCAAAAAAACGCTATAAAAAATTTACGGAAGGATTATTCACCGCTCTGATCGCAGCCTTAATCATCCGCCAATTCATTATTCAGGCTTACACCATCCCCACCTCATCCATGGAAAACACACTGCTGGTGGGCGATTTTTTATTGGTCAATAAATTTAATTACGGAATGCGCACTCCGGACTGGATCGGTATACCCTACACGAAGATCGGCTTCGACATCCCCTGGTATCGCTTTCCGGCCCTGCACGATCCTAAGCCCTACGATGTAATTATTTTCCACTATCCGCTGGACCACAGTCTGGATTATATTAAACGCTGTATTGCCATCGGCGGTCAGACCGTGGAGGTGATTGATAAAAAAGTGTTTGTGGATGGCAAACCTTTTCCTCAGCCGCCTTTTTCCAAATATATTGATCCCCGTATCTTTAAACGAGGCGAGGGACGATACACTTTCCCCACATTCCGCCATCTCGGCAGCCGGGATAATTATGGCCCCATAACCATTCCTCCCGGTAAATATTGGGCGATGGGTGATAATCGCGACAACAGCGCCGACAGCCGCATCTGGGGATTTGTAGATCATAGTGAGATCGTAGGGCAGGCCCTGATCATCTATTTTTCATGGAATCACAATTTGCCCTGGAGTCGATTCTTCAGTAAAATTCGCTTTGGCCGTATCGGTCAGGTGATCCGATAAGTACGTGCAATCTCATGGCAGCAAATATCAGTTCCAATCCCGGCATTTACCTGCATATTCCTTTTTGTCAAAAGAAATGCCCTTATTGTGATTTTTATTCGGTGGTCGATTCAGAATACCGGGATCATTTCGTAGACGATATCCTAAAAGAAATTGCCCTAATTGCCGGAAGTGTAAAACAAAAGGCTCCGTTTGACACGATCTATTTTGGCGGTGGAACCCCGTCGTTGCTGACTGTCCGGGAGATCGAAACTATTCTGATCGCCCTTTACCATACCTTTTCTTTTAGCGCAACCGTCGAAATTACTCTGGAAGCAAATCCGGGGACCATTGATTTACCACGATTAAAAGCTTATCGTCAGACAGGAATCAACCGTCTCAGTTTAGGTATCCAGAGCTTTATAAACCGGGAGTTACAATTCTTAGGCAGAATTCATGACCGGCAGGAAGCAATTCAGGCCATTGAGATGGCCCGCCAGGCCGGATTCCGAAATTTAAGTCTGGATCTGATTTTCGCCCTGCCCGGTCAAAGTAAGAATGATTGGCTGGAAAATTTACGAATGGCCTTATCTTTCCATCCCGAGCATCTGTCTGCGTATAATCTGATCTTCGAGCAGGGAACTCCCTTTTTCAACCGGATGAAAGCGGGAAAAATCATTCCTAAAAATCCGGACGATGAAGCACGTTTTTTTGAAGCAACTGTGGAATATTTAAGAGAAGCCGGTTTCTTGCCTTACGAAATATCCAATTATGCCCGAAATGAGCAATTTATATCCCGCCATAATTACAAATACTGGACGCATACTCCTTACCTTGGTCTGGGACCTGCCGCCCATTCCTACTGGGATGAAGAACGCCGGGGTAATGTTCGCTCTGTAAAACAGTACCATCAAATGGTACAGAATCGCCGATTGCCGCGCGTTTTTTCCGAGCGAATCGATGCGCATACCCGGGAATTCGAACATATCTTTTTAGGATTACGAACCTATAATGGAATCGATCTGGCTATGTTCGAACAACAATTCAGGCATTCTTTCCTGAATCGTTACGAAACGATCATCACGCCTTTGCTGGATCATAATTTAGCCGAACAAAAGAGAGACCATTTTCGTTTAACCCAGAAAGGTTTATTTATCAGCGATGAAATTTTATCTCAATTTTGGGCCGATCCTCATGTATAAAAAAAGGCGCGCAACGGCTTCGATAGGTATCATTTTCTGTACCCTGGTCTTGCTTGTACTCTTTGCCGTCCCGCCGCCCTCTCTGGCCCAGAGCAATAATAATCAGTTAAAATATGCCCGGTCTCTGGAACGGGTGGGAAGTTACGAAGCCGCCCTGAACGTGTATTTGCAATTATTTCGCAAAGGTAACCGCTCTCCGCTTATCATCGGCGGTATTGAGAAGAGTTATCGGCAATTACACCGTTACAAAGAAATGGCCGATTTTTTCAGTGAACTGATTCGTTATTCTCCGAATCTTGTTTTCTATAAAATAAAATTAGGTAGTGCTCTTTATCTGAGCGATCAAAAGGAGCGGGCCCTGGCCATGTGGCAGAACGTAATTCAGCACAAACCGCAGACTCTGATCAATTACCGGCTTGTGGCCTCGGCCATGATCGAAGTTCGCCTTTATGAGCAAGCAATCAAAGTTTACCGGCAGGCGCTAAATAAATTCCCGAAGGAACATTCCATTTACCGTGAGTTGGGTATGCTGTATCGTGCACAGCTGGATTACGAACAGGCCGTGTCCAATTACCTGATGTATTATCTTTCCGATAGAAGACAAAAATTATACATACGTTCCCAATTGATGGCAATGGCCAGGGATGATCAGGCTACCGGTCGGATTGTCACGGCCCTTCGGGACTTTACGAATCGGCACAAACCGGTGGATCAGGGTTTATCCGAACTACTGGCTGAAATGTACGTCCGGGCTAAACAGTTTGAACAGGCCTTCAACTTATATAAATCCCTGGATAAACATTTTCCCAGGGAAAACTATCTGTCGCGCTTTGCCCGTCAGGCATCGCAAAACGGTGCCCATGATTTTGCCATCCTGGCCTACCGGAACCTGCTTCAAAAGAAATTCAACCGGGAAACAACTTCTGCTCTTCGCTATGCGCTGGCCAAAGAATACTATTTAGCGGGAAAGAAAGCCGGTAACCGGCAAGCAAATTCAGAAAAAAGCCAGAAACTAACCCACCGTGCCGTTACCCTCCTAAAATCCTTAGTCGGTGAGAAGAGCGGTACCGGGGTTGAGTCCCTGGAGTTGCTGGGTGATATCTACCTGAACTATTACGAAGACCTGGATCAGGCGGCTGTCTCATACCAGCGGCTTTTAAGTGTTGCTTTGAATAAAAAGAATCAAAAAGAGCGAATTTTACTCAAACTGGCCCGAACCTATTTTCTTAAAAACGATTTAAACAGAGCGCGAACCTTTCTACTGAAAGTACAATCGGGCCCCTACCGCAGGCAGGCCCAATATCATCTGGCCGAATATGCTTATTTCTCGGGACATTTCAGACAGGCCAAAAAAGCTTTCAACAAGATTCTCCATTCAAGCAGCCCTACAGACACTTTGTTTAATAATGTGTTATCCCGCTTAACGGAAATCGAATCCTATGCGCAGGATTCCTTAACTCTGGCGCATTTTTGTCAGGCCCAATTACTGGAAGCCCAACATCGCTATGCTCAGGCAGCCGCAAAATATGAGGAACTTTTTCGCCTGAAAAACGATTTAAGCGTATCGGCGGTCAATCATGCCGTTAACTTACTTATGCGTCTGCATAAATGGGAAAAAGCCCTTGCTCTGGTTCGGGAATGGATCTCCGTCTATCCAAATGATCCCGAACTCGATCAGGCTTATTTTTTAGAGGGAACGATTTATGAGGCCCGGAATCAGGCGGCACAAGCCATTCATTCGTATCAACAGATTCTGTTATTGTACCCCAATAGCTTTCATATAGAAGACGCACGTGAACGGGCCCGTCAACTAACCCTGAAAATGGAGCAGGATAAAAAACGTGAAAATTAAACTTGCTGTTTTATTGACCCTATTATTAATGCGCTTCTCCTTCGGCCAGTATTTGCTCATCCCAATGGATTTGAAACAGAACGATCATCTTAAGGCGTACGGTATTGCCTATTGGGTTTTACAGCAACATATTAACGTGGAATGGTTGCTGAACTATCGCGGCGGCTCTTTTTTGTTTACGGATACCCCGGTTTTTGAGAACCAATGCCGCCTGCGGGGAGTCAGTTTCGAGACCATAAACGGAGCTACCGTTAATCAAATTTATGCTGAGATCGAAAGCCATAATATGGATAAGATTCTACTGGAAAAAGCCCCCAAAATTGCCGTATACTCTCCGCCCGGTTTTCAACCCTGGGACGATGCGGTAACGCTGGCCATGACCTATGCCGAAATAAAATATGACCGTATCTATGACCGAAAAGTTCTGGCCGGCGAACTAAACAATTACGACTGGTTACACCTGCATCATGAGGATTTTACCGGTCAATACGGAAAATTTTGGGCCGCCTTCCGTCACGAACCCTGGTACATTAAACGACAAATGGATTCCGAAAAACTGGCCCACGAGCTTGGCTTTACCAAAGTAAGTAAAGAGAAATTAGCCGTTGCCAAAGAAATCCGCAGCTTTGTGGAAAAAGGCGGATTTTTATTTGCCATGTGTTCGGCCACAGACGCCCTTGATATTGCACTCGCTGCAGAAAATACCGATATTTGTGCCGCTGTTTTCGATGGGGACGGAGTAGACCCCGATTGTCAGAAGAAACTTGATTTCAGTAAGACCTTTGCCTTTCAAAATTTTAAGGTGATCACCGATCCCTCGGTCTATGAATTTTCTGATATTGATGTACCCCCCAGTAACATGCCCCGACTGCGCGATCCGGAAACCGATTATTTCACCTTGTTCGAATTTTCGGCTAAATACGATCCGGTTCCCACCATGCTCACTCAGGATCATGTAAATGTGGTTAAAGGCTTCATGGGGCAAACCACTATGTTTCGCGAAGAAAAGATCAAACCCTCTGTGACCATCATGGGTAAAATCGAAGGTACGGACGAAGTGAAATATATTCACGGCAACAGGGGCAAAGGAACCTTCACTTTTTATGGGGGACATGATCCCGAGGACTATACCCACCGTGTAGGGGATCCGCCGACCGATCTGAAACTACATAAAAATTCGCCCGGTTATCGTTTAATTTTGAACAATATCCTTTTCCCGGCTGCCCGAAAGAAAAAATTAAAAACCTGAGGTGTCTTTGTGGAAATTATAAATATTAGAACGACCCAACGCACGGAATTGGTAGACATTACCCGTTTGGTGCAGGATGCGGTGGACAATTTAAAACTCGAAAACGGCCGGGTAACCCTATTTATACCCCATACCACTGCCGCTATAACGATCAATGAGAATGCCGATCCGGATGTAAAACGCGATATTTTATATGAAATAAATAAAACCATCCCCTTTGAAGACGGCTATCACCATTTTGAAGGCAATGCGGCTGCTCATATTAAAGCCTCGTTGTTCGGTTTTAGCGAAACTATTTTTGTGGAGAAGGGTTTGCTTCGGCTGGGTACCTGGCAGGGAATCTATTTTTGTGAATTCGACGGTCCGCGACAGCGAAAAATATGGTTACAAACCTTATCCGTATAACAAAGCGGATCGACAAATTACGCTTGCTCAAAAACCTAAATAGCGGTATATTGTCCCGTACTTGCATACAAGTTAAATTTATATCTGCCGTCTGCAGATTTAGAATAAGTGAATCTGGGTAGAAAGATTTTAAGTTAAGGATATCTCCCTATGTTGGATGAAACCGTAGAACGATTTACAGAACGTTTAAGACAAACCGTTGTCCAGGACCAGAAGATGACTTCCATCCCTCTGGCTTATTTAATGCGTCTGGACATACCGGATTCGATCAAACACTTCTTTGATCAGGAAGTGGAGATCTGGATACGTGAAGAAGAAGATAAATTTACCACCAACGAACGGTTTGATTACGATACACCCGAAGTGCGCATGCTGATCGATCAGATTTTTGATCGTTTGAAACAAAATGCTACCTTCCATATCACCAAGTTTAACCAATTGCTGGAACGCGCCGTTAAACTGGAAATGAACTATCTGATTGAACCACACCGTACGCTCAGCCAGTTTTTGTTTAAGGACAGTCATAAAATTTCCACCATGGAAGTGTACGATACCCTGAAATATTTTTTCCGCTATGAATATTATAAAAATGCTATTTCCGATTATTTCAACCAGAAATATCTGCGTGAAATCGCTCAGGATCAATTCGATCTCTTAATGGATCAAATCGATGAGAAAGCTTTCGGTGATAATCGGATCGAGGCCATTCTAGGAACGGTTAAAACCATCATGGAATTCTTAAGCGAAGCCGAAGGTAGCGAAGTAAGTACTTTACCGGTAGACGTTTTATATGCTGCTCTTCGCGATCGTAAGCTTACGGAATACGCACAATTAGCAGACCGTCTACGTAGCGAAACCAAATTTGATGAACTAACCTTTGAGCAAATCGAAACTTTGTTACGCGATAAAACACTTCCCGGAACCGAGGTTGCCCCTGGTGAAGAACCTTCCGAAAAAGTCGGTTTCGAGAATGTGGCGGATATTGAAAGTCGCCAGTTAGAAGTTCCTGTAGCGGATTTCGAAGTACCGGAATCGCAACTAAGCTTTGATGAGGAAGAAGAGACCGAAGAAATTGAAGAAGAAGTTGAGGAAGAAGAAGAATATGAAGAAGAACCGGAAATAGCCGTAGAAGAGAAAGAAGCACCGGCCGAATTTTCGTATGAGGAAGAGCGGGAAGAATTGCCGCAAGAGGAAACAGCCGAAGCCGAACCGGAGCCGGTGGAACCTTCTTTCGAGGCCGAATCGGAAGAGCACAAATCATCCGTTGCCGACGATTTAGCCGATCATGTCGCCCGCCAGATCGCTTCCGATAATCCCCTTCAGGATTTAAATCCCATGATTTCCGGCAGAATCCGTAAAAAAATCATCAAGAAACTCTTTAAGAAAAAAGAACAGGATTTCCTCAATTTTATCGCCACTCTTAACGCTTTGAGCAGTTGGAAAGAGGCATCCCGGATTATCGACGACGAATTTTATACCCGCGGTATTAACCCTTATTCCAAAGAAGCAATTTCTCTAAGCGATATTATTTATCTGCGCTTTTTCCCCAAAGACAAATATGTTGCCACAGAAGATGATTTCCAAAAATTTTAATTTTTTCAAGCAATTCATGAAGGCCGCTATGCAGTGGCCTCTTTTTTATGAATAATTCTTAGTAAATCCTTATGGAATCTATCCTGATCATCGGTCCGGGCAAAGTGGGAACTTCCCTGTTTCGCGCTCTCAAAGAAAGGTCTTTCAGCACACTTCGCCTCTGTGGGCATCATCCGCAAGAACCGCAAAATACGAAGCCCCTTTATCCCCAGGAGTTTGTCAACTCCTTAAACGCTACGGTGGTCCGGGAAAGTTCGCTCATTTTCATTACCGTCCAGGATTCGGCCATTGCAGAAACCGTTCATTCTCTGCGCTCCCTGCCTGTTCATAATAAAATAATCGTTCACACTTCCGGCCTTCTTTCTGCTGAAATCCTGTCTGATCTGAAAAAAGCGGGAGCTCTGACCGGTAGTCTGCATCCCTTTCAAAGTTTCCCGCAAAAATATATGGAACCCACCGTCTGGAATAACATCTATTGCACCTATCAGGGTGATCCGGCTGCGGTGGACCGCCTGGAAGCGATCTGTAAAAAACTGAATTGTTTGCTGAAGCCGATATCCGTTGAACAAAAAATATTCCTGCATCTGGCAGCCACGATCGCCGCAAATCATTCCGTGGCATTATGGGCTATGGCCGAAGAAATAATCGCTAAGAGTCTGGGACCTTCCGACAGGGCTGCAAAATTATTACGGCCCGTCATCCGTCAAATCACTGAAAATTATCTCGAGCATCCGGTACAAAACATCCTTAGCGGTCCTGTCCAGCGAGGCGATATACAAACCGTCCGGGACCATATTGAAATACTGGACAAAAATGCATCGGAACTCGAAAAAGATATTTATGTAAAACTTAGCCGCTGGCTTACTGAAAATCCGGGTTTTCCTGTTTCCAACCGTCAGAAGCTAAAGGATTTCTTAGATCAATATGATTCCCATTGATTACCATCTTCATACAGCGCTCTGTAAACATGCGACCGGTTCTATGCAGGCCTTTGTTGAACAGGCCATTCTAAAAGGTTTGGAAGAAATTGCCTTCACGGATCATATCCCACTGCCCGATGGCTTTGATGCGGCCCATCGCATGTCCCTCTCGGAGTTGGACGGCTATGTGCAGAGTATTTTCGATTTGAAAAACCGGTTTCCGGAGATTTCTATCCTTCTGGGTATCGAGGCCGATTATTACAGAGGCTTTGAGTCTTATTTGGAGAACTTGCTGAACCGCTATCCTTTTGATCTGGTCATTATGTCTGTCCACTTTATCGCCGGTTGGCCCGACGGACAATGGGTATTTTCTTATGATTTTCCTCAGAAGACGGTTCGTGAAATCTATTGTGAATATTTGCAAGCTATGAAACTCGGTATCCAGACCGGCTTATTCGATATTGTCGGACATGCGGATTTAATTAAATCTTCCGGTCAATCTTTACTGGAAGAAAATGAGGTTCAGGTCCGGCAGACTTTAGAGGCGGCCCGTGAAGCCGGCATGGCTGTTGAAATTAACACCTCCGGCTGGAGAAAAGCGATTCATCAACCTTATCCGGATTTGGATTTTTTACCGTTACTCCGTGAATACGATCTGCCGATAACCGTGGGGTCGGACGCCCATACGCCGCAGCAGGTGGGCCTGTTTTTTGAGCGAGTCGATCAGGCCCTTAAAAAACAGCATATGTGGCCGGTACGCTTCAGAAAAAGGGAAATTATTTTCAAAAAATTGTAACCGTATTTTTTTTATTTTATACTTTTGCCGAAAGCTGTTTTTTATTTAATTTGAAACCCATATAAGGAATAAAGGAATACCCATTTCATGAGTTTTGTTACCTTTCTAAATCAACATCAGGTCATTCTTCTGTTTTTGATTATTACACTCGGCTATCTTATCGGTCGGATCAGAATCTTTAATTTCTCTCTGGAAACATCCGGTATCTTGTTTGTGGCCATGTTTTTCGGTAAGTACGGTTTTACTCTGAACCATGGCTTCCAGGTACTTGGAATCGTGTTTTTTATTTACGCCATCGGCTTGCAGGCCGGGCCCTCCATTTTCAATATTTCCGGTAAACACAGTTTACATATAAACTCCCTTGTATTTTTTTTACTGGCCATGGGCGCCCTATTTACCGTCTTCTTTTCCAGATTCTGGCATATCGATATGAAACTGGCGGTTGGTCTTTTTTCCGGAGCCATGACCAGTACTCCGGGATTAGCGGCTGCTCAGGAAGCCACAAAATCGGCTTTGACTTCCACCGGTTACGGAGTCGCCTATCCGTTCGGAGTCATCGGAGTTATCTTCTTTATTAAACTCATGCCCGGTCTGTTCAGGGTAAAGATCAAGGATGAAGAACAATCGGTTCAAAAAGCAGAGGAAGAAAAGAAGGAAGAGGTCGTTATTGCCAATGTTTTAATTACCAATGAGCAACTAGAAGGCAAAACCTTGCAGGAACTGGATTTTAACCGAATTACCGGCACCGTGATTTCACGGATTTTCCATGCGGATCAATTCATTATTCCTTCGGATGATAGTGTAGTACATGTAAACGATATCGTCCGTATTGTCGGACAAAAGTCAAAAATCAAAGCCGCCATTCCCTTCTTAGGCAAAAAAACGACTCGAAAAATACCGGAGGTGCAAAATTTTGAATCGCGAAAATTCGTGGTAACCAATAAAGAAATTATAGGCAAAAAGGTCTCCGATCTCAATTTAAGGACTCTCTATGGTGCCAATATCACCCGTATTCGACGGGGCGGTGTGGAGTTTGCCGCAGAGCCGGATCAGTTCTTGCGCTGGGGAGATCGGTTGCGGGTCGCAGGAGATGCCGCCCATATGGAAGACATCGGCCGTTTGCTGGGAAACGAAATGAAACGGTTGGAATACGGAAATATCTTTTCGGTTATTCTGGGTATTTTAATCGGCATCGGCATAGGTTTAATTCCATTCTCCATCGGAGCCATTTCTTTCCGCCTGGGACTTACCGGCGGTGTGCTGCTAAGCGGGATCATCTTATCTAACCGGGGGAAATTCGGCCCTGTGATTTGGCTAATACCGGCACCGATTATTAATTTTATGCGAGAAGTCGGACTGGTCCTCTTTTTGGCGGTCGTTGGCGTACGTGCCGGATCACAAATTTTCAGTACCATCCAGCATCAGGGTTTTAAACTCATTATCGCCGGAGCGATCATCACCTTAGTACCTATGATTGTCATCGCTCTAATCGCCCGCTTGAAATACCGGTTTTTATTGATTGAACTATTCGGCATGATCAGCGGAGGCATGACCTCCACTCCCGGTCTGGCGGCCGGTACCAGCATGACCGAATCTCAGGTACCGTTGGTCATGTATGCCACGGTTTATCCTTTTGCAATGCTGTTAATGATGATCTGGGCCAAAATATTGGTATTGTTTTAGATCAGAAGGTAAAAATTTTAATCTTATACAGGAGTTACCATGCAATATAAAAAATTCGCCACATCGGATATCGAAGTATCCCGGCTCGGTTACGGAGGCTGGGGAATCGGTAAATCCTTCTGGATCGGTGCAGATGATGCCGAATCCAAACGCGCTCTGCACCGGGCTATCGAAGAAGGGGTTAACTTCTTCGATTCCGCTCTGGTCTATGGGATGGGACATAGTGAAAAATTAATCGGTGAAGTCGAAAAGGAATCGGGCAAAGAACTCTTTATCACTTCCAAAATACCCTCTAAAAAATATGAATGGCCCGCCGGGGACGATTCCACTCTCGAAGCATCCTTTCCTTTGAAGCATATTATCGAATCTACCGAACGCAGTTTACGTAATCTCAAACGGGATTATCTCGACCTTCAGCAGTTTCATGTCTGGAATGATGCCTGGGCCGATCGGGATGAATGGAAAGAAGCCGTATTTCGTCTTAAAAAAGAGGGTAAGGTTCGTTTCTTCGGCATATCCATAAACGATCACCAACCGGAAAACGGCATTGAGGCCGGGAAAACCGGACTCATCGATTCGTTTCAGGTTATTTTCAACCTGTTCGACCAGTCGCCGACTGACCAATTATTACCTTTTTGCCGGAAGCATGGGATCGCCGTCATAGCCCGGGTTCCTTTTGATGAGGGAGGGCTGACCGGTACGGTTCGTCCCGAAACCACCTTTCCGGCCAAAGATTTTCGTAATCAATATTTCAGGGATGACCGTAAGGAACAGGTCTGGGAACGGGTACGGGAAATAGCCCGGATTACCGCTTCCGAAACCGATTCGGTGGCCGAAGCCGCTTTGCGTTTTATCATCAGTTTTGATGCCGTTACTACGGTTATTCCCGGAATGCGCCATGAAAAAAACCTCCTGGCCAATGTGGCCAGCGTTAACAAAGGACCTCTTTCATCGGATTTACTCAATAGCTTAAAAGATTTCCGGTGGATTCGGAATTTTTACAAATAGGACCATTATGATAGTAAACCCCGACAAGTTAAGCGTAAAGGAACGGTACCAGCTGATGATCAGCAGTATTGTTCCCCGCCCCATTGCCTTTGTTTCCACCATTTCCCCCGATGGTATTCCCAACCTGGCCCCCTTTTCTTATTTTAATGGCATTACCTCCACGCCGCCGACTCTCTGTTTTGCTCCGGGACGGAATAAGGATGGAGGTAAAAAGGACACACTGGTCAATCTGGAAAAAAGCGGAACCTTCGCCGTAAACATGGTTACAGAGGAAATGGTTCAACAGATGGCTATTACGGCAACATCCTTTCCGGCAGATACGAATGAATTTGAACAAGCCGGACTCACCGCTTTATCCTGCCAAAAAATAGAAGCGCCCAGAGTGGGCGAATCACCTTTAAGTATGGAATGTAAGGTATTACAGATTTTGGAGATCGGTGCCCAAAGCGCTGGCGGAGGATTTCTGGTTATCGGACAAGTACTTTTGTTTCACGTCAAAGATGAATTTATAAAAAACGGAAACATTCGGGTGGATCAAATGAAACCGGTGGGGAGGTTAGGGGATAACTATCTTACGACGCTGGGCAAAATATTTTCAATCAAGACAAACAAACCTTAATCATCCTTTACTTTTTATTGGGTATTTTAATTAAAACTCGTATATTTTCTATCAAAAGACGGGGCAGATATGAAATATAAATTTTCTCTGATCTTTCTTGTATTCGTATTACTGTCGGTACAACAGGGATTTGCCGCTTTTGAAGATCGCGGTTTTAGCAGCCATTATCTGGCCAGGGGAAGCACGGGAATCGCCGCCCATGATTCCACTTTTGCTATTTTCCTTAACCCTTCTGTACTGGGTGATTCTCCTTATCGTAAAGTCGATCTGTTTTATCGTAATTTTTACGGTTTACCGGATTTGAATCAAATCGCTTTATCCGTCTCTTTTCCCGATCTTATTATTCCTATCGGTATCGGTCTTTCTCAGTATGGAGGAAAATTATATAGTGAGATGCTCCTACGCCTCGGTACCGGCTTCCTATTATTCCCCAAAATGCATCTGGGCTTGCATGCGAACGGCTATTTTCTGAGCGTACAAAACTATGGGAACAGTCAATCCTTCGGTTTGGGGATTTCCGGATTTTATCAGTGGAATAAAAACCTGTCTACCGGATTTATGATCGATAATGTAAATGCACCTACTATCGGGCAAGCCAGGGAAGCTTTGCCTATCACGATGATTGTGGGAGCAAGCTATACATTCACCGATGATCTTCAATTTCATATGGACATTTTCAAAGAAGACCGTAGCGCTTTTGATTACCGCCTGGGAGTCGAATATATTTTAAGTTCCTGGCTGCAATTTTCAGCAGGATTCCAGACCGAGGTTCCCATATTTAGTACGGGGTTTGCCCTATTTATCGCTCATTTCGACATAGCCTATTCTTTTCAATACCACGGTGAACTGGGTGTCTCACATTCCATGAGTGTCGGTTATGAATTTTAAATTCGTTTTATACCCTGCGATCCTGATCCCGGTTATGATTCTCGGGCAATCGCAGGTTGATCAAAAGTTAACTAAAAACCGCACCTTATTGGCTTCTATCAAAAAGGAAATCCATCAACTTCAGCGGCAAATAAATCAAAGCAAGGAAAAGGAACGCTCTATCCTTGACCAAATTAATTTGCTGGATAAACAGATGGCTTTAACGGCCCGGGCCAAGGGTATTCTTAAAGAACAAAGCCGTTTATTGGAAAAAAAGATGCAGCAAACAAACCGGAAATTACGGGATTCCGAAGCACGGTATTCCCAGCTTAAACAGCTTTATGCGCAAAGAGCTGTTTACGCATTTAAATATGGGAAAATCCGCAACATTGAGTTGTTGCTTACCTCACGTTCCATCAACCAGGCCCTGATTCGATACAAATATTTAAGGCTAATCGCCAACCAGGACGCTAAAACCATTCAGGCGATCAAAAAGGAAAAAAAGGAAATCGAACAAATCCAGACCCAATTATCAGCTACTCTGGATTTAAAGAAAAAAAACCTTACCGATAAAACAAGGCAAGAAAAACACTATGCCGCACGTCGTTCCAAAAAAGCCCGCTTTCTAAAAAAAATACGCTCAGACCGCACCACTTACCTCAGGCAACTATCTGTTAAACAAAAACAACAAAAAAATTTACTGGCCCTGATTATTTCTCTGGAAAAGGAGCGAAAGGGAAGCCTGGCTCACACAGCCAGTCCTGAGGTGATCCCAAATTTCAACTTTAAAGATTTTTACAGAGCCAGAGGAAGATTACCCTGGCCTGTAAAAGGCAAGGTGATCACCCGTTACGGGAAACAGAAAGATCCGAAATCCAAAACCTACGTTAAAAATACCGATATAGAAATCAGCAGTAAATTAGGCACACCGGTGCGCTGTGTATTCACCGGAGTCGTTCGAATCATCACCTACCTGCCCGGATATGGAAACACGGTAATTGTAGATCATGGAAAAGGCTATTACACCGTATATTCTCACCTGGCCGAAATTTATGTTACAAAGGACGAGGGCTTAAAAACAGGGCAAATCATTGCTACGGTTGGTGATTCCGGTTCTCTGGCCGGAGCCAAATTACAATTCGGTATTTACGGTGGGCAAAAAACGTATAACCCCGAAAAATGGCTGGCCAAAGCAGGTCGTTAAAATCGCTTCCGTCGTTTTCGGTTCTGCTGAAGAAGGCCGGTATGAATCGGACAGGTTTCGGTCGGCCGGTATTTCACATTAAATATTTCCTGGTAAGTATGAGGACAATAGGGTGTGGCCAGTTTTTTACTTTCACTGCAAATGGTTAAACGAACCACTCCCGAACATTCCGGGAATTTATGATGCTCAAAATCCAGCGAGTCATAGACCGTTTTCATAAAATCCGCCCAAAAGGGTAAGGCGGCAACGGCACCGGACATACGCGGCCCTAAGGAATATTGAAAATCATCCAGGCCAACCCAAACTCCGGCGGCAATGTCCGGTGTAAATCCCACGAACCAGGCATTGGTATTGTCGTTGGTTGTTCCTGTCTTTCCTCCCGCTTGGACCATAAAATGGAAGCGGGTTCTTACCCGAATTCCCGTACCGCCGTTGATTACGTTTTGCAGCATATTATTCATAATATAAGTGGTTTCCGGAGAAAGGACTTCTCTCGACTCGGTTCGGGAGCGGTAAATCACATTCCCGTTGCGGTCTTCGATCTTCAAAATCGAGACAGGGTGAACATGCACACCGTTATTGGCAAAGGTACTATAAGCGGAAACCAGCTCCAACGGATTTACCTCTGAGCTTCCTAAGGCCAATGATGAAAAGGGTCGAAGCGGAGTCGTAATACCCATATCCCGTGCATATTGAATGACAACTTTAGGAGTGATGTCCGCAATCAATTGAACCGCAACCGAATTTAAAGATCGTCGTAAGGCTTCCCGCAAAGTTACCTTTTTCCCGCTCCAGGTTCCGCTGTAATTTCTCGGTGTCCAGCGGGTACTGTCCGGGTTAATCTCAACAGTGGGCTGATCGCGGTACTCGTCGGCCGGAGTATAGCCGTTATCAATGGCTGCCGTATATAAAAACGGCTTAAAAGCCGATCCGGGCTGGCGCGCCATTTGAGTAACCCGGTTATATTTTGACTTCTTAAAATCGCGGCCGCCTATCATGGCCAGGATATGACCGTCGTGGGGATCGAGAGCCACGAAGGCAATCTGCATGGTAGTAAGCGCATCAAAAGCGGAATCGCTTAAGGTCTTCCGTAAATTATTAAAGGCAGACTGAGCTCTGACCCGGGCTTGAATGGGATCGATCTCCCGGGCAACCGCCTCTTCCATAAATTTTTGAATGCGGGTATCCAGGGTGGTATAGACCCGTAGTCCGTCTTCATACACATCTACTTTTAACGAGTCCTGCAATTTATTCATCTGTTGCCGTACATATTCCGTAAAATAAGGCGCTATCGACATCTCATAGGGATCATGGAGATTTAACTCCAGTGGAAGCTGTTTCAAACTATCATACTGGGCCGAAGTTAATTTACCGTTATCCAGCATACTTCGTAAAACAATATTACGCCGTTTTAAAGCTCTTTGAGGATGACGAAGCGGTGAATAGTAAGACTGCCCTTTTAAGATACCGATCAGCAAGGCAGCCTCTTCCACATTGAGGTCTTCCACATTTTTGTCGAAATAACGTCGGGCTGCCGCTTTTATGCCATAAGCATGATTGCCAAAAAAAGTGATATTCAGATACATATCGAGAATCTCATTTTTGGCATAAGTGCGTTCAATCTGAATGGCGGTGAGCGCTTCTTTAATTTTTCGATTGAGGGTCTGCTCCAGGCCGTAATATAAATTTCGGGCCAACTGCATGGTAATTGTGCTGGCACCCTGCTCAAAACTAAGATGTGAAATATCAACCCATAAAGCCCGAGCTACACCGTTCAAATTGATACCCCAGTGTTTATAAAATGCCCTGTCTTCAGTCGAGAGCAAGGCATCAATTACCGACTGAGGTATTTTATCAAAAGGGGTATAGGTACGGTTATAGGTAAAGAAAGAGTGAATCACCTCCCCGTCTGCAGAATAAACCTGAGTGGCTACTGCGGGATTAATCTTCTCCAGCTTGGTCAGAGGAATCAGATCGGTAGAAAGCTGCCATAAGTAAATAATACCGGCGATAAAAATTACAGCCACAATACCCAGGCTGATGTAGATCCTCTTTCGCTTTCCGTTCTTAGAAGTTGAGGGGGGGATAATTCTGGTTTGGGTGGGTTGCTTTTGCCCGGGATTATATAACCGTGTAGAAGTGACGGTTCCTCGTTTTTTTCGTTTCATTTTCCGCTTTTATTGAATAAAAAATGCACATCCAAGGTCAAACTTAATCAAATCCATTCTGCAAATCAAGTACAGAGCCCGGTTATGGACGATGTACTTTTCTTTTCTAATTCATTACCATGCTAAAGAAAATATGTTCCCCGATTTTGGTAAGAAGTGGAACTAAATTCCGCTTTTATAGTGAAACTTTATACTTTAATTAAACTTTTGTAGGTAAAGTTTTTTAAAATATTTAAAAGTAACAAGTATAAACTGTCCTTTATCCCTGCCTGTGGCGAAATTGCGGTTTGCCAATTAATCCGGGTGGCATCATTCAACTATTCCGGTATGGTAGACGGGATGGAAAAAGAGTACGACAAAAGATATATTTACGTGGGAACATTGGCATGCGATTTACTTGTTATTTCAACCTGAAACGGTTAAATTAATCGACTTAATATGAAACGTACAACCTACATAATTATTATCGCTCTTGTTGCGGGAATTTTTGCAGGCTGCTCACCGCTTAGCCGGCAGATTTCAAAGCATAGAAAAGTAAAAAGCGTTTTTCAGCTTAAAGCACGTGATTACTATTTACAGGGACTGTATGCCGAACAAAGTGCACGCTATAATGAGGCTTTAGTCCATTTCTATCAGGCCCTGCATCACGATTCCACCTCACCGACGATCTATAACAGCATTGCCGAGAACCATTTGCGCCTGGAACATTATGAGAGCGCAGAGATATTACTCAAACAATCTCTTGCCTTAGACCCTGCTAACTGGGACGCCCTTAACTTAATGGCACAGGTTCAGCTACGCCTCGGACGGGATGATCAGGCCATTAAATACTTTAAAAAATTAACTGAAATAGACCCTTACGACGATGATGCCCGCCAATATTTGATTTTGCTTTATGAAAAAAACGGTAACTCGAAAGGAGTTGCAGACCAGGATGAGGCCCTGCTCAAATTATATGGCCGAAATCCGGCACTGCTGGATCGTCTGGCAGGAATCTATTTTAACAACAAGGAATACGAAAAGGCCAAGCGCTACTATCTCGAAATACTTAAAGACGATAGTACCAATGCCCGGGTTTTATATTTAACCGGCCGTATTTATGAAATTAAGCAGCATACGGACAGTGCCGCCACCTTATATCGCAAGGCTTTGCGGTATAAGCCGAATTTTGCCGAAGCCCTGGATCGCTTAACCTTTATCTATCGCATGCGCAGCCAATGGCAAAAAATCATTGATCTGTATACTCCCGTACTTGAGGCGGATTCTACCAACAGAGCTGCCCGTGTTCTTTCTGCGGAAGCATACTATTATTTAAAAGATTTTGATCGGGCCCGTGGTCTTCTTCAACCGATTATGCGCCAAAAAAAACCACCCGTTAGTGTCATGGAGCTGATGGGACGCATCGAACTGGAAAGTAAAAACGCCCCACAGGCCATTGAAATATTCAGGAAAATTCTGACTGAAGACGCCAAAAACAAATTTGCCTGGATGTTTCTCGGCTTCGCCTATTCCGACAATAAGCAGGATGTAGAGGCCCAAAAGACCTATGAGCAGGCCCTGAAAATCTTTCCGGATGATGCTTCCCTCTGGAGTTTTTACGGAGTGAACCTGCAACAACAAAAAAAATATAAGGAGTCCGTTGCCGCTTTTGAAAAAACCCTCAAGCTGGACCCCGAAAACATCAATGCATTAAGCGGTTTACCCGTCGTTTATGAAACCCTGAAAATGTATGATCGCTGTGACAGTTTGTACGAAGTGGCTATTACGCGTTATCCGGATAATGCATTGTTGTTGAATAATTATAGTTACAGCCTGGCCGAACGCAACAAGAATTTGGAAAAAGCCTTGAAGATGGTTCAAAAAGCCTTGAAAATCAGACCGAAAGAAGCCGCCTACTTAGATACCATCGGCTGGATATATTATAAATTAGGAAAGTATTCTTCGGCCGAAAAATATATTAAGGAATCCATCGACCTGCGAATTAATTCGGCCGTCGTTCTGGAACACCTCGGAGATGTATATCTGAAAATGGGAAAAATCAACAAAGCTCTTGAGTATTGGCAAAAATCCCTGCAAAACAAGCCCGACAATGCCAAATTGGAAAAGAAGATACAAGAGTTACAACACTAATCAGGATCATAAAAGTATTATCGTATATGAAAAAATTATTCCTTATTCTTGTCCTGTTAGCGGCCACTGCTTGCGCTATTCAGAAACACTTTATGGCCGATATCCAGAAAGTACACTATCGTGAATTACTGGCTCATCACGATTCCTGGCAGCAAGCTATCACGACCCTGCAAGGTAATGCCCGAATCACGGTAGATTCGCCTCAGTATTCCGGAAACTTTGCTGCGGATATTTTAATGAACGGCCGGGATTCTCTGCTCATCTCGGTGAAAGGGCCCCTGGGTGTACCGGTTGGTAAAGTCTTTCTGGCAAAAAACCGCTTTATATTTTACAATCAACTAATGAACCAATTTATCACCGGCCTGCGGAAAGATTTCGATAATACGAACTTCCTTCAATTCCCTGTAGCCATTAAGGAATTGGAAAATGTATTCTTAGCAAGAGACCAATTTGAAATTCTTAAAAAAACCAGCTATGAAGTTCGCGATCGGCTCTATTATCTCGAAGCGGATAATGCGCATCTTCATTACCATATATGGTTCGACCCTCAATATATGTTAATTCGCAAAATCGAATATTGGGATAAAGACCGTCTGCTTTTTTACAAGACCTATGATCAGTATACCAAATTTAATGGCATTTATTTCCCAAGAGCCATAAATTTTGTTCGTCCGGATGAAAGCCAGGGTCTTTCCATTTATTTTACGGATTTACTGTTAAATGAAAAACTGGATTCTAAAAAATTTGAAATTAAAATTTCCGATACGGCAAAACAGATCAACCTATCATTAAATTAATGAAGATGAGTTCCATATAAATACCGGGATTGAAATGGATGTTTCCGTCGTCATTCCACTCTTTAACGAAGAAGACTCGTTAAATGAACTTTGCCAGCGCATTACAGACCAATTAAATCGTTTAAATGTAGAATACGAAATTATTTTCGTTGATGATGGAAGTACGGATCGATCGTTCCAACGGTTACTGGAATTAAAGAAGCAGTGGTCCATGATCCGGATTTTACAATTTCGACGTAATTTTGGTAAAAGCGCCGCTCTGTGCGAAGGCTTCAGAAAAGCCGAAGGAGATATCGTAGTTACTATGGATGCGGACCTTCAGGACGATCCTGCCGAGATCCCCAGTTTAATCGGCAAACTCGAAGAAGGATATGATCTGGTCTCGGGTTGGAAGAAAAAACGGCATGATCCGATTACCAAAACGCTCCCTTCAAAATTATTTAATTTTGCTACCCGTAAGATTTCCGGGATAAAGATTCATGACTTTAATTGCGGTTTAAAAGCTTACCGCAAAGACGTCATCAAGGCTATCCCCGTTTATGGTGAGCTGCATCGCTATCTTCCTGTCTTAGCGCATTGGCAGGGATTTGTGGTGGGAGAAATCATTGTAAAACATCATGCCCGTAAATTCGGTAAATCGAAATTCGGTGCCCGGCGCTTTTTTAATGGCTTCTTCGATTTACTCACGGTTTTGTTCATTACCCGTTACCGGCAGAAACCGTTACATCTTTTCGGTTTCTTCGGACTGGGATTCAGTTTCTCAGGGATATTAATATTGACCTATCTTTCTATTTTATGGTTCGAAGGGCATGGAATCGGAAACCGTCCCTTACTCTTTCTCGGTGTGTTATTGGTTATCGTGGGCGCCCAATCCTTTTCTCTCGGTTTGATCGGAGAAATGATCACCAGTACCAGAGATACGACTTTAAAATCTGCTGTCAAAAAAGAAATTGATTGAGTCGATTATGTCTTCCCAATACCGTATGTATTCCATCATCATTCCCTCTTATAATCGGGCCGATGAGTTAGCAGAACTGTTCGAAACCATTGAAAAATTAAATTTTCCTCCGGATCGCTTTGAAGTAGTGGTTGCCGATGACGGCTCCACGGATAGTACCCCTCAATTCATCGAACAGGCCGTATCCCGTTTTTCTTTTCAACTCGGTTATTTTACCCAACATAAAAAAGGTCCCGGTGCCGCCAGAAATCTGGGTATGGAAAAGGCAAAAGGTGATTTTTTTATTTTCATCGATTCCGACGTTCTGCTTCCTGAAGACTGGTTAAAAAATATTGATGAATCTCTACAACAGGAACAGGCAGATGCTTTCGGAGGCCCGGATACCTATCTGGATTCCTTCTCACCCCTGCTTAAGGCCATCAATTATACCATGACCTCCTTCATAACCACCGGCGGTCTGAGAGGGAAAAAAGGCAAAAAGCTGGCTAAATATTATCCCCGATCTTTCAATATGGGACTAAGCAAAAAGCTCTGGAAAAAAATCGGTGGATTTCATCCCCGTTTTTACGGAGAAGATATCGAATTCAGTCATCGTATTATCAACAGCGGTGCCAGAGTTATTTTTATCGAATCCGCTTTTCTCTATCATAAACGGCGTACAAATCTAACAAAATTTTTCAGACAAGTATACCGGATGGGATCAGCCCGCATCTTTCTTTACAAAATAGATGCTAAAATGCTGGAACCTCTACATACATTGCCGGCCCTGGCCACCCTATTGGCCTTAGCCATCTCCCTGTTAGCCATTTTCTTCCGTCCCTTCCGGCTTTTATTCGATCTGGGACTGGCTTTTGCCCTGCTCATTTTGCTCATTGCCATTGCCGATTGTTTGCAGATGTATAAAGAATATAAACCTGCTTTATGGCTACCCCTGGTTATTCCCGCCCAGGTGTTCGGCTATGGATCGGGATTTATTATCAGCTATATACGCAGAGTTATATTGAATCAAAATTTTGAGTAGAAATCCTATTTTGTAAAGGAAGCGTCATGGCTAAATCAAATAAAAAGAATAAGCGTAAAACCGCTGCGGTAAAAGTACGGCAACCCGGGGGGCAGGTGCTTCCTCAATCCTTTCAGGATGCCCTATTTATTATACTGATTGCCGTGATTCTGGTGATTTTGCTCAAGCCTTTGGTCGTCGATCATTTATCACCACAGGGTGTTGATGTTCTGGCTACCATTGGCCAATCCCATCAGATAAGAGAATTTACCAAAGAAAGCGGAGAGCGTGCACTTTGGAATCCTTACATCTTTGCAGGAATGCCCGTATATCATCGCTTAAGCGCGGTTGCTTTCTCTGCAGATAATTTATTGGGATTTTTCAGCCGATTTTTCAGCGTTGTATTTATTTATTATTTCTTTGCCGCTTTAGGATTTTATATTCTTCTACGATATATGAAGATGAGTCCGCTCCTCAGTTTTTTGGGAAGCCTGTTGTTTATTTTTATGCCTCACTATAAATCTCTGTTCCTGGTGGGGCACTTTGCTAAATTCAAAGCTCTGATGCTCCTGCCCTGGGTATTTTTAACCTTTCAGTATTTTATGGACAAACGTAATATTTTATCCGCCGCTCTCTTTGCTCTGGCGTTCGGCACCCAGATTCGTACTCAGCACTATCAAATTGTGTTTTACACCGGAGTGCTCATTTTTGCCGCGGGCGTGTATCCGTTTATTAAAGAATTGCTGGATAAGCAATACCAAAAATTCGGTAAGTCCTTATCTTTACTGGTCATAGCATTAATTTTATCCATTAGTATGTCCGCTCAGCCCCTCTTTTTAGCCAAAGAGTATTTACCCTATTCCAAAAGAGGGAAAACCACGGTTGATATCCACCAACAGGAGAAAGCCCGAAATCAGGCCGGTAGCGGTGTATCCATGAAATACGCCACACAATGGTCCACCGATCCGCTCGAGCTGTTTACCTGGTTCGTACCTCGTTTTTTCGGAGGAATGTCCAGTGAAAAATATGATGGCAACGCCTATCCAAGATTGCGCGGCCAACAAATCCCGGCTTATTGGGGTTACATGCCTTTTACCCAGAGCTATGAATATATGGGCGCAATTACCCTCTTGTTAGCTTTACTCGGTTTAATTATCTACAGGAAGAAACCACTGGTTATCAGTCTGGGACTTTTTGCTCTTTGGTTAATCCTATTATCTTTCGGAAGACATATGGAATGGTTCTACGCTTTATTCTATAATTATGTGCCTTATTTCAATAAGTTTCGGGCACCTATGATGAGCGTAGCCGTTACCTATTTTGTAATTGTTCTTTTTGCCATGATGGGTTTAAAATATCTGGCGAGTATCTCAAGGGGAAAAGATTGGTTTAAGGAAAACAAAACCATTATTTACACCGTCCTCGGTTTTTTTATCCTGGGCCTTATATTTTGGTTATACGGACAGGGAGCTTCCTTCACCAAACCGGGAGGAGAACGCTATCAGCCCGATACTTTACGGATTATAAAAAATATACGAGCCGAATATTTTAATCATGACGTTTTACGTTATCTACTTCTTATTCTGATCTCAGGGGGAAGTCTGTTTGCTTACCTGGCAAAGAAAATCAATTTCACTATTTTAACCGTTTTTCTGGGTCTTATTGCCATTATGGATTTACTGAATGTGCAGGGAAGAGTGCAAAAGGATTATACGGATGTGAAACGCATTGAGCGTCAATATTTCCGTGAGACCCAAACGGACCAATACTTAAAATCCGATCACACCATCTTCCGTATTTTCCCGAGTGGAGAGCTTTTTGGGAATAACCGCTGGGCTTATTTCCACCAGACGATCGGAGGCTATACACCGATTAAGATGTATACAATTGAAGAGTTAGTCGAAAAAAACATTTATAACGGACCCGACGCCCAATTACCGATCAACTGGAATGTACTCAAAATCTTAGATGTTAAGTACGTGATCATGAAGCAAATCATTCAAAACGAACATCTGCAATTAGTCTTTTCAGATAAGGCGAATCATTTGTATACGTATCTGTTTAAAGATCACTTACCTCGTGCCCATTTTGTAGGTCGGGTGCGGGTAGTACCTGATGAGATCGACCGTTTAAAATATATAAACAGTCCCGCTTTCAACCCCGGGACCGAGGCCGTTTTAGAAAAGCCCCTTCCAGCTAAAATCAGTACTCCCGACAGTAGCTGGACACGTCTGAAACATTTCGATCCCAATCATGTCTCGTTTAGTGTTTATACCGATAAACAGTCCCTGTTGGTCCTTTCCGAAAATTTTTATCCTCCGGGCTGGAGAATTTTTATAGATGGGAAAGAAACGAACAAAATTTACAAAACGGATCACGCTATTCAATCCATTGTAGTTGCACCGGGAGAACATCACATCCTTCTGAATTTTGAACCAAAATCCTTTTTCCGGGATATACATATTTCCTATGCTTCTTTAGGAATTTTGTATCTGATGATACTTATCGGTCTGGTACCTATCTATAGAAAAAAATATATGAAAAAATGAAAAAAGTTTTAATAATCACATATTATTGGCCTCCGGCAGGCGGTCCCGGTGTTCAACGAGTACTGAAGTTTTGTAAATACTTACCCGATTTTGGTTGGCAACCCATCATTCTTACGGTTCGTAAGGGAGAGTTCATCGCTCTGGATCCGGAACTTGAGGAAGATATTCGCCCCGATTTACCCGTTTTTAAAACCCGTTCTTTTGAACCGAATATTCTATATAAAAAATTTGTCGGTATCCCGCTTGAACAACAGATTCCCGATTCGGTCCTGGCCGAGAAAAATATATCCTGGCAAAAAAGGATCGCCCACTGGATTCGCCTGAATGTGTTTATACCGGACGCCAAAATCGGCTGGAAACCTTTTGCCGTCAAAGCGGGAAAAGAAATCATTCGGAATTTAAAACCGGCCTTAATTTTTTCTTCATCGCCGCCACCAACCGTTCACCTCATTGCCTTAAAACTTGCCAAATGGAGCGATTTACCCTGGCTGGCCGACTTCCGTGACCCCTGGACCAGGATTCATTATTATGAATCCTCACGGAAAAATCCTTTATCGGGATTACTCAATCGCTATCTGGAAAAAAAGGTTATACAAAGCGCCAATAAGGTTACCGCCATTATTCCCGGTTTTTTCGAAGAACCCTTAGAAAAGCGAATCACCGTTCTTGATAACGGCTTTGATCCCGATGATATCCAGGTAACAGAGGGGGAAAAGCCCAATTCAAAATTCACAATCCGATATATGGGATCCTTAACTCCTTCTCAGTATGTGCCGATATTTTTTAAGCTGCTTCAGGATCTATGCAACGATGATTTTTACGCCGAAAAAATTTCTGCTGAATTTATCGGTAATATAAGCGAAGAAATTCGTGATAAAATCACTACACAAAACACAGGTTGCCCGGTTCAGTTCGTACCTTATCTCAGTCACAAGGAAGTATTAAAACAGATATCCCATGCCGACCTTCTTCTTCTTTTTATCAATAAAAGTGAAAGCGCCGGACAGATTCTAACGGGAAAGGTCTTTGAATATTTAATGGTTCAAAAACCCATTCTGGCTTATGGACCCCCCGGCGGCGCTTCCGACAGCCTTCTTAAAAAAACCGGAGCCGGACAATTATTCGATTACGATGACTATCAGGGCAGTAAAAGATTTATTGTAGACCGGTTTCACGAATGGCAAACCGGAAAGGCCTTTTCCGGAATTAATCTGCAAGAAATAAATAAATATAATCGTAAAGAATTGACGGGCCGATTAGCCGATTTATTTTCCCGGCTGATCTGAATCATGATTCCGTCATTTAAACACGAATGGATACTTTTTAGAAAAACTTTTAAAGATGTCCGACTCCTATAAACTTCCCCTATCTTTTTACCTGCGTCCCGATGTGGTGCAGATTAGTAAGGAACTGTTGGGTAAATTTTTAATCACTGTATTCAACAACCAATTGACGGCAGGTATGATCGTTGAAACCGAGGCTTATCAAGGCCTTACGGATCGTGCCTCTCATTCTTTTAACGGTCGGTATACTGCGCGTACCCGCATTATGTACCAATCGGGGGGAGTAGCTTATGTCTATCTTATTTATGGAATGCATCATCTTTTCAACATAGTCACCAACAAAAGGGATATCCCCGACGCTGTTTTGGTTCGTGCTCTTCAACCCGCAAATGGCATTGAAATTATGATGCGGCGCCGCGGACTCTCTTCCGCCACCTCTAAGCTCAGCAACGGACCGGCTTTACTTACCCGGGCTTTGGGAATCACTTCGATACATAGCGGACTTTCTCTATTGGGGCAACAAATCTGGCTTGAAGACCGGGGTATTGTTATAGCTGAAAAGGATATTCTCAGCGGTAAAAGAGTAGGAATTTCCTATGCAGGGAAAGATGCCCAAAGATTGTGGCGTTTCAGGATTAAAGGAAATCCCTGGTGCAGCCGGGCTAAATAGAAGTTGTATCCATCTCTTTTATCTTTCTTCTCACCCAGCGTAACTCCGGTAAGAGAAAGCCGAGTGTAATGAATGTGGCCAGAGTATCCGAAATCGGGAAGGCAAACCATATTCCGTTCAAGCCCCAAAAGAGGGGCAGAATCAATAGAAGAGGCAGTAACAGCAAAATTTGCCTGGACAGGGCTAATATGAACGAAGGAAGGGCCTTACCAGCTGCCTGAAAATAGCTGGCGCCGATCAATTGAAAACTTAAGATGGGCATCACCAAAATAATTACCCGCAGGGCATAGCGGCCGATTTGAATCAGTTGTTCATCCTGAGTGAAAACAGCAATGACCTGGCGGGGAAAGACCATCAATAAAATATACAATCCCAGGGCGATAACTGAGGCCCATTTCAGGGCGATTTTCGAGACCTCTTTTACACGACGAAAATCGTTCGCTCCATAGTTGAAGCCGGCGATCGGTAAATATCCCTGCACTAAGCCCATCATCGGCATAAAAATTACTCGTAAAACCCGATTAATTACACCGTAAGCTGCAACCGAAACAGAACCGCCATAGGCAAAAAGGACATGGTTCAAGATCGCCGCCAAAATACTGCCCGCACCATGTCTGCCTAAAGAAGAAGCACCGATGGCTAAAATTTCCCGGACAATGGGCAGGTCCGGTTTTAAATTCCGTACCGAAAAATGCAAAGCGCTTTTTCCGCGACTGAAATAGTATCCGATATATAAAAAGGTGCAGAACTGAGCAATTACACTGGCCAGGGCCGCCCCCTTGACCCCCATATGCAGACCGAAAATAAAAATGGGATCCAGAACCATGTTGATCGCTGCGGCAACCATCATAGTAAGCATTGCCGTACGTGCATTCCCTTCGGCACGGATAATACTGTTTAACACCATGGCATAACTTAAAAAGGGTGTGCCGGCCAAAACAATCATATAATAATCTTTTGCAAAAGTTTTTATATCGCCGGCCGAGCCGAATAGATATAAAATCGTATCGGAGAAAGCATAGCCGACAATCAACAGGCCCGCGCTAAGCAGCAAAGTCAGTGAAATCAGATTGCCGAAACTATGATCCGCCTGTTTATGATCCCGCGCCCCCAACATGCGCGATATAACCGAGGAACCGCCGATGCCCAGGGTTTGAGTCGAAGCAAAAATTAGCATCTGAATAGGCATGACAATTGACAACCCGCCTATAGCCAATGTGCCGACTCCCCGCCCTACAAAAATGGTATCTACCAGGTTGTAAAGGGACATAGAAATCATCCCGGCCGTGGCCGGTACGGACAAGCGTAAAAGAAGTTTCCCTATCTTTTCCTTACCCAATGCTTCGGCATTGCGTGTAAAACGACCGTGAGCCGCCTGTTTATTGGCAGAAAGATTTTCTTGTTCCATTTTCATTCATTCAATTTAAATCCAAGGTCGAAAACATGCAATCTACTTTTCCAGGAGAATATATTTAATGAACGTTTTATCAGCATTTTTTAGCAAATAAATTATACCGAAATTTTATTAGCTGAAAATCCATGACTTTTTTCATTGGATTGCGTCCACTTTTAAAAAATGTGCTGACATCATTCTTTTTTTTAGTTAAATTGATCCTGTTCATTTTTCTTTGCTTCATTAAACTTTCAAGGAGGCCGTGATGCGTTTATTAAACTCTGTTTTGTTATCTCTACTACTCAGTTTCACTCTTGTCTTCGCAGAATCCCATCTAATGCGTTATGCGGATGTTTCCAGAGATCATATCGTTTTTACATATGAAGGCGACCTTTGGCTGGTAAGCATTAACGGTGGAATCGCTAAGCGAATTACGCGTTCGGATGGTGCGGAAATTTTCGCTAAATTTAGTCCCGACGGTTCCAAACTGGCTTTTACAGGTAATTATGACGGGGGGAGTGATGTCTATGTAATGGACATCAACGGCAGTGAACCCGTACGTTTAACCTATCATCCGGCGCAGGACTTAGTACTGGATTGGTTTCCCGATGGTAAACATATTCTTTTCCGTTCTCGGCGGGCCTGGCCTTATCGGGCGGATATGGTTTACCAGGTTTCGCTTAAGGGAGGAATGCCTGAAAAATTGCCTGTTGATCGGGCCGGTTTGGCTACCCTTTCCCCGGACGGCAAATCCATTGCTTACAACCGAATTACCCGTGAATTCCGCCATTGGAAGCGACACAAAGGGGGGACGGCACAGGATATCTGGATGGGCAATTTTAACAAAAAGGATTATCATAAAATCACCCAATATGACGGTACGGATAATTTCCCTATGTGGTACGGTTCCGCTATCTATTTTACTTCCGATCGTGAAGACGGTACTCTAAATATCTATAAATATGATTTGAAAACCGGTCAAATTTCCCGTATGACCCATTATAGCGATTATGATGTCAAATATCCCTCTCTGGGTCCGGGCAAAATTATTTACCAATATGCAGAAACCTTATATCTACTGGATTTAGCCAGCGGTAAAATACAGAAGGTGGACATTGAAATCCCTTCCGATCGTACGTTAATTCGATCCTCTTATATTAACGACAACCGCTATGTACGCGGATTCGGACTCTCGCCGAAAGGTAAAAGAGCCATTCTCGAAATTCGTGGAGAAATAGTCGATATCCCCGCAGATAAGGGGGTACCCTATAACCTGACCCAATCCTCGGCCTCCCGCGAAAAAAATCCGGTCTGGTCGCCTGACGGGCAATGGGTTGCCTTCTTTTCCGATAAAACCGGCGAAGACGAATTATATATCACCGATCCTAAGGGTTCCGCCGATTGGATTCAATTGACCAGCGGCAACAAAGGTTTTCGTATCAACCCCGTATGGTCTCCCGATAGTAAATACATCCTCTTTCATGACAAATTTATGCAATTAAATTTAGTAGATGTAAAAACAAAAAAACGCTCCATTATCGACAAAGGCCAATATGATGACGCCTGGGAACGCTGGGGAATCCAGGACTACTCCTGGTCACCGGACAGCAAATGGATTGCTTATTCCAAAATGGAACGCTCATTATACGAATCCATTTTCCTGTTTTCCATGAAAACCGGGGAAATATACCGCGTAACAAGTACCATGACGGAAGACTGGAGTCCATCGTTTAGTAAAGATGGCCGTTATCTCTATTTTTTATCCAACCGCACCTTTAAACCGATTATGGGGTTTGTGGATCAAAACCATATTTTTCTCAATATGGCCAAACCTTACCTGGTTATCCTTAAAGAGGGGGATCCATCTCCTTTCCGGCCCAAAAACATTTTTGACCAAAGCAAGGATAAAAAGGATAGCAAGCGCAGTAAAAACCTGATCGTCTCTACCACCGGCTCCGGCGACGCCAGTCTTGCTGCTTTTGAATTACGCACTATTGCCGCACCGGTAAAATCCGGAAATCTCTTTCGGCTGGAAGCAATCAAAACCGGATTTGTGTTTCTAAAGAAGACAGAGAATGAATTCCTTAAATATCAAACCGTAACCGATCAAAATACAGGCACAAACCTGGACCTTTACAAATTCACCTTTAAGAAAGGTAAAATCAGTAAATTAATGAGTGGAATAAGCCAGTACCACCTTTCGGCAGATGCCAAACGTATGATTTACAAATCAGGCTCCCAATATGGTGTCGTTGATCTGGGAAAAGCGAAAGTGGGTGACGGTTTACTGCCTTTAAAAAAGGTACCTATTAAAATCGATAAGCAAAAAGAATATGCCCAGGTCTTCGATGAAGCCTGGCGCATCGAACGGGATTGGTTTTATGATAAACACATGCACGGTTTGGATTGGAAGAAAGTCGGAGACATGTATCGCCGATTCATCCCTTACTGTGGCTCGAGGGGAGATGTGAATTATCTGATCGGTGAAATGATTGCGGAAATTAACGCCGGACATACCTATGTTTACGGGGGCGATGTTCAGCATCCCAAATCCATTCGCACGGGTTTGTTGGGCGCAGAATTCGAGGTTAAGCCCCATTCATTTCCAAGAATCAAACGCATCATTCCCACGGATAATTGGGATGGAAAGATTCGTTCGCCTTTGTACCAACCGGGGTGTCCTGTCGAGAAGGGGGATTATATCCTGGCAATCGACGGGGTTAAAATCCTTCCGGGTGACAATATTTACAAATATTTGGAGAACAAAGCGGGTCAGGTTGTAGAGCTTACCTATAACCGAAAACCTTCATTTGAAAAAGCTTCAACCTATCTGGTTAAAACCCTGAATTCCGAATATGCTTTGCGATACCACGCCTGGTCACTGAAAAACCGGCATTATGTAGATCGGAAAACCGACCATCAAGTTGGCTATGTCCATCTTCCGAATATGATGCAAGACGGATTGATTGAATTCGCTAAGGGATTTTATCCCCAGTATTATAAGAAAGGAATGATCATTGATGTGCGTTACAACGGCGGAGGTTTTACCAGTAAGCAGATTCATGATCGCCTCGAGCGAACGATCAACACCTTCATGCAGCCCCGCGAAGGCAAACCGACTCCCGTACCGGAGCGTACCTTTGGCGGGTATCTGGTTCTCCTCATTAATCATGATACCGGCTCTGACGGAGAACTCTTTTCCGAAGCATGGAAATCCCGCCATTTGGGCCCGATCATCGGCCAACGCACCTGGGGCGGCGCAGTCGGTATTGAGCCTCATGAGCCCTTGATCGACAATGGTACGGTTACCCCTCCCCAGTTTGGAGAATACAACAGGAACGGACATTGGGTTATCGAAGGACACGGAGTTGATCCGGATATTCTGGTGGTTAATTTGCCGGCAGATGTATTAAAGGGCAAAGATGATCAATTGGACAAGGCTATTGAAGTAATTTTGAATGAAATTAGTACACGCCCCAAAACGATCTTTAAAAAACCGGTCTATCCCGATAAAAGCAAACCCTCTTTAAAATAAGAAGGTGGTTTTAAGAGACGGTACTTTTTGAGGGAGAGTACCGTCTTTACTTAATTTTAATTGAGGCACAATTCTTGCCTTATTAGTTTTTACCGCCAATAATATAGAAATACGAATATGAAATACCACTCTGTCCGTCTAAAATATAAAGAGGCCTTTTCCCCCTGGACCCTTTTACTGTTACTCATTTTAGCGCTGATTATTTTTCTGCCGGCGCTCAATGAATACCGATCTGCAAAAATCGATCTATTACAACTCTGGACGGAACGAGCCAAGGTCCTTTCGGAAACGATTTTACGATCCGCTTCTAAAATTTCCGTGTTCGACAAAGAAGCACACGAACGCGATGCGCAGCACCTTTTGGACCTGGCCCGGTATGTACATCAACTGGACAGCCTTTATTATCCGGATCATAAACCGGTTCTTAATTATATCCGACAACAGGGCAGAGTAAGAATTTTACTTTTTACCGGCAGGGGAAAATTAAAAAGACATTCCCGCAGAGAAACCGGAAGGATGTTCGGTACCCTGTTAGAAAAACGGATAGAAGCATACTTATCGAATCACCCTGCACCGCATAGAGCCGTTTTAATTAAAACACAAATGGGCCGGATGCGACCGATTCCCGTCGTTTTGGTGCCACGAGGTGATAAACGCGGTTATATGGCTCTCTTCTATCGGGGAATACCCGGAGGACGACCCCACCGTCTTAAAGGCTGGATTGAGCATCTCGTCACCAATCCTTCCCTGGTCTATATCATCCTTTCCGATAAACAATCCATTTTGGCATCTGCAGGGCCTATCCCTGAAAAATGGCAACAACCTGCCCTGCCGAAACCGGTTTCGTGGCAGATCCGCCCGTTGGGCAAAGAGCAGATTTTCGAATATCACCGCTCGGAGCCACAGGGCTTAAGTATTACGATCGGTCTGGCTGCCGGACCCATGGAAAAATTACAACAAAGTTTGGTTAAGCGATTGATCTTGAATTCTCTTTTATTCCTCTTATTCGGAGGCATTCTACTCTTTTATTTCTTGAAACGTCAGAATTTTACTCTGCTACAGCATAAGTATGAACAGCTCCAAACCTCCACTTCATCCGTCTTTAAGAATATGGAAGAAGGCATTATTGTAGTCGATGATACACAGCATATCTATCTGGTCAACCAGGCCGCCGCCCAACTTGTCCATACGGAGACCGAAAAGCTGGAAGGACAATTATTCTCGGTACCGGAATGGCCTTTCCCTGCTAAAATCATGGAAGACCTATATGCAAACAAAACAATGCTCAATCGGGAGGCAAGATTTTCGACTTCTCGGGGAATCGTATATTTGTTAATCACTGCACAACGCCTTCATATTCACTCCGGACTCAACAATACACCTAACCAACATTTGTATGTCGTTTTATTTCGGGATATTACATCCAGAAAAGAATATGAAGAATTACAGCAAAGAAAAGGTCGCCTGCTCGCTCTGGGAGAACTGGCTTCACGAGTAGCCCATGAAATTCGCAACCCTTTGAACGGTATCGGAGTGCTGGCCCAACGATTACAAAGAGAATTCCAGCCGGAAGCACAAACCGACGAGTTTAAACAAATGACCCGGGCCATCCGCCAGGAGAGCACACGTATTAATCAGATTATCGAAACCTTCTTAGCGTATGCCCGTGATCCGGAGCTACATTTACAGGACGTAAACTTTTCGGCCCTTATTGAAGCTCTGGCACCTGTGTTACCGTCATCCGACTCCATCCAAATCAATTATTTTTTAGATGAAAACTGTACCGTCAAAGCCGATGCCGACCAGTTGAAACAAATCGTCCTGAATCTGGTAAAAAATGCCGTGGAAGCTTCCCCGGGAGGTTCCGAAATAAATATTAAACTTTCCTGTAAGGGAAAAACCGCAGCGTTTATGGTTGAAGATCACGGAACGGGACTGAGCGAAGAATTACAGAAAAAAATCTTTGATCTGTATTTTACTACAACACCAAAGGGAAATGGGCTTGGGCTGAGTATCGTAGAAAAAATCGTCTCTGCCCACGGTGGGAAAATACAGATCGAATCGCCTTATTCCGATCAGGGGAAGATGGTTAGCGGTGCCCGGTTTATTGTAGAACTTCCTGCCGTATAAATCATATTAAGAAAGGCAGACAACACACAATGGTTAGCCATACGATACTTATTGTAGATGATGAAAAAATTCAGCGCGAATCTTTAGCCGGATTCCTAAAGAAGCAAAATTATGTGGTTTATTCGGCTGGAAGCGCCAGGAGTGCCTTACAAATAATAAACGAGCATCCGGTTGACATCGTTTTTAGTGATGTTAAAATGGAGGGGCTTTCAGGTTATGATTTACTGAAAGAGATTAAGAGGATAAACCCGCAAATAACGGTTATTATTATGACCGCCTTTGGGAAGATCGAAGAAGCGGTACAGGCCATGAAAGATGGCGCCTTCGATTATCTGACCAAACCGATTGATCTAAACGAAGTGGAGCTGATCATCGGTCGGGCTATTGAGCTAAAACATTTAACCCGCGAAAACGAAGAGTTAAAAGAACGACTGCGTGAGAAACACCGCCTGCAAAACATCCTCACCAATAGCCCTTTGATGGAAAAGATGTTAAGTATGGCCGCACGAGCTTCTCGTACCAAAGCAGCCGTGCTTATTCAAGGGGAAAGCGGCACCGGCAAAGAACTGATAGCCAATGCCATCCACCAAAGCAGCCCTTTTGCCGATAAAGCGATGATCACCGTAAACTGTGCGGCCATTCCCGAAAATCTTTTTGAGAGTGAATTGTTCGGTCATGAAAAAGGTTCCTTTACCGGCGCTATCCAGCAAAAAGCGGGCTTAGTCGAAGTGGCCGATAACAGCACACTATTTCTGGATGAGGTAGGGGATATTCCTCTTCCTATGCAGGTCAAATTATTGCGTTTCCTTCAATTTGGTGAATTTCAGCGTGTCGGCGGAAACACATTGAGGAAAGTATCTGTTCGTATCATTGCCGCAACAAATCGGGATTTACAAAGAATGATTGCCGAAAAAAAGTTTCGTGAAGATTTCTACTATCGGCTGAATGTTGTGAATATTCACATCCCGCCCTTGCGCATGCGGAAGGAAGATATTCCTTTACTGATTGATTTTTTTATCAAAAAATATGGGCATGAAAACCAAAAGAAAATTACCAAAATTTCCAAAGAGGCCCTGGACATGTTGATGAAATACGATTATCCGGGCAACATCCGGGAGTTGGAGAATATTATTCAACGCGCTGTTGTTTTGGCCAGAGATGAAATTATTATCCGCAGCGACTTACCCGTTCATATCCATTCCTCAGCTTTTTCCACCGATACTTCTGCTACTCATCCCGGACAATATTATACAGGGACTTTCCGGGAAAAGGTCGCCGCTTTTGAAAAGGATTTAATCAAACAGGCCCTGGCTGAACATCATTTTAATCAAAGCCGGGCTGCGGCATCTCTCGGGATTAATGAACGTAATTTACGATATAAAATGCAAAAATACGGAATCATCGCTCCTAAATAATGTGTATAAAATTGTCGAGTGAATTCGACAATTTTGTCGAATTGATCCGAAGAGATGGCCCTCATCTATGATCTATAGCCGATTCGCGGTTGGCACATCTATTGCAATTATAAACGATAAAGTTTATAAATCCAACTAACCAAACGGAGGTGTATGATGAAACATACCCAATTATTATCCATGCTCTTAGGAGTTATCTTATTAACCGGCCTGGCTTTCGCTCAGGGCCCGGGCAATCCGCCGGTTGGTCCGGAGAGACCCATGTTCGGCCAGAAAGCTCCCATGTCCCGCCTGGGCTTAACAGATCAGCAACAAGCTAAGATCGAGAAATTACGTTTGCAGTTTGAGAAGGAAATGCTCCCTTTACGAGACAAAGTAAAGAGTTTGAACACGGAGTACCGTTTAATGGTGATCGATGAAAAAGCTTCCAAGGCCCAGTTAAAAGCACAATTGGATAAGATAAGTGCTCTGCGTACGACCATGGCCTTAAAGAGAGCGGAACACCAACGCCAGATCCGTAATCTTCTGACGGATGAACAAAAGTTAAAATATGACCAGCACTATCTAAATCCTGGTAGAAAAGGAATGATGATGGGTCATAAAAAGCCTCCTCGTCGCCCTTCTATGATGCGACGCCGCTCACGATAGAACCTCAATCTCATCCGGCCATCTCCTTTGGAGATGGCTTTTTAATATCCTCTTTTTTGGGTTAAGATTTTATTATTTTTATCGAATATAAGGTTAATATATCAAAATATTTTACTGAATTTAGCATTAAGAGTAGACTGTTTATGAGATTCTCCTTATATTATTCCAAATTTAAATAGTGATGAAAACCCCGTTTATGAATTCAAAATTTCTTACCCCTCTTTTATTAAAGCTGTTGACCGGTAGTTTGTTGCTTCTTGTATTCATACTTAGCGGCTGTACCCTACCGATTAAATTAAAGAAGCTCAAACCTGCCAAACCGGCAACAAGGATCCAGACCCTGCCTCATATTGAAGGTATGGTTTTTATTCCATCCGGGTGGTATATGATGGGCAGCCCCTATAAAGCGGATGAGAAACCGGTTCATAAGGTCTATATTGATGCTTTTTTCATGGATAAGGATGAAGTTACGGTTGCGGAGTATCGCCGATTTTGTAAAGCTACCAGGCGTCGCATGCCTGAACAGCCTATTTGGAATGAAGACAACCACCCTGTAGTCAATGTCAGCTGGTACAATGCCCGGGCCTATGCAAAATGGGCCGGGAAAAGGCTACCGACCGAGGCAGAATGGGAATATACCGCCCGTTCCGGGAAGACATCTTACCAATACACTTTAGTCAGTAAGGATATCTATAATCATAGCTATGGAAATATCGCAGATGAATCCATTCTATCGGTCAAGATACGTTTTCCTATAAAAGAACGCTATGATGACGGATATGTTTATACGGCTCCCATCGGTTCATACCCTCCGAATCCCCTTGGTGTAAAAGATATGGAGGGGAATGTATTGGAGTGGTGCCAGGATTGGTATAGTAAAAATTATTATGCTTCAAGCGTAGAAAAAGATCCGCAAGGTCCTGCTACCGGAATTTACAAGGTGATTCGCGGAGGGTCATGGAATCGTAGCGGCTCCTATCTCAGAACGACCTACCGGACCTTTTACAATCCGAAAGTTAGATTTGATTTTCTCGGATTCCGTTGCGCCAAGGATTATAAGCCACAACCGGAAGTTCTTGTCACCAAGTAATCCTTACCAACGCCCTTTCCGGTTCCAACGATGCACACTACCGGTTCGCAAATGTCCCTTCCCGCCTCTTCCATTGAACCGTAAAATTTTATTTTGAAGATTTTTCCATTTATCAACAAAAACATCTGATCCCGAACGGGCATTTTTAAAGAGTACTCTGAGGCGATTTATGGATTTCGATTTCACTTTACCGTAAACTTGTCTCATCGTACCTCCGGATGTTGATTAGTTGAAAACTTTTTTTAAGGGATTCAATTTTATACAATTTCGGGGAAATGTCATTCGTTTGATTTTCATATTGACATGAATGGATCTGTTTGTTAAAATTATTAAACCCGATTTTATGTGTTTCATATCTATTATATGTTTTGAAATCAAAAATGTTCTCTGTTAAATGTTCCGGCCGATTGACGGTGGTCACATACAAACAGAATAAAAAAGGGTACAATTATAATTGTAGAACGGTCTGACATAATTCCTTCAGAATATTGAACTTATTTATAATATTTATCGAGTGGTAGATAGCCAAATTGTATAGAGGGCTGTAGATGGATAGACGCGGCTTTACAAGAATAAAAATACAGGGTGCCAAAATTCAATACCGCCGGGAATCGGTTCGGGGTTTATGGGGAGTTTTATCCAAGCCTGCAGAGGTGCAAGATATTTCCAAAAGCGGATTGGCCTTTATTACCAATGAATTACTGCAACACGGCGACAAAATAGTCATGAAAATTAATTTTCCGGACGGGAAGCATCTTAAGCTGAAAGGCCAGATAAGGTGGCATCAGGCGCATAGTTCTTCCGATTCCTTTTATCTCGGTGTCCAGTTCGCTCCTTTTGGTTACAGGCACGATTATAACTCTATGAATGCCTGGGAATATTTACGTTCGATGGAAGGTCAGAGCATTATCAAGCCGGAAAACAATTAGTCCGTTATTCTCTCTCCCTGCATTGCCTTCAATTTTTTTGATTACTATATTTAATTATGCTCTAAATAAACACTCAAACACTATTACATCCTTATTTCCGGAGAGAGAAATCCTCATGAGACTAAAACTGCATTGGCAAATTTTTATCGCTCTTTGTTTAGGAATCCTGTTTGGAATGCTGGGACGGGCAGCGGGTTTCGAAAATTTCATTATTGAAAAAGTTTATATCTTAGGAATCATCTTTTTAAGAGCGTTGCGCATGGTGATCGTTCCCCTGATTGTGGCTTCAATAATCTCGGGGGTTACCGGTATTGGTTCTGCAGAAAATTTCGGTCGTTTGAGCCTTAAGACGTTTACCTATTACATAGTAACCAGTTTACTGGCGATTTTGACCGGACTGGTTTTTATAAATCTTCTGCACCCCGGAATCGGCGCTCATCTGGGTTTACATGAAATTCCGGGTGATCTTCAGGGTAATGTGCAGAAATTAGGCGACACTTTGCTCGGTATTATTCCGACAAACCCTTTTAGATCCATGGTAGACGGAAAAATTCTGCCAACCATCTTCTTTTCACTTTTGTTCGGTTTCTTTATTAGCAAAGCGCCTAAGCCCTATAATCGGCAACTCACCGATTTCTTCCAGGGCTTTTTTGAAGTTATGATGCGCCTTACTCATTTTATTATTCTTTTTACACCGGTCGGCGTCTTCGCGATTATAGCTAAAATTATCGCTTCTACGGGAATCGATGTTTTTATCCCTCTCGGTGGATATATGGTAGCTGTAGTAGCGGCCTTAAGCTTTCATGCCTTTATCACTTTGCCTTTGTTATTGTATTTTATTGGCGGTGTTTCTCCCAGAGCGATGTTTCGGGCCATGTCTGCCGCCTTACTCACCGCCTTCTCTACTTCTTCCTCTTCGGCTACGCTTCCTCTCACCATGTCATCCATGGAAAATAACGCCGGGGTTTCGAACAAGATCAGCAGCTTTGTTTTACCTCTCGGGGCAACGATTAACATGGATGGTACGGCTCTGTACGAATGCGTCGCTGCGATTTTTATTGCCCAGGTTTATGGAGTTGACCTGAGTTTCGGTCAACAATTCATAGTTGTCCTAACCGCCTTACTGGCCAGTATCGGTGCCGCCGGAATTCCTATGGCCGGATTCGTAATGATGGCTATTATTTTAAAAGCGGTCGGCTTGCCCATGGAAGGATTGGGATTAATTCTCTCCGTAGACCGTATACTGGATATGATGCGCACTTCGGTAAATGTATGGAGCGATAGCTGCGGTACTGCTATTATTGCCAAAAGCGAAGGAGAAACGGAGTTGAAGGTGGTGAAATAAAAAGAGCAGGATATACCGATCCTGCTCTTTATAAGATTTATTTACAGCGTTGTCAGCGCTTTTTCAATGCGCTCCAGAGCCCAGTCAATTTCTTCTTTGGTTATAATTAACGGAGGAGCTAAACGAATCACATTTTCATGCGTTTCTTTTGCCAGAAGCCCTTCCTGCTGTAAAAATTCACAGAAACGCCTGGCACCTCCGGCTTCCGGTTTTAATTCGATCCCGATGAATAATCCTCTGCCCCTGATTTCCTGAACATAACTGCTTGAAATCCCCTTCAATTTGTCCATCAAATACCGACCCAGGTCTGCAGAACGGCCCGGCAGGTCTTCATCTACAATTACATCCAGAGCAGCCCCGGCAATAGCGCAGGCCAAAGGATTCCCACCGAAAGTACTGCCATGATCCCCGGGATTAAAGACGCCCAACACTTCTTTCCTGCCCACTACGGCAGAGACCGGATAAAAGCCACCGGAAAGGGCTTTACCGATGATGATTAAATCCGGTTTAACTCCCGATTCGTGTTGGTAGGCGAACAAGGTGCCGGTACGGCCCAGACCGGTCTGAACCTCATCGGCAATGAACAGGACGTTATGCTCCCGGCATAAATCCTGGGCTTGTTTCAAATAGCCTTCCGGAGGTATAAGGATGCCTCCTTCCCCTTGAATAGGTTCGAACATGAAAGCAGCCGTATTCGCCTTCATCGCCTCTCTAAGAGCTTCGATATCACCGAAGGGTACAATCACAAAACCGGGTGTAAAAGGACCAAACCCATCCTGATACTGTTTTTCCGTGGAAAAACCAACGATCGTCGTGGTACGTCCGTGAAAGTTATTACTACAAACAATTATTTCCGCTTTATCTTCAGCAATTCCTTTTACCTTATAACCCCATTTGCGGGCCGCCTTAATAGCCGTTTCCACGGCTTCGGCACCTGTATTCATTGGCAACATCATCTCCATCTGGCATAGCTGCGTAAGCTTCTTGGCAAAAAGACCGAACTGATCGTTACGGAAAGCCCTTGATGTAAGGGTAATATGTTGGGCCTGGTCGACCAGCGTCTGATAAATACGGGGATGACAATGGCCCTGATTGAGGGCCGAATAGGCACTTAGAAAATCCATGTACTTTTTACCATCCACATCATACACCCAAACCCCTTCTCCTCTGGTTAAAACAACATTTAAGGGATGATAATTATGGGCGCTGAAGCGATCTTCCAGATCAATATAGTCTGTTGAATTCATTTTATCGCCTTTCCTTTTATTCCATTTCAAACCGGATTTAATTACCTGAAATCCATGTAATTTACAATTACCTTCGATGGATATCAATATGAATGATTTTTCTGCCGGATATATATCTGCACAGGAAAAGATAAAAACGAAACAGGTATAAAAAAACTGCTGCAAATTGTGTGCAGCAGTCGATCAAAAGATTTTTTATCCAAATAGGAGCGTTTAGTTTTCTTTAATACGGATACTTCCGTTTGTGGTTCGTAAAAAGATAGCAGTTCCCCCTTCGTTAATCCGGCCCTCCAGCCTCCTGCGGGATTCAGCATAGGTTTCGGTCAAAGGCAACTCACAGGAAATTTTTCCGTTGGTTGTCCGCGCTTCCAGATCCGCATTGATATCAGCCGGTAAAAATAAATGTATGGAGCCGTTAGTAGTACGTATTCGTATATCCTGATCCGGATTTACTACATCCAATGCGGCATAGATTGTACCATTAGTCGATTTGGCTTTCACCGATCCCTTTATATTTTCGGCGGTTATTTTGCCATTGGTGGTAAACAAAATGATATTTCCGCTTATACCATCCACATGAATGCTGCCATTCGTCGTATGAATTTCCATTTCCATGGAATCCGGAACCGCTATTTCATATTGTACGCTTTTATTGTTGCCGTTCTGACCGAACAACCAGGCAAAGAATCCACCTCTGTCTTGACTCCTGGGATAAATCGTCCTGATTTGCAGCACATCATCCACCTGATCAATATCGATCTGCAGATCGTCTAACAGCTTTTTGGCAGTACTGCCGGTACTGGCACTGACCTTTTTTCTGGCAAGAATATGGATATCAGCATCATCCGAATGGCGGATGGCTATGCTACCGTTGGTGTTGGATAGCTCTAACCGAACGATATCATCAACCGCAACCTGCTTTTTGAAAGTCTCCTCCAGCGTGGTTGCCCGC
>Ga0256841_1000252_pt1 | contig 58524 bp, 52 predicted proteins | sample 356308metaG_FD_185971 | JGI IMG/M metagenome (GOLD analysis project Ga0256841, IMG submission 185971) | Hydrothermal vent microbial communities from Mid Atlantic Ridge, Atlantic Ocean - 356-308 | ecosystem: Environmental > Aquatic > Marine > Hydrothermal vents | place: Atlantic Ocean: Mid... | reverse complement strand
ATGTCCGTAAACACGAAGCTGATATTACCCTTTACGCCCTGAAAAAGCTTTCCGAGTTGGAATTTATAAAGATATTCGGTCCGAAAGATGTTAAATTGAGAGGTGGAGCGGTTTCCTTCGTAGATATCAATATCCATCCGCACGATTTGGCGACATTCCTTGATACAAGGGGGATAGCGGTTCGTGCGGGACATCATTGCGCCCAGCCCCTTATGAGAAGATTAGGCGTGAGCTCGACTGTGCGCGCAAGTTTTTATATATATAATACTACGGAGGAAGTCGATAAACTGATAGAAGCCCTAATCGATGCGAGGAGGTACTTCGATGGTGTCTGATCGACTCGATGAAATGTACCGCGATGTGATTATGGATCATTACCGCCATCCGCGGGGGAAACGCAAACTCGATAAAGCGGATATCCAAAACGAAGGAAAAAACCCGGTTTGCGGAGATGAAATAGAACTCCAGTTAAAGCTCGATGGTGACAAGGTGGAGGATATACATATTGGGTGTGTCGGATGTGCGGTTTCTGTTTCGTCGGGATCAATGCTCGCGGAAATAATAAAGGGAAAATCGATTGAGGAAGTCAAAAAAATAGCCGAGACCGTCAAGAAAATCCTGAAAGGCGAGGAACCATCGGAAGATATCGATTTGGGCGATCTCGAAGCTTTGGAAGGGGTAAGGAATTTCCCCGTACGGATAAAATGCGCCCTACTGTCTTGGACTACGCTTATCGATGCTCTTGACCAATACGAGCACGACCGTGCAGATAACAATAAACAATAACTTCTATGATTCGGGATTTATTTATGATAACCAAAGAAAAAGTTTTGGAAAAATTATCCGCCGTTATGGACCCTGAATTGATGATAAGTATGGTCGATTTGGGTTTGATTTACGATATTATTGTAAATGATAATACAGTTCATATTGTTATGACCCTGACGGCTCCGGGTTGTCCTTATGGTCCGAATTTAATGAATCAAGTAAAGCAAGCTGTGGAGAGCATCGAGGGAGTTGAAAAAGCAAGTGTAGAGCTTGCTTGGGATCCACCCTGGGATCCTGTTGAGATGGCAACCGAGAAGGGAAAGGATATGCTGGGGATTTGGTAGGGTTAAAAGTAATCGGCGGAATTGACGGTTTTAAATTTTCATTGTATCCACGAAGGAATTAGGTTCTGTTTATCCCCCCGTAAAAGGTGTGGGTGTAAATGTAAGTAAAAAGACAATAAGTGAGATATATCCGATAATACGCCGCTTCTTATCCAGAGGATAGTTATCATCGAGCGTGGGCGGGTGTGAAGGAATGAAAACAGCCAATAAAAACGCCCATATAAACCATCCGGGCCAAATGAAGCCCAGGGGTATCATTGTTAAAATCACCAATTTTGAAATCCAACGAGCCTTGCCCCCGAATAAAGCATAAGCGATATGCCCTCCGTCAAGTTGGCCTGCGGGTATCAAATTCAACATCGTAACGAACAGTCCGACCCAACCGGCAAAAGCCATAGGACTCAATATCAAATCATATCCTTTTGGGAGACTCCCTATCACTATTAAAGTCAGGAACTTGAATAAAAGCGAATCCCCAAGCATCAACCCCGCTTGAGTATCAAGCCTCACCAACTGCGATTGAGATAAGCCGACAACGATAGCAATTATCGAAATGGCCAACCCGGCCAACGGGCCTGATGCTCCCACATCCAAAAGTTGGCGTCTGTTATAAAATGGTGATTTCGATTTTATAAATGCGCCAAAAGTCCCCAATATGTTGGGTGCGGGAATGAAATAAGGCAGCGATACTTTAACTTTATGGTGACGGGAAGCGATGTAATGCCCCGATTCGTGAACAAGAAGAATCGCCACCAAGGGCATAGAAAAATTCAGCCCTTCAAGGATTGTCTTTGCATTCAATACCCCCTCCTGAAAAAATGGAAAAGCCAAAGTGGAAGTGATAATTGTGGCGATAAAAAGGATGATGTTCGTCCAAGGGAGGGGTTTGGCGGTTTTATTGTGAACTCCAACATCAAGGGGAATCAAATTCAAAATGGCGGTGTCGTCCTCTATCTTCGCACTGCAACGAAAATCATAATCACGACATAATTTCACCAAATCATCGGAAGTAACAATTGCGCCAACGGGAATATACCCTTTTAACAATATGGAATCCTCCGCTTGAAATACAGCCTCCACACGAAGAAAATTCCGTAAAGCGTCGATAAGTATATCTAATTGATTTTCAATATTCGCATTCTTTTTCATACAGTTTAGTCTTATTACGGTGATAACCTCGCTTTAGTTCCAATAAATGTTATAAGCTATCATACATTAGTTATGATAATAAAAAAATCACCAATAAATGTGAATACTTTTGCTTATTTAATTAAATTTAACATAGCAAGAATGTTTTTATTCAGTCGATAATAATATAAAAATGTGAATACCTGTTCATTTGGCAATAATAATATGCAGTTATTTTCACTTTTCGTTTGCTTTTGGAAAGCCGATTGAACATTATTACATAAAATGGTAAATGGATATGGTAAAGCGCAAAAAGACCATTAATGACAACAGACGGGGCGATCTCATATCAGTTGAGGAAGAGTTCAGCGAGCTTGCGGATATAAATAAGCGCTTAAAGCGGAAGATATTCGATCTATATACCATTTTTGAGATATCGGTGCATCTCAACTCCATGCTGAATTCCGATCAGCTCTTGGATGGGATGCTTCTTACCTGCATCGGCCAAATGGGGGTGGATGGGGCTGCAATTTTCCTTGCAAACGAAACGAAAAACGATGATCCCAAATCCACGAAAATGCCGAAGGGATTTAGTTTGAAATTGGAATGCACTAAGGGTATCAATCATTCGGATATGGGATTAATCTTTTATCCGAATAGGAGACTGTATCACCTTCTGCTTACTCGAAAGAAACCATTAACTTTTTCCGAAGTTATCCAAGCAATGGAAACTCGTCAGGACGAAATTGAAAAAATAAATTTTTTGGAGCCGGCGCTGGTCATCCCGATGATAATGAAAAATCGAATAAGAGGGATTATCACTCTGACGAAGAAAATCTCGGGGGCTAAATATAATGAGAACGATTTTGAATTTTTATCGATTTTGTCCAACCAATTAGCGGTAGTGGTGGAAAACTCCCTTCTACATAAAAGCGAAATGGAAGCCACCCGAAAATTAACTCTCGCCCAAAAGCAACTTTTCGATGCCGAAAAGGTGGCAGCTTTGGGGAGGCTGTCGGCTTCAATCGCTCACGAAATCAACAACCCTTTAGGTATTATAAAAAATTATTTGCTCCTTATGAAGGATGATATCGATGATAATAAAAAGGTCCTCGATAAAATAATTATTATTCAGGAAGAAGTAAATCGTATCAGCCGAATTGTCAGCCAACTGTTGGATTTTTACAAACCTCACAAGGAGGAATTCAAGAGGGTCGATATTGCGGGGATGTTGACAAAAACGGTCGATGTGTTAAAACCGCTGTTCAAGCAATCCGATATTGATATTAAACTGAATAAATTCGGGGAAAAGGTTAAGGTGAGCGGATCGGCGGAGCAGTTAAGGCAGGTGATTGTCAATATTTTGATAAATGCCAAAGAAGTAATGCCCGATGGGGGTAATATCGAGATAAATATCGATAAGAATTATAGTTATCTGAATATCGAAATTTCCGATGACGGCCCAGGCATTCCTCAAGATAAAATACCCTACCTGTTTGAACCGTTTTATACGACAAAAGGGCTCGGCAAGGGAACCGGATTGGGTTTATCCGTTTCATACGGTATAATTAAAAATCATGGCGGGAATATAACTGTAAAGAATAATGAAGATAAAGGGGCGAAATTTATTATCTCATTGCCCTTAAGAGAGCAGGAATGAATAAAATGTCCTTAACGGTAGAAAATCAAATCTCGTCAGTCGGAAGAATCCTCGTTGTAGATGACGAGGAACGGATGTGTTTATCCCTAAAATCGCTTTTGGAACGAAACAATTACCGAATAGATTTTACGACCTCCGCCGGCGAAGCGCTAAATATGTTGGCTCGCAAGGGGTATGATATTGTAATCACAGATATCAAAATGCCGGATGAAGATGGGATCTCGCTGTTACGGAAAGCAAAAGAAATAGACCCGTATGTTGTAGTGATACTTATGACCGGCTTCGCTTCTTTGGAAACGGCAAAGGCGGCGATAAATAGAGGTGCCTTCGATTATCTGACCAAACCTTTGGAATTGGAAGAGTTATTGAAATCGATAAATAAGGGCTTGGCATCGAGACAGGCTGAAATCGAAAAGCAAAACCTTATGAAATTGATTTCCAAAAGCAATGAGATGTTGGAGGAACGCGTTAATCAACTCCACGCCCTATATCGGTCGGCCGGAATAATATCCGAAACAATCGACATCAATATCCTCCTGCAGCAAATAATCAACCTCGTAGCCGGCGTCGTGGGAGGTAAAGCGGGATCGATAATGTTGCTTGATGAAAGAAAAATGTTCCTCCGCATATCGGCGACTGTCGGTTGGGAACCAAACTTCGATGAAATCAAGGATATAAGGATAGGGCTGAATGAGGGAATAGCCGGTTATGTCGCCGCGAAAAGGGAATCGGTGATTATTGATGATATTGCAGCGGATAGTCGTTTCAAAAAAGCGAACAGGGATAAATACGAAACAACTTCGGCTATCTCCGCTCCGGTAATCCATCGAGATGAGCTTTTGGGAGTTATCAACCTCAATAATAAGGAGGGACGGCAAAAATTCACGATCGATGATTTAAGATTATTGGAAACATTCGCTTCCAATGCGGCGATTGCAATAGTCAATGCTCGACTTTTCGAGGGAAACAAAAGGAAGCTAAAGGAGCTTACCATCTTGCATAGGATAGCGATGAGGCTGTCATCATCAAGATCGGAAAGTGAAGTATTCTCATCGCTCTTTGAAGGGATACGCTCTTTGGTGGAAGCGGATTTTTGTTATTTCTTTTCCTTGAGGAATGACGATACCCTCGAAGTTATATTTTCGGATATCCCAAACGAAAGTATTCGGAATTGGAGCGATTTCAACGAGATAGCAATTCCCTCCCCCCCTGCAGACGGTAAGGGAAAAACCGATAGAATAAAATGGATAACCGATTATTTGGAAAAATTCTTCGAGGGAAAAAACGAGGGTTGGATGAGCGATTTTCTTGCCGTTCCAGTATCGGTGGAAAATACATTATCCGGATTCTTCTGTATTGGAAACGGCAGGGGAGTTAAGTACTCGGAAAGTGCGAAAAGACTGGTTTCAATCATCGCTTCCCAAACGGCATCGCTGTATGAAAGGCAGAAAAGCATTATTAACGGGTCCAAACTTTTAACGATGGGTAAAATGATCTCGGAGTTGACCCACGACCTTAAAAAACCGTTGACCAATCTCAAAGGATCCCTCCAAATATTGGAAAGCAAATGGAAAGAACCCGGCTCCCAAGAGAAAATTTTGGGCTCCGCCATTCAGGAAGTCAATAGGCTGGCGGAGTTGGTTAAGGAGATGCTCAATTTCGCGGACCCGAGGAAATACGAACGCACACCAAAGAACATTATCACCATTATAGGAAGAGTGTTATCCCTTCTGGATACCGACATTCGGAAGCACAATATTGTTGTAGTCAAGGAATTCAGCTCCGGACTTCCAAATATTCTAATAAACGAAACAGAGGTTTTTGAAGCGCTCATAAACATATTTTTTAACGCCATAGAAAGTATGCCCAATGGTGGAGAGTTAAAAACTACGGTCAGAAGACATATACCGAAAAATTTCAAAAATCCGTTCTTGGAGATATCCATTTCGGATCAAGGATATGGAATTCCGGCTGATAAAATTCATCATATTTTCGAAAGGTATTATACTACGAAAGACGGCGGAACCGGTTTGGGGTTGGCACTTGTAAAAAGGGTGATGGATTCTCACAACGGTTCCATCGAGGTTGAAAGTGAATTAGGAAAGGGAACAACTTTTTATCTTAATTTCCCTATTTCCAAATAAAGGTGGATGCGATATGAAACAAGAACCGATAAAAATACTTGTTATCGACGATGATCCTAAAGTCCCGTGGATATTATCTGAGGGTTTGGGCGATAAATACGAAATAGTATCCGCCCGCGACGGGGATGAGGGTATCCAAGTACTTTCCAAAACCAAACCCAATCTGGTATTGTTGGATATCAAAATGCCCGGCAAATCCGGAATCGATGTCCTCGAAAAGGTCAAAAGTATGGATAGCCAGTTGGATGTTATTATGCTATCCGGACATGGTGATACGCATAACATTGTGGAATCGATCCGACGGGGTGCTTCGGAATTTATTAATAAGCCGTTCGATGTAAGGGAAGTCGAAATCCATATTCAAAATGTTTTGGAGAAAAACCGCCTCAAAAGGGAATTAAGTCAACTTAAAAGCGAGCTTAAGGCTAAATCGCAGGCAAATGAATTAATCGGTGACTCCCCGGGTATAGTGGAAGTCAACAATATCATCGAACAGGTCGCCGGCTCGGAATTGACGGTATTAATCAGGGGCGAATCGGGGACAGGAAAGGAAATAATAGCCAGGCGCATTCATAATTTATCCGCAAGGAACAATGAGTCCATAGTAAAAGTCAATTGCGCCGCCATACCCCGTGATCTTTTGGAGGCGGAGCTTTTCGGTTATGAAAAAGGAGCCTTTACGGGAGCGCATAAAACAAAACCGGGCAGATTTGAAATAGCCTCCAACGGAACTATGTTCCTCGATGAAATCGGTGATATGCCCCTTGAATTACAATCAAAATTGCTGCAGGTTTTGGAGCAGAGGGAATTTGTGCGCGTTGGAGGAATAAAAAATATCAAAGTGGATGTCCGTATTGTATGTGCCACAAACCGCGATTTGGAAAAAGCTATCGAAGAAGGCACATTCAGGGATGATCTATATTACCGCCTGAATGAGATTACGATCACGGTACCTCCGCTCCGCGACAGACGGGAGGATATTCCCCTACTGGTTGATTATTTCCTCAAACGATATAGCCTGTTGTACGACAAGAATATAAAATCCATATCCGGTTCAGCCATGAAAGCTCTTATCGATTATGACTGGCCAGGAAATGTAAGACAGCTCGAAAACCTGTTAAAACAGATCGTCGTCAGGAACGATGAGAACATCATTTATTCTTCCCTAGGCAATTCCACCGCAAACCAAAATAAAAAAAGGCCCGAGTTTGAAGTCGTAAATGGGGAAAAGGATTATTCCTTAAAGAAAAGAGTAGCCAAAGCGGTGGAATATGAAGAAAAATCATTGATTAAAGAAGTATTGAACAAAACCAACTGGAATCGCCGTAAAGCTGCTGAAATACTTGGGATTTCATATCGCTCATTGCTATATAAAATTAAAGATTATACAATCACGAATTAAGCATTGTTATATTATTACACTATATCACAAAATGTATGTTAACAATTAAGCTTACTTAAAGATATATTAGCCGATTCCCTACATAAGGAACTAATTCTACACCGAGCGATAGAAAAGACAAATGATATTTTAAAGCAAATGAATTTAAATTTAATTAAATGTAAAAGGTAAAAGGGATTTTAACTATGGATAAACTTCATAGTGACAAGGATAAGGATATCCGGGTTTTACCGAGGGACCGTGCTTTTTTCGATATGTTCAGGTCTCATAAAAATTTCGGCCTTAAAGTCCGTCAGGAGATTAAAAGGGCGGAGAGGTATTGTGAATTTATCTCTTTGGTGGTTATCACTTTTAAGGGGTTAAACTATTTAAAATTCCCAATAGGTGATGAATATGGCAACTATAATTCCCTCGATGATTTTTATGAAGCCTTGCGTAAATTGATTTGTAAGACGGTTCGCGATACGGACTATGTGTCCGGAACAGAGAACAATAAAATGGGGCTTTTATTGGTTGAAACCTCCAAAGATGGGGCGGAGAAGCTTATCAATAGGCTTAAAACGATAATTTCCAATTTCATCGCTCCTTATTTCAACCCCACCGATAAAACCGATTGGGGGATCTCATATTTAATCTTCTCCATTCCCAGCGATCAAACGAACAAGGAGGAGATGTTAAACATCGTCAAGGGATTCCTTGAAGGTTGAAAAACAATTGATATTTTTCATATGTCTTAGCACTTCCGGGCATAACCTTACCCCCGATAAAAAACAATTGGTATTATCCTAATTCGATTATTATATTCTCACTGAAGAATAATAAAGATTAGGAGTTTTCGTATGAGATTGATTGTGGGCTCAAGCTCCTACCCGCCGCAAAGGATATTCTGCATCGGTAAAAATTACGCCGAGCATATTAAAGAGATGAAAGGCGAAACGCCAAAAAGCCCCATTGTTTTTATGAAACCGCCGACGAGCTTGGTTCCCGACGGAGAAAGTATAACTTTTCCAAAACATGGAAAGATCCTTCATCACGAGGTTGAAATAGTTATTTTAATCGGAAAGGACGGAAGGGCGGAATCCCAAGAAGAGGCAAAGTCTTTTATGGGAGGGTTATCAATCGGATTGGACTTGACCTTAAGGGATATTCAAGAAGAGTTAAGCAGGAAAGGATTACCGTGGGAACTGTCAAAATCTTTCGATAAAAGCGCGGCGGTCGGAGATTTCATTCCCTTCAAGGATGATATTGATTTGGGGGATATTCCGTTTTCCTGTGAAGTAAATGGTACTATCAGACAGCAAGGTAATTCGAAGGATATGATTTTCCCTATAAAGACGCTGATTGTCGAATTATCGAAAGTTTGGGAATTAAGGACTGGTGATTTAATATATACGGGGACTCCATCAGGGGTCAGCGGATTAAAAATCGGTGATAAGGTAGAAATAAAAAGTCCGCTTATAGGAAGATTTTATTGGGAGATAAGCGAATAATTGTTTTTTAAGCTGATTTTGTAAAAAAAATCACAAACTGAGAAAAAAAACCTTGATATTTGCGTAAGGATTTTATAAAATCTACCCTTTGTTAAAAGGTATTCGAACAAATCGAAAGGTAACAGATGTCGGAAAAGAATGTCGGTAAGATTACTCAGGTCATTGGACCTACGGTCGATTGCGAGTTTCCGTCCGATTCCCTGCCGAATCTATTAAATGCTCTTAAGATCGAAGATAAGGAAAAGGGAATCGATTTGACGGTAGAGGTCGCCCTACATATTGGGGACAACATAGTGCGATGTGTTTCAATGGCTTCCACCGATGGTTTAGTCAGGGGGATGGAAGCGGTCGATACCGGATCCCCCATTAAGGTTCCTGTTGGCGAAGGAACATTGGGAAGGTTGTTTAATTTATTGGGACAACCCATCGATCAACTGGGCGAAGTCAAAGCTAATGATTATTACCCAATCCACCGTCCCGCTCCGGACTTTGAGGATCAGTCAACCGAAACCCAAATTTTCGAGACAGGTATTAAGGTTATTGATCTGCTTGAACCGTATTCGAAAGGAGGGAAAGTCGGATTATTTGGAGGCGCGGGTGTTGGGAAGACGGTTATCATTCAGGAATTGATACACAACATCGCCACCGAGCATGGAGGTTATTCGGTATTCTGCGGGGTTGGGGAGAGAACTCGTGAGGGAAACGACCTTTGGCTGGAGATGAAAGAATCCGGCGTTTTGGCAAAGACCTGCCTTGTTTTCGGTCAGATGAACGAGCCTCCCGGAGCTCGTCTGCGAGTTGGGCTTTCAGGATTAACGATGGCTGAATATTTTCGCGATCAGGAAAATCAAGATGTTTTGTTATTTATCGATAATATCTTCCGATTCGTTCAAGCCGGTTCGGAGGTCTCCGCTCTATTGGGCCGTATGCCTTCGGCGGTAGGTTACCAACCTACTTTGGCAACTGAAATGGGACAGCTTCAAGAGCGTATCACTTCGACTAAAGCTGGATCGATAACCTCGGTGCAAGCGATCTATGTTCCTGCGGACGATTTAACCGATCCTGCGCCGGCAACGACTTTTTCACACCTTGATGCAACTACGGTATTATCAAGGCAGATAGCGGAGCTGGGATTATATCCCGCCGTCGATCCGCTCGATTCGACCTCCCGAATTTTGGACCCTAAAATTGTCGGCGAAGAGCATTATCAAATCACCAGAGAAACCCAGAGGATTTTGCAGAAATATAAAGACCTACAGGATATCATAGCGATTTTGGGTATGGAAGAACTTTCCGAAGAAGACAAAATAGTCGTTAACCGAGCGAGAAGAATACAGCGCTTCCTTTCGCAACCGTTTTTCGTAGCCGAAGCCTTTACCGGTACCCCGGGGAAATATGTCAAACTAGAGGATACTCTCAAAGGTTTTAAGATGTTGATAAATGGCGAATGTGACGATTTGCCCGAACAAGCCTTTTATATGTGTGGTACAATCGAGGAAGCATTTGAGAAAGCCGAAAAGATGAAATCGGAGCAGGCAGTCAAATAATTGGGATTTAATTTGCATACTTTGGTGATTTTCGGCGAAAAATTGGATAATATAGCGCGGGAGTATTTACCTTATGATATCGATGATTCGATTTTACCTTTAGTGGAGAATCTGCCATATCAACGGGGTTATGCTTATTCGATTATAACCGGGAGGTTCAGAGGCAATGTAAACGCCGATGCGATAATTGAAATCGCCTTTGGAAGTATTGATGATATTAAGAGGGTCGTTGAGTCAACGCAATTTCAAGAATTGATGACAAAGAGCGGGAAAGTGTTCAAGGAGGATTCTTTAAGCATTTTCAGCGCTCACCAAATTTGATTAATTATAATTATTCGGATATTAAATTATGTTCACTTTATCAATCGTTACCCAAGAAAAAGCGGTTTTGGAGGCGGAAGTCTCTTCGATAATAGCTCCGGGTTCCGAAGGGTATCTGGGGATCTTAACGAACCACGCCCCTTTAATAACCGCCTTGGTTCCCGGTAAATTAACGGTTAAATATGGGGACGATAGAGAAGAAATCTATGCGGTTTCCGGCGGTTTTTTGGAAGTTTCCGAAAACAAAGCCACCATACTCGCCGATGCTGTGGAGCCAGCCGATAAGATAGATATCAATAGGGCGGAGAAAGCCTTGCAAAGGGCGAAGGAGCGGTTGGAAAAACTCGAAGCGTCGATTAATCCCGAAAGGGCTGAAAGCGCCAAAGCCAGAGCCAAAAATCGGATAAGTATCTATTACGAAATGCACGATTAATCAACTCCCAACCTATCGAAATATAAACCGACTCCTTTGAAGTCGGTTTTTTTATTGGGAATTAAAACGGATATATAAAAACCCCGATGAAATCATCGGGGTCGAAGCAATAAAAAAGGAAAGCGATAAAATCTAATATTCTGCGCCGCGCTTTACCGCTACTTCGTTTAACTTAAGGATTTCGGGTTTTGCCCGTTTATAAACTTTTGGGAGCGACTTAACCACCGCCTCCGACGCAATAGCTCCGGTATGCTTAATTAAAGCGCCTGCCATAACCATATTCGCTATTTTCAAAGTTCCGATTTCTTCGGCGATTTTATTAACCGGGATTTCTATTACTTCTATATCATCCCTTTTGGAGCGCGAAGAAACCAATGAGCTATTGATAAAAAGCCGCCCGCCCGGCTTTAACATCGGCTCAAACTTGGAAAACGACGGCTCATTCATAACTACAACGGAATCCGGTTGGCCAACAACCGGAGCGGCTATCTCATCGGTGGAGATAATTACGGAGCAATTCGCCGTCCCTCCTCTCATCTCCGCACCATACGCCGGGAAAAAGGTAACATATTTACCGTCAACCATTCCGGCATAAGCCAAAAGAATACCCATCGAGACAACACCCTGCCCACCGAAACCTGCTATTATTATACCTTGATACATCCTCTATCTCCTGATTAACAAATTCGAAGCTCAAACAGCGGCTTTTTCCTCTTTTTTGGCTTTCTCCTCAGCTTCCCAATCGCGGAAAACTCCGAGAGGGTAGCGAGGGATCATTTCCTGCCGTATTCTTTCTACGGCATCTTTAGGAGTCATACCCCAATCGGTCGGACAGGGGGATAAAAGCTCAACCATAGAAAATCCCTTGCCTTTTATTTGGGTCTCAAAAGCCTTTTTGATATATTTCTTGGCTCTGATAATATGAGCAGGTTTATCCAAAGCCGCTCTGGCAAGATACGAAGCTCCTTCCAATGAAGAGAGCAGTTCGCACATCGGTATCGGAAATCCGTTGATTTCAGCCCTTCGTCCGGCAGGGGATGTTGTAGTGCGCATCCCAAGTATGGTTGTCGGGGCCATCTGACCGCCGGTCATACCATAAATGGCATTGTTTATGAAAATTATCGTTATATTTTCCGATCGCGATGCGGAGTGTATTGTTTCCGCCATACCGATGGAAGCCAAATCGCCATCACCCTGATACGAGATGACAACCGTCTCCGGTTTAGATCTCTTTATCCCCGTAGCTATGGCGGGGCCGCGGCCATGGGCGCCTTGGATGCCATCACAATTGACATACTCATCCATAAAAACCGAACAACCTACGGGTACGACAGCTACCGTCCGCTTGGTAACTCCCAGTTCTTCCATAACTTCCGCAACCAAACGATGAGCAACACCATGCCCGCAACCCGGACAATAGCGCATAGGGACTTCGGTAAGGCCGTTTGTTTTTTCAAAAACTATCTTCATAAATCACCTCGCTATTTGCCCATAATTTTTCTCACAATATCATAAATCTCTTCGGCGGTGGGAATCCCGCCGGCGGGACGCCCGTGAAAATGAATCGGAACCTTCCCCAAAACCGAAAGCTGGACATCCTCGATAAACTGACCCAAACTCATTTCCACCACGAGGATATTTTTCACCCTCTTGGCTAAGTCCTGATAAGCTTTTTTAGGGAACGGATATAAGGTGATGGGCCTTAACAATCCCACCGGAAGGCCATCCTCCCGAGCCATCTTGACAGCCGATTTGGATATCCGAGAACAGGAACCGTAAGAGGTTATCAGCAATTCGCAATCATCCAAACCTTCGCCATCCCAATCCACCTCTTCCGCTTCTATCCGCTCAAACCTTTTCGCCCTTTCCTTATTCCATTCCTCCAATCGACCGGGGCGGAGGTCATAAGATTTAACCACTCGCCTTTCACGGCCGGAGGCATCCCCTCCAATAGCCCAATCAGGCTCCGGGAACGAGGATGGATCGACCGGTTCGAAATCGAATTCCACCGGCTCCATCATTTGTCCCAATATACCATCAGCCAAAATCATAGAAGGGACACGATATTTGAAGGCGACATCATAACAACGCTTCGGGAAATTAGCCATTTCGGAGACGGAGTTGGGAGCCATTACGAAAACGCGATAATCCCCATGTCCCCCACCCCTCGTAGCTTGAAAATAATCGGATTGGGCCGGAGCGATATTTCCCAGTCCGGGACCGCCACGAACCACATTTGCGTAAAATATAGGCAAATCCGCACCCGCGCAATAAGATATCCCCTCCTGTTTCAAACTTATCCCTGGGGAAGAAGATGAGGTCATAACCCTTATACCTGTTGAGGCAGCACCGAATAGCATATTAATTGCCGCTACTTCGGATTCGGCTTGAATAAAAAAACCGCCTTCCTGCGGCAACCTCCAAGACATATATTCGGGAACCTCATTTTGGGGCGTAATGGGGTAACCCGCAAAGAAACGGCAGCCAGCACGCACCGCTCCCTCAGCTAAAGCTTCATTCCCCTTCATTAAGGTTTTTTCAGCCATTTATTAAATCTCCTTTTCGCTCCTCTTTCCAAACGGTAATCGCTACATCGGGGCAGGCAATTGCACATAAAGCGCATCCCGTACAGTTTTCAGGATTTTTCATATATGCCGGATAATATCCAGATGCGGAAAATGTATCCGAAAGAGCTAGGACATCCTGAGGACACGCCAATATGCAAAGCTCGCACCCTTTACATCTAACGATATCAACTTCTATCTTTCCTTTAGACGGCATAACCAACCTCGAAAATCAAACTAATTAACTAAATTTGGTAGCAATTATAATAATAATGAAAACAAGACGCAATAATTTTAGTTATATTCTTCGCCAACGCGGAAAATAATTGTGGAAGTGGGTACAACTTCACTAACTTAAAAGTTCCTTTTGATTACACTTACAGATTCCAACACGGTTTTGCTTATAATTATAGAAACCGCTCGATGTTTTGTTAGCTTTAACCAAAAGGGTATAGGTTATGGGGCTATTGCATATCGGACAGATTTTTGTATGTTTTTCTTTATTCGCTTTATCTGCGAACGACTGCCTTTTGGCCATCTCACACTCCTTGCAATAAATAAGTTAAGCGCATTACTCGGCTACGGATATTTCCCTTATACACTCCTGCCTTAAACGGAAAAGAGTAAGTAAAACTTCGGTCTTCATATCGAAAGACCCAGCCCGAGCCGACCTCTTGAGGAGTTTCAAAGAACTTTCATATTCACCCTCAAGGATTAATTCCAAAGACTTGTAATATAGCGTTTTCCCGTCAATATGCAAGTTAAACCTTTATTTTTTGTGCGTTTTTATTTTCAATTGCTTTCCTAAAATTTTTGTAGCCTTCGCTTATATCCACCCCTTTCATTTTAAGATAATAAAGCAAATGCGCAATCAACAATTCCGCCATCGGGTTATCGCAGTCTTTATTCAGATTTCTTATCTCGGTTTCCAAGATATCGACCAATGGTTTCGAACCCTGATATAATTCGCCAACTATCTCCCGCTGATAAGCGAGAGAATCAATAAACGCCGAACGCAAAGGATCTTCAAATTCGGAACTCTTTCTCTCTTCCATATTCGGCTTCTCTGCTTTTACAAAACCGAAAGGGGTGCAGATAAGATTTAGCCTTAAGCCCAATTTATAAATAAAATCACGCGCCAATCGCTTTATCCCTTGAAGCCTTTTATTCGCCGCCATTCGGTCATAACTCGAATAGTTCGAAGCACTAAAATCAAACGGATCATTTAACTTCCTAAGATTCCTCTCGATAAATTCCAATTCTTCCTTTTCGATATCGGCATTAAGAATCAGATCGGCATAGGTTTGAAACCATTTCTCCAACGATATAATAAACTCCAACAAGCTCAAATTACCCTTATCCCATAAGGTAAAAATGATTTTGAATCGGTCCAACGCCAATGAATTTCCCTTTATGGATAATTCCCTACGAGCAATATCCTTCAGATATTCCTCAACTTTAGCTTTAAGAGAATAATATTTGTAGAAAGGGGTATCGGAAGTATCCATAGATTAAATCGAGCTTGTATATTTTGCGACTATTTCATCCAGCTTTTTTATTAAGGCGTCGAATTTAGAATTATCCGAATTATTCAAGGTTCCATCGACGACCTGCACCAACCCACTCAAAAGGAAAGCTTTAATTTTGCTTAAAGCTTCCAATTTACTCAGCGAGGTTTTTGCCAAAGCATCCTTAATGGTGTTGTTGCCGTTGAGCAAAGCCAATAAATTCCATTCCTCCGCATCAAGGCTTATTTCCCGCCTTCTTCCATCCGAAGCCGGTGATAAAGACAAAACAGAATTCATCGGCGGTATGGTAAGCTCTATCCTCGAAAGCTCATCCATCCTCCGCATCGCTTCAAGAATTAGATTTTCCGTAGAAAGGGAAGCGGTTATTCCTTCTTCGGAGGGAAAACGGTTTTCATAAAATTTGAAAACCCCACTGTCCCAAGTAAGGATGTTGTATAAATTCTCCCGAATTTGAAACCTCACCAATTTTCTAACTTCGGCGGGATCGACTAAATGCATTTGGATGATAATCTCCCCAAGCCTTTTCTCGGGATGGGAAATCTGTTTCTTCAGAGCTTCACTTAATTGCATTGGTGATATTTTTCCGCTCTGAACCAAAATGTCTCCCAATCGAGTGTTATTCGGATTGCAATATGAATATATGACCATTCCAGATTTAAAATAAACCAAAGCATCGCTGTTCTTGGAAAAAATCGCCAAGGTCCCACTTTTCAGATTTTTGGCTAATAGCTGGAAAACCTCCGGTAATGCGAATCTCTCAATTTTCCCCTGCAAATCCAAATTATTAATCCCCACTTTTGACATTATTTATCACTTAAGTGAAAAACCTATCCAATTTCCACCGCATATCGATAATATCGACAAAATACCCATTCGCAAAAGCAAAAATTACTTATGCCACTATGCCACCCCAAGATTGTATTCATAGCCGTTGGTAAAAGATAAAGTTATCTGCCGCCGTTTATGAATTCGCGGATAATCCGTTCCAACTCCTTTAAGCGAAAGGGCTTCGATAAGAAACCATCTGCGCCGGCGTCAAAAGCTTTTTTCAGCGTATATGCTTGGCCATATCCGGTAATGATGACCACCGGAGTAAATGGGCATTTGTCCTTTATCTCCCTCATTAAACTTATTCCATCCATTTTCGGCATACGGATATCGGAAATTACCATATCGAAACCTTCCCTCTCCAAAATCCGCATAGCCTTTTCTCCGTTTCCGGCTCCACTTGGCTTATAGCCATAATTTCGCAATGCATCAATCAACATCAAACGCAAGTGCTTATCATCATCGACAACGAGAACTCTTTTATTGAGAAAGGCATTTTCCCCTATCTGGCGGAAGTCGTACAATGTCAGAGTATCCTCAATAACTCTTTCCACCCTCTCTATCCTAAAGGGCCTTTGGAGAAAATCATCCACCCCCGCATCCTTAGCCCTTTCCAAATCGAATTTATGAACCGGATCGGCCATCAATATAATGGGGATATGTTTCAATCTCGCCCGAACAGCCCTAATAAAACGGAAATTGCTCGAGTCCACCATACCGCTATCGATTAAAATTAAATCTATAGGATAATTACTTAGAATTTCGTTGGCGACATAAAGATCTTCCGCCATTCTAACTTCATACCCAATCGATTGCAGGGTATCTTTCAGGAGATCTTGGATTTGACTGCCATCGCCTATCAGAAGAATTTCTATCTTGTTTCCCACATTATTTATATTATAATGGATTTCGGTATAAGTCAAGGCGGATCTGAAAATTCCTTGTGATTGTGCTGGATTATTTTTCCTAATAAAAATTATGGCAACACCTAAAAGGCTTTGAGTATAAAAAAGACAAACCTGTAATTCGATCCTGTATAATAAAAATGGGGAACCATAAAAAGGAATACCCACGGGTAAATAAAACGGAAAAGATATTATTGATAAGCGAAGCGCATTTCGGCAAATCGATACGGGAATTAGTATATCCGAATTATAATATCTCTTTTATTCCAATCGACAACTGGCGCTCAATGGATTTCCTTTCAAAAATGCTCCTCCTTCAAAAGCATAATATAATTCATCATTTCGGGGGGACATTTTCCAAAACCCTGATAAACGGATGTAAAGCTTTGCGGAAAAAATTAATAATCCATTTTATAGGCACCGATGTTTATCATATAATCAAGTCTAATCGTAATGAAATCAATTCCATCCGAAAATTGTATTCCAATGCTTGGAAATTAGCGGCTGTTGGTGAAAATCTTGTAGAGGAGCTAAATTCGGTTGGTATCGATAAAGTGGAATATGTCCCTTTCGCGGCCGGAATAACGGAACCGAGCGATTACAACAAACAACCCGAAAATTCCGCCTTGGTATACCTCCCTCAAGGTAAAGAGGATTTTTATGGCGCAAAGGAAATCAAGGGGATTATTCAAAATTTCCCGGCTGTAAGATTTTATATCCTCGCCAATGAAGGCTACGATAACTTAAAGGTCGATAATGTTAAATTTTCGGGTTGGATCGATAATGTCGGGGACTATCTAAATAAGGTTAAAATTTATCTTCGATATACTGTCCACGATGGCGTGCCGAATATGGTTTTAGAAGCTTTACTTTACGGAAGACAGGTTCTTTACAATCACTCTTTCCCATATTGCCGCAATTTCACTCTAAAGGATTTCGAGAAGGCTTTAACCGAATGGCAATTCAATAAAAAAGGCAGGGAATATGTGGCGATTAATTATTCACCGCAAAAAATAGCGGAAAACTTCCTGAAATTGTATTCCGATCCAAAATGAATTATCTATTATTTTGGGGTAGAAGGGGAAGGATGGAATCGAGAAGCTCTTCCATCTTCGGAAGATGAAGCTGGCAATCAGCATCGCTTAAAGCCTCCGATGGGTTCGGATGAGTTTCTATAAACAAGCCATCGATTCCGCAGGCGGTAGCAGCCTTAGCCAAAGGGATTATAAACTCGGGATTACCGCCAGATGTCATTCCCGCGCCGGACGGCAATTGGATACTATGAGTGGCATCGTATATAACCGGATAACCTAATTTACGCATTATAATAAAAGAACGGAAATCGACCACTAAATTATGATAACCGAAACTTGTCCCCCTTTCGGTGAGCATAATCCTATGATTGCCTGCCGATTCGGCCTTGGCGGCGATATAAGCCATATCCTCGGGAGCTAAGAATTGCCCCTTCTTGATATTCAACGCCTTTCCGCTTTGAGCTGCCTTTACGACTAAAAAGGTCTGCCGAGATAAAAACGCCGGAATCTGTAATACATCCGCAACTTCCGAAGCGGCGCCCACTTCTCCATCAGTGTGGACATCAGTAAGTATCGGGAGGTTATATCTATCTTTAACTTGTTTTAGAATTTCAAGTCCCTTTTCGATCCCGGGGCCGATATAGGACTTAATCGAAGTTCGATTCGCTTTGAGATAGGACGATTTGAAAATAACGGGAATTTGATATTTTTCCCTCAGAATCGATAAACGCTCGGCGACTTCAAAAGTAATCGCCTCTGTCTCAATAACGCAGGGACCTGCAATTAGGACGAAATTCCCCCCTCCGATAGTTATGCCTCCGATTTCAAATTGACTTGTCATTTTCAATATTCGTAGTCGATTCTTTAAGTCCGTCGGATATCACATTCTCATTAGGCTTGGAGATTTTACCTTTGGCGAAACGGCTATGTTTATGCTCCAATGCCGACTTGACGAAATCCCTAAAGAGAGGATGGGCTTTATTCGGTCTGGATTTAAGTTCCGGATGGAATTGTACTCCCACAAACCAGGGATGTTTTTTTAGCTCTATTATTTCCACCAATTCATCATCGGGGGAAAGTCCGGCAAAAACTAATCCTTTTGACTTAAGCGTTTTTCGATAATCATTGTTGAATTCATATCGATGGCGGTGCCTTTCGGAAATTTCCCTTTCCATATATGCCGAAATCGATCTTGTCTCCGCCCTTAGAATACAAGGATAAGCCCCCAATCGCATAGTCGCACCTTTTATCGAAGTTTTTTTCTGGGATTCCATCAGATGAATAACCGGATGTGGGGTTTTCGGCTCAAATTCCGAGCTGTTTGCTCCATCCAATCCGCAAACATTACGAGCGAACTCGATAACCGCACATTGCATCCCCAAGCAGATGCCGAAAAACGGTATATTGTTTTCCCTGACATATTCTATGGCTTCGATTTTTCCCTCTATCCCCCGTTCACCAAATCCCCCCGGAATCAATAATCCATCGATTTCGCTGAAATATCGGTCAGCCCCATTTTTCTTCACATCCTCCGATGAGACCCAAACCAACTCCACTTTGGCATCATTTTCGACACCGGCGTGAATAAAGCTTTCCATTATACTTTTATAAGCATCTTTAAGTTGGATGTATTTCCCGGAGATAGCAATCTTGACACTTTCCGAAGGGTGTTTGATTTTATTGACTATCTTTCGCCAATCGGAAAGATCAAGGTCTTTACACCATAGGTTCATATAATGAACGATTAAATTATCCAGCATTTCCTGATGAAATAAAAGAGGGACTTCATAAATTGTCTCGCAATCCAAATCCTCGATCACGGCTTCCGGAACCACATTGCAGAACAGGCCTATTTTGTTTTTTATTCCCTTAGTCAATGGTTTAGGAGACCTGCAAATCAAAATGTCCGGCTGTATCCCTATCTCCCGCAAAGCCTTAACAGAGTGCTGGGTTGGTTTTGTTTTCAATTCCCCCGCGGCTTCAAGATATGGGACAAGGGTGAGATGAATGAATAAAACATTCCCCCGTTCCTCCTCTATCCGCATCTGGCGTATTGCCTCCAAGAAAGGTTGGGACTCAATATCACCAACCGTGCCGCCGATTTCAGTGATGACAACATCAACATTTTTCTGGATATCGGCGACTTTCCGTATGCGGGATTTTATTTCATTGGTTATATGCGGGATAACCTGTACGGTCGCCCCCAAATAATCCCCGCTTCGTTCCCTATCTATAACATTTTTATAAACCTGCCCCGAGGTTACATTATTGACTGCGCTTAAATTGATATCTATGAATCGTTCATAATGGCCAAGGTCGAGATCGGTTTCGGAACCATCGTCCAAGACAAAAACTTCACCATGCTGAAAAGGATTCATAGTGCCCGGATCAACATTTATATAGGGATCGAGTTTCTGCATTATCACATTCAATCCGCGGGATTTCAAAAGCAACCCCACCGAAGAGGCGGCAATACCCTTACCCAAAGAGGAGGCAACTCCCCCCGTGATAAAAATATATTTCACCTTTGATTTCCTCACATAATTCATCTCGGATTCCTATAAAAAATAATAATCTCACATACGGCAGAAGTCAAACCAATTTATTCCTATTATAACTACCCATCATTGAAATCGCCGAATAGATGTCCTGCCTGAATTCAAAGGTTTTAATTTAGCAGTTTTGTATTGCCAAAAGCCATATATTTTATTAAAATTATATGATAAATGATGTATAATAAATAGCGGAGGAGATATGTCCGGACATTCCAAGTGGGCAACGATCAAAAGAAAGAAAGGGAAACTCGATGCTCAAAGAGGTAAGTTATTCTCCCGACTGAATAAAGAGATTATGATTGCAGCGAGAGATAGCGGAAGCGATCCCGATTCCAATCCCCGTCTTCGGACTGCAATCGCAACGGCAAAAGCCGCCAATATGCCTCAGGACAATATCAAACGAGCAATCCAAAAAGGCACCGGCGAGCTTCCCGGCACGACATACGAGGAAATAACCTATGAGGGTTATGGTCCGGGTGGGGTTGCCATTTTGATGGAGGTGGTAACGGACAACCGAAACCGCACAGTTGCGGAAATCAGGTCAATCCTATCGAAGAACGGCGGCAACTTGGGTGAGACCGGATGTGTGGGTTGGATGTTCGATAAAAAGGGCGTTATCAGGATACCGAAGGACAGGGCAAACGAAGATGATCTTATGGATTTGGCGATTGAAGCAGGTGCGGAGGATTTGGCAACGGAAGATGATAATTATGAGATATATACGCCCTTCGCTGATTTCTATAAGGTACGATCCGCAATTGAGGAAAAGGGATTCCCCATCGAAAGTGCCGAGATAACCATGATTCCGCAGAACTATATAAAATTGGACGGCAAGAAAGCGGAGCAGATGCTCAGGTTGATGAGTTTATTGGATGAGCACGATGACATTCAGGATGTTTACGCTAATTTCGATATCGACGATGAGTTAATGGAACAACTCAGCCAGTAATAGTATAATTATGGCTTTCGAGCTTATTGGAGATATAGTTATCGGAATAGACCCCGGCACCGAATTAACCGGTTATGGGATAATAAGGGAAAATGATGGGATATTATCTTTAATGGAAGCAGGTGTGATACGGAGCGGAGGTCAGGAACTCTCGGAGAAACTTTATATAATCTATAAGGAATTAATCACCATCATCAAGGAGTTTAAGCCGAACAGGATGGCGGTTGAAGAATTATATGCACATTATAATCACCCTAAAACTTCAATTATAATGGGACATGCGCGGGGAGTGATTTTGTTGGCTGGGGCTAATTCGGGATTAAGGGTTCGTTCTTATCCTTCGACGGAGATCAAAAAGGTTATTACCGGCAGAGGAAGAGCATCGAAGGAGAAAGTTCAAGCAATGGTCATAAGGATTTTAGGATTAGAATCGCCCCCGAAATATTACGATATCACCGATGCTTTAGCGGCGGCATTGACCGATATACGCTATCATCGGAAATTCGATTTGGAGTTAACCTCCGTCAAGGATTTTAGGGTGCGAAGATGATTTCGTTGGTTGAGGGAACAGTCGAAAAATTTTCGGAAAGTTCGGTTTTGCTTAAAATGGCAGGTGGCATTTATTGGGATATATACCTGCCCTCAGGCGTATTGGAGAGATTGAAATCATCGAACAAAAGAGGCTCTTCCTTGAGTTTGCATACGCTCGAATATATAGAATTCCGTTCGGGGACAACGGCTGCATTCCCTTATTTAATCGGTTTTACCAATGAAATAGATCGCGAATTTTTTCAGTTGTTCACCACCGTGGATGGTATCGGTTTCAAAAAAGCGCTTAAAGCATTGACCAAACCGGTTAGGGATATCGCCACAGCTATCGAGGTCGGCGATCTCGAACAAATCAAAAGGCTTCCGGGTTTCGGCGGACGAACGGCTGAAAAAGTAATCGCCTCGCTTCACGGCAAGGTTACCAAATTCGCTCTGCTCAAGGAAAGCGAACCCCTAGTGTCGGACAAAAAGGAAATGGATATAACTTCTTTGGAGACCGACGCCATAGCAATCCTTCAGCAATTGGGATATAATTTGAGGGAGGCTAAGACGATGGTTTCCAAAGCAATCGAGGATACACCCAAAATAAAATCCGCAGGGGAACTCATCAATTTAATCTTTAAGAAAGGGATAACAACAGCGGGATAATATGGCGAGGGAAAGGTTAGTAACCCCAAAACCAACTACGGCCGAAGATGAGCATTACAATTGGTCTTTAAGGCCTAAACAACTCTCGGAGTATATCGGGCAACGGAAATTGGTCGAGAAACTTGCCCTCTCGATTAAGGCTGCCTTACAGCGGGGAGATCCATTGGAGCATATATTGTTTTATGGTCCCGCCGGATTGGGGAAAACCACGCTGGCGCATATTATAGCCCGTGAGATGAATAGCAAACTTATATCCACAACAGGACCAGGACTCACAAAGCCGGGGGACTTAATGGGGATTCTTACGAACCTCAAGGAGGGGGATGTTTTATTCATAGATGAAATACATCGTCTCAATACGGTTGTGGAGGAATTCCTTTATCCGGCGATGGAGGATTTTCAAATAGATTTTCTCGTCGATTCGGGTCCCCATTCGAGGCTAATTAAATTCAAATTGGAGCGGTTTACACTTATCGGTGCCACGACGCGTGCGGGATTGCTGTCCGCCCCTATGCGTGATAGATTCGGGATATTCCATCATCTCGATTTTTATCCAAAAGAAGATCTGAAAAAGATAGTCAAGCGCTCCGCAAAACTTATCGGGATAGATATCGATGAGCTTGGAGCGGAAGAGGTGGCTCGCAGAAGCCGGGGGACACCCCGTATCGCCAACCGCCTTCTCCGTCGTGTGAGGGATTATTGCCAGGTCAAGGCGGATGGGAAAATTACGGCGGAAATTTCCAATAAGGCGTTGAAAATCGAGGGCGTCGACGACATAGGGTTGGATGATCTCGATCGCAGTTATTTAAGGATAATAACGGACTATTACAACGGCGGACCTGTTGGAATCGAAGCGATAGCTTCCACGCTGAATGAGGAAGCTGATACGCTTCAGGATGTTGTGGAGCCTTATCTGCTCAAGATAGGTTTTGTTCACAGGACCAGAAAGGGGAGGGTCGCCTCCGATAGGTGCTACCAGCATTTTAAGATATCGATGCCTTCCAACCGCCAGAGGGAATTGCTCTGAACGGAAAAATACTACTTCATATATGTTGTGGGCCCTGTGCGGTTTATCCCGTTGAGAAATTAATCAACGAAGGTTATAATATAACCGGCTTTTGGTATAACCCGAATATCCACCCCTTCGTGGAATACACAAAACGCTTGATGTCCTTGAAAAAATATTCCGAGATGGTAGGGTTGAAAATTATTTATGATGATAGTTATGACCTCGAGGAATTCCTAAAAAGGATCGCCGATAACCCCGTTGAGCCGTATCGCTGCTTTGAATGTTATACTATGAGGCTCAATCGTGCCGCCCAACGGGCTGCGGAGAACGGTTTTAAGGAGTTTACAACCACACTTACCGTCTCAATTTATCAGGATCACAATTTGATACGAGATATCGGCGAGGAGGTAGCCAAGAAACACAGAGTAAGTTTTGTGTATTTCGACTTCCGCGATGGTTATAGACAGGGGCATAACAAGGCGCGGGAGATGGGATTGTATATGCAACAATATTGCGGATGCGTATATTCCGAACGGGATAGATTTATCGATATGAAACCGGAGAAGATTGTCAGGAAGTATTAATGGGACCTTTTTCGAGCTTGGGCAAAACTTTAATAATACTTGGAGCCTTGATAATTATAATTGGTGTTGTAATTTCGTTAGCGGGAAAGGTCCCATTTTTAGGAAAATTGCCCGGGGATATAAGCTATAGGAAGGACAATTTCCATTTTTATTTTCCCTTAACCACCAGCATTGTAATTTCGGTGGTTGCATCTTTGATACTTTATATTATAAGCCGTTTTTTCCGTCATTGAATTGAAATTATCAGATTACGATTATAATCTACCAAGGGAATTTATAGCCCAATATCCATCCGAAAGGCGCGACAGGTCTAACCTTATGGTGCTACATCGGGATACCGGAGGGATAGAACACAGATTGTTTCAGGATATCGTGGAATACTTCCATCCCGGAGACTGCTTGGTAATAAATAACTCCAAAGTTTTTGCCGCTCGCTTGTTCGGCAAAAGAAAGCCGACCGGCGGGAAGGTGGAAGTGTTTTTATTAAAAAGATTCGACGATGTCCATTGGGAAGCGTTGGTAAAGCCCGGAAGGAAACTGCTCCCCGGTACCGAAGTAGATTTTGGGGAGGATTTCAGTTGTAAAATCGGCGAACGAACCGAAGTCGGCGGCAGGATGGTGGAATTTCAATTTGAGGGGAATATCGATGAGCTAATCGATAAATACGGACATATCCCTCTTCCCCCGTATATCTCCCGCAAGGATGAGGTTTTGGACAGGGAAAGATACCAAACCATTTACGCTGCGGTAAAGGGCGCTGTGGCTGCCCCCACGGCAGGTTTTCATTTTACGGAAAAGCTTTTATCGGCATTGAAGGGAAAAGGGGTCAAAATCGCTCCCATTACCTTACATCCGTCATTAGGAACATTTAGGCCGATAACGGTTCAAAATCCAATCGAGCATAAGATGGAAGCCGAGTATTTCAATCTTCCCGAAAATTCCGCTGTAAAAATAAACAATGCCCTCAAAGACAAACATAGGATTTTTGCTGTGGGGACCACATCGGTGCGGACGATAGAAAAGACAGCCTTTGAAACCGACAAAGGGATATATTTAGTCAAACCGATGAGTGGATATACCGATATTTATATTTATCCTCCGTATAAGTTCAAGGTAGTCAAAGCGTTGATTACTAATTTTCACCTCCCGAAATCAACCCTGCTGTTTTTAGTTTCCGCTTTGGCTGGTCGTGAAAATATATTGAATGCTTACGGGGAAGCGAAAAAACACAACTATCGTTTTTACAGCTATGGCGATGCTATGCTAATAATTTGAACCCGAAGCAATTCTTTTAAATCTCTTTCTCCTCAATTACGATTCCTTCGGGCAATGCACAAAGGCGGTAATAACCATGCCTGTCGTTTTCAATAATATCAACCCCCTTGGGAAGGCAGGGCTTAAGCTCCGTCCGTAGCCTGTGGAGGTAGCTCCATTGATTATCGCCGTCCTCCAAATCGAGCCTATGCACCCAACCATCTCCTCCGTTAGTCAGAGCTTTCGCCAAAACTTTCAAGTAGTGAAAGCTTTTGTAGGTGATAAGTGTCGGTGTGCCGTTGATATTAATCCTCATTTTCCCCCTCTCCACCTCCGGATATAGTATCAAAGTCGAAATAGGTCTTTTGGATTCATCTTTCCTCTCCCCCTTGTTCCTTTTCGTCAAATTTCGATTTTTAATTATATCCTCGCATTTTTGAAAAAGGGCAAGTCGCACTCTCTCGGGAATGGAATTCGGCAAACCATCGGCTCCAGCCGAATAAACATCCTTTTCATCGTGGAAACCGTCCCGAATAAGCTCCATAATCCTAATTCTGCCCAATCCAAAGACTTTCAAGCTCGCCAAATTAATCCCCTCTGTTGGCAGCCCATATTTTACCCTTTCCGAAAATTTATGGAGATCCAATCCAATATCCTTATGGCCCATAATCTGCGCTACTTCGCCTGCGGAATAAAGAACCCAGCTGAATCGTTCGGCAATGTCGGAAATAAGACCGGCTGTTGCCCGATACTTTTTTTCCAGCTTTTGATGCTCGACCCCCTCTATCCAATCCGAAAGCAAACCCGAAAAATACTCGGCTTTCGCATCTCCCAAACTGAAGCGGGAATTATCATCATCCCCCGAAACCCATAAAGCCGCATTATCGCGGTACCAATAATTGAACCAAACCGGGAGCATTATTTGCGATATTTCCTTTGAGAAAGATAATATCCTGACCCATCGATGGAGATCACCAACAGTTTCACCGCTTTCAAGTCTTTCCGCGATTTTCACTACTGTTTCCGATTTCAAGCCGGTTATCGCCGTTAATACTCCCAAAGAGGTTACGGTTATTTTCTCCGCCTCGTATTTCAATAATCCTTTGTCAACCAACCATAGAATCATCCCGGTAAGGTCCAAATCAGCTTTCCCGCTCATTTGCTTCATAGCGCCTTTCAATTGCTCCAATGTTGAGCAAACCCCAGAGGCAATTAAATCAACAATCGCCTCTTTGGATAAAATTATTTTCCATTCAACGGATTCCTGCGGATAGTTATCGATATATCTGCTCCATAACACCTCCCTCTCGAATTGATTCCTCGCCAATAAAATAGCTCTGCCGAATTCGCTTTCAATCCCCCACCTTCCCGCCCTGCCGGAAATACTCTCAACTTCGGAATATTCCATAGGTATCTCTACCGGTCTTGAGATATTATTTGTACCGCCGAATTTCAGCGGTTCGATAAAGACATTTTTGATGGGAAGGTTGACCCCCGATGACAATGTCGTTGTCGAGAATAACAGCCGAATATCCCCATTTCTAAAACCATCGATTATCGCCTTACTCTCAAATTCGGTCAAATCTGAATTGTGGAACCCAATCCCCCTCTCCAAACTTACCATCAGCGCCCTAAAGTTGGAGGTTTCCTCCAAATCCGAGAGCAAATCTATTGTTTTCTTTGAGCGGGGAAGGGCAACTTTGGAGGAGAAATCCAAAGCGGCGTTCACGGTGGAAGCCTTGCTTTTTAGAAAAACAATAGCCTGCTCCCCTTTCCCACACAGATATTTCAGCGAAGCCTCCAATTCCGAATTGTCCGATAAATCATCGATGTCGGCATTATTTAAGGGATTCAATTCTTCGGAGTTCTCCTTCATTCGATTACTATCGCGATAGATGAATTCTCTGCGATATAAAACTCCCTTGCGTAATTCGACCGGGCGATGATTATCGCTGACTACTTGAAAATTCATAAAACCGGGAATATCCGCAACCGGAAAATCCTCCCTCCCCAACCCTATCATCCGCACCTCGGCCTTAGATGACCTAACCTTTGTCAGGATTAGATGAGCCACCTCTCCCCTTTGCGGATCCCGGTAAATATCCAATTCGTCAAATACAACGAGTTCTATCGCCGAAAGGATATTAAAATTCCTTGTAAGAAAACGATTGAATTTCTCATAAATGATTATCCCCAAATCGAAATCGCCACGAATAATTCTATCGTCATCCTTCCGCCTATCCCGTGTGGATAAAACAACTCTCATTCCAGAGGCGGAATATTTGCGGAGACAATCTTCATACTTCTCCTCGGCAATAGCCTTCAAAGGAACCAAAAACACCGCCCTTTTCCCGGAAAGAACGGTTTTTATCGCCGATAACTCCCCGCAGAAGGTTTTACCAGATGAGGTCGGAGCCAATATCAGCAAATTTTCGGAAAATAAAGCCCCCGAATTCAATGCACTCTGCTGCAAATGGGATAGATATACAATCCCGGAGCGTTTCCAGATATTGATAATGGAATTTGGGAATCCATATCGGGTAAGTTCTTCGGTTTTCATTATCCACCTCGACTTAAGTTTTCTTATTCGATAATGTATTATACTATACATTTGTGCAGTTGTCAAGGATAAATTTATTTTTCCGTAACTTACCCACCCCTAAAATTTTAGTAACCGCATAACCCATCTGCTTTAAGAGGAATCAGAAATTATATCCCCAAGAGAGATAAAATTTATCGATTCTTTTTTCGTAAATACCATAACTTATATCAAGCGGCCCCAATATCGTGGAGAAGGCTATGCCGAATCGGAAACTATGTTTCAAGTTTGTAAATTTGACATCCTTCCTATCGGAGAATATATCGCCTGCGTCGTAGCGGATATATGAATATACATTTTTGCCGAACCTCTTCCGCAATTTCAGGAAATAGGAAAAGAAATTATCCCCGCAAAGTTCCTCGGTATAGAAGCCCGAAAATCCATAGGGTTTCTCCGCCAAACGGAATTTCTCCGATAAGGGCAGGCCGTTTATTGAAAATCCCAAGGCTCCCCGTGGATGGAAATTCAATCCGAAGGGCAATCGGTAATATGATTCGAGAGAAATGTAAAATTTGCTGTAAACCTCGTTGCCGCCTAATATTTCATTCGCCCATTCTATATATGATTTATGATATTTACCTCTGTCGGGAAATGTTTGTTTATCCTTCGTATCCACAACCGAATTTAGGACAATACTCCTTATTTTAGCTAAATCGCTTGTCCCATCAGGGAATTCGTCCTTTATATCCTCTATCCGCAATTTTATCGAAGCCATCCCTAATTTGGAAATTTGCTGTCCCAAGCGAAACCCCGCTCCGCTATGTTTTTCCATATAAGCACCATTAGGTCTATGCACCGCAAAAATATCTTTTTCGATCCGCCCATAATCGGCATAAAGCGAGTAAGTCAACAGCGTCTTGAATATCCTATCAGCCTTGAATTCCGCTCGGATATTATTTTCCCTGTCACCGATTTTTCCCCGAACAAAAAACTCATTCCCGATTCCCCATAAATTATAATCCCCAAACTCCGCCAACCCCTGAAGATTATATTCGTCATTGTAACGAATCCCGAATCGCATCGCCCACGCAAGCTTCTCCTTCATTTTCAATTGCAAAATATAAGATCCGTCATCCCTGTGGATTATATCAGTTGTAACCCTATCGAAAAGTCCCGAGTTATATAAATTGTTAACCCCTTTGTAAATATCGGATGAATTATATGGCTTGCCTTTCACTTTGGGAAAATCCCTTTCTATCACCCAACTTTTGGTATGCTTATTACCTATTATTTTCATATCTGAAATAATTCCTTCATTAATTCCTATTGACAACTCTCCGCTTTCCGTATCCAAAGAAATTTCGGAGATACTGATTAGAGGATAATGGGAGCTGCGGTAAAGATTCTCAATTCTATCAATTCCACAACGAATGCTATCCTTCTCAAGCGGTTTACCGATTTTCACGGGAAGATAATTGTTCAAAATATCCGATGAAAAAACAGTGTTACCGGTAAACATTATGGATTTTATTTTTATCCGAGGAGCGATGTTATCTGTCGCTCGGATATATTCCGTTGCCGAATTGTTATTTTTTGTATTCGACAATCTTTCGGAATTAAGTAATTTCCTGATTTCAGGAATCATCTCCCTTGTTTTCGTTTCGCCCGCCTTAATAATGCCAGCCACATCGGAAAAGCCGGTATTCTCAAAAGCTCGGAGGTTCGGTTCTATGACCAAATCGGCCTTTTGTAGTTCTTCCTCAGTTTTATCCTTAACCATTATGGTGGTAGCCTGATTAACGATATCCAAGGGGGTTTTTAATTTGTTCTTGGGATAAAGGTGCGCGGTAGTATTCACGGCTATTACTTTCGATGCACCCATATTATATACTTCGTCAATCGGCACCGGGCACACCAATCCCCCATCCACCAAAAGCTTATCGCCGTAATCGACTGCCGAGAATGCCAAAGGTACAGCCACAGAAGCTCTTATAGCCTCAGCCAGATCGCCGTTTGATAAAATTACTTTTTGGCCGCTGATCAAATCAGTTGACACAGCCCTAAATGGGATTTTCAGGCGATTGAAGTCCGCACCGGCTTCATAACCCGAGCCAACCGTTGCCCTATAAAGAAAATCAGATATTTTTTGTCCGGCAGTAAGGGCTTGCGGAATATGGGGCTTCAAGCCATCGAATCTAATCTCGATTAAATGCTTTTCTCGTTCCTGTCTTTGAGTGAAAAACAGTTTCAACCTGTTAGGACTATTTGAAAACAACCCGCCCCAATCGGTATTCAAAGCCAATTTTTCCAAATCTTCGGCGGAATAACCGGAAGCATATAATCCGCCAACAACCGCCCCGATGCTTGTCCCGGCGATATGTGAGATGGGGATATTGTATTCATCCAAGATTTTCAAAACTCCGATTTGGGCCAATCCCTGCGCCCCTCCACCCGAAAGCGCCAAACCTATTCCCCGTGTATTCGATTTGACAATATAGGATAAATCAATTACTTTCGAGTAGGTCGTATCGGGGGTGGTAATAACGGAATCGGATGCGTTACTTGTATTAATCGAAGTAAAGACTATAATAAGCAGAAGCGTTATTTTTAACAATTGCATTGGATTTAAATATTAATTTAATCATTCGTCTATAACTTAAAGGAAATGATGGATAAAAATCAACGGCAAAATACCGATAATTACAATATGTTGAGTAATTCGAGGATAAAATATTTAAGTTCCTTAAAACAAAAGAAATTCCGCCGCCGCGAGAGAAGATTCTTAGCGGAAGGGGGAAATCTGATTAAAACGGCAATAGAAATCGGTTTTGCTCCGGAGGAAATATTTTACTCTATAGATTACGGCCAAAAGAAAATCGAAATGATATCATCCAATGGATTGGTGAAAAAGAGTTTCATCACAAATTCCCAAATGAAGAGATTATCTCAAATGACAACTCCGCCCGGGATAATCGCACTAATGCCGTTTTTCGACGGTAAACTCGCGGACTTCGAGAGCTTTAAGAAAATACTGTTCTTTGATAAAGTTTCCGACCCCGGTAATGCCGGGACTCTGATCCGTAATGCCTGCGCATTCGGGTTCGAGGGGGTTTTGATGTCGGAAGGTAGCTGTGATATCTATAATGCCAAATTATTGCGTTCATCCGCCGGATATGTATTCCACATCCCAATTTTGGATGGGATCTCAATTGAAAGATTGGCGGAACTAAAACAAAAGGGATTCAAGTTAATTTCCACTTCGCCAAACTCTCAATTGAGCATCGAAGAAACAGAATGCCCTGAGAAATCGATTTTAATTTTAGGGAATGAACCTCATGGTGTCAGTAATGAAATCAAAGAAATAGCGGATATGGAAATAAAAATCCCTTTGATGGGAGATATAGATTCACTGAATGTAGCCTCAGCGGGGGCGGTTCTTATGTACTGGGCGAGAAACAAATCGCCTGTTGCCGAAAAGAAATAAATGTATAAATTGTAAAATTGTCCGGATAATAAAAAGGGGCGGGGTTTGGTAACAGAAACAAAAGAGAAGAAATCCCCAACAACTTCTTCAGTAGTCAGCCCATTGATAGAGGCATTACTCTCTAATAAAAGAATCTCTCAGGAGGAGTTAGATTCCCTGTTGGAGGCGACCTGTAAAAGAGCTCTAAAGGCTGTCCACGGAGTAGCAATAACCATCTATCTGTTGGGTAGTGACGATTTGATTCATTATGGATATGTCTATTATACACCGGAAATAGATCATTTCGGAAAAAATTTTAAAAAATTGGCGGAAAGGACGGAAACCAAACTCAAGTCGTTATGTTTGAAGAAAGAACAGGGGATTGTTGGAAAATGCATCAGTGAAAAGAGATCTATTTTAACCGTAGATGCACAAAACGACCCCGACTTTAACCCCAAAGTAGATCAATATACGGGCTTTATAACATATTCTATGCTGACTGCCCCGTTAATAAGCAATAAAGTAATCGGGGCTATTCAAGTCATAAACAGGATTCCACAATCGGGAAGGGATAGATTCGATGAGAATGATTTAGAGTTGTTGCAGGAAGTTGCCGAATACGCCGCCCGAATCATCAAGGCGGCATCAAATTCCGAGGAGACCTTGACCGATTTCGAGGCGGGTAAGCTTTTGGCGAAATTGAGCAATACGGAGTTTATCAACTTAAATAGTGAAACTAATTATGATGCAAAACTGGTCGAGAGGATCGGAGAGAATATATTGAAAAAGCTCAATATCTTCCCCCTGAAACAAAAGATGAATGGGAGTTTAACGATAGTTGTTTCGGATCCGCTCGATTATCGGCTTTTGGATAAATTCAGATTTGCTACCGGTTATGAGATATCCAAAGTATATGTCGCAACTGAAAAGTCCATATCGAATTTTCTCAGTTCCGTTTTCAAAGGGGATTTCGAGATTTCCGAGACAGTCGCTGAAGTCGGTAAGGAATATGAATCCCGCGCTGAATCCATAAAAATCAGATCGGATGTCAACGAATCCTCCGCTCCCATAGTTCAATTGGCAACAAGAATCATCGAAGACGCTTATCTCAAGGAAGCATCGGATATACATATCGAACCTTTCGAAAATGAAGTAAGGGTCAGATACAGAATAGATGGGATACTTCACAAAATATTCTCCCTCCCTCCCGCCACTATCAATGCCTTAATCTCCCGTCTGAAAATAATGGCGGAGCTCGATATTTCCGAGCGCCGACTCCCTCAGGATGGAAGGATAAAATTTGTCAATTATTCCACTTCGAATATTGATATAGACCTCCGTGTCTCCACCGGTCCAATGGCCTATGGCGAAAAAGTCGTTATGCGTATTTTGGATAAGACTTCCGCTGCAGTTCCGCTCGAAGCAATGGGATATTCCCCTTATAATCTCAAAATTTACAGGGAAACGATAGCTAAACCTTACGGGATGATATTACACTGCGGCCCCACCGGGTCGGGGAAAACAACGGCTTTGTACGCCGCTTTGAATTGCATAAACAAACCCGATATCAATATCCAAACGGCGGAAGATCCTATCGAGTATATGTTAGCCGGCATAAATCAGATGCAGATGCATCCTGATATCGGGCTGAATTTCGCAACGGCATTGCGATGTTATCTCCGTCAGGATCCCGATGTTATTATGGTCGGGGAGATTCGAGATCTGGAAACGGCAGAGATAGCCATCGAAGCGGCTTTAACCGGACATTTGATGTTTTCCACCCTCCATACGAACGACGCCCCCGGGACGATTACCCGCTTCGTCGATATGGGAATTCAACCGTTTCTCATATCCTCATCGCTGCTGATGGTTGTCGCCCAAAGGCTTGTCCGAAGGCTTTGTAAATGTAAGGAAGAATATACCCCTTCTTATGAAGAGCTTGAGCTTCTGGGAATTGAGGATAAAAATACGAAATTATATCGAGCAAAAGGCTGTTCCCTTTGTAATAATACCGGTTATAAAGGAAGGATAGGGGTTCACGAATTGTTAATCTTGACGGACAATCTCAAGCCTATGATAGATCGCAGAGCGTCATCGGACGAGATTCGAAACCAAGCTATTAAAGATGGGATGATAACCTTGTTTGAAGATGGTGCCGAAAAAGTCCATCAGGGTATTACCTCGCTTGAAGAATTGCTCCGAGTCGTCAAACCGAACTAATAACTTTTTATAAAATTATAACTTAAAGTAAAATCGTATGTTCGGAAATCATCATCACCTACACTCCGAAGACGATAAATGCAACTCTATTTCTATGTATTCGTAAAAAGAATTGTAATCGCACTCATATAATGGTAAATTCAGGAAACGGAATTTTGAGATTATGATTAAGAATAGCGTTCCCAAAATTATACTTTCAGCTCTTCTATTGTTAAATTTAACAGGGATAATAGAAGCGGCAGACCTTTCCATATTCAAGCAATCCGAAAGCCGAGAAATATCCGCTATCGGTAGTGAGGAGTTATACATTTCGGCACCCCAAAATATCTCCGGCGAAGTTAAATTTGCTGTCGGTGATGGCAACTCCGTATATGCAGATATCGAATATGTCGGTAAAGCCGAGAATTACGAGGAGTTTAAATGGTTCAAGGATCTGATAACAATGAAAATCGCTAAAGAAGGTAAACAATCGGCAATAATTATCACAACTCCCGACAACGCTCCATGGGAGGGTTTGGACAAATCGGTAGTATTAAATATGAGTTTCCGAATGCCTTCGAGTATGAAAATAAAGATTAAGGCGCGGTTCCATTCCATTGAGGTCAATGGGCATTTCAAAGGGTTGGAGGTGGACAACGATTACGGCGAAGTGATAGCTGAAAAGGTAGACGGTGATATAGATATAAGGACTTCATATAAACCCGTTATCATAAACAACATCAATGGGTATGTCAATATCCAAAACCACTCGGGGGACATTATAGCACGAAATATTGCCGAGGGCGAACGAAAATGTAATTTTGAAACGACATACGGGAAAATCGTATTGGAGAAGATTTACGGGGGGTTTAAGGCGGCTACTTCTTATAAACCGATAATGCTGAAGCAAATCGATTCCAAAGATGGAATTATCAAAGTCTCCGATAGCTACGGGAAAATTAATATCAACAAGTTCTCCGGATTATTGGACCTTAAAACCGAATTCAGCGATATTGAAGGGGAGGATTTGGATTTTTCGGAAGGGTCGAGTAAAATATCAAATTCCTTTAATTCCATAACATTGAAAAACCTGCGGCTTAATCGGAGCGAGTTAATGATAGATAACAGTTTCGCCGATGTATCAATTTCCCTAAACGGTAATTCCTCGGTTCATTTTATACTCTCAACCGGCGAAGGAGGGGCTATACATATCAAAGGAATGTCGGTCAAACCCATCGCCATAAGCTACAATAGTTTTGAAGGAATAACGGGAAAAGGTGACTCCGAATTGAAGGTAAACATTCAAGGAATAGGGCGAATCAATATAACGGGCACATCAAGCAAAAGGGGCAAGTCCTATTAAATTATTTATGCTTATAGAGGGTTGTTTATGAAGAGGATGATATATCAAATTATAATCGCGGTTATTTTTATCTCTATTGCCGCAGCCTGTGGCTACCCGATGGATTATGCCCCGATAGGGTTCAAGCCTGTGGCGGATCCGGGCTGGCTGTCATCGCTATATTATAACCCCGCGGGATTAGGATATCTTCGGGGTTTAAGTTTTTTATATTCCCAATCGCATAAACCAAATTTATTTTCTCGGGATAAATCCTTTCTTTTCGGATTGGGGCATATCGCTTTTGGAATCGATTATTTGGGGGACAAACTCCCCTACAATTATCATAGATATAACATTTCCACCGGTTGGAATTACCGTAATATCCTTTCGTACGGATTTGCTTATAGATGGATTGGTTATTCAGGTAAAGGTTCGGGGAAATATAGTCAATTGGATTTAGGCGCCCTTTTTAGACCTGATAAGTATTTATCGTTTGGGATATCGGCGCAAAATATGAATTCGCCGAAAATATCGTCGGGAACAATCAACCCCCGATACACCTTAGGAGTGGCGATAAAACCGTATAAGGACCTAATAACCGCTTTTGGACAGACTTCATTTGCGAAAGATGACGATTTGGGGAGGGCGCATTCGGCCGTCGGAGTGAAATTAACCCCAAAAGAGGGGATATCCTTCGCTTTCGATTTCTCCGACCATAAGCGGTTTGGATTCACTGTATCGTTGAATTCGCTTTTTGCCGGAGTGTCGGGATATAAACAGATAAACTCCAATGGTGACGGCATTAAAAGCATCACGGAACTCGAACTACATTCATCAGCCCGTTCAGGGATAAAACCATATTCCAAAGCTTTCCTGAAGCTGACCATTGACAACGATATTGTCGAAGAGAACAGGAACAGAAGCAGAATTTTCAATAACAACCGTTCCCTATTGGATATAATCGATATAATCGATGAAGCGGCGGGTGATCCCCATATCGATGGTATTCTATTGAATATCAAGGGAATAAAACTTGGAATAGCATCGGTCGAGGAAATTCGCAATCGGTTGATTGAATTCCGTAATAGGGGGAAAATAGTTGTTGCTTATGCTGATGACCTCTCAGGAAAGGATTATTATTTGGCAACGGCGGCGGATAAAATATTTTTAATGCCTGCGGGCTATCTTAATCTGAGCGGGCTGAAAGCTGAAATCACTTTTTTCAAAGGATTACTGGACAAGTTGGGGATTAAGGCGGAAATAATAGCTATCGGGAAATATAAATCCGCCGGAGATTTAGTCAGCAAAGACAGTATGTCCACCGCCGACAGGGAGCAGGTCAACGAGATGCTCGATGAGATTTTCAGCAGGATGACTATCGATATGGCTGCGGGGCGCAATATGTCGGTATCGGATATGATTTTTACCATTGATTCGGGTCCCTTTACTCCGGAGGAGGCTTTGGAGAATAAGCTTATTGACGGACTTTTATATCAGCACCAAATAAAAGATGAATTGCAAAGGCTGACAGGCTTAAAAATAAAAATCCTGCCATCGGAGTTCTACAATAAATGCAAAACGATTTCTGAGGCTTGGGGGCCAAAGGATGCTATCGCTTTGGTATATGCGACCGGTGGGATTTCAGCCGGGAAATCATCCTCCGGCGGCTTACTTACGGGATCGATTTGCGGCGGAGAAACGGTCGCCTCAGCCATTAAAAACGCTGCGGATGACAAAAGGGTTAAGGCGATTGTTTTGAGGGTCGATTCCCCCGGCGGGGTAATGACCGGATCGGAGAAAATACTTGCCGAAATCAAAGAAGCCAAGCGAAAAAAACCGCTAATCGTCTCAATGGGGGATGTTGCTGCCTCAGGCGGATATCATATCAGTTGCTGGGGAGATGTGATTTATGCAGACCCGACAACCATTACCGGCAGTATCGGGGTTATCTCCGGGAAATTGGTAGTTAAAGGGCTTTACGATAAGTTGGGCATAAAAAAGGAAATCATAACGCGGGGCAAAAACGCTACGATGTTCTCCCATTATACCTACCCCACAAAAAGCGAATGGGAAAGGGCGGAAAAACAAACGAGGGATTTTTATAATCATTTTTTGGAAGCGGTTGCAAAAGGGAGAGGAATGTCTGTCGATAAGGTGGATTCGCTTGCTCAGGGGAGAGTTTGGGTCGGCTCAAAAGCCGTATTGAACGGTTTGGTTGATGAGATAGGCGGACTCTATGAAGCGTTGCAGGAAGCAAAAAGCAGTGCGGGTATCGGCGATGATTATGATTTAATAATTCTTCCGAAATATAACGGATGGTTTTCGGTGCGGGATTTATTCAGCCCTAAATTGACAAAAACTCTATCTTTATTCGGTATCGATAATATTCCTCAGGAGATACTTTCGGGGAAGGTTCTTTATAGGATGCCTTTCGACATCGATATAAAATAGGAAGTGAAGCTTAATGGGTTATGATTTAAGCCGCCTGCGTTTGGATGCAAAAGCGATATTCTCACATTGCTTATCAAGTATAGACCCCAAAAGATTGGTCAAACAAGTCATCATTCCGAACAAAAACGGATTGGTGGTAAACGGCTCCTATTATGATTATTCCAAATATAATCGCATTTTCGTCATCGGTGCCGGAAAAGCCGGTGCATCTATGGGAAAAGCTGTGGAAGATATCCTTGGGGATAGGATAGACGAGGGTATGGTTGTTGTTAAATATGGCTATGGGGAGCCCTGCCGAAAGATTAAGATTATCGAAGCCGGGCATCCAATTCCGGATGAAGCCGGTGTTGGGGCGGCGCAATCGATTCTTGAAATAGTTCGGAATGCGGGAGGCGATGATTTAATCATCTGCCTTATATCCGGCGGCGGGTCAGCCTTGCTGACCCTTCCCGCCGAGGGAATAAGCCTTGAAGATAAGCAAAATATCACTTCCCTGTTGCTTAAATGCGGCGCTGATATAAGGGAGATGAACGCCGTTCGGAAACATCTCTCGCAAATCAAAGGGGGACTATTGGCGAAGGCGGCTTATCCTGCGGAAATGTTGGTTTTTATCCTCTCCGATGTAATCGGTGATCCTTTGGATGTTATCGCTTCGGGACCAACTGTCCCTGATAATTCCACTTTCGACAACTGCCTTGATGTCTTAAATAAGTATAAATTAAAGGGGGATATTCCTAAAAATGTGTTGGCGCTATTTAAGATGGGAGCAGAGGGAATCATTCCCGAAACGCCAAAAGCCGATGATTCGGCATTTGAGAAAGTTCGTAATATGATTATCGGCAATAACGAAATCGCCGTAAAATCGGCTCAGGGCAAAGCCGAAGAGCTTGGGTATAATGTTTATACGCTACCGAAACCGATACAGGGAGATACTCAAGCGGCGGCAAAAACACATTGCGATATGGCAAAATCCGTTTTGAATAATTCAAAGCCGATAAGTCCGCCGTCCTGCATCATCTCCGGCGGTGAAACAACGGTTATCGTCAAGGGGAACGGATTGGGCGGGCGGAATATGGAATTTGCGCTCGTTTCCGCAATTGAAATAGCGGGCTTTGATAATATCGTTGTTTTAAGTGGTGGCACCGATGGCACCGACGGTCCTACCGATGCCGCCGGTGCGATTGCGGATAATAAAACGATAGAAAGAGCCGAACAATCGGGTATCAAAGCAGAGGATTATCTGGACAATAACGACAGTTATTCTTTCTTCAAGATGTTGGATGATTTGATTATCACCGGACCTACCAAAACCAATGTAATGGATATTCATATCCTAATGATAGACAAATAAGTTGCATTAAAGAAAGCGCCGCAGGCGGTTGCTTTTGATCTTTATTTTTTTAGCTTGTCTTTTGGAATTATGATATACTATATATAATGTTATATATTGGGCAATATATTCGATAGGATTAAATTTATGAAATTAAAATTATTATCAATCCCTTTGCTCTTATTAGTAATATGCGCTTGCGTTAGCGCTCAAACGCAGGCAGCGGATTTTTTGTCTGCGGATTTTTGGAAAACAGCTACCGTATCGGATGTCGATAAAGCTATTCGAAAAGGCGCAGATATCAACGCAAGAAATAAAGAGGGTTGGACGGCATTAATAGCAGCCGCAGAGTTCAATCAAAATCCAAAAATTATCGAAAATCTTATCAAAGCCGGCGCAGATATCAACGCAAGAGATAAAGATGGTTGGACCGCATTAATGGCAGCCGCAATTATAAATGAAAATCCAAAAGTTATCGAAACTCTTATCAAAGCCGGCGCAGATATCAAGGCAAGAAATAAAGATGGTTGGACGGCATTAATGTACGCCGCAGGAAAGGATCAAAACCCCGAAGTTATCGAAACTCTTATAAAAGCCGGCGCAGATATCAACGCAAGAGATAAATATGGTTCAACGGCATTAATGTTCGCCGCAGCGAATAATCAAAACCCCAAAGTTATCGAAACTCTTATCAGATTCGGCGCAGATATCAACGCAAGAAATAAAGATGGTTGGACGGCATTAATGTTCGCCGCAGCGAATAATCAAAACCCAAAAGTTATCGAAACTCTTATTAAAGCCGGCGCAGATATCAAGGCAAGAAATAAAGTTGGTTGGACGGCATTAATGTTCGCCGCAGCGAATAATCAAAACCCCAAAGTTATCGAACTTTTAATTAAATTAGGTGCGGATGTTAGTGCAAGAGATAAAGATGGTAAAACTGCCTTGGATTATGCAAAAGATAATGAGCATATCAAGGGAACAAAAGAGTATTGGATGCTAAATGACGCTATGTATAAATGATAATAACGATTATTGAATCTTCCAATCTCTAAATATCCTTCCCCACCCTTTCCCACATACTAACGGGGGGATACCTTTTAATTTCCTTTCCCCGGAATAACCCCAAAATATCCTTGCTTTGGAAGGATTTGGATATATCTTTATTTATTTGCTTATCGCTTTTAAGGTAATGGGAACAGTTCGGTTTCCATTCGGCGTTGTATCGGGATTTATCCGATGATAATTCTTAAGGTCGTTTTTTAAGTATCAAAAAATTCGGGAGTATCGATGAGCCGAGATGACAAACTTAATGAAACAATAATCAATACCATCAGGACCCTTTCAATCGATGCCATACAAAAAGCGGATTCGGGACACCCCGGGGCGGCTATGGCGTTGGCTCCTGTCGCTTTTACCATCTGGGACGGTTTTATGCGCCACAACCCCAAAAATCCTCATTGGGCAAATAGGGACAGGTTCATACTCTCGGCAGGACACGCTTCGATGCTCTTATACAGTATATTGCATATAATGGGCTATGATATAACTCTCGATGATATAAAATCATTCCGCCAATTACATAGTATCTGCGCCGGACACCCCGAATATGGCCTTGCCCCCGGGGTCGAAACCACCACAGGTCCGTTGGGACAGGGTATCGGCGCCAGCGTCGGTTTTGCAATTGCGGAGAAGTGGCTCGGCGCTTATTTCAACCGACCCGAATATGATATTATCGATTATGATATTTTCGCAATTGCGGGCGATGGGGATATTATGGAAGGGATCGGAGCGGAAGCAGGGTCATTGGCGGGACATTTGGGGTTAAGCGACTTAATCTGGATTTATGATAACAACCATATCACTATCGAGGGCAAAACCGATTTGACATTCAGCGAAGATATTACCGCCCGCTTTAAGGCTTACAATTGGTTCGTGCAACATATCGGCGACGCCAACGATGTTTCGGCTCTCAAATCAGCAATTTTAAAAGCCAAAGAAGAGCGGGAAAAACCATCGTTGATTATTGTGGACAGCCATATCGCCTATGGAAGTCCAAATAAACAGGACAGCCCGGCGGCGCATGGCTCCCCGTTGGGGGAGGAAGAAGTTAAAGCCACCAAACTAAACTACGGCTGGGATCCGAAAAAACATTTCTTCGTCCCCGAGGAAGTCGAAAAATATCGGGAAGGGGTTATCGAAAAAGGAAAACAGCTTGAAAGGAAATGGAACGAAATGTTCAACTCGTATTCTCACGACTATCCCGAACTCGCCGAAAAATTCAATATGATACAAAAAGGGGAACTACCTGATGGATGGGAGGGCGATATTCCGACATTCCCCGCCAATTCCAAAGGAGTTGCCAGCCGAAGTGCCAACGGAAAAGTTTTAAATGCCGTGGCAAAGCACATCCCTTGGCTTATGGGAGGTTCGGCTGATTTAGCCGATTCGACTAAAACCTATATCGATGGGGCTGAAAGTTTTGGGAAGGGGAAATATATCGGGAGAAATTTCCATTTTGGAATCAGGGAACATATTATGGGGGCTGTCGCCAACGGGATGGCTTTAAGCAAAATTCGACCTTATGCGGCGACATTCCTTGTATTCTCGGATTATATGAAGCCAGCCATAAGGTTGGCGGCAATGATGGGTTTGCCGGTGATATATATTTTCACCCACGACAGTATCGGTTTGGGCGAGGATGGTCCCACCCATCAGCCTATCGAACAGTTGGCATCCTTAAGGGCGATACCGAATCTCGATATTATCCGTCCTGCCGATGCCAATGAAACCGCCGTACTCTGGAAATATATCATCCCTTTGAAAGATAAGCCAACCGCATTGATATTGACTCGTCAATCTATCCCGACAATTGACCGAAGCAAATATGAATCACCCGAAGGAGCGCTAAACGGAGCTTATGTACTCGCCGATAGTGACAGCCGCCCGGAGATTATTTTAATCGGAACCGGTTCGGAAGTTCATCTTTGTTTACAAGCTTACGAAGAGCTGACAAAAATAGGCATAAAGGCGCGAGTCGTCAGTATGCCCTGTTGGAGCTTATTCGATAAACAGGATGAATCATATCGAGAAAAGGTCCTTCCTGAAAATATCAAAAAGCGTATTGCTGTCGAAGCGGGATCATCGTTAGGATGGGAAAGGTATGTTGGGAATAATAAGGAGGAGGGATTAATTATCGGAATAGATAGATTCGGAGCTTCAGCCCCAAGCAATAAATTATTTGAGGAATTCGGGATTACGAAAGAAGCGATAATATCGGCAGCTAAACAGTTGCTCCATTATTGATTTGAGAGTGTTCCGCCTTTTTATAATATACATTTTTGGCGCCCAAAAATTCACGGGCGTTCTCCAACCAATAACGGCTGGCATTGATCCGAATCCCATTCAAAACCATTTCCGCTGTTCCATTTTCGGTATGCAAAATTAAACGAAGAGGACAGCTTCCCGGGTATTCCTGAAGGAATTGATACAACTCATCGATAAGTTTTTCGTTGTCTTTGTTTATATCCAATCGAATAATCACCTCTTCGGCAAACTCGCTATAAGCCTCACTCAGGGGCAGTATTTTCGACGCAACCAATTTTACCGCCTCATTTTCCTTCGTGGAAACCCTACCCCTGACAATAATCGGTTCATTAGGTTTAATATGTTTTCCATAGTCCCTATAACAATCGGCAAACGCCAAAACCTCGACGGAACCGCTGAAGTCCTGAATACTTACAAAGGCGATGCGGTTTCCTGCTTTATCTTGATTATATCTGACAGTCGTAATCAATCCCCCCACAACCGCAAATGAGTTATCCTTAGCCAATGATAACTCGGAGATCTTATGGGATGTAAAGCTTGCGAGTTCCTCCTTAAAATCCGACAGCGGATTTTTGGTTACCCACACCCCGAGATACTGCCGCTCCAACAAAGCTATCTCGCTATCGGGAAAAGGTGCAATATCGGGGAGGAAATCGTCCAATAATTCGCCCATATCCGACAAAGAACCTTCCCCCCCTCCGAATAATCCTATTTGACCCTTTAGCTTATCTTCCTGATGGCGTTGGCCTCTGGCGATGGCAATATCCAGCGATGATAAAAGTTGTTTCCGATTTCCGGGCAGGGAATCGAATGCCCCCGCCATTATCAAACTTTCCAATGCCCGTCGGTTAACCGCACCGATATCGATCCGCGAGCAAAATTCCGTCAGGGAATGGAATTTCCCTTCTTTGTCCCTTGAGCTGATTATCGCCTCCGCCGCCGAATGACCGACATTTTTAACCGCTACCAGACCAAAGCGGATTTTATTTTCCAACGGGGTAAATCCAACATAGGATTCATTGATATCCGGGGGGAGGACATCTATATCCATACGGCGACATTCGTCCATAAGGAAAGTTACCCTGCCGATATTACCCATCTCCGAACTAAGAAGCGCCGCCATAAATTCGGTCGGATAATACACCTTGAGAAATGCCGTTTGATAAGCGACAATAGCATAGCAAACCGAATGCGGCTTATTAAATCCATATCTACCGAAGGTTTCTATTTGGGAGAAAATCTTTTCCGCCGTCCTTTTCTTAACGCCATTTTCAATCGCTCCCTTTATGAATATCTTTTTCTGTTCCTCCAATAATTCCGGGATTTTTTTGCCAATTGCTTTGCGGAGAATATCCGCTTGGGATAAGGAATAGCCTGCAAGTTGCGCCGCTATCTGCATAACCTGTTCCTGATAAACTATCACTCCATAAGTTTCCTTCAGCACCGACTCCAAAAGGGAATGGTCGTATTTAACCTTTTTTTTCCCATGCTTTCTATTGATATATGTCGGAATCATATCCGCATCCAGCGGTCCCGGACGGTACAAGGCGTTCATCGCGGTCAAATCTTCAATACAGGTCGGTTTAAGCCTTTTGAGAAATTCAGTCATCCCGGAAGATTCAAATTGGAATATCCCCCCTGTTTTCCCCTCCTCGAAAAGTTTATAGACTTTGGGGTCATCGAGCGGGATATTATCGATGTCAATATCTTCCCCCGTGTTTTTCCTTATCAATTTCAGGGCTTCGTCGATAACGGTAAGTGTGCGCAATCCCAAAAAATCCATTTTCAACAAGCCGATGTCCTCAATGCCATGCATATCGTATTGGGTGGTTATATCTCCTTTGGATGATTTGAACAGCGGGACGAAATTCTCCAATTTGGACGGTGCGATAACCACCGCAGCGGCATGGGTGGATGCGTGTCGCAACAACCCTTCAAGCGATTTGGAATAATCCAAAAGCGTTTTAATATTAGGATCCTTTTGATAAAGCTCTTTTAATTCCGGAACCCGTTCCATAGCTTTTTCGATAGTCATATCGAGTTCGGCGGGAATCATCTTTGCCAAACGGTCTGCTTCCGTATATGAAAAAGACATAACTCGGGCAACATCCCTGATGACCGCCCGTGCCGCCATCGAACCAAAAGTTATTATTTGGGCAACATTTTCCTTACCGTATCGCTGCGTTACATAATCGATGACCTTTTCCCTGCCGGTATCGGCAAAATCTATATCGATATCCGGCATCGATATCCTTTCGGGATTCAGGAAACGCTCGAAAAGCAGGTTGTATTTCAATGGATCTATATTCGTTATCCCGATGCAATAACAAACCAACGAACCGCCTACCGAACCCCTGCCGGGACCCACTCTAACACTATTATTGCGCGCATAATCGATAAAATCCTTAACGATAAGCAGATAACCCGCAAACCCCATTCGGTTAATGACATCCAGTTCGTATTTTAATCTACTTTTCGCTTCCTCAGAAGGATTATCGCCAAAATGCTTTTTCAAACCCTCCCAAGCGAGGTGTTCCAATGTTTCCTCAAGCGAGGAAAATCCTTTTGGTATTGGAAAAGATGGGAATTGCAGTTTGCCGAATTCAAGCTCCAAATTACATTGATCGGCGATTTTCAGCGTATTCTCGACAGCTTCGGGATAATCCTTGAAAATATTGCTCATCTCCTTAGGACTTTTGAAATAAAGCTGATCGGTCCCATATTTCATTCTGTCGGTATCGGATAGCTTTTTCCGTGTCTGGATACATAATAAAGCATCGTGCGCCTCGCTGTCCTCTTTTCGGATATAATGGCAATCATTGGTGGCAACTATCCCCACTCCGATATCCTGAGCCAATGATACCAATTCGGGAATCAATTTCAATTCGTCCGGTAATCCGTGATTTTGGATTTCAATGAAGAAATTCTCCGCTCCCACCGCATCGCGGTAAAACTCCGCAGTCTTTATGGCTTCCTTTTGATTGCCTGTCAAAATATATGATGGGATTTCCCCCTTAAGACAGGAAGTTAAAACAATTAACCCTTTACAATGCTCGGCAAATAACTGGTGATCGATTCTTGGCCTATGGTAAAAGCCATTGATATACGCTTCGGTTGATAATTTGATAAGGTTCCGATAACCGGTGAAATCTTTCGCCAACAGCACCAAATGATTAGGAAACCCTTCGCGATCGAACCTGCTTTTGGGCGTGACATACGCCTCCATCCCGATTATCGGCTTAATTCCATTTTTATTAGCTGTTTTATAAAAATCAATGGCTCCGAACATATTGCCATGGTCGGTTATTGCTATCGCCGGCATATTGAATTCTTTGGCTAAAGCAGTGACTTTATCAAGTCGGCAGGCACCATCAAGCAAACTGTATTGACTGTGGGTATGAAGATGAACAAACGATTTTTTCATAGATCCTGATTTCGGAATTGGCTCAATACATTTCAAGGATGGTTATATTATAAATAAATCCCAACCTGCAGTCAGCAAGTTTTTTTGGGCAATTTTGATAGAAATAAGGAAATTATGTGAATAATTTATTTTGCCCATTTCAAAACTGGGAATTATATTGGCAATTAATACAAAATTAATAAAAAATAAAGCAAATAAGAGATTGGCAGGCTTGTTATGTCCGGAATTCTTTCGTTCTTGGCAAGGCGTTTTGTAGCCGGGGAGACCTTCGAAGAATCCCTCAAAGCCGTAAGGGCACTTAACGCCAAGAATATAACCACCACCCTTGATATACTCGGCGAAAATGTAAAGAATCAGCAGGAAGCAACCGCAAAGGCTGATGCCTATATTGAAGTGTTGGAGAAAATCCATAATAGTGGAGTAAACTCCCATGTGTCAATAAAATTAACGCAGATGGGATTGGATGTCTCCGATGATTTTTGCTACGAAAATGTCTCCCGCATTTTTGAAAAAGCGAAGGGATACAGCAACTTCGTCCGTGTCGATATGGAAGGGTCCGACTATACTCAACGCACTCTCGATCTGGTCTTCAGATGGCATAAGGAATATATCAATATGGGCGTCGTCATTCAAGCTATGCTTTATCGCTCCGAAGACGATATAAGAGAATTGAACAAAAATAAAATACGGGTAAGACTTTGTAAAGGAGCTTACAAGGAACCATCATCGATAGCTTTTCAGGATAAAAGGGATGTAAATAAGAATTATATCAAATTAATGAAATTACTCCTATCCGAGGGGGAATACCCAGCCATAGCCACCCATGATGAAAATATGATACAAGCGACTTTCGATTATGCCACCGAAAAGGGGATACAACCGGATAAATATGAATTCCAAATGCTCTATGGGATACGCCGTCAACTTCAAGAGAAAATCGCCGAGGATGGTTATAGAATGAGGGTTTATGTTCCTTTTGGAACATCTTGGTTCCCATATTATTACCGAAGATTGCGGGAACGCAAGGAAAACACCCTTTTTTTGTTGAAAAACATACTAAAAAAGTAATAATTCGGGAACGACACAAAAAATAATTGGTTTATTAAATTTAATGAGTTTTAAATTAAGACTTGCTTGTATCAAGTTTATATTAAAAAAGATTAGAAGGAGTAATTATGGAGGCTTCTAATAAGACCCCAACGAAAAAATCGAAGAAATACAACTTTACCGATAAACAATTAATGGAAGTTTATCGGCTTTTATTATCGACCAGGATGATAGACGAGCATTTTCGGGGGTTATTTAGGAAGGCGCGGTTTGCGGGAACGTATTTCTCCGCCGTGGGACAGGAAGCAACTACGGTTTGCCCGACATATTTATTGGAAAGAACCGATTTCGTGGGTCCGTCCCATAGGGAAATAGGGGCGGCAATAGCGAAGGGAATGACATTAAAGGAAGTAGCGGCTCAAGTTTATGCCCGCAGAACATCTTTGGATAAGGGGAAATCCCATCCTTGCCATTATGGGAAAAGGGAAGTTTTTCTCATTACCCCATCATCGACGGTAGCCAGTCAAACCGTAACGGCCACCGGCGCCGCTTTAGCATTTAAGATTAGGAATGAAAAGCGGGTGGCGGTAGCATTTTTCGGCGAAGGAAGCACAAGCCGCGGTGGTTGGCATGAGGCGCTAAATTTTGCGGGGGTTCATAAGCTCCCGATAGTCTATGTGTGCGAGAATAACCTTTGGGCGGAATCTGTCCCGTCAACACTTCAGGCGGGAATAGAGCATTACGCCGATAGGGCAAAAGCTTATGGTTTCCCGGGTATTACCATTGATGGTAATGATGTCCTCGAAGTCCTGAAAACTTCAAAGGAAGCCATCGATAAAGCCAGAAACGGCGAGGGGCCAACTCTCATAGAGATGAAAACCTATCGCTGGTATGGGCACTCGGAGATAGATCCAGCCAACTATCGAGCTGACAGCGAGTTGAGCGAATGGAAGAAAAAGGATCCCATTCCGCGTTTTGAAAAAATACTGATGGATAAGGGATTGCTTTCGCAAGGGAAAAAAGAAGGAATAGTCAGCGAAATACAAATGGAAATAGATGAAGCGATAGATTTCGCCGAAAATTCCCCCTATGCCGATCCGGAGGAAGCCTTGACCGATGTATATGGAGAGAGCTATGAATAATATCAAGCCGATTCCCGTATCACGCTCCAAAGCGGTAATGCCGGAACTCGTCCTTCCCGAACACGCAAATGTTTTGGGTAATGTTTTGGGCGGAACGGTTATGCATTGGATTGATATGGCGGCGGTATTATCAGCCCGAAGGCATTGCCGAAGGATGGTTGTAACCGCTGCGGTCAGCGAGTTATCATTTTTAAATCCGATCAGGGTCGGAGGACTGGCCATTCTCAAATCGAGGGTTGTATTCACAGGGCGGAAGTCAATAGATGTAAAGGTGGATGTTTTCAGCGAAGAGCTAAACACCGGAACCGTAAAAAAGACCTCCACCGCCTATGTAACATTGGTAGCTATTAATGATCACGGGGATACGGTTGAGGTACCCCCCGTTTTACCAGAAACTGAGGAAGAAAAGGCGGAATACGAAGCGGCAAAGTCAAGGCGCGAAAAAAGAAAGAAAAACAGAAATTGATATTGTTTCAAATGGAGAGATTATGAAACTTACTACATATATCGAAGCGATTACCCAAGCCCTCGATGAAGAGATGGCGAGGGATGAATCGGTATTCTTAATCGGTGAGGATATCGGCGTATATGGCGGGGTATTCAAGGCGACAAAGGGGTTGTTGGATAAATATGGTCAGATGAGGGTCATTGATTCCCCAATTTCGGAAGTCTTTATAGCCGGTGGTTCCGTGGGAGCGGCACTTGTCGGGATGAGGCCGGTCCCTGAGATACAGTTCGCTGATTTTATCACTCCCGCTATGGATCAGATAATTCAACAAGCATCCAAAATACGCTACCGCACCGGTGGCGAATGGTCATCCCCAATTACCGTGCGGGTGTGTTGCGGAGGGGATATCGGCGGAGGGCTATATCATTCCCAAATAAATGAGGCTTGGTTTGTGAATACCCCGGGCCTGGTGGTCATCCTTCCCTCAACAGCGTATGATGCCAAGGGATTGCTGAAATCCGCAATCAGAAGCGACGACCCGGTGATATTTTTCGAGCATAAAAGACTATATAGATCCATAAAAGAGGAACTACCGGAGGAAGAATATACAGTTCCAATCGGTAAGGCGGCAATCCGCAAAGAGGGAAAGGATATTACTTTGATATCATACGGTTATATGATGCACCATTGTCTCAAGGCTGCCGAAACCCTCTCCGAAGAAGGAATAGATGCGGAAGCAATTGATCTTCGCACCCTTTTGCCGTACGATAAGGAAACGATTTTGGAATCCGTGAAAAAGACCAGCAGGGCGGTTATAGTGCAGGAATCCCCCAAAACCGGTGGCGTCGCGGGGGAGATTTCGGCTTTTATCACTGAGAATATCTTCGAATATCTCGATGCTCCCATTACAAGGGTGTGCGGATTGGATGTGCCGCCGGTCCCATTCGCACCGCCGATGGAGCATTATTTCTTACCAAATCCGGATAAAATAGCTGATGCCGTTCGCGAAGTAATAGCTTATTAAAAAGAAGATGGAAGGTTTCTTATGGAATTAAAAATTCAAATTCCGCCTTTGGGCGAATCGGTTGTCGAGGGGACTATAGTAAAATGGTTGGTTAAGGTTGGCGATGAGGTCAAATCGGATGAACCTTTAGTCGAGCTGATGACCGATAAGATTAATGTGGAAATACCCTCACCCGCCGATGGAAAGTTAGTGAAAATACTTGCCGAGCCGGATACTATCGTCCCGGTAGGCGAAGTAATCGCTTTGATGGAAGTAAAAGAGGGAATTATCAAAGAGGGCAAAGCTTTCCAAACGGAAGCGGAGGATAAACATAGCCCCGAAAAACCCGAAGAGCAAAAAGCTCCGGAACCCGATGAGGAATTCGAAAAGGTTATGGAGCATCAGCGCAAAACCGGGCTCCACGCCCCTACCGAAAATGTTGAAGACGGAATTAAGGCGGTGAGGTCATCTCCTTTGGTAAGAAGGATGGCGCGAGAACATCATATAGATCTGCGTAAGGTCAAGGGAACCGGTAAGGATGGCAGGATAACAAAAGAGAATATCTTAGAATATATAGAACGAAGACACACCATAGATAAAAAACCCGATTTCACCTGGCCTCAAGCCGAAGATATCGAGGTTATCCCATTTAAGGGAATCCGCAAAGTTATAGCCGAGCATATGACGCGCTCCGCATTTACCATCCCCCATGTAACGACTTTCGATGAAGTCGATATGTCGGAAATAACCACCTGGCGGAAAAAATATCTTCCGATAATAGAAGAGAGATATAATTTAAGACCGACTTTTATGCCTTTCTTGATTAAGGCTGCCGTATTTGCCTTGAAAGAATACCCTTTGATGAATTCCGAGCTTTCCGAAGACGGTTCATCACTAAAAATCAAAAAGTTCTACAATATCGGTTTTGCTGTCGGACGGGAAAACAGCCTTATAGTGCCGGTTCTAAAGCACGCTGACAGAAAAAGTTTCTTGGAAATCACAAAAGAACTGACCGAGTTGGGAAAAAAAGCAAACGAGGATGAGCTTTCCATTGAGGAGATATCCGGGGGAACATTCTCCATTACAAATGCCGGGATGTTCGGAGCGACAGCCTCCACGCCAATTATAGTTTACCCCCAAGTGGGGATTTTGGGAGTGCATATAGTCAAGGAAAAGCCTGTGGCAGTCGATGGAGAGATTGTTATCCGTCCGATAATGAATTTGGGGTTGTCATTCGACCATCGGGTTGTTGATGGTGCTTATGCGGTAAAATTTCTGCGACTCCTTATAGAGTATCTTGAAAGTCCCGATTTGTGGTTGTTGAATGTCGTCTAATATCCCGGAGGGTTAATTAAATTATGTCGGAAAAGAAATACGATTTTATAGTTATCGGTGGTGGTCCGGGCGGATATGTTTCCGCCATTCGCGCTGCCCAAAATGGGTTGAAAACCGCCATAATCGAAAAGGAAAACCTCGGGGGGGTCTGCCTCAATTGGGGTTGCATTCCCTCGAAAGTTTTGCTTTATGCCGCTGAAATATGGGATGCCATCAAGCGCGCCGATCATTACGGTATCGAATTGGGATGTGAGCCGAAATGGAACCTTGAGAAACTTCGGGCTAAAAAGGATGAAGTGGTAAAAAGGTTGGTCGGCGGGGTTAAAATTCTTCTCGAAAAAAATGGAGCGGATATAATTACAGGGACCGCCCGTTTCGAAACGGCGGAAACCTTATCCGTCACCGATAAAAATAATAACAGGATAATCATCGCTTTCGATAAAGCTGTTATAGCGACCGGCTCGGACCCCTTCACGATTCCGGGAATCGAGATAGACGGGGAAAGAATCATCACCAGCAAAGAAGCGCTTAAAGTGGAAAGTATCCCCCAAAAATTCGGTATAATGGGCGGGAGTTTTATCGGGTGTGAGATGGCGGATGTCTATTATGCTTTGGGGAGCGAGGTCACCATAATTGAAATGCTCCCAACCCTTATGGCAACCGCCGACGAGGATATTTCCTCCACAATAGCCAGAGCGATGAAAAAGAAAAAGGTTAAACTTAAACTTTCCACCAAAGTGCTAAGCGCCGAGATGTCGGACAAAGGGGTGGAATTAATTGTGGAAAATATCAATGGGGATACCGAGAAATTATTCTTCAATAAGGTCCTCTCGGCAATAGGCATGAAACCTAATTCAAATAATCTCGGATTGGAAAAAATATCCGTCGAGATGGATGAGAGGGGTTATATAAAAGTAGATAATCATCTGAGGACATCGGTGAAAAACATTTTCGCTATCGGCGATGTAATCGGCGGACCCTTGTTGGCTCATAAAGCATCACACGAAGGTATCATCGCCGCTGATTTTGCCGCCGGAAAACCCGCCGCCGCCGATTTCGGATTCGTCCCTTACGCTGTTTTCACCGACCCCGAAATTTCGTCAATCGGTATGACCGAACAGGAAGCTAAACGGCGAGGGATTAAATATAAGGTCGGGAAATTCCCGTATAGAGCAAGCGGGAAGGCTATCGGAATGGAGAAGATAGATGGTTTCGTTAAGATAATCTCCGATGAGAAAACAGACGACCTTTTGGGAATGCATATTATCGGACCTCACGCATCAGATCTTATCGGTGAGGCTACGGCGGTAATGGGATTCAACGGAACTTCCGAGGATATAGCCTCTTTGATTCATATTCATCCCACGCTAACCGAGGCGATCGGTGAAGCAGCGATGAATGTTTTCAAAAAGGCGATACATATAATTAATTAGGATATTCTACCTATACAAAATAACCCGCTGATACTTTCGGCGGGTTATTATTTTTAATTTTGGGGAAGTGTTATTCCTTAAATTTCTTCACTGCCAAAGTTACATTGTGTCCGCCAAATCCAAGCGAGTTGGAGATAGCGATATTCACTTCCTTTTCGGTAATTTTGTTTGCTGAATAATCAAGATCGCATTCGGGGTCCGGTGTCTCCAAATTTATGGTTGGATGGATCCTGTTTTCCTTAACAGCCATAGCAGTAGCAAAAAGCTCTATCGCTCCCGCGCCCCCTAACAAATGACCCACCGAAGACTTTGTCGAATTAACTGTCAATTTATATGCATACTCCCCGAATGTCGATTTAATCGCTTTGGTTTCCGCCGCATCTCCCAGCGGGGTAGCTGTGCCATGAGCATTGATATAATCGACATCGGTAGGTTTTATGCCTGCATCCCTCAAACAAGCCTCCATCGATAATGAAGCTCCTTCGCCTTTAGGGTCGGGCATAGTCCAATGATGCGCATCGGATGACATTCCATAACCGATTATCTCGGCATATATATTAGCGCCCCGTTTTAATGCGTATTGTAGGTCTTCGAGAATGATGATTGTCGCTCCTTCCCCCAACACGAATCCATCCCTATCCTTATCGAACGGGCGGGATGCTTTTTCCGGTTCATCATTTCGAGTGGACATCGCTTTTATCCTGCAAAATCCGGAGATGCTAAAAGGGAGAATAGACGCTTCCGCTCCACCGGTAACCATTGCATCCACATCACCGCGCTGTATCAATCTGAATGATTCGCCGATAGCATTTGCCCCCGAAGAACAAGCCGAAACGGTTACATAATTCGGGCCTTTGAGATTGTATTTGATGGATACCAAGCTCGGGACCATATCGCAAAACATCATCTGAAGAAGGAACGGCGACATAGACTTATACCCTTTATTGGTAAAATTTTCATATTGTTCGAGCATCGTCCTGACACCACCATTCGTTGTGCCTATGATTGTTCCTATGCGGACAGGATTGTAATCTCCATCGAAAATCTTGCTGTCTTTTACCGCCTCATCGGCGGCGACAAGAGTGTATTGATGAAGTAAACCGATACGACGGAGCTCCTTTTTGTCAAAATATTTTGTGGGATCGAAGTTCTTCACTTCGGCGGCTACTTGTGTGGGATACTCCGAAGCATCGAATTTTGTTATTTTCCCTGTCCCCGAACGGCCATCGAGAAGACCTTCCCATATTTCGGAGGCAGTCAGTCCAAGCGGAGAAACCGCTCCAAAACCGGTAATAACCACTCTCCTATTCATATAACCTCAATAAATTACTCAATTACACTCAAAAATAAATATTATCAAAAATCCCTGTCTATGCAAGCTCTTTATATCCTTCCGTATATTCCATAATGGAAGCCATAAACCGATTGAATGTATTATTTTCCGGAACGATTAATCCTTGAAGCCGCATAAGCCGCCCCGAAACCGTTATCTATATTGACAACGGTAATTCCCGAAGCGCAGGCATTCAACATCCCCAATAAGGCGGAGATACCCTGAAATGAAGCCCCATATCCGATAGAGGTCGGCACCGCTATCACCGGCTTATCGACCATACCACCTACAATGGAAGGAAGCGCACCTTCCATCCCGGCGACGGTGATAATGACGCTAGCCCTATTGAGCTTATCCCTATGCTCCAATAAGCGATGCAGTCCGGAGACACCAACATCATAAATCCTATCAACCACATTTCCCATTACTTCGGCAGTTAAGGCGGCTTCCTCCGCAACCGGTATATCGGAGGTCCCGGCGGTCAATATCAAAATATTCCCCTTCCCCTTTTGCGACTTATCGCGATGCAGGTACGCCATACGGGCAAGCTTATTATATTTCAATTCGGGATGTAATTTTTTAACAGCCTCATACTGTTCGGGGGATATACGAGAAGCGATTATATTTTTATGCTTTTCAATGAGTTTTTTTAGGATGTCAATCAGCTGCTGATTGCTCTTACCCGGACAATAAACAACTTCCGAGAAACCGCATCTGCTTTCCCTATCGTAATCCGGATGATGATTCGGGATATCGCTACCCATTACGGAGAACCTCCCGCATTACTTCCCGAACGGAGATATTATATTTCTCCGCAATTCGCAAACATTCCTCATATTCGGGAACGACTTCCACTCGATCGGGGCGCTTTATTTTTTTACAATTCAATTCACCCCATTTGGTCTTTATCTTCACTTCCTCCCGAGGCAACACGATTCTTCGGGCAGAATGGATTCGGACTCCTATCGTGCTGGAATGTATGAAGAGGATATTTGCCACTTCGGCTGCTTTGCCCTCATCCGCAATTACCGTAATACGAAATCCGAGCCTGCCTTTTTTCATTGACACAGGCTGAATAGAAACATCTCGGACGCCGTCTAACTTGAGCTTATCCCTCAATAAACCGATAATCTCCGGACTTTCATCATCGATATCGGTCTCGATTATTTCCACATCCTGTCCCCTGTCTTTCTCGTCCAATACCACTTCTAAAACTCTTAAAACATTCGACCTATTCTCAAACCGCTTGCTCCCCAATCCATAACCGACATTTATCATTCTCATCGGATGACCGTAATAATCGCCCTCACATAAAGTCGTGATAATAGCCGCCCCTGTGGGCGTAGTTAATTCGCTATCGATGGGAAGATTGACGGTTGGGAAACCTTTTAGTATTTCGACAGTCGCCGGAGCAGGCACGGGCATCCTGCCATGCGCACATTCAACCGTACCGCGTCCCGTCTTCAATGGCCCACAGAATATCTTTTGCGGTTTAAGATAATCGATGGCTATTATCGAACCCAAAATATCCACAATCGCATCAACAGCTCCGACCTCGTGAAAATGGACATCATTTATTGTGGTGTTATGAACCTTCGCTTCAGCTTCGGCAATCCTGCGAAAAATCCGCATCGCCTTATCCTTTATATTATCCGAAAAATCACCTCTCCCTATTATCGCCTCAATATCCGACAGCTTACGATGATGGTGCGATTCCTCTATTTTGACCTCGCACCTACCGGCCGTCAAACCCGTATGGTCGGTTATTCTTTTGAAACTCAATTGAAACTCGGCAATACCGGTTGAGCGGATTTTCAAATCCACCAAATCAACGGGAACCCCCAAGTCAAACAATGCCCCCAAGATCATATCTCCCGATGCCCCAGTAATGGAATCAAAACACAAGGCGTTAATCATTCTTATCCCCTTCGATCAAAGCATTCATACTCCCGCTGTGAAACCCCGCCAAGTCCAAAGTAACGAATTTATACCCAATTTTTTTTAAGGCGGAATTTATATTAAGACAAATATCCTCTGCAAGTAATTTTGGAATATCCTGCGTATCAATTTCTATTCTGGCGATGGGATAATGGTCCCGCACCCTCAATTGTTCAAATCCCAAATCAAGCAAAATTCCTTCGGCTTCCTCCACCCGTTTTAACCTTTCGATAGTTATCTCCTCCCCATAGGGGATACGGGAAGCCAAGCAAGCTTTCGCTGGTTTATTCCAAGTCGGAAGTCCGACTTTTTTTGATAGGGTTCTTATCTCTTCCTTCATCAATTCGGCATCCTTCAAGGGGCAGGGGATATTCAACTCCTTAAGAGCCTTCATCCCCGGCCTATATCCTCTAACATCGTCGGCGTTGGTGCCATCGACAACATTCTCAAAACCACGCTTGTCGGCTAATTCCTTCAATTTGGAATATAATTCACCCTTGCAATACATACATCTATCGGGACCGTTCTGTTTATATCCGCTTATCTCCATCTCATCCGTTTTAACAGCCTCCCATTCGGCGCCGATAAGTTTCGCCAAATCCCGTGCTCGATTAAACTCTGAGGAAGCAAGGCTCGGCGAAACCGCCGTAGCCGCCAAAACATTCTCCTTTCCCAAAGCTTGAACTGCCATCCATAACAGGAAAGTGCTGTCGACCCCGCCTGAAAAGGCAACGACCACGGACTTCAAGTTGCGTAAATTAAGGAACAGGCTTTGGGATTTTTCATCGATGGATTTCATAAAACTCTATCAGAATAAATCGAATCCTAAACTAACTATAACCTTATAATATATGGAAAAGTTTCTGTGCGGGCATAGTAATATTCCGGAAATTCAGGGGGATCGTCTTAATATCTTCTCAATTTCGCCTTTCGTTTTACTTTTATGCGGTTGTTGTTGTGCTGGCGGTTGGTTGTGGCGAAAAGATGCCCTCCATCGCCCGATGCTACGAAATACAAATACGGTACTTGGGCTGGATTTAATGCCGCTTCCAATGATGCTTTGCCCGGGTTACAAATGGGTCCCGGAGGCAATCCATAATGGATATAAGTATTATAAGGCGAATTGACCTTTAAATCCTTAACAAGGAGAGCCTCCTTGGTTTCGCCAAGAGCATAAATCACCGTCGGGTCGGACTGGAGAGGCATCCCTATTTTAAGTCGATTATGAAAAACAGCGCTAATTATACGCCGTTCGCTGGGAAGCCCCGTTTCCTTTTCAATCAGTGAAGCTAAAATAACAACCTGCTTAATAGTCAATCCCGTACTGTCGGCAACCGCCCTCATAGAATCATCGAAAACTTCAAAAAAATGTCTGACCATACTCTCAACAATCGATTTTGGATTAACTCCGTAATAAAAATAATAGGTGTCCGGGAATAGATAACCTTCGAGGTTATCCGCATCGATGTTGAAAGCATCGATTATAGCTCTACCTTCGCATTCTTTTACAAACGCCAGCGAATCAATCCCCAATTTATCCCTGACAATCCCCCCCATTCTCTTATAGGTCAACCCTTCGGGAAATGTTATCTTAATGGGGCTATTGCTCCCTCTTAATAACAATTTCGTTATTGCATAATAACTATGAGCTTTCGAGAAATCATATTGCCCCGCCTTTACACCCTTCGCTGAACCGATAATCGTTATAAGTCTTATCAGTATCGGCGGGCTATCGATTATTCCTTTTTGTTTTAGATGATAGGCAACGGATATCGCTGTCTCCCCTCTCCTAACGATTATTTTAGTATCGGGAGGATTTGATTCCCCAGCCGGTTTAATATCAATATAATAATAAACGGCAAAAACAATAACCAATAATAGTATAAGCGCTGAAAGTGTTATAAACCTGTAATGTCTCACTCTGAAAAAATTATAAATTCTAACAAGAATACCAAACGGCATTCGCACGATTCCACATCCTAATATAAATATCGTGCTAATAATATAAATTATCAAGTCGATTAATAATCGGATTTTGCCCCCGGGATAATTGCTGATACTACGACCGAATAAAGACATCATTATGTTTTATAATCGAGATAATTTTGAAGGATATCCACCGCCGCCATTTGATCTATCAAATGTTTTTTACCCTTTAATTTTAATCCTCTATCCTCTACCAATTTTCCCTTCGCCCGGGCGGAAGAATAATATTCGTCGATAAGCTTGACCTTTATCCCCAAGTTTCCTTCCAATTTTTTCGCAAATTTTTCTATCTCCGCCGATAGTCCCGCAACTTTACCATCATCACGAATCGGGTTCCCCAACACGATTAGTTCAATACCTTCATTAAGAACAATATCCTCAATTTCAACGATTAATCCCTCTATATCCCTGATAATTAAGGTAATATACGGTGTGGCTATTTTCCCGTCGGGATCGCTGATTGCGACTCCGACTCTCCTCCGGCCATAATCTAATCCTAAGATACGCATTCGGAATGATATTCGGCGGCGTATTCGGAAAGGGCCTTACTATGAGAGGAAAAAGCGATATTACTTGGCAATGCATCGATGGGGAAATATTCCAATTCCGAGACATCATCTCCCGCCTTCGGTTCGCCCGATATAATTCCCGCCAAATAAATAATCAAAACCACTCTCGCCCTGGGATCATCACCGGCTTTATAAACATTGAATAAACGGTTCAATTTTACCTTCAGCCCTGTCTCCTCCAATGTCTCCCGTATGGCGCATTCATCGGGACCCTCGCCGGATTCCATAAAACCGGCGGGAAGCGTCCAATCGCCAGCCTTCGGAGGGAATTTCCTCTTTCCCAATAAAACATTTCCTTCCTTATCCGCAATCAATACTCCGCAAGCCGGAACGGGATTGTTATACCACACAAAGCCGCATTTGGGACAGACCAACCTAACCTTATCCTCATTGGAAGGGGTTCTTCTTACTAACTCAGTGGCGCAAACAGGGCAATACTTATACTGATACATCGCAACCTCATTTTGATAGTGTAATTGGAAATATAATATGGGAATGTTAGATTACAACCAATTTATTTGGAGAAAAAACGGATGAGAAATAGATTGGGATTTGAAAAGATTTCCCTTT
>Ga0256841_1000251_pt1 | contig 58801 bp, 43 predicted proteins | sample 356308metaG_FD_185971 | JGI IMG/M metagenome (GOLD analysis project Ga0256841, IMG submission 185971) | Hydrothermal vent microbial communities from Mid Atlantic Ridge, Atlantic Ocean - 356-308 | ecosystem: Environmental > Aquatic > Marine > Hydrothermal vents | place: Atlantic Ocean: Mid... | reverse complement strand
ATGAATTTAATGATCATCTAGGACACATCGACGGTGCTAAATTATGTACCATCAATGAAAAATCCTTTAAAAAGCAACTGATGTCATTGAACAAAAAAGTACAGTATCTATTTGTTTGCCGTAGTGGTGGCCGCTCTTCCCGTGCGGCTAGAATTGCTCAATCAGTTGGGTTTGATCATATTTATAATCTTGACGGAGGAATGCTGGCTTGGGATAAATGTCGATTACCTGTTGCGAGAGACTAAAATTAATATCAATCCAAAATAAGTTTATATTTAATTTCTCCTTATCCCTACCTTCTCCATGAGGAGGAATATATGAGAATTAATTGAGTTGGGTATAACTTAATTTTTCTCAAAGATCCTTTTGCTAAAATGAAGCTAGATAGCGGGAGGTGGGATGAGCATTGCAATCAAAGCAATTGGAATATGGATTGTCATTCTTGTGGCTGCGATTATTAATGGCTTCGGTAGAGAAAAAATATTAACCCCTGCTATTGGTTTTGATCTGGCATTGCCGATTAGTGGCTTGATACTAACAATCTTGGTGTTACTGATAGTGTGGATTTTTGTCCCTTTTATTAACGTAAAGAAAGCGAAGCATTATTTTACAATTGGATTTTTCTGGTTAGGTTTGACTTTAGCATTTGAATTTATTTTTGGGCACTATATTTTAGATAAATCATGGCAGGAAATCTGTGAAATATTTAACATAAAAAACGGTGATTTATTTAGTATAGTGCTTATTATGATGTTATTTTCCCCATGGTTAGCAGCAAAGTTACGAGGTGTTTTATGAAATTGGTTAAAAAAATATTGAAGGAGTAACTTATCTCTGTCGTTATTCCCAAAATTAACTGCGCCAGAGAAGCAAAAGGATTTAGATAAATAATGAAGGTTAAATTCTGGGGCGTTAGGGGGTCAATTCCCACACCAGGACCGGAAACAACCCGTTATGGGGGTAATACCACTTGCCTCCAGGTAGTCACGGACAATGGTGATCTCATTATTCTGGATGCAGGCACAGGAATTCATGCGTTAGCCAGGCAATTACCCGGGAAACTTCCCGGCACAGCGCATATTTTGATTACCCATACGCATTGGGATCACATTCATGGACTGCCGTTTTTTACGCCTCTGTTTGTTCAGGGTAACCAGATCAAAATTTATGGTGGCCGCGATATTGACACTGGTGAAGGTATAGAGCGGGCTCTCAATGTGCAGCTTCAATACTGTTACTTTCCGATTATCGAATCAGAATTAAAAGCCGACTTGGAATATGTCACAATTTTGGCAAAAAAATCTTTTCAGATTGGTTCTGCAACGATCACACCTTATCTATTGAATCATCCAGTGATTAATTTTGGATATAAAATTGATTGTGATGGAAAATCCATTTTTTTTACTGGAGATTATGAGCCGCTTACCAATCATCATTCCCCTAATACCGTTGAATTTGCCAATCATCAACAAATGATTGAAAGCAATTTGAATGAATTGGTTCAGGCAATTACCAATATCGATGCATTAATCATTGATGCATCATATACCCAGGAAGAATATTCAGGCAAACATGGCTGGGGACATGGCACCCACTCGTCTTCAATGGAATTGGCTGAAAAAGCCGGTGTTAAAAAATTATTTTTCACTCATCATGAACCAACACGGAGCGATACAGAACTTGAGGAGATTTTTAAAAACCTGAAAAAAAATAGTGATTTTGAACATTATTTGGCCTATGAAGGTTTGGAAATATTACTTTAAGATCGAGTAAACGTGTAGAAATATTAGAAAAAGTGACGTAATTCGGAATTTTATTGATTGTTCAATTCAATAAAAATGGCTTGCATCCAGACGCCTGCTAGGTGTAATGTTAGTGCGAATTTATTTTTATCAAAATTAATAACAATCACTTAAACAAAGAGGAATATTATGTCTACTTTTCCAATTGATCTAGGCGCATATCAGCGCATTTCTCTGGATCCAAGCAGCCCAACATTATCAGATGAGCAAAGAGAAGCTTTAAAAAGCAATATCCAGCTTTGTCGTGATGCCATCATTTTCTTTACTGCGACCGGTGCTGCAAGAGGCGTTGGCGGGCACTCTGGCGGACCTTACGATACCGTGCCGGAAGTAATGATTATGGATGCGCTGTTTCGTGGCGCTGAAGATAAATATGTCCCCATTTTCTTTGATGAAGCAGGCCACCGAGTTGGCACGCAATATTTGATGTCAGTCTTGAACGGCGACATGCCGGCAGAAAAATTGATGCATTATCGTGAAGCACATTCACATTTGCCCGGCCATCCAGAATTAGGATTTACCCCGGGGGTTAAGTTTAGTTCTGGCAGATTGGGACATATGTGGCCGTATGTCAATGGCGTAGCGATGGCGAATGCAGGCAAAACGGTTTTTTGTCTGGGTTCTGACGGCTCTCAGCAGGAAGGAAATGATGCCGAGGCGGCGCGTTTGGCTGTAGCTCAAGGTATTAACGTAAAACTCATCATAGATGATAATGATGTCACTATTGCAGGCCACCCATCTGAATATTTGAAAGGCTGTTCAACGGCTAAAACACTTGAAGGACATGGCTTAACTGTTTTCGAATGTAATGGTGAAGACCTTGATGACTTATACCAAAATATGGTTAAAGCCATTAATACTGACGGCCCGGTTGCAGTGATTTGTAAACGGCCCATGTGTCCCGGCATTGAAGGACTTGAGGGATCAACGCACGGTCATGATGTGGTTTCTGTAAAAATTGCTCTGGATTATCTGGAATCTCATAATCAACAAAAGGCTGCGGAGGTTTTGAAAACTATTGAAGCTCCCAAGCAAGATAAGGATTTCAAAGGCTCCAGTGATAACTGGGATGCCAATCGTGGAATTTTCGGCGATGCAGTGGTTGAAGTATTAAGCGGTATGAGTGAAGCCGAGCGGGTTGAAAAGGTTCGGGTTATTGATAGTGACCTGGAGGGTTCTTGCGGATTGGTTAAAATCCATAAGGCGAATCCGGAAGTATTTATTTCTTCCGGCATCATGGAGCGCGGCAACTTTTCTGCAGCGGCCGGTTTTGGTATGGCGGAAGGCAAACAAGGTATTTTTGGTACTTTCAGCGCATTTTTGGAAATGACTCTTTCCGAGATCACTATGGCGCGACTGAATAATTCCAATGTGCTATGCCATTATTCACATTCAGGGATTGACGACATGGCAGATAATACCTGTCACTTTGGTTTAAATAACATGTTTGCTGACAATGGTTTGGACGATGGGTATCCAACCAATCTGTATTTTCCTGCAGACCCTAATCAAATGCGTGCAGTGGTAAAGAGTATTTTCTCTGATCCCGGTCTACGTTTTGTATTCTCTACTCGTTCAAAAGTACCAACTATTCTTGATACTGATGGTAATGAAATGTTTGCTGGCGATTATCAGTTTGTTTCAGGAAAAGACGAAGTCATTCGGGAAGGTACCCAGGGATACGTTGTTGCCTTCGGTGAAACTCTATATCGCGCTTTGGACGCAATAGAGCGATTGAAAGCGGAAGGCATCGATGTCGGTTTAATCAACAAGCCCTCTTTAAATGTCGTTGATGAAGACATGATGGCCAAATTAGGTAAAGCACCAATGGTTCTGGTTGTTGAATCATTCAATCGTAAAACAGGGCTGGGTAGCCGTTTTGGCTCCTGGTTACTGGAAAGAGGTTATGCGCCTAAATATAACTATATCGCCACTCATAAAGAAGGTTGTGGCGGATTATGGGAGCAGTTCCCACATCAAGGCATTGACCCAACCGGGATTATGGCAACCGTTAAAGGTTTGATCTAATAAGAGAATCCTAAATATCTAGCGGAAAAGGGGCAGAATCAATGCCCCTTTTTTTTAAGAATTTTTGTAACTATTCAGCGTATTTATAGTTTCAATATCAGTAACTTATTCCAGAAGACGCCGTAAATACGTCCGTGTAGGCTTGATTGTGTCATCCATGACACATACACTATACACTTCTTCCATAAGCTACTGATATTTAAAAATTTTAGTTAAATTAAATACGCTGAGTAGTTACGAATTTTTTTCAGATAAAATAGTAAGGAAGAGAAAAATGCCATCGTGTCCCAGTATCACAAGCTTTAGTTTGAGCCTAAATGGCCAAAGAGAATTAAGAGACATTCAAGAAATTTTAAAAGTTTCCCAATGGCTACAGACATTGTTAGTAGGTGGGAGTTTATTGAATGCCCTTGCAAATGACAGGGTTATTCCTAGTGTATTCAGTATAACGACAACTGATTGGGCTTTGTTAGGTAAAGCAGTCAGTGGAGTGCCAATAATTGCACAGAACAGAATTGAACAGATTTCTGGCTTAATGGCACTTAGAACAAGAGGAAAAGAACATGAATTTTGGCAAGCGATGTATGATCTTTGCATGTTTAATAATTAATACTATATCGTTTGCATTTGCAAATGATATGAATAATAAAAAAATTTTAGAAGAAACAGCTAAAGAATTTTTTAAATCTTGGGTAGAGTTAGAAAATAGAACAAAGGAGTGCAAGATTGAGAAAAAACTGGATTTAGTCAAAATTAAGAATCTATTGCCGGATGTAAAACCGGAATATGTACAACTATCACTATTGTATTTTGAACGTCGAAATTTATCAAAATGCGTTTATAAAGCCGAAAATAATGTGCTATTTACATTATCTTCATTAGAATTATTGCTTGAAGATTTCAAAGAAAAGGGAGTGAAAATTGAAGAAATACGCAGAATAAATAATAATTATAATATTTCGCGAACACGATATCTTCTTGGAGGTATATCGCCGGATATGAGATATCTTAAAGCCGATTATATGGCTTTGCCCGAGAGGGTTCGTGTAAAAATTGAAGCTATTGAAGAATTCAAAAGTGGCTATTTTAAAGGATTACAGGTGTTTAAGTCATTATATAAATAGGGCTGTAAATTGATTTGTATAACAGAATGATTACTGTGCTTGCCAATAAATTGTAAAAGACATTGAGTTTTGGTTGTTGGAAAATTGAGAAAAATCAAACAAGGAGTCTCATTTATGTTTCATAGGCTTACATCGGGATTAATATGCAGTTTTTTTCTTATATATTCCTTGTGGATATCAAATATTCTCAACACTTTTGTTTTGTTTTCAGCGGTGATAATGCCATTAGCGTTGATTTGGTTTCCAAGCTATTTTGGGTCAATAACAGGGATTAGATTTGGAAGAATTATAGGTCCAGTTGTAACAAAAAAGTCTTCTGAATGGGGAGTTAGTTTGCTTGGTTGGGTATTATTGGGGTTAGTATTATGGAGATGGTTTTTTGTTCATGATATCAATGCGTAAATATATCCATTTTGAAATTGGATTATGCGGCTATCTTTTATTGTTGCCAGTCGAAAATAATAATTGTAAATTTTTAGTTGCCCTAAATAATTTTTCAAAAACCAAAATGGATATACAATTACCGCCCTGCCCTGAATCACCTAATTGCGTTTCTTCTCAAGCAGGATCAGGAAGCGATCATTATATCGATCCTTTTAAAATTAAAGGGTCTGTTGAAAAAGCTTGGACAACATTAAAAAAGATATTAAATAACCAGAAAAGAACAAAAATCACCAAAGAATTGGATGGATTGATTGACGCTGAGGTCAAGAGTCTGGTTTTTGGTTTTGTTGATGATGTTCAATTTCGTTTGGATAAACAAACGGGAGTTATCCATATTCGTTCAGCGTCGAGGACGGGTTACAGTGATTTAGGCGTGAATAGAAAGAGGATCGAAGAAATTCGAAAACAACTTCGTGTCACAGGTGTAATAGAGTAAGAACCATTAAGAAATCATTTGATTTCGATTTTTCAAATCCCGAGTTAAACCAATATTTTGCTCCCTGTGCCGTAGTGAAATCACGGATTTAGGTATAACAAATCAATCAAAATGCTTGAATATAAAAAAAACTTTATCCATTATGCCCTTGAGAACAAGGTACTGAAATTCGGTGAGTTTCAATTAAAATCAGGGCGAATAAGTCCTTATTTTTTTAATACCGGCTTATTTGATACAGGGTTCAAGCTGGGCCAACTGGGTCAATATTATGCACAGGCGCTACGTCAGTCTGGAATACCAGTTGATGTACTTTATGGGCCTGCATATAAAGGGATTCCTTTGGTCAGCGCAACTGCTATCGCTTACGCCCAATTAACAAAAGAAGATATACCTTTTGTTTTTAACCGGAAAGAGCCAAAAGATCACGGCGAAGGTGGGTTACTGGTAGGTGCGCCTCTAAAAGGTAATATTATTATTCTTGATGATGTGATTACGGCTGGAACTTCTGCTCGTGAATCTATTGATATCATCTCCAAAAACGGCGCTATTCCCGCCGGAATGCTGATTGCCCTGGACAGGCAGGAAAAAGGAATAAATGACTTATCTATAATTCAGGAGCTAAAGCAAAATTATAATTTACCGGTCATATCAATTATTACCTTGGCTGATATTGTGGAATATTTAAAGAGCGCCCCTGAAAAAGAAAATTTTGTTGAAGCTATTACCGAATACCAGCAAGCGTATGGAGCATCATAAATAATTTGTAACTATTCAGCGTATTTAATTTAACTAAAATTTTCAAATATCAGTGACTTATGGAATAAGTGTATCAAGTGTATGTGTCATGGATGACACAATCAAGCCTACACGGACGTATTTACGGCGTCTTCTGGAATAAGTTACTGATATTGAAACTATAAATATGCTGAATAGTTACGATTTAGTTGATTTGTTGCACTTTTGCATCAAATTCAAATTCCCTTGTAATTCGTTTGGCAATTTTAATAGCCTCCCCTTTGCTGTCAAAAGGGCCAGCAACAACTTGGAAACCATCATTTTTTTCTAAAACTCTAGCCGGGATTTGCGGCCCTTGGTGGTTTAACATGGCGGCAAGTTTAATAGCGGGTTCCCTGGTAAAAAAGCTGGAGGCAACAACGGACCAATCCCCTTTAGATAATGATGGAACGAACGGAATACCAAAAAGCTGCTCAGGTCGCCTTACAATAAGGACATTTTCGTTAGGCGTCACTTGAAAATTATTTGATATTAATACAGGGGAAGGAATTCCTGTGGCTTCGGCCAGAATTTTTTTTACGGCAAACCAGTCGACTTCTGCTCCAGCATGTTCAGGTCTTTTCCGTAACTCTATAAGAAGTTTGCGCTTAATTCGTTTATAAGTTTTTTTTGATTGTTTCTTAGCTTCGGAATGAACTGACAAATAAAGCATGTTATCTCGCCATCCAAGTAAAAAGGCTTGATTAACGATTCTGACGGGAGTTCCTACAGAAACTTCATTGAATAAAGTTTTAATATGTTCAGGATATAGTCGTACGCAGCCATGACTTATTCTTAAGCCAACACCGTATGGCTTATTTGTGCCATGTAACAGATAGCCAGGAAAACCCAGGCGCAAGGCATACTGTCCCAAAGGATTATCTGGTCCGGCTTTAACTACGGCAGGTAATGGGTCACCTTTCATGGCATGTTCTCTGCGGATAGACGCTGGAACTATCCAGTTTGGTGCTTTGGTTTTGCGAATTATTCTGGTTTCACCCTTTGGCGTCGACCAGCCTTTTTTGCCAATGCCCAGAGGAAAGCTGACTACTTTTTTGATTGACGGATCTGAATTTGGAGCGGGATAATAAAACAACCGCATATTAGCTAAGTTAATTACAATACCGCGATGAGGGGCGTCAGGCAAAATAAACATCAAAGGAAGCAGAACTTTGCTGTCAGGGTTGACCTGCCATACATCAAGATTTTTATTGGTACGTGCAATTTCATTAAAACCCAGACTGAAATGCCGGGCAATATCGGGTAGGGTTTCACCTTCACGACTATAAACTGCAGCAACTTGACCTATGACAGAGTCATTTTGTTTTAGAAAAAATTGATTGGTTTGGATGTGCTCTAGCTGATATTCTTCAAACCCAAAAAATTTTGGCCTGAATTGACAGCCACTCAAAAGAACGACTGAAATACAAACAATAACTTTTATAACAACAAAAGGAGATGCAACAAAACTTAACCGAATCATAAAACTAAAATTTAGACCATCATGGATTATTATCCAGTATAAATTATACGCCTCACACCGAACAATACCCATACCTAACGCCGATTTATCAGCCTTAGGCTTTCTGAGTTAACTTGATTTATGTTTCGGTTGACCCCATCTCCGTATTTATGAAAGTCATAGAAAACAAAACAGTATTGCTAAGAAAGCACTGCTGTTTGGCTCAATCAATCAATCATTAAAAATTAATCATGAGGCATACAAATGAGCGATTCTAATAACAAAAATTTTTTCCGGCTTGTTCTGGATGTTTTATTGAAAATATTCAGTACCTTAAAAAATATAATGACTGATTTTGTCCAATATTTATCGAAAACTCAAACCGGGAAGGATGTAAACCCGCCAAAGACAGGAAATGGCCAGGAGCCAAGACAAAGCCCAATACGGACTATTTTGATTGTATTGGGAGTGATGGTTGTACTTTCCATATTTACCAATATTCAAAGTTTTCAACAGAATGAGATTCCATATAACAAATTTTTGCAATTGGTGGATGAAAACAGGATCGAAAAAGCCGTGGTCACTGAAAAGGCTATTACAGGCCTGATCAAGCCGGAAGAGGAGTCGAAAAGTCCAAAACCTTTTGTGACTATTCCGTTATGGAATGATCAACTGGCAGAGAAATTAACTGAACATCAGGTTGAATATATCGTTAGAAGCGGTGAAAGTTGGTTGAGTAATCTGTTCCTCAACTGGATTATTCCAATGTTGATTTTGGTTTTGATCTGGACTTGGGTTTTCCGCCGGATGTCGGGCGGACCAGGTGCTTCATTTTTGAATTTGGGTAATAAAATACGGATTCATCCAGAAACAGGATCAAAAGTTACTTTTAATGATGTAGCTGGTGCAGAATCTGCAAAGCAGGAATTAAAAGAAACCATTGAATTTTTAAAATCGCCGGAAAAAATTCAGCGCTTGGGTGGCCGGATGCCCAAAGGCGTATTGTTGGTTGGCCCTCCCGGAACCGGAAAAACATTGCTGGCTAAAGCTGTGTCCGGCGAAGCAGGAGTACCATTTTTCAATATCAGCGGATCGGAGTTTATTGAATTATTCGTAGGAGTGGGAGCTGCCAGGGTACGGGATTTATTCGAACAGGCCAGACAAAACGCACCGTGTATTATTTTTATTGATGAGCTTGACGCAATAGGTCGTTCTCGAGGTGGTCCCGTAGTGATGGGAGGTCATGATGAGCGTGAGCAAACCTTGAATCAGTTGCTAACAGAAATGGATGGTTTTGATTCGTCTGCAGGTGTTGTAGTGATGGCCGCAACAAATCGTCCAGAAGTGCTTGATAAGGCCCTGCTTCGAGCTGGGCGTTTTGATCGGCAGATTGTAGTTGATAAGCCTGATCTTGATGAGCGGATCAAGATTCTCGAGTTACATACCAAGAACATGAAAATGGCCAAAGATGTAGATTTGAGCATTGTTGGCAAGCGTACCCCCGGGTTGGTAGGCGCCGATTTAGCAAATATAGCTAATGAAGCGGCAATTCTGGCCGCAAGAAATAATCATAAACAAGTACAAATGGGGGATTTTGAAGCAGCAATTGACAGAGTTTTGACTGGGGCAGAAAAGAAGAGCAGAGCACTGGGGCGTGAAGAAAAACGTCGTGTCGCCTACCATGAAGCGGGCCATGCTTTGGTGGCAGAAAATGTGCCGACGGGTCAGCCAGTTCATAAAATATCAATTATTCCCAGAGGAGTTTCAGCACTCGGATTCACTTTGCAGTTACCTGTCGAAGAGAAATTTCTTTCAACTGACGAGGAACTCAAGGATCAAATTGCTATTTTGATGGGTGGACGTATCGCAGAATCAATTGCCTTGGGGAATATTTCTACTGGTGCCCAGAATGATTTAGAAAAAGCCAGTGAAATCGCTCGTACGATGGTGTGCCAATTGGGGATGAGCGAAAAACTGGGCGCTTTGACTTATGGCAAACGTCAGCAGATGCAATTTCTTGAGATTGATGCAAATGAATACCGCAATTACAGTGAGGAAACTGCAAAAAAAATCGATGCAGAGGTAAAGGCAATCGTTGATCAGGCGATTGACAGGGCCAATAAAATATTAACAGCCAAACGTGCTTTACTGGATCGGTTAGCAAGCGTTCTTCAAGAGAAAGAAGTGATACAAAGAGATGAGTTGGAGGCAATACTTATACTTCGCGCGGTCACGACTACGGATTTCTAACGACTGAGTTTTTGTCGATAGCTGCGTTACTAAAACAGTTGCGTAGCTTGCTATGCGCCTGTTTTAGTGCCTTGCTCTCGACAAAAATCAGTGCGCTATAAATTCCGCATTCGTGACCACGCGAAGTATAAGCAGTCCAATAAAAAAAATTCTAAAACAGAACAATAATTTATTAACCAAAAAGTAGGACAAAAACCATGAGAATACAAATAACCTATAAAGGATTTGAAAAACAAGATAAAAAAGCATTAAAGGAAAAAATAATAGAGAAGGTTACTGATCTTGAAAAAAAGCTGGGTTCATTGGCTGGTGGTGATGTCAGTATTCGCGGGACTTTGGAGAAAAATGCCAAACATAAATTATTTCGGTTTGGAGTAACTTTGCATTTACCGCACAAAATGATTGCTGCTGATGAAGAAGGTGAAAATATTACCGAGGTTATTAGCAAAACCTTTAGTGAACTTGACAGGCAAGCACAAAAGCATAAAAGTCGGTTAAAAAAGGAGCATTTATGGAAGCGTGTTTCAAGAAGGAAAAAGCTGAAAAGCAAGATGTTTGATAGCCACGCAGTCGGTAATCAATCTATTATAACTAACAGCGAGAGCTGGTTTGACAGCATCAAACCTCATTTGGACGATTTATATCATTTTGCTGTGCATGAAATTACCTATTTGCAAGCAATAGGTGACTTGGTCGCGGATGATATGCTTCCTGACGAATTGGTTGATGCGGTTCTTGTTTCTGCATTCGAGCAGCAAAATGAAAAGCCGGAAAATCTGGAGACCAAGGCCTGGCTATATCAATTGGCAATAGATATTCTGGATAAAGAAATTGAGGAAAGCAGGCAAAGACGTAAACAAATTAGTCTGGAGACTGTGATTCCCGATGAAGATATTGACACAAACATATATGAATTTTATCAGCCTGATGAAGTATTAAAACTTGGTGATTTAATTGGCGTTTCAGAATCCGTACCTGAATCAGAAAAAGATCAGGCTATGGTAGAGCAAACATTGGCACAGCCTGCAATGTCCAGCTTACCAAGGGACTGGAGACGTGCAGCGATGTTGCATTATGGGTTAGGTTTTTCTTTAGCTCAGGTAGCAGCAATTATGCGCATGGAACAAGCTGCAGTTGAGGATTTGTTGAAGTTAGCCGTTCGTTTTATGGCTGACCGGACCAGTGGAATAGAAGTTCCCGAAGGAATTCAGCTGCAACGATATCTGGAAGTGAGCGTAAAGAAAACCCTGCCGCAGTCAAATTTTAACGAGCTTCAGGGTAAATTTAAAGAAGGATAGTATAACGATGGTCAACCGTCCTTGAGTATCCTATCAAGGACGGTTGTTTTTAAGATCCTTGAACAACCTGGCTGATTTGAGGGGGATGTCAGCTAATATTCAAAAAAGCTGGACGTTTCAGAAAGACTGTCAAGGTGTTTTTTCATATTATTCCAAATAAAAACTTTATTTTGGAACAAAAAGCTAATAAAGCTGGCCATAATTACTTTATAAGTTATGACCAACGGCATTGATTCTAGTCAAATAAATATGAACATAACATGAATAAATTTTTCTGGTATTCTTTCTTGGAAACATACTCAGTATGTTTCTGTTTTCAATATCAGTCACATATTTCAGAAGACAGCGTAAATACCTTCATGTAGGCTAGAATGCGTTATCCATGACACAAACACTTTTTCCACAAGTTACGGATATTGAACAATTATGGTTAATTTAGGATCGAGCACGGAATAAGTTTGGCAACTGGCGCAGTTTTTTATTCGTATTCAAGGCGTAGAAATAGGCGCATAGTCAGCTATGTAACTATTTTTACAACTCAGAAGACGGATAAAAAGACAAGCCAGTTGTTAAAGTTATTTCATGCTCATTCCTTAACATGCTGAGTTGTGATCTTTACTTAAATTATGTTCATACTGCACAGCTCCAACAAAACTGAAAATCTGCTTGCACATTTATCGGCAGTTTTTCATTCTTCATCATTGGCTTCTCCTTTTGCAACAGAAATTTTTCTGATTCAAAGTCAGGGAATGGAACGCTGGTTGTCTCAACAATTGGCCACCGACTTTAAAGTCTGGGCAAATTTTGAATTCTTGTTTCCCAATAAATTTTTTAGCAGTCTCACCCGTCAGATTGATTTAGAAATTGATGATAGCAAATTTGATCGACGTAATTTATTGTGGCAGTTTGAGGCGGTTCTGAGAAATCTTGATGATCCCTGCTTTGCGCCACTCAACAATTATCTGGCAGGGGGGCACAGTTCTCTCAAACGGTTTCAACTAGCGCAGCAATTGACGCAAATATTTGACCAGTACCAGATGATGCGACCAGATATGTTGGCTGCCTGGCAAAATAATAAATGCTTTTTTGATTCCGAAACTGAATACTGGCAAAAAGCGCTTTGGCAACGCATTATAAAAATTGTAGGCGCAGAGCATCGTGGCGTGATCTGGCAAAAAATTATCCAGCGTCTGGAAAAGGCTGAACCGGGAATTTTTTCTAATCATCTTCCTGAAAGAATATCGATATTTGGCCTGAATACCATACCGCCTTTATTTCTGGCCTTTTTACAAGCACTGAGTTACCACTGTGACGTACATTTTTATCTGTTCAATCCTGCACAATCTTATTGGGCGGACCTTAAAAGCAGACGACAAGTTGCTCTGGAAGATCAACAGCAAGATGGACATCCACTATTGTCATCATTAGGACAACAAGGACGAGAATTTCAGGCGATGTTGCTGGAACAGACAGAATTTGAAATGCAATTTGACAGTTTCGAGCCTGCTGAAGAAAAATCTGTTTTACATCAATTGCAAAATGATATTCTTCAAAATCAGGTAACACTGGAAAAATTGCAAAATGATGGCTCCATTAGTATTCATTCCTGCCACTCCAGAGTACGAGAAGTGCAGGTGATGAAAAATCAGTTGCTGGATATTCTGGAAAATCATCCACAACTGCAATTGCGTGATATCGTGGTGATGGCGCCGGATATTCAAAAATACGCAGGGTTTATAAATGCGGTTTTTTCAGATATTCCACATTCGATTGCAGATCGCAGTTTACAGCTTAGCAATACTTTACTGGATGCCCTGCTGCAGTTTCTAAAACTCAGTCAGAGCCGTTTCGGATGGCAGGCAGTTTTGAATTTGCTGGAACAACCAGTTGTGTATCGCCATTTAGGATTGTCTGAAACCGATATTGAGCTAATTGAACATTGGATCAAAGAAACCAATATTCGTTGGGGAAGATCTGCTGCGCACAAAGCCGAAATAGGTCTGCCAGAAACCAGAGAAAATACCTGGCAGACAGGATTGGAGCGGTTGTTAATGGGTTATGCGATTGCTGATGATGAATTTACAGAAGATATTCTACCCTATCGGCATATCGAGGGTTCATCAGCTCAAGCGTTGGGAGGGTTATATGACTTTCTGCAATTGCTTGAAGCAGCGAATGAAGATTTCAGGCAAGGTAAAACATTACAGCAATGGGGCGAACGACTGTTTTATTATGCCGAACAGTTATTGCTAAATGATCCGTTTAATCATGAAAATCAGCTTGAGTGGCAGCAGTTGAATGAATTAATCAGTGAGATATCTGAGCAAATTCCAGAGCAATACCTGCACACGGTTGATCTTGAGGTGATCATGGCCTGGTTAGAATCAACGATGACTGAACGAAAATCATCGAGTGGTTTTTTACGCGGACAATTAACATTTTGTTCTATGTTACCGATGCGTTCGATTCCTTTCAAGGTTATTGCATTGTTGGGTATGAATGATATGGAGTTTCCAAAAATCGACAGGCAACCGACTTTTGATTTGATGGCTCAAGATTATAGAAAAGGTGACCGTTCCAGAAGGGCTGATGATCGTTATCAGTTTCTGGAAATATTGTTATCCGCGCGCCAATATTTAATCATAACCTTTATAGGCCAGTCGATAACTCATAACGAACCAATTCCGCCCTCAGTCGTTATCAGTGAGTTACTGGAGATTTTGGAACAGAACTACCATCTCGACAATTTGACAATTAGTCACCCACTACAAGCTTTTAGTCCTCAATATTTTTCAGGAAAAAACCCGGATTTGTTCAGTTATGTTGAGCAAGACTGCAAGACTGCTCAGGCTTTGCAAGTTCATACTGAAGAACCGGAGCAATGGTGGCAGGGAGGGGTGCCAAGCGAATTGGAAAATGTCATCGATATTAGTGATTTGTTTGCTTTTTTTAGGCATCCACAAGAATATTTTATGCGCAGACAATTAGGAATTCATTGGCAAGGTGTAGAAAAACAAGCAGATGAGCGTGAGTGTTTTGCTGTAGAAGGTTTGGAAGCATATAAAATTAATCAACAATGGATAGCAGAATACTTGGAAGGAAAAATCCCGGATGTTGACAAACTACAAGCAAAGGGACAATGGTTTTCCCGAGCACCGGGTAAATTGGAATTTCAAAGAATACAATTCCCAATACTGGAATTTATTGAACAGATTCAAGCAAGAAAAATGGGGGCACCAGTACCTGAAATATGTATTGATAAGCAGATTGGTGGGTTTCGATTGGTAGGAACTCTAAATCAAGTTTATCAAAATGGTAGTTTGTTTTATCGATACGCAAAATTAAAGGGCAAGGATTTTATCCAGGCATGGTTGCATCATTTATTGATAAATCAAGTCAAGCAACAAGATACCTGCTTAATCAGCTCTGATATGGATCTATTGTTTCCTTTAGAAGTAGCAGAACAGGAAATTCTTGTTCAGTTAGTGCAAATCTATCTTAAGGGTCAAACCAATCCACATTTATTTTTTGTTGAGCCTGCTTTTGTGTATGTACGTCAGTTTTCCAATTCGAAAGCGAGGAAGTCACCGATCGTTGCAGCCAGAGATGAACTGTTGAAATTAGTTGAGTCAGAGTTTGAGCCTTCCATAACAAAGTTGTACCAATATACAGTCGCTCCGAAAATGCTGCTAGAAGACGAATTCGAAAAAGTTTGTCAAACACTTCTAAATCCTGGCTGGAAGGCGGCAAATGGAAATTAAACAGTTTGATTCAGTCAAAACTTCATTGATGAAAGGTATCAACCTGATTGAAGCCAGCGCAGGTACAGGGAAAACCTATGCAATTGCTATGCTGGTTTTGCGTTTTATTGTCGAAAAAGGAATTCCCATCGACAAATTACTGGTTGTTACCTTCACAAAAGCAGCAACCGAAGAGTTGAAGGAAAGAATACGAAACAGACTTATTGAAGCTAAACAGATATTAGAAGCTGGCTCAACAAATCATGACATCACATTATCCAATTGGCTGGACGGTTTGGCCATTGATGAAAAACATATAAAGAAACATTTGAATTGTGCTTTATTGGACATTGATCGGGCTGGTGTATTGACCATACATGGGTTTTGTCAGCGGGTACTTAAAGAACATGCTCTGGAAAGTGGACAGTTATTTGATTCAGAATTGACTGGTAATATCGACACCATCATTCAAAATTGTGCTGATGATTTTTGGCGCATTGAATTATATACAAGAGACGTTTGGGAAGTTGCCATTTTAACTGCAGAATTCAATTCACCAGACGCATTATTGCAAAGTATTAAAGCAGCACAATCTGCCGAGAAGATTTATCCTGAACCGGCAGATCTGAATCAACAATTGTTGATAATAGAAAAATTGATTGAAAAAGCTGCTCAGCAATATGATGATTTGTCGTGCAAAATCAGATTGGCAATATCTGAAGGTAAGTTCAAAACCGACTATGCAAATCATTTTGAATCTGTCAGTCAGCAGTTGAAGGATTGGTTTGGGGGGCCAGCTATTAATATGCCAGATCTTGGCGTTATTACTCGGTTTACCAGGAACGGTTTACAACAAGCATTGAATGGCGGGAAATTTCGGAGTAACAAAAACCAGAGTAGTGAAGAACGAAAACAGGAGTTTCTTGATAGCATTGAGACTTCAGCTTTTGATGACCTGCTCGATGCAATTGAAAAAATTACCCTGAGCTTTCGCCGCAAAATGATTGGCTATATTCAGGAGCATTTGGAGCAACATTTGCAAAAGTTGAATGTAATGTCTTATGATCAACTAATCACTCGTCTTGCTGATGCGTTGCAGAGCAAAAAAGGCGATCTGCTTTGTGCCGAACTGCAACAACGATTTGAAGTTGCGTTGATAGATGAATTTCAGGATACTGATAAAGCTCAATGGCAGATTTTTTCCACTTTATTTGGATGTCCTGGACACTTTTTATATTTGATTGGTGATCCCAAGCAGGCTATCTATAAATTTCGTGGCGCAGATATTTTCACTTATTTTTCAGCACAAAATCAGGCGCATCATCATTTTACGTTGGCCGAAAATTGGCGTTCCCATCCTTCATTAGTTGCATCTGTCAATAGATTGTTCGACCGTCATGACCATGTTTTTTTGTTTGATCAGCTTGACTATAGGCCGGTTGCAGCTGCTCTGACAGATAAAGCAGGTTTATATCGACAAGAGCAGCCAATTGCACCTTTAGTATTATGGCAATTGCCTGAATGCAATTCTAAAACTGGTTATTGGAACAAAAGCCAGGCAGAGACTGAGATACAAATTGCTACTGCTAATGAAATTGTTCATTTATTAAAAGGTTCAATTCAGCTATCCATTGAAGATAAGAGCCGAAATATTATTCCGTCAGACATAGCTATTCTAGTTCGTAGCAATAAGCAGGCAAGAGAATACCAAAACTGCTTAACATCGGCAGGTGTTCCAGCAATTTTGAATAGTACTCAATCGGTTTTTGAAACAACAGAAGCACACAATCTGTATGTTTTATTGCTCGCTATTGCTCACCCCGGCAATCAGGAATATTTACGCCAGGCACTCACCATCGACTGGTTTGGCATGGATGGGCAACAACTCTACCAAAATTTGAATGATGAAATTCTGTTTGATGAATGGTTGAACCGGTTTCAGGTTTATTTTGCAACTTGGCAAAAGCAAGACCTGATGGCAATGATGAATGTTCTGTTAGAACAGGAGTCAATACCACAAAACATTGCAAAAATAGCAATGTCAGAAAGACAGCTGACAAATTTACATCATCTGATTGAGTTATTACAACAAGCAGCTATCGATGAACATTTGGGTATCTTAAAGACTCTGGATTGGTTGAATTCAGCCATTACCAATCATCATCAATCTGATGAACAACAATTACGCCTTGAAAGTGATGCAGAAGCAGTAAAAATTGTCACTATGCATAAGGCCAAAGGTTTAGAATATCCAATTGTATTTTGCCCCGTTTTATGGCAACGAAGCGATCGATTATTGAAGGAGAAATATCTCATCAGATACCACCATCAAGGGTCGGTGGCTGTTGATTTGGGTTCTGAAAATTTTGAGGAAAATCGAAAAAAAGCACTGTCTGAAGAATTAGCCGAGGATATTCGATTGCTCTATGTAGCAGTTACCCGCGCAAAATATCGTTGCTATATCGCCTGGGCAGATGTACGCACCAAAGAACGTGCCAACTACTCTGCCCTGTCCTATTTGTTGTTTGCTGAACAAGATCAAGACTGGCGGCAACAGTTATTGAACAATGATTTTAACAAGCAGCAAATTGTTTTGCAGTCGCTTAGCCAGCAAATGCCTGATGAAATGGAATATCGATTATTGGAGGTGCCTGCCCAACTGATAGACAACTATGAAAATAACCCTGACTTCCAACCATTATTCTCAAAGCAAAGAGCCCGATCACTAAGGACGAGCTGGCAAATGAGTAGTTATACTGCTTTAACTGCGATGAGTCAGCATGATATACCCGAGTTACCAACAGACAAGGCACAGGAACAGCAACCACCCAATGAACAACAACAGTTAATATTACCCAAAGGAGCGCATACTGGTAATGCAATACACGAACTATTAGAAACCATTTCGTTCACAACTCTGGCAGCGGGAGAAAATATAGATCAACAACGCGACCAAGTCTGTCTTCGTTATGGTTTGCACTGTCAGCAACCAGAAGTCATTAATTATTTGTTACAACAAGTGGTTTTAACCCCATTATCACAAGAAAATAAGTCATTTACATTAGCCAACATTGATGACAGAAATTGCTTAAAAGAAATGCCGTTTTATTTGTCCGTTCGTGATATCAATGTTGAACAAATTAATGAAGTACTGTGCAATTCACCCGTAGTGCAACCCCTTGCTGCAAAACAATTGGCAGGGTTTTTGACCGGTTTTATTGATTTGATTTTTGAATTTCAAGGCCGTTTTTATGTTATCGATTACAAAACCAACTGGTTATCCAATTATCAACCTGAAAGAATGACAGCAGCCATGCTGGAACATAATTATGGTTTGCAATACTGGATATATTCATTGGTTCTTCATCGTTATTTGCAAAATCGTTTGTCGGGTTATGACTATGAACGGCACTTTGGTGGTGTCAGATATTTATTTGTTCGGGGCATGAACAAGGATGTACCAATGAGTGGGGTGTATCAGGATCGGCCTGATTTTGATACGCTTGATCAACTAGGGAAAATTTTATGATTTGCTGTCTTTTTTGTTCCAAAGAAAAACGGCAATGCTACCATAAATGCAATGGGTTAATGCGGATAGAGCTCCGGGTATGGTAGCCATCTGGCCAAAGTTTTGTTTTGCCAGTACAACACCAAGCCCGGAATTTTGCATGCCAACTTCTATAGCAATGGTTCTGGCAACCTGTTCATTTTTGAACAACAGCTTGCTGATAACAAAACCAAGTACAAAACCACATAAATGAAGTAAACCAATTGCAATAAACAGCTTTGGTCCGGCATTCAAGATTTGTTCTTTACCCTGCCCTATAATACTACCGACAATCAGGGCAATAACGATCACAGCTACAGGTGGTGCAATGGGAACTATTTTTTTTGTTACCCGACGGAACCATGTATTTAGGCTTACACCCAGTAACACGGGGAGCAGCACCACTTTCGCTGTTCCCAGAAATAATTGCCAGGCATCAACGTCAAGACGACTGCCAACAAGATAGTCGGTTAAAAGTGGGGTCATAAAGATCGCCATAATAGTTGATAAAGCCGTCATGCTGACCGACAAGGCAACATTTGCTTTGGCAACAAAAGCAATTACATTCGATGCTGTTCCGCCAGGACACGAGGCAACCAATATTAAGCCAACTGCCAGCATCTTTGGAAGTTCAAAAAAACTTGCCAGCGCCAAACCGGCAAAAGGCATAATGGTGTACTGTAAAGCAATGCCGGTCAAAATCCATTTTGGAAAAATCAGAATACGTTTGAAATCATCCATTGTTAATGTTAGCCCCATACCAAGCATAATAACGCCCAGACCGTAAGTTATCCAGGGGCCATGAAACCAGGTCAGTGCCGGTGGATATAACATGGCAAGAATAGAGCCACCAATAACCCAAGCAGGAAAAGCATTGGTGAAGTGCTGACAAGAAAGTTCAAAGTTTAAGATAGTCTGTCTCCAAAACAAAGGTTTTATTCTATATTGTGACATCAAAAAAAGATCCGTATGGTTTTTTTGAGGAGGAAAATTTCTTGAAGAATACGTTAGTCAAAATTTTTGCCATCCTTCCCATCAATTTTACGATATAGCGTATCCTGGAGCTAACAGTATGATTTTTAGCGTCAGAACACATTCTAAATAGGTGGGAACGAACAAGAAACCGGAATGTGTTTCTAAAGATTATGGCTGATGTTTCATGTTTCTTAATTTTGCATAAAGCATGTGAAAAGAAATAGTTTTTATGTTAGAGTCGTATTAAGCTTATTTGCCAGTCAGTATTAGTGCATACCTCATTTTTTCATGAAATGCTATTATGTTTTTGTTTTTATACAAATATTTTTTTCAATATAGAGGTATTGACTAAAAATTTATTATGTTTCGCAAAGCAATGGTGCTTTAATTTAGACAAGAAACTGCCCGTCATTTTTCTTTATAAGTAGTTTATTAATGGCAATGCTTGAACATGCTAAACGGTTTTTATAATTAATTGGCATTTCGGAGGACATCAATGAATAAGAAGCTAACATTTGTGCTCAAATTGTTGACAATTATCCTATTTTCATCAGAAATTTTAGCTGGAACTATTTTTTTCGATGATTTCCAAGATGGGGATTTTAATGGTTGGGTTAGCAATGACACAAATGGTTCAAGCAAGGTTGTCAATCAAAAGGGGCGGTTAATGTTCAATATCAGGAATATGGATTCTGCTTCAATAAGTATTGATACGACGGCTGTTTCAGGGGTAGTTATTTCCCTGGATATGATGGCTCGTTCCTTGGAAAAAGGGGAGCTTTGTTTGGCGGAAGCTGAAGGGGTAACTGTCGGTCAACTTGGAAAAAAAGAGGCAAATGGAGTTGTTGTGCATAAGATGGTTTTTAACTCTGGTGCTTTTGACAATAACCCAAATTTAACTTTAACCCTTAAGGCTGCTGGAAATCATGATAGAGACTATTGTTATTTTGACAACATTGTTGTTGAAGCCATAACAGGTGGTTTGGCTCGGCATGAAATTACCGCCTCTTACTTAAAAAGCAACCAAAACCTCAGGTTCAGTACTGCTGCATTTTTTCCACAAAACAGAAATGTAACTGCAAATACCTTTGAGGGTAGATTGGAAATAAAGGGAGTTCCTACATTTAAACGACTTTATGGTTGGCTGGGAAACTTCCCGACAGGAGCAAACCAATGGCCAAAATTTAATGTTGAATTTGTCCAGCAAGGAAATGAATTGATTCCTGTAGATCGTCGTGGAATGCACGCCGTTTATGCTGATGAAGCATGGAGTATTGCTGTTGGCACTGGCGCTGTATGGGATGAAAAAGGTGATGGGGGAATGACGCGGGCGGCCTTTCCTTTTACCTTAGGCCAACGAAATGCAAATTGTGAGCATAACGGTTTGGCTTCTTTTCTTTTTGATGATGAAGGGGATGTCTCAAATGTCCATATTCAAACGGTAGCAGAAACTTGTAAATTTTATGGGTTTGATATGTATGGAACCCTGGGTGCTTCGTATGATCGATTTCAGATTTCAAATAAAGCACGGGTACTAAGAGATTGGAATAAAGAAGTAGCCAATTATATCCCGACCAAACCCTTGTCTCAGCTTGTGCTTGATTATCCTGGTGTTAAATTAAGGCATTATTATCCCAGAATCAAAGCTGCCGATTTGCATATGTACGGAGTTATTGTAAACGGTATCAATTATATTGATGGATGTAATACTCGATTTGGAAAACATCCTTTTTGCTCAGAAATGACCACAAGTCTGTATTCCATGACTAAATCGATTTTTAGCTCTCTTGCGGTTATGAGGGCGGAAAAGTTGTGGCCGGGATTTAAAAATGAATCAATTGAATCGTTAGTACCAGAATGCGTAAGTTCTGGAAACTGGGATGATGTCTCCATAGAAAACGCGCTGGATATGGCAACTGGAAATTATATGCAGCCGTGGTTTCAATATGATGAACATGGCTTCATTATGAAAAAACAGTTTTTTGCTCAAGAATCTCGTGCTCGGAGAGTAGACTTCGCTTGTAACAGATTGCCCAGAAAAGCGATACCCGGAAGCAAGATGGTTTCGCATACTTCTGATCATGAGTTAATTAGTTATGCATTGACACAAATGGCAAGCGATTTGTTGGGTAACGGAGCGGATGGTTTTAATGATATTGTGGTTCCTGTTTATGATGAAATTGGCTTAAGTAACACAATTCGGGGAATTCGACGTACTTCAGAAGGCAATGCATGGGGAGGCTATGGCATGTCGGCCAAAGCCAACGATATTGCGCTCTTCAGCAAATGGTTGGCTAGTGGCGAAGCGGAAGCTAGCGGACTTGTGGATGGAGAAATCTTGAATGATATTTTAAGTGGCAATCCTCGAGGATTGTATGCTGGTCTTAAGGATTTTAATTATGACAACGGTTTTTGGCGTTATCATGCAGGAGCAAGAACCGCCATGAAAGCATGTGGAACTGATACTCAAATACCTGTTATGTCGGGATTTGGCGGACATACCGTAGTTATTATGCCTAATGTTATTTTTTACCAGATGACTGATGGTGGCGGAATTGGTTTTAAAGAGACTATTTCGGATATTTTTGACAACATTGACAATACATGTCCATAAACTTACCAAGTCAAAGTTTGGTCATGCGATACATCTATTCAAGAACTAACTAATTTTTAATTATTGTAAATGCAAGGGGTAACAATGGGACAACTATCAAGCTACGACTTTACTTTCGATAAGGATATTTTTAAACGATTGGCATTAAGTGATAGCGGTTTTGTTTTCGATCCAGTCACAGGCAAGAGTTATACAGTCAATGATACTGGTTTTTGGCTGATTAAACAGCTTCAGAAAAATTGTAATTTAGATGCATTACAAACCCAAATTATGCACGAATTCGACGGTGAGGTGAAAATTATTGAGCGTAATGTTGTAGAATTTTTGGATCAAATAAGGCAATACGTTCTTTAAATTTTTGTGAATCTTTTGTCGTCAAGTGTTCGAATAGCAATTACAGGTCTTAATGCAAAACCAGATAATCCCAGTTCTGGTTTGGCTGTCGCCCGCTGCATCCGTGAGTCACCAGAGTTTAATGGAAAAATAATTGGACTAAGCTACGATGTAATGGACTCCGGGCTATATCTGTATGAAATTATCGATTCAGCATATTTGTTGCCCTACCCTTCAAGTGGTGATCAAGCATTATTAGAGCGTCTGCAAGAAATTTATCACAAAGAACCGTTTGATATTCTCATTCCTTGTTTGGATGCAGAGTTACCTAATTTGATCCGACTCCAAAATCATCTTAAACAAATGGGAGTTTCATTATTGATACCTGATACTGAGCAACTAAATAGACGAGACAAGAATCAATTACCTGAACTTTCGAAACAAACAGGGGTTAAATCTCCTGAGATAACTCAAATTTCTCATCCTGGCTTTTTTTATACTTGTCACCAAAAAGGATGGCAATATCCATTGGTTGTTAAAGGTATTTACTATGATGCCGGTATTGCTTTCAATGCAGATGAAGGGGCTGCCTTGTTTCGCAAGATTTCTGCTGAATGGGGATTACCCATTTTGGTGCAAAGATATGTTGTTGGTGAGGAATTTAATCTGACTGGTATTGGCGATGGAAAGGGTCTGTTACATGGTTCGGTTATGATGAGAAAAAGAGCCGTTACTGACAAAGGTAAGGCTTGGGCTGGAGTAACTATTCACGATGAGGTGTTATTGAATACAGCAAAAAAATTAGTAAATGAATTGCAGTGGAAAGGCCCGCTGGAAGTTGAAATGTTAAGAACATCTCAAGGAATATATAATCTTATTGAAATTAATCCGCGTTTCCCTGCCTGGATTTATCTCTCCGCCGCCGCCGGTTGCAACTTGCCTTGGATGTTAGTTAGAATGATTCTGAAGGAAGTGATTAAAAGTCAAACCCCAGAGATTGGAAAGTACTACATTCGTTATTCACAGGACAGCGTGATAGATCGTTGTGAATTTGAAAGTATGACAATTTGGGGTCAACGAAATGAAAAAAACATAAATGAAAAATAATAAACATAATGTCAGCCAAAAAAAACTGGATAAAGCCAACCATCACTCCACATAGAGAAGGCACCCTAAATAAGTTTGGTAGAGTTTCAGCGAAAGAATACATTGAAGTAATTGAGGGAATTCCAGTTAAGGAGTTAATCAATCAATTCGGCTCTCCTCTTTTTGTTCTCTCAGAGAAACAGCTGCGTTCAAATATCCGTCGTTTAAAGCAAGCTTTTGAAACACGCTATCAACCAATTGTATTCGGGTGGTCTTACAAAACCAATTACTTGAATGCAGTTTGTGCTACCCTTCATCAAGAAGGTTCCTGGGCTGAGGTGGTTTCACTTTTTGAATATGAAAAAGCCAGGACTCTTGGAGTACCAGCCAACCGTATCCTATTTAATGGTCCGCATAAGAGTAAAGACACTTTAGCCCTTTGTGTTAAAGAAGGAGCACGTATACATATTGATAACATGGATGAGCTTTACTCACTGGAAGATGTAGCGCGAGTAGCAAATAAAGTGGTTCCTGTAACGATACGATTAAATTTTGATACTGGCTTTGCAGAGCCATGGAGTCGCTTTGGGTTTAATGTCGAATCAGGGCAAGCTATTGATGCAGCAAGGCGAATCAGTAATAGTCAATGGTTGAAATTAACTGGCTTACATAGTCACATTGGTACATTTGTTCTTGATCCCAAAGCTTATTCAGCACAAGTAACAATTATGTGTGAGTTTATGGAGTCTGCGGAACAGCAAACGGGCTGTATCATTGATAGTCTAGATATAGGTGGTGGTTTTGCATCCCGTCTTGACCTTCAAGGTGTATATGTTTCAACTCAACAGACTACGCCTAGCATAGAGCAATATGCGGATGCTATCTGCACAACGCTGTTAAGAGAAACCGCCCAAAGACGCGCACAAAACAAGCCTCAGCCGACACTGATTGTTGAAAGTGGGCGTGCAATTATCGATGATGCTGAAGTACTTATTTCTTCAGTTGTTTCCACTCGGCGACTACCGAATGGCAAGCCAGCCGCAGTTTTAGATGCGGGTGTCAATTTGTTATTTACTGCATTCTGGTATCATCATCGAGTTCAGCCAACGCGACCATTGGACGGTTTTGCCGAAGACACAGTGCTTTATGGTCCTCTTTGCATGAATATTGATGTTGTTCGGCAAAGTATCATGATTCCTCCACTACAAGTAGGGGATCAGTTGATTATCAGTCCCGTTGGCGCCTATAACAATACTCAATGGCTGCAGTTTATTGAGTATCGTCCGAATATTGTTATGATCAATGAAGAAAGCCTGGTTTCGGTTATTCGGCAGGCTGAGGATTTATCTTCTATGAATCAACTTGAATCATTGCCAGAGCATTTAAATGGAAATTTCAAGCTTGACTAAGCAGCTTGAAGGATGGCGTGAGGACGTTGATTTAGAATGGTTGTTTTTTGATATTAAGGGATTATTGCGAAGTTATTCAGCAATTTTTTTTATTCCCGATGCACGTATTGGATCAGTTTTTTTACTGACTAGTTTATGGTTTACCAACACTGGCCTTGCAGGGTTAATGGCGGCAGTTACTGGCACCTTAACAGCAAGAGTTATGCAGTTTACTGATACCCAGAGCGGTTTGTATACCTATAATAGTTTACTAGTAGGTTTGGCGCTAGGGGCAAGCTACAAACTGGATGAACGATTGATGTTGTTAATATGTCTGGCGGCCATCCTCACGGTTTTTGTTACAGTTGCCATTGCTGATGTACTATGGAGGTTTGAAAGGCTACCTGCGCTCAGTTTGCCCTTTGTGTTGGTTGCATTTTCGATGATTTTTGCAGCACATGGCTATGGTGGACTGCATAAAAACTTATTATCATTCATGCCAATTAATTCATTTTTCAATGAGCTGGTAGACCCCTTTTTGATATCTCTGTCATCCATTTTCTTTATACCACATCCTGCTCTTGGCTTGATTTTTTTTATTGGGATATTGCTGGTTTCACGTTACCTGGCTTTTCTTGCAGTTAGTGGCTATTTTGTCGGCCATACCCTTTATCATAATTTGTCAGGCCTACCTTTTTCAACATTGACAGATTGGGCCGGCTTTAATTTTACCTTAACCGCTATGTCACTAGGTGGTGTTTTTATGGTTCCAGGGGTAAGAAGTTTTTTATGCGCGATGTTGGGAGCAGCATTGGCAGCCATACTCACAACTTCAATACAGACTTATTTGTCAATTTTTGATTTGCCTGTTATGGCCATGCCTTTTTTATTGATTACCCTAACTTTACTGACTGCACTGAATAAACGAGTTACCGGCGCTGCTCCATTTTTGCTGCTCGATAGACCTGATTTACCAGAAGCATCATTGGAACGTTCGAGGTTGTCCTTAGTGCGTGGAGGGCAATATAACAGTATTCCCGTTTACGCACCTTTTTTTGGTGAGTGGGTCGTTTATCAGGGGTTTAATGGCAGGCATACACACCATCCTCCATGGCAACATGCACTGGATTTTCTTATTCTCCATGAAGAGCGAAGTTTTCGAAATTCTGGTGCAAAGCTGGAAGATTACTATTGCTTTGGGGTTCCTGTTGTCTCGCCTGTTTATGGGACAGTCGTTCGGTGTATTTCCAATCAAATTGATAATATACCTGGTGAGATAAATACTCAACAAAATTGGGGGAACCTGGTTCTAATCAGTTTATATAATCAATGTTATGTTTTACTTTGTCACTTAAAACAACACTCCCTGGAGGTTGTAGAAGGGCAGATTGTTAAGCCGGGTCAAATCATTGCTTGTTGTGGAAATTCTGGGCGCTCTCCACAACCTCACCTTCATCTCCACATTCAAAAAGGTGCAAGCCTGAATAGTCCAACGGTCCCCTTTCATTTAACTCAGGTTATTACTGTTGATAAAGCAGAAACAAAATTTTTCAAATTTTATAGTCGACCCGTTGAAAACCAGAGAGTAAGTTTTCCAACGCCAAATCCTTATTTAAAAGCAGCTTTACACTTGCCAGTTGGCAAACAACTGTACTATCGATTTCGGATAAATAATCAAGATTGGCAGTCTCGAATTGTTACGGTTGTTGTGACAGTGAATGGTCAATTTCGCTTGAAAATTTGTTCTGGCAGTGATGTCGCGTTTACCGAGACTGATCAAATGATTGCCTTTTATGACCGCAGAGGCAACCATGATTTATTTTTGGATCTTTTTGTCCTGTGTTTGGGGGTAACGCCTTTCGGGGAAAAAACACTTTCATGGGAAGATCAACCTTCCAGACAATTATTTCCATTGCCTGCTATGAAACAATTTATAGAAAACCATTTCCATTGGTCGCATAAAGGTTTACTTTCAAGTTACCAAAGACAATGGCAGGAAAAGCAGAATGCATGGCTACAAACTGCAGAACATCAATTAAATGGGATTGTTAGTAAAAGATCTATTCATACTCAGGCAACTATTGACCCAGAAAAAGGATGTACTCAACTAGTTCTGAACGGAAAGACCATCCGTCTTGAAGCCGAATTATGTGGAACAGGCCTGGAGAATGATATAGGCATTCCACAACATATTTCCAATGTTTATTCATTATTTGAGAAAAATAATGAGACCACGTTGCATTAATCATCTTTTTCTATGTATATGCATTTATGCTTCTATTGCTAGTGCAGAGGATAGTTGGAAGTTTCAGTTAGACATTCAAGGGGAAGGTGGAGGGTATAGGAATTCATTATTTCGTAATTATTATGTTTCAGGGGGTGTGTATGTTCATGCAAATCACAATAGGGGTGGCGTTACTTTAGGATATAACCGTAGCCGGATTGATTTTAAATTTGGTATTGGAGATATATACCAGGAAGACTATTATGCTAGTGGCCGGGTACATTTTAAACCGGTAGTTTTAGAGGGTATTTTTACGACTCGTTTTGATTTTTACCGAATCAATAATAATGATCCAGGCAATTATACTGATGATATCATTATTCTCGCGCCACAGATTTCGTGGATAAATCAGAATCGATCTTTTTATTTGGACGTGGGTTATGCTCGTTCTATCTATCGCAGGGATTTGGATGTTGACCAATTAACCCCGACTGTTGGTTTTGCAGTTAATGACGGACATGACTGGATACAGTTACGCACCTATTTAATTAAATCTTCAAATCCATTACGTTCGCAAGGAAAACATGAGACAGTTGCTGTTGACGCAAAATGGACACACTATTTTGGTGATGATAAACCTTTGTACTTTTTGGAGTATATTAGAGTTGGTTTGTTGATTGGTGAGCGAGTTTTTGCTGTCGATGGCGATGCTCTTGATGTCTTTAATCTTTCTAATACCCAAAAAGGGACAATATCATTAATGACCAAATGGGCTTTAACAGAAAAACAGAAAATATTGTTAGGAATAGGGATTAGTCGCTATAAGAATGGGTTTATCAATGATACTTATACCCTGCCGATCGGATATGCTGGTTATTCTATTTCTTTCTGATTTTTTTGTGTGTTGTTCAAGTTATAGAAAATGAGGTTAAAGCGGCATTATTTTAGGGCGAGCCACTGTAGCTCAATGTTAACAGTTGCCTGGATAATCAAAATTGAGGAAGCATTACAATGAAAATACAATTTAAAGTCAATGTTGTAAGAGGGTTATCTGGTTTTATTGCTTTTTTTTAATCACAACGCAGCTTATTGCCAGCCAAACTACTAACGAAAAAGGCTTTCGTTTTGAAGAAAAATCTTCTTTACTAGATTTTACTCGTGCCGGTGGGCGAAGGATTAGGAGGTGCTGCGTGGCTGGATTTTGACTAGGATGGTGATTTAGACCTATTCTTAACGGGGGGCGGTAGTTTTCTAAAGTTAACTCCAGGAGTTTCTCAAAATGGATTATTTGAAAATAATGGGGATGGATTTCCGGATATAGTTGTTGTTCGGACAGCTTTTCAAATAACTCTGCCAGCTTTTTATAACTTCAGTTTTAATATTCCCATTGGCCAGCCATTATTACTTCAAAATAAAGGCAACAATAATAATTGGATTACGGTTAAGCCGGTTGGAACAATGAGCAACAGCATGGGAATTGGGGTTCGAATTGAATTGTTCTCATCTACCAGCCCGACTGCTCTTAAAGTTAGAGAAGTCCGGGCAGGCAGTAGTTTTGCTTCATCAGAAAGTCCTTGGCCAACGTTTGGTTTGGGTCTTGGTCCTAATCCCGATTACAACTTGAGAGTTAGTTGGCCATCAGGGCTGGTTGAGGAGTATCCTTCTGTGCCAAAAAGGAAAATTTTTGAAATAATTGAAGGCAACGGTATAGCCTTAACAATTGATTGATATTTTGGTAAAAAAGTTCTATAGCTCACTCTCATATTACGCGGTGGATCAGTAACCTAAAAAAACGGAAGCGGATGCTTATCTTCAAATCGGTATGGAACGTTGATGCCAAAGATGAAATCATTCGCTTCATCGGTGAGTCCAAATGCGACGAAAGGTTCTACAAACAATGCTTTAGTAAATTTGATAGTTGAACTAAACTGAAGCGAACTGATATTCTGCGCTGAGCCAGGCATTTCTTTTCCATTAATTTCATTTCGTAACATAGTAGTACCACTTAATGCTACAGCAACGCTCACTCGGTTATTCAAAGAAAAACCGCCCCCAAGTGAATATGAAATCTGATCTCCAAGGTCAACGCCTCGTGCTGGTAATGTGGAGGTATAGCCGATTGATCCAAAGAAGACCACTGGGTCGATTGTTTTGGTCAGAGACATGCTGGCTCCAATATTCCAAAAACCGGAACCTAATCTTTTTTCCTCTTTTCCGGTTGGGGCTTTTGCATTTAGGTTGACGGTAATACCCGGGTATGAGCCGGTTTCATGAAAGGCTGTATATCTAAGTGACCCACTAATATCACCTAATCCAATAAAATTATCATGCTTCACTTGGTTTTTTCCTTCCTCCGGAACAAAAGGAGCAAAATTCCCTTCTTGCTGGTTATAACTAAAAGGAATTGAGAGGCTTAGGGCAAGGTCGTCAATGATGCCATAGCTAATACTTACGCTTGAATCGACGGAACGGGAAGTTAATTTGGGGCTAACTTGTTTATTTTTATCTGGACAAAAGACTGAGCCAGGCTGTGGATTGAAACAGGCGGTGCGGGTAGTATCTTGTGCGTAGCTCAAATCAAATTCTACTTCCATTTCACCTTTTTTAAATAATACTTTTTGCCGTCTTAAAAAGGTATCCAATTGTCTTTGCATATCAGCCTCTTCTTCTTCTCTATCTCCTTCCGCTATACCACCTGCGTCTTTTTTAACTTTTGGTTCATTTTCAGTCTCAGGAGCAGCTTGTGCAACTTGGGTTTCGGCAGACGGGTTTTGTTTAAGCAGCTTCTGCATTTGAGCTTTTAGAATTTCAACTTCCTGCTCTAGTTTCTGATATTCTTTTTTTGGAACATAATCTTTCATTGTTGGAGATGAAGTTGGATGGGTCAATGTGGTTCTATTCAAATGTATTTTTTTTTGAACAGTCTTTTTAGAACGTTTGCCTGGTATATTAATAACCTGAGTTTTGTCAGCTAGGCCAGCTATGGTCAGACGTCTGAGCGCCCTTTCAAGATTTGCTTGGGAAGAAAAAGCACCGGCCGCAACTTTATAGCCATTTTTGCCGGAAATAATTCTTGTTTCAAATTTTAGTTGACGTAATTTTGTGGCAGTTTGTTTTGCCTCTTCTATAGTGGGAAAAGTACCTAAATGAATTCCATGTAGTGTTGTTTGGTTTTTGGCCGCTATCGTTGATGTTGAATAAATAACTAATACTATAGAAAGAACAATGACGGACAAAAAATTTTGATAATTAACGAATACTTTTAAATTTGTGACAGGGTCGGGTCTGGAGGAAAGTATTTCAGATAAGTTAAGCAAAATATGATTCATAATTATTTTTCTTATTTTAAATGCTAAAGATGGGTTTAAGTCAAAAGATCGGCGCTAGCGTACTCCGGATCGTCGAACCAAGTTAATAGAATAATTTTGTATTCTATTTGGCCCCAAAATAACTCTTCGCAAGTCGGGGCGTACATAATCATCTGGCCGCGAAAGCGCTAAAGGATAGCGAAGGATATTTTCCTCACCAGATTTTCCAAGCGCGAAAATAATGCCACCATATTCCTCTTTAAAATGAGCAATGCTCATGCGAAGGTTTCCTCGGCCGGGGTCAGCCAAAAAAACCCGGTCGCCAGCTATTCCTCTTAAAACAGCAAAATGATGATAACCAAATGGTTCTACATAGACAATGACTGGAGCTTGAAGCTGTCTTAGTTGATCAATTGTTAGCTTAAAACCAGCTGCTTTATAGCCTTTTTTTTGGGCTGCGTATTTCAAGTCCAAAAGCGAAAATCCGGCTTTCTTTTTACGCCTGCGTTCCTCGTCTGACAGTTTATCTGTTCTAACTTTGAGGATATCAAGTATATCTTGTTCAGATAGGTTCTCACCATAATAAAAGGCCATAAGTGTGGTTAAGGCAGCAGCGCCACAGGAAGCATCAAGTTTCTGTTTTACTACATGTTTATCGCGAAGTTCTATCCAGGTATGGCGTTTTACTGATTGTGTCTTTGAAGTTCGTGCTGTGTTGCGGGCTGGAAGGGCTTCATGCGCAAAAACAGTATTATTGAAAGTTGTAAGTAGAAATACCGAACAGATAATGAATGGGTTTCGTTTAACCATCCACGAATCACGTATTATTAAACTAACAGCGGTTCCTCTAAACATTCTCTTATACTAACATGAAACTTTGCGGCTTTTTTTTGATTTTTTTAGGTCGTCTATAAATGACTATATCAGGCATTGATATTTAATAACGATTGCTTAGTTCAGGAGATATTTTGGGCGCTTTAAAAAACTAATTGATGACTAAAGTTATTTAGCTGGATGTTTTTGAAGCAATGAAAAATATATTGTATATTGAAGTCAATGGGTTGATATTAATGGCGATGGGATATTAGAAGCCTACAACGTTTTGAATGTGACTAGATGTTACAGGCAGCTGATTTGAAACTGTAATAATTGAAAATCCGCCAATACCAGTTCGTTCGGAAGAGCATAACGAAACTCCACTGCCGTCGGTATTAGCTCCATTCCCGATACAAAACGCCCCTCCTTCAGTTGAAGCTAACTCAGAATTTTCAACTGGGACAACTTGAATCAATTCAAGAGCGTAAAAATCATTTGCTACTGTTGTTGATGTTGTAAATATTACGGAAATAACACTGACAAAGATACTGATTCTTTTCATGATTTATTCTGCTCTGAAAACAGATAGTAAAAGCAATTTAAACCTAAAAACCCTAGCAAACAAACTCTGTTGGGTATTGTTTGCCAGGGCATCTATGCAGTCTATTTCCTCAAAAAATGGGTTATAGAATGCATTTCCTGAAATATTGGTTAATGAAATTAGAAACCAACAACACTCAGGAATTGAGCTGAAGTAACAGGTGCTTCGTTAGATACAGTGAAAACTGAGGTGCCACCGGTACCAGCTAATAGGAAAGAACACAAAGATACGCCGCCACCTTCAGTATTTGTTCCTGTATTGTCGCAGACAGTTCCGCCTTCAGTAGCGGCTAGCTCTGCGTTTTGGACAGGGGCAGCTTGAATATTACCAAGAGCGCGGAAATCTTCCGCCATTACAGATGTTGATAATGCAACAGCCATAGTACCAGCTAATAAAGTTACTTTTTTCATTATTTTTTCTCCTAAGTGTTAAATAAGAAAATGAGAGTCGTTTATTATTTTTTAACTCTCAAGTTAACTGGAGTTTTTAGATTTTTTTTAAGTGGTCAGAAGTAAAGCTGCTATTCTGAGTTTGTGCCAATTGAATACGAACCCTAATAAAGCATCTTCCTTAATAACTTAAATTGATTCAAAATCTAAGAAACTTCAGTTGCCATAACTCTAACATTCAAACCTAGGTGATTCAAAAAAATTTTTTTTTAGATAGGCAATTAAAAATTCAAGACAATAAAGAAAACAATATTATAATCATAGCATTGCACGAACCGTTCAAGGACGCGTACTCATTAGATTGCAAAAAATTAGTCTAGAGCCTACGCTATTCTGCCGTAAATGACTTCGTTTTAGAAGATGTCGGTGACAGGCTCTTGACAACTTGTTGAATAAACATTGAAGCCATATGGTGATAAACCAATGCCTCAAAAACAAGGGTTGGGAGAAAACCAACCCTTGTTCAAAAGTAAATGTTTTTAGGGTAAAAGCTTGCGTTAAGCTTAAATATGAGTTTTTTTCATCCCAGAATTAACGATGGTGCCGAATTCTTATTCCTGCAATTCCCAACAAAGCGCTTGTCAATAGCCATATGGAAGCCGGGACAGGTACAAAAGTAGCTCGTACTGCCCAGCGTGAGTCTGGTAATTCGACAATACTTCGTCTGAATAAGTCACCATGTGGTCCTCCAAAGACAAAGCCATTATCAATAATTTCCCCAGCAACCAATAAATCAAAGGTGTCTCCAACTTCAGGCTTAAATGCCTGGGCAGACGCATCCGGAGACAGGATGTCATCCACTAATTTGATAAAAAAAGCCCCATCAAGAATAGCAGTCTGCAAAATTTCCAGGGTGTCATATTCTAATCCTCTGACATTTCCAGCAATTTCAACAGTGGTGATGCCCGTTCCTGTTTGGGTAAAATTGCCGTTGAATCTGTTTGTTTCAGTATTGTTGAAAATATTTCCTTCTTCCAGTTGGCCGCCAATGAGCAAATTTGCTCCCTGGAGTGATAAAACACTAGCATTAGTAAAGTTAGACTTGATTAAGATCTGTTTCCTTGGTTCTCCTTCAACTGTTTGATATAGCTCTGGCAAATCAACTATGAAAGCACCATTATTGAGAACTAGCCCGGGGCCGGTAATCGAGCGACCCACCGCTTTGGCACTAAATATCCCCTGTATGAATAACACTGAGCCTCTGGATATAGTAGATCCTTCTGCAGGGCCATTAGATAATATGAGGCTGCCGGCTTCCCAACTTGATTCTTGGCCACCTGCTACAACAATCCGTTCACCGCGGATAACCTTAAAACCAGTACTTTCCATTTTTAATCCACCATTCGCAAGTAAAAGTGCGGGTGGGGCTGTCCCAACTTCTGGACCTCCGATAACCCCTTTGCGAAATATTGTCTTATCAGCAACCGCTACAGTCCCCGAACCACCTAATGAGCCGCCATCCAGGATTAAGGTCTGCATATCACTTTGTAGCGCATTGAAGTTTGCAGTTCCTCCACCAGTAATAGTTGTTTGACGTACGTTGTAGGTGCCACCCATATTGACAGTTCCTCTAAGGCGGCCAAATTCAACGTTTTCTCCAGTAATACTCGAACTTGAAAGTAACTCGTACTGGCCTCCTTTAAAAGTAATCTTTCCTTGTTCCCCAGAGACAAAAGCACCGGAACTGGTTCCACCACCGTTAAGCACTAACTCACCGATCTGGGCGCCCATAAAGCCATCGTTGTTTACTTGAGTGTTTAGGGTAACCGTTTTATCAGTGCTGCTTAAACTGGCAACAAAAGCACCCTGATTGTCAAATTTCCCCTTTCCTGCAATCAAGCCCATTTTGGCGTTATCTGCTTTGGCGATAAATAGTGCTTCTGCCTCATTGATGAAACCAGATTCACCCGAAAATGACATGCGAAAGTTGCTGCTGTTCCAATTTGCAGTTTGTTTTTTGCTATTGATGACGGTAGCACTGTCCTTGAACACCATTGAGCCACTTTCACCCAGTTCCATGCCTCCAGCTGCAAGGATTTTACCATTACCCGAAACAGTACCTCGCTTCCAATTAAAGATTCCATTGATTTTTAAAGTGCTGCTATCGGTATTGAGGGTGCCTCCGTTAAGATTAAAATTTTGAACTGGATCGTAATAACTTTTATCCAGATATATTCCCAAAAAACCGGTTCCGTTAACAGTGGCATCATAATGATCAATATTAGGATCTCCGCCCTCCCAATTATTAGGATCGGACCAATCGCCATTTTTTAATCCATCTCCTGTCCAAATTAAAGACGTATATGCAGCTTGAACGTTTGAAAAATTTAACCCAATAATTAAGGTTAAAACTAAAGCTTTGATCATTTGAATGGTTTTTATTGTGTAGTTGTTTTCATGCAAGATAACGGAAAAGTTAGGTTGACCTTGAAAAAAAATAAAGTACATATTTCCTCCTGGTGTTATATATTTTCAATATACTTCAGTTGCTTGGGCTTTAAGTAAGACCAAAGATCGGAACCAAAAAGGCTCACGTCATTTTCGTGCAGGGTTAAGAGGTAGCAAATTTTGTTTACTTCGCCCTGTATCCATGACTTCACTACGGCACAGGTAGCAAGCTCTTGATTCATCCCGGTTTGAAAAATGCCCGCTTAAGCTAAGGGTGAAGCTAAGAATTTTTCAACTCCGTGCTAAACCAATGACTTACCTCCAGTTATCCGCAATGAAATCACGGATTCAGGCTCAACTAAATAGCTATAGATAGTTTCCAATTTAATGTTTGGACGTTTCTTCGATATTGTCTAATAGAGTTTAGCCAAGCATCGTTTCCACAATACAATAGTTTACAAAAGAGGTTATTAGAAAAGATTTAGTATAAGCGCAATATTTAATATTATTTTAAAAAGCGCTTGAAATCGTTCTGTATTCTTGCCTCCTCATTGCTATAGCTAACCTAATTTATTGTGTTTTTTCTCTACCTGCAAAAACAGGTTACTCCATAAACATACTGTATTCAATAGCCCGCTTTCTACAGAAATGAATAAGACCTAGCAAAGACCCTTCTCCATTTTGTGCCATTTGAATGGTAAATGGCAATGAAGTCAGATTATTACCGGTTGATATCAGTATCTGTTTTTCTAGATGGATTTAAGGTTTCGGTCTCTCAATTGGAATTTTGTTTTGATACTAAAGAGAGTTAATATTCCCATCATAAATAGCCATATACCAGCGGGAATTGGTACCGGGCTATTTGATGGTGAATCAATAGTAATGGTATCAATAAAATAATCCCATTCATTGTCAACCAGGTCAGGCAAGAATAGAATGGAAGTGATGGGTTGACTGTCTGTTTCTAATTTGAAATCGGCAAAGCCATTTGTTGGATTAGGCGCTAAATTGTCAAGAGAAACTGAATCGACCAATGTTTCGTTTGAAAACGCTTCAATAATATAACTGCCGGAACGATTCAAACCATTAACAAGAAGGCCTTCGATAGAGGTCGCGCCAATCGATTCGACAATTTGAATGGATAAAGAAGAATCAAGGCTAGGGTGTCCAATCACGCGACCAGAAGGATGATTTGCTGTTCCGTACAAATTTGGTGAAGTGGAAAAAGCTGTTGTGGGAGTAAAACTTGGCAGTCCAAGTACGACTCCACCGTCCAAAGTTATTCCATCTTCAATTGTGATGCTTTGAGCAGGGCCAGCTCTTCCAAAAGTCTTTGCTGCACGTACAACTTCGGGACTTTTTTCAAAATCAATGACCAGAGGTTGACTAAATACTGCTTCTGACAAAACCAAAAAACCGAATAAAATACTCGTTAAGACACATTTTTTTGACAATTGAAAACTGTTCATTTCCCCACCTTTATAGTTGTTTTTAGCTAGATTGGTATAATTATTGTACTGTAGTCTTTGTGATAGATTAGAATTAATGTCATTACAATTGCTGTTGAAAAACGGTACCCAATAAGCTTGTTGAGTGAAGGCTATAGTACTGCTTTTTCAATGTATTGCATAGCAGAAGCATAATCAACCTTTACAATTACGGGCAAAAAAGTTAGTCTCAGCTGACAGCTTTACTGTTTTTTCTTGGGCAAACCACTAATCCTGATTCTTGCATCTTATATTTCAGGCTGTTAGGCGGGAGTTTTAGTACTGCTATTAAGTTAACAGTATTTATAATTTTGTAGGTTGGGTTAGCGGTAGCGTAACCCAACATTTTCTAAATTTTGTCGGGTTACGCTACCGCTAACCCAACCTACACTTTGTCTTAACTTAATGGCAGTGAGGGGTTTTAGGGCAGCTCAGGATAGAGTAAGGTTGTTATGGTTTTTGACCACAAAAAACGTCAGCTTTTCTATGGCTGATTTAATTTTTGCACAGGCCAAAAGGGGAGCACTCCTTTATGACTTAACCGAGTGGCTAGGTTGATTGATATACTTGATTAAAATGACGAAGCCAATCCAATATGATAACTACGGCGTGATCTGATTTCTCTCCTTTCGGCGTTGATTAGGAAAATACAATGATAAAAAAAATAATTTTGCTAACAAGTATTTGCACAATAACACTTTTTTCCGCGTCTACAATTGCAGATGACCACTATGATCTATTCTCGAATTTACAGAAAACCAGTCTTTCGCCTGTTTTAAAAGCCAATCTAAATAACAATGATGAGAAAGCAGATTGCACTAAAATTAAAGACTCTGGTGTAGCAGGAGAAATATGTTTTAATTCGGATATTGATGGTCCTGCAACAGGTTTTTTGATGGGTACTGACTTTTTGCTGGCACCGAAGGTATTGCGAGATTTTCAATTTGCTATCACACCGCCGGCGGCTGAATGCATTTCTGCAAGTGGGTCTAGTGAAACGGCTGGCTCCACAATTGGGTTTTGTATGGCAGCAGACCTTAGTGCATCAGATACAGATATTCAACATTTTTCGTTTAAAAATGATTTGCCTGCAGCAGGGATTCAATTTATGGAAGCCATATTTGCCGATGGAAGCACACAAACGAGTAGTGTGCAAATGAGTCAGGAATGTTTATTACCAGATGGATCACCTGCATCATTTGAAGGTGAGGATTCTGGAGGATTTTGTATGATTTCAAGTCTTAGGAAATCTATTTCAGAGTTTTCAACTTTTTCTTTGGCGAATGGCTTGCCAATGGTAAGTATGCAATTCATACAAATTCAGTTTAAAGACATCGCTAGTCAAAGCCAATCTTCGGATCGGTCTCTTGTGGAATGTCAATCGGTAGGCGGTTCTGCTGCTCAGGCGACTGGAAAGGAGGGATTTTGTCTTTCATCGGATCTGAGTAATTCGATCGTAAAATCAGCAAATTTTTCAATTGCGCATAATGCGCCAGTGACTAACCTGGTTTTTGTGCAACTAACTTTTAGTGATGACAACATAACTAATGGCCAGCCTTCACCCTCGGGGTTAGGCGCTCCAATTGGAGCGGAATGTATTTCTGTGGCTGGTTCAATCAGTGCTGGTGGAAATATTGAAGGGTCTTGTTTGGTATCAGATCTAGTAATATCAGCAACCGCTTCTGCAAATATTGCTCTAGCCAATGACTTACCTATTTCCGGGCTTCAATTCTTTCAAGCTTCTTTTGCAGATCAGGGTGACAGCAATCAACCTTCGCCAACACTTCCTGTTAGGGCAGAATGTGTATCAATGAATGGTTCGATTGCAGCTACCGAGAAAACGAATGGTTTTTGTCTAGCTTCCGATCTTCAAACAGCAACAGGATCAGCAGTTTTTACAATTGCAAATGATTTACCGGTAACATCTTGGGAATTTATTCAGGTTCCGTCAAAAGATGCTTCACCTTTAAGTGGATCTAGTAATTCAGCATCAGGAGAAGTACCAGATGGAATTGCTATTTCTAATAATATGGCGGTACCGTTCAATCTACAGGCTGAAGATTCATTGGCTTACTATTTAGATCCGTTAACACGATATTTTCACATTTCTAATCAAACCATCGGAATGGAGGTGCATTCAACTTTATACTGGCGTGATTATCCCAACTTAGCTATTTGGCTGGGGCGTTAGGTTAGGTTCTTATCGTATTGGTGTGACAAATAGAACTGCTACTGCTCACGATACTGGCAATTCAGAGGTTTGAGCGAAGAGCATCATCCGTGAAACGCAGTGAATTTGGCTGATAACATTTGTGTTTTTTGGGCTGGATTTTAATATGATGCCTCTATTCCAATAGCGATTCGGCTATTTTGATTGAATTGACCAAATATACCTTGTTTGTCGCCATAAAAAATATCGGCTCCAATCCAAGTATTAATATTATCTTGCCATTCATAAATGATTTTAGGTCGGATAATGCCATCACCATTGTTGGTGTTTGCAATGAGCAAAATTTCAGCAATAAGACTGTCATATAAAAAATTTCGGCGAATGAGTCCCGTGAAGGTAGTATCAAGTTTGTCACGAGTGATTTTATCGGCATCGCGGATAACCCAGCTCTGGATTAATTGCATACTGAGCAATATATTCCAAGGAGCATTCCAGTCAACGCCCAATACATAATGCAATTCGGGGCTGTTCACCATTCCTTGATTTTGAAATGGTGTTTTGGAAATAAAAAAATGATCAGTAAAATAACCAATTTCTCCCCGAATGACCCAATCTGCAAAAGCATTGCTGAAGGTCGTTCCAAAAACATGGGTTCGTTTGTATTCAGGTGTAATGATTACTGTTGGAATCCCCTTAGATAAGGTGACTTGTTGGTTAAGAACAGGCAAATTATTGTACTGGTACAGATAGTTAAAGGTAATATCCCAGCCTTGCCAAAATGTAGATGCGCGAAGCCCAACGTCGGAATCCAGAAAGATATTGTTAGGACGTCTTGGCTGTTCAACATTGACTTGTACACCCGGCGGAAGAGCAGGCACCAGTTCAGGTGAGGAAAAGGCAAAAGTAGCATGTTGCTTTGGCAGCGCGTGATAGCTTTGATCTGGAATCCAGAGAAACTGGAAATCCCACTCAGCAATGGGAAATTCAATATTGACGGTCCACAAAGGAATTCTGGAATTGTCAAAATCATCCAGGATGAATTCCCGGAATGATTGTGGATTTACGATATCAAGCACTTTCAGACCATCCGCTTTACCCCAGATAATTTGTTGTTTCCCCACGGACAAAAAAGTAGTACCAATTTCACCTTGGATATAAAATTCACGTAATTCCAATTCCAGTTCACGACTCAACAAGGCGGGTTTACTGTAATCACTATAATTGCCACGATTAATGTCATTTATTTGCAGACCATTAATCGCTTCAGCCTGGAGTCGTAGCGAAGATTTGAATGACCAACCGTTATTGAAATCGGCATCTATTTCCGGGGTCAGGCTCAGACGAAGTGATTGACTGTCACCATTATCAGTGTTGATGAACCATTTTTCGGTGGCTGTAAGTGCGGCGTCAAATTCAACAGCCCTGGAAACCGATTGCCACACTATTAATAGCAAAAAAATAATAATTTTCCGCATTTTTTAAAAGCAATTACAGGCCACGCTTTAAAGCATTTTTTGTGAAAACCTGGTCATTTACTCCTTGGTTATACTGAACATCAGAAAAAACAAACCGTGTATGATGGCCTGTTTTATGGTTGCTTGCTTCAATGATATGTTGCGTCCAGATTCCCTGAATTTGGCGTATATCCTTAAAATTTATGGTTTTTAACGGATTTCCCTGGATGTCCCACATTTTTGACTGACGCACCATCCAGATATTGTCATCGACGCATTGTTCCACTTTGCTATACCCCAATTCTGCGGCAATATCAGAATTAACGGGTTTGCTTTCCAGGATTAGACAATGAAAACCATCAACCTTGCTTTCTCCGATAGTTTTTCGTTGATAATCGGCCATTGATACTCTGGTTTCCAGTTTGATATCTTCATACGTAAAGTCGGTTCCAAGAAAATAATCACCTCGATCCGATGCCGATATTCGTCTGACTTTACGCATTGCAGGGAGGTATAACCACTGATCATCGTCTTTGTCTGTTTGCGGATAATCGTAGGTAAGAAATGCAGTGCCTTTAATATTTTTGGGCGCCAGATAAAAAATAACCGTTCGTTTTTCATCGCCAAAATATTTTCGATAGCCTTTGGTTTTTCTGATTCTTTGTTTTCCTCTGCTGTCTGTCATTTCCATGACTAATATTCTGGAAACCGCCTCACCTTCGTCACGAGCATTGATGTGGCGGGCTATTTCGTCCCCAGGCAGTAATTGTGCATTGACCGGTAAGGTACAAAAAAATGTAACTATAAAAATTAAAAAAGATAATTGTGTTCTCATGATTTTCTTCCTTATCAAAGGCTAGCAAGTGGATTATTTCAACAAAAATTTATTGACTGAAAGTGCAATATTGCGAGGTGGAAATTCTCCACTAAAAGCCAATATTTTATTAACCAACCCAGGTACGACTGTTGATTTACCTTTCATTGCTTTTCGGTAGGCCGTAGCGACCTGTTTTTGTACATCACCACTAAAATATCGATACAAACGAGTCGCAGAAAATCCTCCTCGTTCAGAAAAATCGGTATTTAATGGGCCCGGACAAAAAACTGTGCAGCTTACTTTCGAGCCTTTAAGCTCAGAAACTAATGCCCGGTTAAAGGCCAGCACAAAATTCTTACTGGCATAATAAACCGCAGCATTGGGACCACCTGGTTGAAAAGCGGCCAGCGAAGCGACATTTAAAATATGGCCATGACCTTGTTGCAACATATCAGGCAAAAAAAGCCGGGTCAGTTGGATCAGTGCAGTCATATTTAAATTTATCATGAGGCTTAAATCATTATGTTCTGAGTCAACAAAAGCACCATAAAAACCAACGCCTGCATTATTGACCAGGTAATCGATATGCATTCCTTGATGCTGAATCGCCTGATATATTTTTTGGGGCGCATTTATCTCAGTTAAATCTAATGCGATGATTTGTGTGGCAATACCAAATTCAGCGTGTAGTTGATCACTGATTCGTTTGAGTTTTGCTTGATTTCTCGCAATCATCACCAGGTTGGTTTGATTCTTGGCAAAGTGTTTGCAGAATTCATACCCTATGCCACCAGTTGCGCCAGTGATGAGGGCTGTTTTTGTTGGTTGTTTAGTCATTGTTCAGCTCCTTTTTTTAATCTGATTAGGTTTTGATTTGTCGTTTTGATTTTTCGCTCCAGAAACTTTGGCCGCATCACTTTAAGTAATGCGGGTAGGACCGTCATGCTGGCAATGAAACTGGTAGCGATTGCCACTGCCACCAACAAACCAAACTCCTGAAGAATAATGACCTTACTGCTGTACAGCACACCAAAACCCAGAGCCAATGCAGCAAAGTTAAAAAAAAGTGCACGACCCGTCGATGGATATAAGTTCAAAACAGCCTGATCGATTGATTGATGTTGCTCTCGCATCAGATTTTGCATACGCTCCAGAGTATGAATAGAGAAGTCGACACCCAGGCCAATAGCAATGGCAGCAAACATGGATGTGCTGATGGATAACCAAATTCCGGAAAAGCCCATTACCGCATAAATCATTAAAATGGTGATAACGACAGGCAACAGTGCCAAGAATCCTGCCAACCATGATCGAAAACTCATGGAAGCCATTAACCAGACTAATGCTAGAGAAATTCCTATGCTGATGAAGTGACTGTCTCCCAGACGTTTGATCCAGTAATAATCCACATTGACGCGGCCACTTAAACGGGCATTTATTTGTGTCGAATTGAATTGTGATTCGATATATTGTTGCGCCGCTTCGATAACAGTTTTAGTGACAGAATAATGCCCATCATTTAAAGTCACTCTGATATTGGCCAGTCGATAGTCATAATCAACCTCTTCTTGAAAATCGTTTGGATCTGCGCTCGCGGAATACAACAGAAAATACTGTGCTGCCAAATCAGCATTATCCGGTAATTGATAAGCAGTGGTTTTACCCTCATTTAAAGCTCTGTTCATTTGTTTCAGGTAGTCGACAATCGAGGTGCAGCCCTGGACATGAGGAAGTGTTTGTAAATATGATTGCAAGACTTCAATGCGTCTCAAGTTTTCCGGTTTAAATAGATCCTCTGCCTTGGGTGTTTCAACCATGATGTCCAGGTAATGGCTGCCGTCAAACAAACGATTTATAATGCTATCGGCAATAAATAAAGGTTCCTGGGGATCAAAAGTCCTGATCAGGTTCTCATCCAGTTTGATTTTGGTTGCTCCTATACCGCCGGCGATTATAAGGGCGACTGATAACAAAAGTATGCTTTTAGGAAAGCGTGTTACTTGAGTTCCCAATTTGCGCATCATTTTGCCGATGCCATCAATTTCTTGCTGGCCGCCTGGATAAGCTTTGCTTGGTTTTAATTTGAGGGTACTTAGTATTGCAGGCAATACAGTCAGCGAATAAATCCAGGCAACCGCAACACCAATTAGAGCGAAGAGACCGAAATATTTCATGGGTGGCATCACTGAAGCAAGGCTTAAGCCAAAAAATCCAGCCATTGTTGTCAATGAAGTCAAAGTAATAGGCCGCCACATGTTAACCATGGTTTCAACTGTCAGGATACGGGGATCTTGTTTAGGTCGTTCTGTTATTCGTTGATAATATTCACTTAAAATATGAATTGAATCAGCAACGGCAATTCCTATGAGTACGACGGGCAAAGCATTGGTAATTACAAAAAAACGGACATTAAAAACCGCCATTAATCCCAGAGCGCTTGCGGCTGTTGCTAGAACGATCAAATTAGGCAGCAACATGCCGCGTAATGTACCAAATGCAAGAAAACAGACAAGCGAAATGACCAGGGCCGCTATGGGATTTAACCTAAAAGCATCGGCGTCGATATACGCTCCCATATAGCCGGCAACAGCCCCTTCACCGGCTATGTGAATATGCTCTCCTTGTTGTATGGGCGCTTTAGCAACGATTTTTAATATTTCTTCATATGCGTTCTGAGCTTGTGACTGATCATGCAACTCTGCAACAATTAACGTTCCTTTGCCATTTTTTGCTACCAAGCTGCCTAAATACAAAGGAAAATCCATGATTGCAGAGCGAATTTTTTGTGCCTCGGACTGGTTTGTCGGAGGTTGCTCAAAAAAAGGCTCCACAAGCATGCCTTCCTCGGTTCCCAGAATATTATTTTCTGTCGCCAGGCTGGTTACCCTATCTGGGTCAATCTGTGCCAAAGCCGAAATCCGCGTTGTCAGCCAATCCACTAAAAACAGAGTGTGTGGATTGAACACTCCTTTTTCACCTTCATTTATGACAGCGACTACTAATGGATCTTGCAGCCCAAATATTTTTTTGGTTTGTTCACGAAACATGAGTGCCGGATGATCGACAGGAATAAAAGCGTCAGAACGGGTGTCTTTTTCAAGACTCGGTATAAATGCCGCAAATACGGCAATGATCATCAGACCCAGTATCACAACAGTTTTTGGTCTGGCAGTGACCATCATAAAAAAATGATAGGACTTTGGCATTGAGTCAGCTGCCATCGTTTTAACCCTGATCTGGAACTTTCATGCCTCGTTTGACAGCAGGTCTGTTGTTGAGCTGCTGCAACCAGCGGTTGAGGTGTTGATAGTCTTTGAGTTCTTGCTCCTGACCAAAGAGGGCAGGAAAGGTAGTCACATCAGCTATGCTGTAACTTGACCCTGCAAGAAAATCCTGATGGGCTAATTGCTGATCAAAGTGCTGGTACAATTCATGGATGCGTTTTCTGAGTATTTCTGCTGCTTCCGGTTGAGGAGGAGTGACTCGTTTCTCCAAACAAAATGCTGAAAACAATACAGAACCAATGTCAATTGCATGAAAATTCATCCATTCATAAACACGAGCTCTTGCTATTAGCGAGTCGGGTAGCAATTTTCCGGTTTTTTCAGCAAGATAATGCAAAATTGCGACGGATTGAGTCAGGACAAATGGTTTGTCGCTTGCATCATGATCTACGATGACTGGAATTCTTCCGCTTGGGTTGAGGCGCAAGAAATCAGGGTGTCGTTGTTCGCCTTTTACCAAATTAATGTCATGAACTGAATAATCCAGACCGGTTTCCTCAAGCATGATGGAAACGCGTTGTCCGTTGAATGTGCTGGCGGTATATAAATCAATCATTTTAGCTCCTAAAATTTGAATCAAAAACAAACCAACTGGTCTGTATGTAAAAACAATAACACAGACCAACTGGTTTGTCTATAATGTATGTTGAGTTTTTTGAATACTGTTATGAATAAACAACGTAATCCCGAAAATACCCGAATGAAAATCCTTGCAGCGGCTTTTAAGGAAATGCATCGTCATGGATATCAAGGTATGCGCGTTGATCAGGTGCTAAAAAATACTGATCTGAAAAAAGGTGCGCTCTATCACCACTTTTCGAGTAAACAGGCTTTGGGTTATGCGGTTTTAGAAGAATTAATCGAAAAAAAAGTATCTGAACTTTGGATTGAGCCGCTAGATCAGTTTGATGATCCCTTGGAGGGAATTTATACTCTGGTGAAAAATGTTGGAAATACTTTTAGCGATGAGTTCTTTTCACTTGGTTGCCCGTTAAACAACCTCGCCCAAGAAATGTCGCCCCTGGATGAAGGCTTCAGAGAAAGAATTGAAGAATTCTATCAGCTGTGGCATTCCGCTTTGTCAAAAACGCTAAAAAAAGGCCAAGAACGTGGCATTGTTAGCCCTACGATCAATGTTGATGATAGTGCAATGTTTATTTTGACAGTCATCGAAGGTACAACTGGAATGACCAAAAATTATCAGAATAAAGAGCCTTTTTATAGTTGTAGCAGAGAGCTGAAGCGCTACTTGGAGAGTTTGCGGGTAAAGAAGTTGAAATGAGATTGATTATCATGGATGTCATCATGGTAGTTTGCTGGCTCAATCAGGCTGATCGGCAAAAAGCTATTTTTCATAGCAACACTCGCTATGTTATTTAAGCATCGGGCTTGTCCAATAAACGATTCAGATGGTGGTTCCGCGCTGTGCGTAAATCATCTCCACCCTTATTCGTTATGCGTTTGAAACGCTATTGTATCTTTTAAAAGGTTTTAGATATTAGATTGATTTTTATTTCTGTTAATTCACCATTAATTAGCACCCAAACTCTATTATCATAGCTAAGTATGTTTTCAGTGGTAGTGATTGAAATTTCTGTAGGAGAGTTTATTTGATAGGTTACGTCTGCATTAGAGGTAATTAAAAACGGATGTAAGATTTCATCGCCTTCCGCTAGTATATAGAATCGGTATGTATAGCCAACAGTTGCTCCCCCTACATTATTTCTATATCCAACAAATTTAATGCCCTTTGCTATCTCCACTGTTAATATACGTTTGTCCAAATTAATTTGGGGTTCTTGAAAATATGAAATAACTTGAGCATATAAAACAGAACCCAAAATTAGCCCCATAACTAAACCAAGACTAATACCCTTTTTGATGCGCATATTGTATGCCTAGTTTTATATATTTTTGGTCATTTGGATCATCACTATAAGGAGGTATACCTCTTATACAACTACCCCAATTTGAGCTAGATGTTCCAGCTAATTCTTGTGCACATCCAGCGGCATTTAATAATACCCCTTCCGGTATTCCAGCAGCAATTCCCACTGCACCATAATTAAAGTTTCCAAAGTTTTCGAATTGTGAGCCACGTTGTTTGTAATCCCAAATTCCTCTATTTCGTACCATTTGATAAAATTGATAGTAGTCACCAGGTCCAACAACTTTACCAAATTTCGATCTGATGAGTTTCATATTTGCATCAACTGATACCCCTTTTGGAGCAGTTGGAATCAACCCTGCCATAATATTCCCAAAAAATTTAATTATACTATTTATGGTAGGGAAAATACCTTAAAATTATTCTCCAAACACAGCTAAATTGGAAACTATCATTCCATAAAGTTTTTTTGTTGGTGTTTTTTGCCCAGTTAAATTATTTGGATCGTAGTGGGCAATTCATCTGGCTGGCAGACTTCGCCAATCGTAATAAAACTTTGATGAAAATTATTATTGAGTTTTTCGTAAGTATCGGCAGGTATGCCAGCAAGCAGTCCTCCAGATGTTTGGGGGTCAAACAGTAAATCAAATTTTGCTCTGCTATTAATGTTTTTATCAATTTTTATGGCTGCAATTATTTTTCGATTCTGGGAGTAGAGGCTGCTTTTTATATTTTGTTCTGCAAGCAATTCTGCACCAGGTAAAAGTGGAATATTGCTTAAGTGGAGTTTGACGGCGCATTTAGAGGCATGACAGAGTTCTTGCAGATGACCTGCTAAACCAAATCCGGTTACATCAGTACAAGCTTTAATATTAAGTTTGCTTAGCAGTCGCGCTGCGTGATCATTTGGATTCAGCATTGATTCAAGCGCAGCATTATATATTTTGCCATCACATTGGTTTCGCATCGCCGCTGCAAGTATGACACCGGTGCCTAACGGTTTTGACAATACCAGTTTATCTCCGGGTTTTAATCCATGTTTATGGAAAGTCGCTCCTTTCGCCATGCCGTTGGCAACGATTCCAACGGCTAGGTCACTGGCTTCTGAAGTATGACCGCCAAGCAAACGGCATTGCAATTTTTCAAGCTGTGTGACGATACCCTGTATGAGCATCTTCAGTTGTCGTTTTTGGATAGTTTGACCGGCATAAGGTAGGGAGATCAGAAGTTGCACAGAATCAGGGCTGAGATTCATTGCATATAGATCACTCAGAGCATGGTTTACCGCTATTCTGCCGAATAGCCACGGGTCCTGAAAAGGTGATTTTATGGCGTCAGTACTTTGATAAATAACTCTACCTTCTGGATTGACCTGGAGGGCATCTGTTGGTTGATAAGTATCCTCTCCAAGAACTTCATTCAATACTTCTTCTAATAGGCTGGCGCCAATTTTTCCACCACATCCTGCGCAACGTTTGGCAGGGTCATGTTGCTCTTTTTTTTCGTCTTCTACAATTAATTGTGGATCAATATCAGCAGCTGTTGACATGGATAATTCGGGTAATTGATGGAATTTATCCATAAATTTACGATCAATTCTATCTTTCCAGTGCCAGACCCAATCGCCATAAAACCCAAACAAGTATTTTGAACCGGCAGCGGTTTTTTCACCAAGAGCCAGCAGGCTTAAAAAATCATCTTGAGGTTTGTATTTATGCAGCGGTTGGTTGAGTAATACTGCTCTCAAGTTATGGAATAAAACCGGTGCCTGTCTGACCGCGTAAACACCAGCCTTTGGTCTGGGATTCTCAACCATCTCCGCAATATCGCCCGCAGCAAAAACATAATCATGATGCAATGCCTGTAATGTCTGTCTGACTTTGATAAAACCGGCATCAGTACATTCCAGTGGACTTTCTCCAAGCCAGGAGGAACCTGCAGCCTGAGTACACCAAATAATTTCATCAGCATGAATTAATGGTTTATTCCGACAATGAATCACGCCCTGTTCAACTTTTTCTACACGCGAAGAGGTATGAACAATAATTTGATATTGCTTTAATTGCTTGATGATACGATGCCGAACAATACCATTATAGTTAGGCAAAATTTTGTCAGCAGCCGTTACCAAATGGAAGTCAAGAGATAATCCTGATGAATTTAGTTTATAGGCCATTGCCAGAATAACTTCTATACTCCCTGCTCCGCCCCCTACAACGGCTATCGATTTTATTTGCTTTTGCTGAGCCTGTTGCTGAATTAATTGCCAGCGGGAATAAAATTCACTGATCGGTTTCACTGGCGTGGTAAATTCCGAAGCTCCTTCGATGCGTTGATCAGGTGTTGAACCAATATCGAAACAAACAACATCAAATTCAATGTTGGGATAATTTTCCAGTTGTAAAATTCTGGTTTCAGGATCAATCCCCGTCACTTTTTCCTGAATGAAGCGTATATTGGCCCAGAGCGACAGTTTAACCAGGTCAATATGGGTTTGTTCAAATTGATAATGACCGGCGATAAGTCCAGGTAGCATACCGGAATAAGGTGTCATTACTTGAGGGCTGATTAAAGTAATACGGACGCCGGGCAATGGATTCATTGCCCATTGCCGTAAAAGTAAAGCATGGCTGTGGCCGCCACCAACTAATACCAAGTCTTTGAATATAGGAGATGAAGTCATGATGGAGCCAAATTGGAATGAGATTCTATCCAGGACAAAATTTCTGACTCCGTACCTCTAAAGCTAATTTTGACGGCCTTTTTTTGTAACTGATAATGATACATTGGATCATAATATTCTTGTAATAGCAGCTGTATGCCATCGTCAAACAAATCGCTTTCTCCTGTTGAAAATAAATGCTGCAATGCAAGTTCAAAAGAAGATTTGATCTGCGAGTATCGAGTCCCGCCTAGCCTGTTTTTTATTCGGTAAAGATTATTAAGCACGTAGTCGCTGAATTTTTCTTCTGCTTCAGGGTGATATTGTTGCCGATAATCAGGCCAGTTGTTAGCAATATAGTCTTTTCGAATAATTTGCACACGATCTTCCAGGTTTCTTTCCAAAAAAATTCTGGGTGAATGCTCCATTTTTGTGTAAAGCGATGAAGGTAAAACAATACGTCCTAATAATCGTCCTTCATCTTCAAGTAATAAACTGGTCTCAGGTTGATGTGTTCGATGCTTCAGACAAATAATGGATAATTGATTTTCCCAATTGATTTGTGAGGGTTGGCAATCCATAACATTTCGGCCAAATGCCGAGCCACGGTGGTGAGCCAGATTTTCTAGGTCAATATAATAACGGGTTTTTCTCAAAACCATGGTTTTTCCAGAACCGGTTAATCCGCACAAGATAATAAAAGGAATCTGCTGGATGCTGACTTCAAGCTGTTGCAAAAGGAAGTTGCGCATGTCTTTGTAACCACCTTTTATTAGTGGATATTCGATGCCTTGTTGCTTCAGCCAGATTTGTGTGGTGCGGGAACGCAATCCTCCCCGGAAACAGTATAAAAAGCCCAGCGGATGATTATGGATAAATTTGGCCCAATGCTGCATTCTTTGCTCACGAATTTCAGGGGTAGCAAGTTCAAGCCCTAACGCAATCGCGGCATCCTGACCTTGCTGTTTGTATCTAGTACCGACAGCTTCCCGCTGCTGATCATCAAGCAAAGGAATATTCTGGCTATTCGGGAAAGCACCTCTTGCAAATTCTATGGGGGCGCGAACATCCAGAAGGGGGATGTCATTCAAAAAAACATGCTGGTAATTATCGGTATCTTGCCTGGCCATTATTCTCCTTGCTTTATTCAAAAGTGATTCTGCATATACCGAGTCTAAAGCCTGGAATGAAAGATGTCCAAAAAACCTTTTTTCTGAAGGACGAACGGGAATATTACCTTTATTTTGAACATGCTCAGCGTAGGATTAGTGTTAGATGACTAAATAGTCGCGAGGTTATTCGAAATGAACAGGAAAAGAAAATCAACAAAGCGTAGGTTTGTCAATGGCCCAGTCAAATGGTTATTAGGCAGGCAATTGATTTCCGGTTTGAAATGGATTGCAGTCTATGCGTTTTATGGTGAAAAAATACACCCCAGGGATTGGATGCGCAACGAGGTTATTGATTTTAGTGGTAAAGAAAAGATAAAGCATGACCAGAATGGCAAGGAGTGTTTCTGGTTTGATTACATGGCGGATTCAGGTGATGATGATTGTGCCGTTTATAATATCGCCCTGCTTTGCATGAGCGATCTGTGGCTGGATAACGGCGATGCCAGGGATGGAGATTCAGTTCATTTTACTGATGGACAATGTAAGTTGCCGAGAGGGGAATTTCTATTCGTTGGAGGGGATACCGCTTACCATATTGCCGATTACTCAACCCTGGTCGAGCGTTTTCAAAAGCCTTTTAACTGGGCTTTTCAGGATCTTTCCAAAAGATTTGCCGGGATGGAGAAAAAAACCATTTTCGCTATTCCTGGCAATCATGATTACTATGACGCTCTGGATGGGTTTAATCGCCAGTTTTGTCAACCGGCTGATGATGATTGTGGGCAATTGGCGCTGGATGGGTTTGAGCGCAAACAGCAGGCAAGTTATGTGGTAATTAAGCTGCCTTTTGACTGGATGTTTTGGGGCTTGGATGCGCAAGGCAGGGAAATGGATTTTAGGCAAAAGAGGTTTTTTCAGTCCACCTGTAAAAATATCAAAGGTGAAGTTGAAACACCCAAAAAACTGATTGTTGCTACGCCAGAACCTACTACCAAATTTGGTCAGTGGGTTAAAGATAGTGACGCAATTATCCACAGTTTTTCTGAGCTTTCCTTACCGGCGAATTTTCGATATGCGGATCAAGGACGGCTGGATGATAAGTTTTGCCGGTTGGATATTTCGGGCGATATTCACCATTATGCAAGATATTGGGGAGAAGGTGCAGGAAAGGGGCCCAGGCAAAACAATTATGCATCTGTGATTTCGGGAGGTGGCGGTGCGTTTTTACATGCCAGCCATACGGATGTCGGTGAAATTACAGCGAATCAGATATATCCATCCCGAAGAGACTCACATAACATCATGATCAAACAGTTGTTTAATCCAGTAAATATTTGGCAAGGGGGTTATGTCTGGTTGGCTGGGGCGATTATATCATTGGTTTTATATTTTGCCGCTACGATTCCAGATAGCACTTGGTCAATATTCAGCGCTGTTAAGGAAGTCACTTTTATTGATAACGCATCCAGGCCATGCCCTACAGCTGAATTTTGTTACGAGACAGTTTTGCAGCGAATTCAAGGCGCTTTAGCCATAGAAAATTTAGATGCTATCCAATATGACCCGCACTTCCTCGATTTTATCTTTTCATTAGGGCTATTGCTGTTACTGGTGTCTTCAATATTGCGGTTACAGGATAATAAATTTGAAATAATCAGAGCTTCTGCCAGGCAATGGAAAAGGTATAAAACGCGATTTTTAGGTATTTTTAGCGCAGTTGTATTTCTGAAGTTTCTGGTGATTAAATGGATGAGTGGTTATCCAGCCTATCCGGCTGCTGCCAGTATGCTGTCATTACTGTATATTGTGGATGCAATCATTATTTTGGTTTACAGCAGGTTTTTAGCCGATTTGATGATTGCGCGTTCAAAATATTTGAACGTTGCACCTGATGAAGAGCAGGTTTTATCCTGGCAAGATGAAAATATTCCGGTGTGGATGATAATTGTCAGTGCTATTGTGAGTGCAAGTATTGGCCTCTGGTATTATGGAACCAACGTTGCGGCTATTGCATTTACTGATTCCATGGTTTTATCACTATTAGGCATTTCCTTTTTCGGATTAATTTTTCTGGCAATCTTTGCTGGTGGAAAACTTAATAGCAAGCCAGTTTTGTTGTGGGGGTTTATCGGGCTTTTGCATGCAGTTTTATAAACAAGCGTAGTTTTATTCCTGGTAATCAATAGCACCTGGCTTGAAATTTTACTTATAAGCTTGGTGATAATCGGTTTCAGTTATCAGATGCCATATTTTTTTCAGGTAAAAGAGGGGCATTCGTTTTCCCGGACGGCTCAGAAAAAACATGCATGGCGGTTATTAACTGGATGGGCTTTGTTTGCTTCGGTGTTATTGTTAGTCATTATTGTTATAAGCCTGGATAGAGCGCCTATGGAAGTGACGGGTTGGCGATTTGTAGCTGCAGCCGTTTTGGGAGCAGTATTTAGTTGCGTCTGGTTTGGTTGGTACTTGGCTGTTTCATTAGCCTTTAATGGTCATAATAATGAAGCGGGTGGTGGTGCGAGATTACCCCGGTATCGTCAATTTATCCGATTTAAAATCACCGAAAAACAATTAACAGGGTATGTTATCGGGATTGATACCCCGCAGGATAAGCTTTTATCCCAGCGAGAAAACACTGACAGGCCAAATGTTCATGTAGTTGATATATTTAGTATCCACGCGCACTAAGAGGCTGGCTAGCTTACAAGAATAGGGTGATGAATGGGAAAAAATGCCGGAACAATACAGTTCCGGCATTTTTAGCAAAAAAAAGTATATTTTACTTGGGTTTAACTATGACTTCATCAAGGTAAAAATCTCTTCCAGAAGATGGTCCGTAAAATAGCAATTCAACTTTACTAGGCTTTCCGTAAGAAGTATTTACTTTGAAAGTTGCTGTCAATTTACTCCACTGTCCTTTTACTATAGATTTTTTGGCTAGGGGTTGTAGTCTCAGTCCTTTTGGTGTGGTGAGTAACAATCCGGCAAACATATCGTTTCTGGCTTGGTAAGGTGTTGCTAAAGCAGCATAGGCGGTTAATTGATAAGTCTTACCAGTTTTAAGGGAAAGTGTTTGGACCGGACCAGCATAGAATGCTTTACGCTTAGTTGCTTTCAGACCATATTTACTGGCAATTTTATAACCGGTTCTTTGAATTGATGATAAGTTCCAGAAATTTTTCCAATAACTTAAACTGTCAAAATTGCCATTTTTTACCAGGTTAGAAGTGGTCTTAGGCTTTGGTTTTGGGCTGGCTTTTGGTTTGGGGGCATTGCTGACAGTGGCGTTTCTAACTTTCGTTGCAGTAAATGAAGCAACCTGATGAGCAACGGCATTGATGCTGGCAACTGCATCAGCCGCATCATTTCGATTATGTGCAACTCCACAAGGCAGGCCATTACATTTTCTTTGGCTTGGTGACGAAAATTGCTGAACTCGTTTTGCTCTGCCATAAGCTTGCGGGTAAGCCATAATTGTTGCGAAATTGTTATAAACGCCATGTCCCCTGCCCCAGGTAAAGACCCGGCCTTTACTTTTTTGAGCAAACGAATGTCCCAGCCCTAAATTGTGGCCAAGTTCATGGACAAAGGTGGGATATCCACAGTTGACAGCGGAAACGCTGTAACCGGCATTTTTTGAGCCAGGATAAAGTTTGCCATTTGTGCCGCCAGGAATATATCCGATACCACACAAATAGCCACCACTGACATTTTTTCGCAAGCTTAACATGACGACTAAATCAGCACCATATCGAGATCTTAGTGTAGAAATGTTTTTATCTCGAGCCAGATTCCTCAATGCTGTGCTGGAAACGCTACCGCCACTAGCGATGGATACTTTTTTTAGACCAACCAGGCGAAGTTTTAAGCCAACACTACTTCTTTTATAGGTTTGATTGGCATATTCAATAAAAGCTGCCGCGAGTGCCGGCATATCTTTGCCTTGAGTGACAGTTGTCGCTCGGTTATCATAAGTAACCAAAACATCAATTACTTGAGTAGCAGCATAGGCTGGTTTTAATGCAAATAACGTGAATAGTAGTCCTGCTTTTAATAAGGCACTAAATTTCATTGATACACTCCATTTTCTAGTTATTGGGCTTGTTATTACTCAGATTTTATTAAAAAAATTGTTGAATTATTTTTCTGTTGATTCATGCGGATAGGGAATCGAATCGTCAGTATCACTGATACGACCGGAATATTCCCGATCATCAATAATTGTACTTTCCCCGTTTTCGTTATTAATGTGGACATTGTAAATGCCCTCGTTAGTGGCCAATATCACATTGGTCATGATTTTTCCCTGTGTGATGATGAAATTTCCGTCTTCTTGATTTTCACCGTTGATTTTTCCTTTCCAAACTTTTACATCGCCAAGTTGATTAGAAGTGGATTCTATTTCACTTTGGAACGTTTCTCCAAGTTGCGGTACAAAGAACTCTAACACTTGCCCTACTTGCAATTTTGTAAGAGCTTCGGTATCGGCCTTGATTCGTTCTTCGTGTTCGATGGTGTCATCTGTCTCAGAATTTAACTGCTGGGATACATTATCTTGCTCCCATAGTGAAACTGGTTCGTCACTAGGGACTTTAACTTCTGTGTTCGCAGAGGTCAGAATTTTTTCGAATTGATTTTCCACTGATTCGGAGTCTGAATAAGCTTCTGTTTGCGGTTTATTGTCTTGCGAGGTTGGTTTGCCAGTTTGGTCAGAGCCTGGTTGAGAATCTTGTTTTGTCAGAAGTTCTTTTAATTGCTCAAGGCTTCCTTTCTCAGAATTCAGCATGGCAATTTTTTCCACTTCATCATTTTTCGCAATGACGAAAAATATCCCAGCACCGATGGTACAGACAGTTAAAAAAGCTAGAAATGGTTTTAGCATGATACACCTGGTTTTTTGACAGAAATAAAGATCAAACAAATATTGTCACTTCTATATATAAAGTTAAGTATATGCAATGAATCTTATCGTTTGCTTAGATGAACAAGAAAAGACTTTAAAAAAATCACAAAAAAAATTTTTTAGTCTAAACTTTATAGTCTATAAACTTTACTTTATATGATTATTAGAATATCATGAAAACCTAATATTGATTCCTGGGAAGGAGGCATCAATATTTTTTTAACCTGAATCCGTGATTATCATTGCGGATAGCAGGGAGCAAGATAGTGGTTAAGCGGGCATTTTTTTTAACCCGTGATGAATCAAGAGCTTGTCGCCTGTGCCGTAGTAAAGTCAGGAATTCAGGTTTAATTTAATAACTATTTATTGGCATAGATTAGGTGACTGAACAATGAGACAAAAAATAAAACTGATTATAACAGCAAGTATTTTTGCTTTAACGGCAGGTTGTGCAACTGCAGAAATGGCAACGAAGTCAACAGCATCAGTAGCTGAAAAACCCAAACTTTATAATGAAACATTAAATCCCAGACAAAAAGAATACCCAAATCATTTAGGATTTAATGATCTACATATTCAAGCGATCAGACATTTACCGCCGGACACCAATAGTGTTCATGATCCAAAATTACAAATGATTGTACACCATCATTGTAAAGCTTATGATGACGGAACCCTATTGTGCTTGATGTTTCACAATGGCATGAAAGATCAGGACAAACCTATTGGTTTTGAATATATTATAACTACAGCCCAGTACAACTCTTTACCAGAGGCTGAAAAAAGATATTGGCATTATCACAAAGTTGAAGTGCCTAGAGCTCATGCAACTTTTCCTGATATGACTGCTGAAGAAGCGGCGAAGGTATTACCGGCGATTAACGAAACATACGGAAAAGTTATTTATTTTCAAAAGCCTGATGATAAATTTCCATTGGGCGAACCATACGTGATGATTGTTCAGGATATGCCTGAGCAGGAATAATATTTCGTTATACTTTCCTCTTGTGCTTGTTTTGCACTGTATGCGCCAGTAAATGAAAACTTTTACTGGCGTTTTTTTATGGGAGAAAAACATGAAGCAAAAAATTATAAAAAGCTTGTTACTGATTTGTTTCTGTTGTCCTGTATCGGCGAATGAATTTTTGGGTCTACCTGATTTACCGGTTCCGGCAGATAACCCTCAGACACAAGCGAAGATTGAACTGGGTCGGTTGTTATTTAATGATGCTAGGCTGAGTGGTGATGGAACGATTAGTTGTGCCAGTTGTCATCAACCGGAAAAAGCATTTACTGACGGTTTACCCGTGGCCGAAGGAATCAACGGACAAAAAGGCACAAGGAATGCGCCAACTGTCGTTAATAGCGTTTTTTATCAGACTTTTTTTCTTGATGGTCGAGCAGCTTCACTCGAAGAACAGGCTTTAGGGCCGTTTTTAAATCCAATTGAACATGGCTTAAAAGATAAAAAAAATCTGGCTGAAATAGTCAAGCAAGATAAAAAATACCTTGAAAAATTTGCCGAGGTTTTCGGTATTTCTAAAGATCAGATAACTGCGGAACATATTGCTAAAGCTATAGCCAGTTTTGAGCGAACCGTGATTAATGGTAACTCATTATTTGACCAATATTTTTATGGCAGAAAAAGAGAGGTCCTGTCTGAAAGTGCAGCGAGGGGGTCTAGAATTTTCAGGAGAAAAGGAAATTGTTCAAATTGTCATGAAATGAATTGGAAAAATGCATTTTTTTCCGATAATAATTTTTACAATATTGGCGTTGGATCAAAAAAGCTGAACCCGATTCTTGATGATTTTCTAAGAAAAATCAGAAGCGGTGTCGATCCTGAAAAAGTAAACTTAACAGCGCAACAAAGATCAGAGCTAGGGCGTTTTAATGTGACGAAAATTATTGCCGATATTGGTAAATTTAAAACCCCAAGCCTCAGAAATGTCGCATTAACAGGTCCATATATGCACGATGGCAGCATTGCAAGCCTTGAAGAGGTTATTGATTATTATGATAAGGGGGGCGATGACAATCAATTCAAGGATTCGGCTATTTTTCCTCTGAAGTTAACTGATCAGGAAAAAAAGGATTTGCTGGCTTTTTTGAGGTCTTTGACGAGTTCTAGCTATTTGAAAAAATAGTAAGCGCTGCTCAAATCGGAACAGAAAATTGAGGCGCTGGCGGAAAGTGTTTCGCTTTTCCGCCAGACATCTGTTGTTTTTGATTCGAGGTAAATTTTTAGTAACTATTCAGCATATTTAATTTAGCTAAAATTATTCAATATCAGTGGCTTATGGAAGAAGTGTATGTGTCATGGATGACACAACCAAGCCTACAGGGATGTATTTACGGTGTCTTCTGGAATAAGTCACTGATATTGAATCTATAAATACGCTGAATAGTTGCATTTTTTATTTATTACCCCGGTTGGCTATCAAATCATCAACCACTGACGGATCAGCCAGGGTTGAAGTATCACCTAGATTATCCAATTCATTAGCGGCTATTTTACGTAAAATGCGGCGCATGATTTTACCAGACCGGGTTTTAGGCAGACCCGGCGCCCATTGAATAACATCTGGAGTTGCAATAGGGCCAATTTCTTTTCTGACCAGGTCGATCAATGCTTTCCTTAGTTCTTCTGACGGATCAATGCCTACATTTACAGTAACATACGCATAGATGCCTTGGCCTTTGATGTCATGAGGAAAACCGACAACCGCAGCTTCCGCAACATCGGGATGTAATACCAACGCACTTTCAACTTCCGCAGTCCCCATACGGTGGCCGGAAACATTGATGACATCATCGACACGTCCGGTAATCCAGTAATACCCATCTTTATCCCGGCGCGCGCCATCGCCAGTAAAGTAATAACCCGGAAAGCTCTTGAAATAAGTATCGATAAAACGTTGATGATCGCCATAAACAGTTCGTGCCTGACCAGGCCAGGAGCTGGCAATAGCTAGAACTCCTGCAGCTTCTCCTTCAAGAATATTGCCTTCATTATCCAGAATTTCAGGCCTGATTCCAAAAAAAGGCAGAGTTGCAGAGCCGGGTTTTAAATCAATGGCGCCAGGTAATGGTGTGATTAAAATACCGCCGGTTTCTGTTTGCCACCAGGTATCGACAATCGGGCAACGTGAATCTCCCACGACATGATAATACCATTCCCAAGCTTCTGGGTTGATGGGTTCGCCAACTGATCCTAGTATTCTCAGGCTGGTTCGGTTGGTGCGGGTAACATATTCATCTCCTTGAGCCATTAATGCGCGGATAGCTGTTGGTGCAGTATAAAAAATATTGACTTGATGTTTATCAATCACCTGCCAAAAACGATCAGCTTCCGGGTAAGTGGGGATGCCTTCAAACATTAATGTTGTGGCGCCATTGCAAAGCGGGCCATAAATAATATAACTGTGGCCAGTTACCCAACCAATATCAGCGGTACACCAATAAATATCACCATCGTGATAATCGAACACATATTTATGAGTCATCGCTGCATATAGCAAATAACCAGCGGTTGTATGCAGAACGCCTTTAGGTTTGCCGGTTGACCCAGATGTATAGAGTATGAATAATGGATCTTCAGCATCCATAGGTTCAGGGGGGCAATCTGTAGAAGCGGATTCCATCGCTTCGTGATACCAGACATCACGTGCGTAATTCCAGTTGATATTGTTACCCGTGTTTTTGATGACGATAACTTTTTTGATGCAGGGGCAATTTGCTACAGCTTGATCGGCATTACTTTTCAATGGATGGGTTTTGCCGCCCCGAATGTTTTCATCAGCGCAAACCAGAAATTGGCAATCGGCATCAATAATCCGGTCTCTAAGAGATTCGGCAGAAAATCCCCCAAAAACGATGGAGTGGACAGCGCCAATTCGTGTGCAAGCCAGTATCACAGTTGCAGCTTCAGCAATCA
>Ga0256841_1000250_pt1 | contig 59075 bp, 48 predicted proteins | sample 356308metaG_FD_185971 | JGI IMG/M metagenome (GOLD analysis project Ga0256841, IMG submission 185971) | Hydrothermal vent microbial communities from Mid Atlantic Ridge, Atlantic Ocean - 356-308 | ecosystem: Environmental > Aquatic > Marine > Hydrothermal vents | place: Atlantic Ocean: Mid... | reverse complement strand
AATAGTGAACGAATTGCGAGAATTGATAACCTGTGAACCTGAAAAGCTCTTTGCAGAAAAAACGCATATTAGCCCACGTAAAACCTGACCTGGAGCGAATTGAAGAAGAGATTGCCGTCCACTTAGATTCCACAGTTCCTCTCATTTCCAGAGTTGGCAACTACATCATGAATAGTGGCGGGAAAAGGCTTAGGCCGTTGCTTATGATTCTTTCCGCCAGGTTGTGCGGTTATGAAGGGAATGAAGACATAACTCTTGCAGTGGTGTTTGAATACCTGCATGCCGCAACGTTGCTCCATGATGACGTGGTGGATAAGGCCGAACTCCGTCGTGGTCAGCCTGCCGCCAACACCATTTGGGGGAATCCCGCGGTGGTACTCATCGGAGACTACCTCTACTCCAAGTCAATACTCTTAACCGTTGGTTACCGGAACCTAAAGATTCTTGACGTTATATCCAAAACCACCACCATCATGGCGGAGGGAGAAGTCCTCCAGCTTGTAAACTCGGATAATCTGGAAATAACAATCCCCGAGTACATGGAAGTGATAACAAGGAAGACAGCAGTGCTTATCCAGGCGGCGTGCCAGGTTGGTGCCATCTTTGGAGGAGCGAGCAACGAAGAAGAAGAGGCGATGGCGAGCTTCGGGAGAAACCTCGGCCTTGCATTTCAATTAACGGACGATGCCTTAGATTACATCGGGACTGAGGAAGAGTTCGGAAAACCCATCGGCAACGACTTGCAGGAAGGTAATGTCACCCTTCCCCTTATACATGCTTTCAACAATTGTGAGGAAAAGGTTCGGTCGAGGCTGCTGGAACTTGTCACGGGGGACGAAATCGGTGAAAGGGAGTTCAGGGAAGTTAAAGAAATCGTCAAATCATCAGGTGGCATTGAATATACCCTTGATCTGGCGAGAAAACACATCTACAGTGCAAAGCAAGCGCTTAGCATCTTCGATAATTGTCCTACCAAGGAGGTTCTGATCGATATTGCGGATTACATCTGTGACCGCCGAGCTTAAAAAAAGTCGCTAACCGGCTTACAAAACTAAGGCAGCGAGCCGAACCAAGTTTGAACCGCCAAGACGCCCTCGTTAAATGTTACAAGATTTAACGGGGCAGGCAAAGAGCGCAAAGGGATACTCTTTTTTCCTTGAGCAGTTCCCCAGTGAAATACTACATGTCTTTCGGTCCTGGTGAAACAATTCAAGGTTTCACTGGATAAAAATTTCACGGGGCAAGTGCCTGCTCAAGGAAAGAAACCTGCCCTTCGGGCATGCTGTTAAGTTCAGACACCTTGAGTTGGCACCCGAAACTTTGTGTCTTGCGTGCGTTTCCTAGGATATGCGTGTTGTCCATTGCCCTTGCTAGCCTGAAAGGGTGCAAGACACTGTGGGCAGCATTAATCGGCCGCCCCCAATATTTTCCTTCTTATAGTTCTTCGCGGCTTGAGCAAAGCGAGCGGTTCATTTATGATGGCAGTGGTAGTATAAGAACTATGACACGCTAAAACGTTACATGTTTATAGGGAATTATTTCAATCTGTTATACTTCGAATCTATCATGCCCACGGTGGAAACCATAGGCTAGCTAATTCTTTACCTCTCCGAGGTTACGTTTTCTCGTCTTCTGAATGAAAATGATCCGGAGGAAACCAATCCTCTAACCCGATGGAAATTTGGATCAAGGTCATCGCGAGCGTGGCGAAGTAATCTCTGACACCTCGACATTCCAGGGAGATTCCTGCGTCGTTCCCCTTTTGTTAACTCGTCGTAGTGGAAGGTTGTCGATGGTACCCTGCATGGATTGCGTCAAGTGGATTTGCAGTATTCTTGGTTATTGATAACAGGACTGAAAAAGAGGGGAATACAAAGAGTTGGGATGAGTTGTTGAAGGGTGTCACTGAGGTTTACGAAAAAATAAATGGTGTAAATGTAGTGGGGTTGAGGTGCACCTAACATAGGGGGATTTAAAACTCATAAGATAAGAAGCCTGCTTTTTAGGAAAAATAGCGTAATACTCTTTCTGGTGACTCGCAAGTATAGCTGGACCATATTGGGTCAGCCACAACGACCGATAAAACCTTCTCCAAGGATCTACTTAGAGTTGAAGACATAACAAACCTTCATCATGTAAGAAAGCATGAAATCCCCCTTTTACAAAGTAGGGAATTCTCATCTCGGCTCCCCTAAAATGGTGGGCACAGCCCACCCTACTGTTGAAAGGGACTCGCATTTTTAAAACCTTCAGATGGTACGCGTCTCACAAAGCATGAAAATCTCGTATTAATTTCTGAAAGTATTTGGGTCTAGTCTGTCCTTGCCTCACACCTGGAGATCCTAGTGGAGTCAATAATGGGGTGATATCCACAGAAATCCCCTGGCAGCGGGAAAGGAGGATCGCTCAAAATGCTATGAGTTGAGCAGCCAAAAAGGCTATCTTAGTCGGTCGGAGAAATGGGAGTGGTTCCACACAAAGTAAAGGACAATCAAAGGTCGCACTCTCAAAAAACGAATTGAGCAAATAAAACACGACCTCAACATGAGTCAAGAGCAGACTTGATCCCATGACATGAGTCAAACTAATAGAACTTCACGGTGTGAAGGAAGGATGCCACAAGGAAAGGACACAGAAGAAAGGGTAAGCAACTTTCTACAGACGAATTCTTGCGCTATCCTTGTCAATCTATCTTGTGTTTGCTAGATATCTAGAAATCATATAATAACTTGTTAAACTACCAATAGATTGATAAAAAAATGATAGGTGATTATATGACAGCGCGAGAGATTGAGACGAAAGAACACGTTCTGGAGTTAATCCGTTCAAACCAAGACAAAATAATGTCTTACGGAGTAAGGAGATTGGGTCTCTTTGGCTCCTTTGTTCGTAGCGAATACAAGCGCGAAAGCGATATAGATTTACTAGTGGAGTTTGAGGAAGATAAAAAGAGCTTCGATAATTTTATAGAGCTCGCCTTCTTTTTAGAGGAAATCCTTGAGCGTCGAGTAGAGCTAATTACAATTGATGCTCTCAGCCCATACATCGGCCCACATATTATTAGAGAGGTGGAATATGTCAATTTTTCCTCTTGAGTACCTACGCCATGTTATGGATGAAATTGAATATCTCATAGAACAATCAGCAAATTGAGGGAAAGAAGATTTTCTTGACGATGAAACCATGAAAAGGGCCTTTGTACGAAGCATCGAAATTATTGGTGAAGCAGTTAAGAAGATTCCTTCTGAGTTCAAGTAAAAATATCCTCGCATTGAATGGAAAGCTATGGCAGGGATGAGAGACAAATTAATACACGATTATTTTGGAATAGACTATGAGATCGTGTGGGATGTTGTAACTAACAAGATCCCAACTCTTCGGCTGAAAATTAAAGAAATCCTGAATAAGGAATCTCCTTTAAAGGATTAGTGGCGACTCGAGGAATGATGGCTCGGTACTAATCCGTGGTTCAAGAAAGCGCGGGGCGCTAGGCCAGGATTTTTGGCACAAATACTCCTGCATGGAATTGCTTCCAGTTGATTTTAGGCAGGTAAAAAATCCCTAAAGTTATAAAGACGTGGAGAAAAAATCTGATCAAATTCATGTAGAACATCACACTTCCTACAATTCTTTTGAAATTAGATTAAAGGAACCCCTGATTAATTACGCAAATACCCCGAGGATCATTTGCACGTCATACCGCCCCCTGACTAGATAAGGGGCAGGCTTTGATGCGGGACACCTGAGGCGCATCTTCGACATCTAGATAAACGGTGACGGTGATAGATTCCGGCTCTCCGCTTCGTTTCGGACTGAATGACGGATTTTGGATTGTTTTTGTCCTACTTCAATTAATTGCTAGTTCTAGAAACCCATGGTTATAAGATTTTCTCCTTGATTAAAATTTCTCCTTTGGTTAGAAACCGATGAATCGGTTATTGATGTAATTGGTCCATCATCTACCCACGGTTAAAACCGTGGGCTAGCAGGATATCCATGTAAGGATGTAAGGTTAAAACCGTGGGTTCAAGGTGGCGAACTCTAAAAATACGGACAGATCCTGGTTAAAACCGTGGATTGAAGGGAACGCTGTTCGGCTGATGGGTCAGGTAGCCCACGGTTTTAACCGTGGGTATAAATAGCATACGAACCCCAAGAACCGATTCATCGGTTTCTCACATCACATGACTGGTATTTCGCAAAGGAATGACAGGCTTCGGCTTACTCCTTTATTTGATATCTTCCTGAATCCGTGACGAAACTTTATGGCTAATTTGTATCACATGTCTAAATTGCTCATTAGTGGCTACATAGCGAGGGGCATTATTCTTCACCTTCTCAAGCAATCTTTTTTGCGCCCTGCAAGTCGTCGAGGTGCACCGGATCTTTGGCGTTATCACCTGCCGGGCTTTTCTTTGCATCTGCGGCCCAGGTGAACGATCACGGATTTAGGATTGTGTCAAACACAAAGCTAAAGCATAGTTATTGCGATCCTGCACCCACTTCCTGCGAATTGTAGGAGCAGTGGCAAATAGTCGTATTTGAAGTAAGCGCGGGAGAAGCAATCTCCAACGCTTTGATATTCGAGGGAGATTGCTTCGTCTCCCGCACCCACTTTAAGCCATACATCTTGATATTAAGTCGGAAACATTGTCATAAAGTGGGTGCGGGATCCTCGCAATGACAGAATGTTGCAAATGTTCTTTAGGAATCGATTCACTAGTTCTAAAGATCCGAATTTATCCGAGTTTCCTTAATTCTGAGAATGACTAAAACACTATCCACATGAGGTCTCTTCCGACGGTTATTCTACCGTCAAACTCTTTTCTGACCTGTTCAAAGAGGTTCACCTTGTCGCACTCCGGATACATGTGGGTAAGCACGAGGTGTTTGCAGTTTGCTTCCCGGGCAATTCGCCCAACCCTTGATGGGGTGAGATGTCCCCTGGGTTCTTTTGGGTCGGGAAAAGAACATTCAGCCACCAGGATTTTTACGTTCCGGGCAAGCTTCAGTACGTTTTCACCGTACTCGGTGTCTCCCGTGATAGCAAGGTAGGGGACATCGTCAATCTCAATTCTGTATCCCACACTTCTTGACGTGTGGTACATCGGGTAAGTTATTAGCTTTCCAAATGGTACCTCGAAATTGTTGATTTGTCGGGAATCGATTTCTTTTATGGAAAGTTCGGATGGGGATAACTCCACCCAGTGCCCGAATATTTCCACGTACTTGTGATATATTTTGGCAAGTCCGCGGGCTCCCCAGATTTCCACGGGTTTTTTTCTGCCATAGTCAGGGGAATGTGCCACGAAAAGAAAGGGAACCAAATCGCTCAGGTGATCAGGGTGAAAGTGAGTATAGAAAATATAATCAATATCGCGGAAACTTCTTCCTGCTTCTTCAAGGGCCCTCAACGTTCCGGGACCAGTGTCGAACAGGAGCAGGTGCCTGTTTATCTTGACCAAGGTAGCTGGGGATCTTCGTTTGACCCTCGGAACTCCTGTCCCTGTTCCAACAGTGCAAACCCTAAAGTCGGTAATCTTCATAGCTCAATACTCTCACCTTGTTCTTTTGAGCCGAGTCCTACCCCGTGAGACTTTTCTTCTCCCTGTATTCTTTTAACCCAACAGCGAGTTCATCGGGTATTAGGAGGTCTCCGCGCCCAACACCCAGATCGATGTGCTTCTTGTTGCTCCCGTGAAAGTCGCTGCCTCCGGTGACCAGAAGCTTCAATTCTCTGGCCATCTCCAGGCAAAACTCCGTGAGTTCCTTGGAATGATCCGGGTAATATGCCTCGATCCCTTCGATTCCCGACTCTTTGAGTTCGACGAAGAGATTCTTTAGGTCTTGAAAATCATCTAAGCCAAGGGTGCACGGGTGTGCAAGAACAGGGATACCACCGGAGTCTTTTATCAATTTGATTGCCCTGGGTGGTTCGAGACGTACCTTCGGGATATAGGTGGGGGCTCCATTTGTAAGAAATTTCTTGAATGCCGATTGCACGTCCGAGGCGTATCCCTTTTCTATGAGTATCCTGGATATGTGAAGCCTACCTATTTGGCCTCCAGCTACCCTCTCCACTTCCTCGTATGTAATATCCACGCCGTGTTCTCTTAACTTTTCAATAATCTTGTGATTTCTTTCATCTCGCAACTTCTGCAGATGTTCTAAAGTACCGTGCAACAACTCGCTGTCGGGATCAATATAATATCCGAGTATGTGCATGGTTCCTATAAGCCATAGCGCACTTATTTCGACTCCGGGAATAAAATCAATTGCTGCTTTCCTAGCCGCCTCTATCCCTTCTGCGATCCCCGCTATGGTGTCATGGTCTGTTAGTGCCAGTACTTCTATCCCTTTTGTCTTGGCGTAGTTCACTAACTCGGTGGGAGCAAGAGAACCATCAGACGCTGTTGAATGTGTATGCAAATCTATCATTTTGACTGTTCCTCAGTTGGTTGATATTTTGTACAGGTCTCTGGCAAATTTCTCGTATCTTTATGAAACGCTCAATCTCTTAGTACAGCTAACCCTTTAAAGTCAACAGAAGGTTTTTATAGATAGTACCCATATTCTGCTTTCCCGGCCAGTTTTTGTGTGTTATGTTAAGAACATTACGAGCTTAGCGAAATTCCGAATTGAGGATAGCTTATCACGCCGAGATCTATCACTATCTGGTTAGCTCTTAGACTTTCTATGCGTCCTGCGGATGAGGTAATAGAATGTTACCGCTCCCTCTGCTACTTCTTGATGCCTTGATTAACGTTTTTGGTTCACTTGGCTTGGGGTTGGCAGGACACCTATTTCACAGGGGATCCTTGGGTAACCGAGGCGTGTCTTATCGGTAAAGCCAGTATATATTCAGCGAAAAAGGGAGATGCGTAATAGATAACTTTGTTGTCAGAAACGAGTGACCTATTACCGCAAACGGGAGAAATCTAATGGAAAAAGGTGATTTAATTCTTGGTGTCCTGGATAGGGATGGTTTTCTGAGGGTTGACTCTAAGAAACTCCTGATGACCGCCGTTTCTTTGCAGGAAGCGGTTAGTCCCGAGTCTGGCGTTCTTAAGGTATCTAGTGAAGATGCTGGCAAAATGGCACTGGTAAGCGGTATAAAGTCCGGAAATGTTATTTACTCGGCTACCATCGTTGAGGTTCTTTCTCCCGTGAGTGCCATTATCGTGAGGACCCTCCTTAAAAAAGGCATCCTCACTCTTGAGGATATCAAAGGCGAACATGCGGAACCCGTGCCTGAAGTAAAAATTCCGGAAGAAGATAGAAAGCTTTGTGCTCTTGTAATTGGGCACAAAAAGCGATCTCCTGGAGCCGTGAACGTAAATTCAAGTATCAGTGAATTCGAGTTCAACGAAGATCTGGCGCTGAGGATTGAAAAGAAGGTTCGCACTACTGAAGTACAGAGAATATACAGGAGAACGTACAGGGAACTTCCAGGCGATATCAACTCCCTTGATCCAGACTTCGTGGTGAGCCTCCACTGTAACGCGTTTAATAAAAAAGCTTCGGGTACGGAGATACTCTACTACCACAAGTCGACACGGGGCAAAAGAATGGCGGAGATTATTTTGAGACACCTGGTGGGATGCCTCAAATTGCCAAGTAGGGGCATAAAGCCGAAAACAGCCGAAGATAGGGGAGGTTACCTTCTTCGTTACACTAACGCACCGTGCGTGATTGCAGAGCCTTTTTTTATCGATAACGATAATGACCTGGAAAGGGCGATGAATAACAAGGATGGCCTTGCCCAGGCTTATGCAAGTGCCATTGATGAAATCTCTGAAGCCGTTGTTTAAGTTTCTATTTCTCATTTTCTATGGGTAGGGGTTATCTTAAAGGAACAAATGAAAATTAAACAAACTCTATCTCTGCGTGGATACGGATAATCTCAATTGCTACAGGGTAGGGTAGAAATCAGGAGATCAACCCATGCAGGAGAACCTCGATGTATTAATTTCCTATGTTCTGGTAATAATCGGCCTCTCTGTTTTTTTGCAAATAATTGTTGAAGCCATCAAAAACCTGCTGAAACTAAGGTGGGCTGTGTATGAGAATTTTCTTGTTGAAATGTACAAACAGCTTTTCCCTGGAGTTTCACTTCGTGAAAAAGAAGCTCTTAGCAGCAGAAAAGAACGGAGTTCGATAGGGTCAACCCTAGAGAGATTCAAGGGTTTTCAGAAAACGATTAATTCCCTTGCTGAAGACTTTAGAAAAATCCGGGCTTTCCTTCTTGATCTCGAACATTTCCTTGAAGAGACTCCTGGTAAGGATACCACCAGCGTAAGATCGGCCTTCGTGGATTTCAGGAAGAAGCTCCTACCACTGGTATCAAGTCTCTTGGTAATTGATTTTGATGATGTTTTCAAGCTCTACAAGAAACTGTTTTCTCATTCGTCGCACACGGTCTCGCTGGAAGACTTGAAAAGCGTTCAAAGAAAATGTGAAGAGCTTCTGCTAAGAATATCCACCTTGCCGGGTGTCGAAGACGAAATTTTGAAACTAAAGGGAGATATGTTGGCCATTATTAAGGAACTGAACGAGACTTTTGACCGCGTGGAAAAATTTATCTTTCACCTTCACACCAGTTTTTCTCTAAGGGGAGAGACTCTATTACGAGACCTTGAAAACAGGTATGTGAGAAAAATAAATGTATGGACATTTTGTATCGGCCTTGCCATGGTTTTCCTTCTGAATGCAGATTCTATCGTCATTTATCGAACCCTCAGAGATGCACCCCAGGTGCGAACCGCAATAATGAAAAAGGCAGACCTGCTAACCACCCGCGTAGATCTGAAACCTATGAGCGCTTCAATAAATGAACTCTCCGATCTTGCAATCAAAATTGAAAACTACCTGGAAGAAAACCAAAGGTTGGACGCGGATTCATACAGGAAGTATTATCGAAAATACAAAGCGTTATACCTGGCTCTGGAAAAATATTTTGAGCTTTACAAGGATTTGGGGTTCGATGTGGAAAAAAGGAGTGGCAAAGTAGTTCCTTATCAACCAGAAAAGGGTGGAGATGATATAATCGGTAATCTAAAACGTCACCTGGAAAGAGATGTTCCGGCAAAAGAACTTGGCGGCGAACGGATTCGTGCTATTTTTGATGATCTTGGTACGGCTCTTTTTTACCTGACCCGTAGGTATGCGGCCCTTCAATTGACAACCGTTGAGATGCAAAAGCGTCTTCTACGTGCTGTGGAATTGCCTCTGGGTTGGAATTCTCAAAGATTTGATGCCCTCATATCTCACCTGGAAGATCCCCTCGTTCTCGTTACCAAGATCCTGGGATTGATTATCACTGCAGTACTCATTTCCTTCGGGGCACCTTTCTGGAATGATGTGTTGAATTCGCTTTTGGGGCTGAAGAGTTTTCTTAGAAAGTCTGGTACTTCCGCAGGATTGGCAGCATGATAGTACCTCGCTTGATCGGAGCCCAGGAATGCCCATTTATTCTTAGAAGCTAACAATGTGCCGGTTCTTTACGGCGGTTAAATAGGTTAACAGACTTTGCAGCAAACTAACCAAGGTATAAGTGAAACCGATGAATCGGTTTGTGGATGAGTTTTAGTGTTTCTCCCACGGTTAAAACCGTGGGTTATGGGGTGATAGAAATTCCTGGTTGCGACCAAGGTAGACCACGGTTTTAGCTCTGGGTATGAAAAACTCGGTTTCCAGATAATTCACAAATCCATCCAGTGAGATGAAATGTAGGGAAACTAGGCTAATAGACAAATTTATGTGTACGATTAAAGCTCCGTGGGATTGGAAATTGAATTTCCCATGGAGTCACCAAGGAGGTACAGGTGTTTACTAGCACTGGAGATCTGGTCATCTTTGCAATAAAAGCTGGGCTTAAACTGGGACACCAGGCAAAAACGGCGTACGCTGAAGCTACAATAAAAAGAGAACTCGTACTACCACTACCCGACTTTAATCCCGAGGCTAAGATCGGGACGGCAGACGGATATTTTAGCGGTAGCGGCCAAGTACATCTCAACGAAGTAGCTCGGTTGAAGGAGTTGTATGAAAAATCGATGCGGGGTGAAAAACTGACGCCGGCAGAAGAAGAACAGTACGTCGATTATTACCTCGATTTCAAGCGTGAAGACGACATTAAGGCAGGAGTTATTCGTGGAGATGAGCTTGGATTTACGTCAGAAGCTCTTCTTTCCCTTGTAAAAGTACGCCAGTGGGCATTGAAAAAGAGCCCCTTTCCATCTGTCTATCAGAGGATACTAGGAACGGCTATTGAGATCGGGATCGAGTATTTCTCAGCAAATCACGAATTTATCGATACGGAAAGTGCAAAGGGAAGGGCGCTCCTTGGATTTCTTAATTCCATCGATGATCTAGATTTTGCTTCGGAAGAAATAGACCTGCTGGCTCGTCGGCTTTTCATTGCGGCTATAGAAGCCATAGGTGAAAATCCCGATCTTCTGGGTGGCGATCACGTGACGGAGCACTTCGTCGAAACAGTTTCCAGGGGCTTGGTTTCTGACATTAATGCGTACCTGGCAAAGCTCGGGGAAACCGACCTATCGAAGAAGGAAAGAGTATATGACGTGGCACAGCTGGTTCTGAGGAGCATCCTTAACAATTTGAGTAGTGAAATTATCGAAAATCCTGGCTTATACTTATCGATTCACAAGCCGCAGGAGCAAGCTCTTGTAACATCGGTTGGAAAAGCGATTGTTGACCTCTTGGTCCGGAGTGATAGCTTTGACTTGGACTACCTCTTTGGCAGAAAAACAATAGACAAGCTGGTCAAAGCAGCTCTTAAAGTTCTTTCTGAGTACCCCTCGCTTGCGGGTATTGATAACGAAGGGCTAAAAAAAATAATTTCCGAGATTGCCAGTGAATTATCGGCTACAAGTCAAGAAATTGGTATCGACTTACTACCAGATATCGTACGCCTTCTTCTTGAAAAGACTGCGATTAATGCAAGGCTTGTATGGCCAGACGGATTCAATGACCCGGCCAAACACCTATTGATAACCGTGGCAAAAGAAGTGCTTGAAGAACTTGCCAATGCCATGGACGGCGGTTCCGGATGGACACTTGAACTGACGAAGAACCAGATACTTGATATCCTCGAGGCTACGCTGGAGGAGGTGGCCAAGAATCCTCAGTGGCTGGTTGATATTGCCGGTGGTGAGAGCAGTCTTGCAGGTTTGGCTATCAGGGAAGCCGTAAATGCGTTTAAGTCAGTGCCCCCGAATAGAATAACCCCGACCATGGCAAAGGCCGTGATATTAGAAGTAGTAGAGGCTGTTGCACGGAGAAAGGATTTTCTAGACAAGGTTTCGCTTAATGGAAAGACGAGTACTTTACTAGGACTTGCCCTCGATGCTGTAGTATCTGCCATCCTTTCTGACGAGGTGGATAGAAAGGCTAGATGGGTACTTGGGAGGGAGGAAATGTTTGAGGTTATAGTTGAGATATTCCTAGATCAACTTGAACAGGGAGGGATTTCTTCCAAAAATATAAGGTTGCTAAAGGCTGCGATCGATAGAGAGATAAAAAAGATTTCAAGCGGAGAGGTGTGGAGCATAGGTGAGTTTATGGAAGGGCTAATGTATGCGATAAATGGAGGAATAAATGGGAACTAAGTTAAATAGGATAAGCCCTTTGAGACGCAGGGTTTTTTTCACTTTTTGCATGCTTGTTTTTGTTGCTTGTGGGTGTGTAACGCACATTCAGCAGCTTAGAGAAGCACAGACGCAGTTTAACATGGCTGCGACGGCAGAGAATCGTGCCAGGCTGGGAGATCCGGGGGAAGCCTTGCTATCAACCGGAGAAGCTACAACTTCGTACAGGATGGCTGTGAAAATTGTATCTGAACTGCTGGAAAAAAACAAAAGTAACCTGGCGAAAGATAGGCTTCTGGGTACAGCTTATACCATTAAGGCGATGGCTGAGTGGAGGCTTGGTGATTATGGGAGCGCCATGAAAACCGTTTCGGATGCCCTTGGAAATTCGAAAGCTAAAGTCTTCGAAAGAGATCGAATCCTCCTTCTGGCAATTCGCGGACTGGTTAAAAATGACCAGGCATTTCATCACATGATGAAGAAAGACTATCCATATGCTGATTTAAAGAGGCTACTCCGGGACTCCTTGGCGAACTTGAATACTGCACTTTCTCAGGCACCGCGCGGTTCGAAGATTCGCCTATACATTCTTTTATCTGAACTTGCGGCGCTCAAGAATTGGGCGGACCTAAGAGGCAATCCGCGAGCATACGCTGTTTTAACCCCGGAACATTTTGACAAGGCAAGGGAAATAGATGAATGGTGCACAATTGCTAGCGTGGTGTGGGGGAATTTCGAAAAAGAAGCCGGAAAACTGGAGCTTACCGGTGCTGCTCTTTTGAGAGACTGGGGGCGAAGGATCGCAATGCCAGATACATGTAAATGAAGCTTGGGTTTTCTTTCGAGGATGTTGGCACCCCCCCTCTCATAGGCGAGGGTTAGTAATTCTTTCTAGGAAACCCAGATGGATTCGGATTCCTAGAACTAGGAATCAATTATAGAAGTAGGAATGCACAATACAAAATCCGTCAATCCGGCCGAAGCGGAGCTGAGAGCCGAATCTACACCTTTGATCAGGGAATCGGCACGGGGTGCAGGTGGTCCTGGGTTCTTTAGGTAACTAATCAGAGGTTTCTAATGTCTTTTTAAATCATTTATTTTTCATATCGGAGGAAGAAATGGCGAAAAAGGTGGACGCAGTTTTTGAGGGTGGAGGAGTTAAGGGGATTGGCCTTGTTGGGGCCGTGCAGGTAGTCGAGAAAGCTGGATACAAATTTGAAAATCTTGCAGGTACTTCTGCCGGAGCTATCGTGGCGTCACTATTGGCTGTCGGTTACCGGTCTTCCAGGATCAAGAAAGAACTTGAAAAGCTCGATTACAATAAGTTCAAGGATGAAGGGTTGCTAGATAAACTGGGACTCTTTGGGAAGGCATTGAGTATTGGCTTTGAGTACGGCATATACGAAGGGGAATACTTTGAAGGCTGGCTGGATGATCTCCTGGTTCAAAAAGGGAAAACCATGTTCGGTGATATTAGGACAAGGTACAAGGAAGAAAAATACAGGTACAAGCTTCAGGTTATAGCTTCGGATGTAACCGATAAGCGGCTCCTTGTGCTTCCCCAGGATCTGAAATCCCTCGGCTATGACCCTGATCAGTTCAGCATATCAAGGGCAGTTCGGATGAGCATGAGCATTCCTTTTTTCTTTGAACCTGTAAAACTAACTGACGCCAGTGGCAGGGTTCATTTCATTGTAGACGGGGGTATCCTAAGTAATTATCCGATATGGTTGCTGGATGATGGTACGAGTAATCCTCCGTGGCCTACCTTTGGATTTAAACTCATTGAAGAGGACACAAGAACTCTTAAGCCGGGAAGTAGAAACCCGATTAATAATCCTATCAGTTTCCTGAAGGCCATTATTGGAACCATGATGGATGCACACGACAATTACCATATATCAAAGTCGAAGGGTGATTATGATAGGACTATAGGAATCCCTGTCACAATAAATCTAAATGGGAAAACTAAAGAAATAAAAACGACAGACTTTAACATCACGAAAGAAGAAAGCCGGAAGCTTTTTCAAAACGGAGTCAACGCGGCTGAAAGATTCTTATCCACCTGGGATTTTGAAGCCTGGAAGAAAAAGTATAGGTAAATGTGAAAGCTTTTTCTACGTCATGAAGCCGCCTTTACATTCTTTGAGGGTTTCCAGGTGGTCTTTGAGTAGGGCTCTTAAAAGATCCCTCATTGTTACAATTCCTTCTAGGGTGCCTTCGTCTGAAACTACCGGGAGGCACGAGACGTTTGTTTTCAAAAGTATCTGGGCCGCTTCTGGGATCGTTGTCTCCTTTGAAGCCGTGATGATGTCTCGACTCATTATCTGGTGAACTTTCTTTTTAAGCGTGTTGACATCCTGGGTTCGCTCGGAGAGAGTCGATATGAAAGGGCTGATATGTCGTGCAAAGTCTCGGTCAGAAATAATTCCCCTAAGCTTGCCATCTTCTGTAATGGGTAGATGGTGAAACCTCGTATTCTCAAATATTTCCTTGACAACTTCCAGCGTGTCGTCCATTTCAAGCGTTACCACTCTGGTGGTCATGATGTCTTCTAGTTTCATCTTCCCCTTTCGCTTAGCTTTTATGTTGATAATACAAATCGGCTACTGAGGTGCGTTTTTAGCAATCACAGGCCAACATCTGGCTATCATAATAAACCATTTCGTTAGAGGGTTTCAAAAAAGATTTTTAATGTCATCGCAAATTCACAGGGCATCCGGAAAAAAGTGCTGTTTTTGCCAATCAGGAGATACTCCTGAATCCGTGATAAAACCTTATGGCTAATTTGTATAACATATTTAAATTGCACATTATTGGATACATAGCTAGGGTGGATTATTCTTCATCTTGTCAAGCGATCTTCTTACGCCCTGCAGGTTGTCCACCTGCACCGCATCTTCGGCGTCATCGCCCAGCAGACATGGCGTACTATAGTCTGCCGGGCTCTTCCTTGCACCTTCGGCCCAGGCGAACGATCACGGATTCAGGATACTGATTGACGAAAATGCTAAGGCAGCGAAGCCGCAACCAAAACTCAGGATAAATATTGATGGTTTCGCAAAAAGTCCTAAAACCGGTCATTGCGATCCCGCAGCTACTTCAAATACAACTATTTGCCATTGCTCCTACAATTCGCAGGAAGTGGGTGCGGGATCGCAATGACAAAACAGGAGATTTTTTGCGATACTGTCAGGATTAAGACACGCTAAAGCGCTACATGTTTATAGGGAAGTATTCTAAGACTTGGATATTCCAGTGAGATTGCTTCGTTGTCTGCCTTTGGTAGCCTCCTCGCAATGACAGAATATTGCAAATGTTCTTTAGGAATCGATCCACTAGTTCTAATGATCCGAATTTATCAGAGATCCCTTAATCTGGGAGGGGAAGTTTGGCGGAAGGTCTGCAGGGGAGGCAACCAGACTTTGAGTAAGATTAGTCTCGACTTTTTTGTTGTTTCTGGTATTATCAAGGTTACTTTTTGCCGGTAACCCATGGAAGGATCGGCTTGATTGCCGAGGGGTTTGTATAACCAACAGACCACGAAAGAGGGATGAGGTGCTTAAGGGTAGCGAAATTGAGAACGCTTACTACAGGTTTTTGGGCAAATACCTCATTCCGGTATGCATTTCTTTTAAATTAAAACCAAACCAGATAACATTTTTAGGTTTTTTTCTAAGCATAATAGCAGGTTTTGCCTTTGCCTTCAGTACGTTCTGGGGGGGACTTTTAACACTTCTTACCGGGTTGCTTGATACCCTTGATGGAGCCCTCGCAAGAGAACTGGAGCAGTCTCATCGTTTTGGAGCCTTCCTCGATTCCGTTCTCGACCGTTATACTGAACTCTTCATTATTATAGGGCTCTGGTACTATTTTTATCGCCAGGGAATTGCAGATAACATCATAAGCCTAACCCTTATTTTCCTCGTGTTCGGGTCGATTATGGTTAGTTACACGAGAGCCAGAGCCGAGGGGCTTGGAGAGTGCTGCCTGGTAGGACTGTTCCAGCGCGGTGAGAGAATTATTTTCCTGGGGGTGTTCGGAATGATTAATACGTTCCTGAACATGTCCGTGAAACCCGATGACGGTTCCTTGCTTGGTAGGGATGCAACTATTATCATAACACTCATAGTGCTTGCCGTGGGCACCAACTTGACGGCTCTCTGGCGCTTCGTGCATGTGCTAAACAAGCTGAAGGATCAAAAGAATAAAAAACCCCCGGTTTAGTATTCACATCATCCCTGAAAAAACCTCTTGCATTTTTGTCTTGTTTACTTGAGAAAGCTACAGTATTCTGATTTACGTGCAGTCATTAGGGGAGTAAAACCTACCCCGGTATTAACCGTGAAAAGACTATGCACCCATTAGGCTGCTTATTTGTAAACATGAATCCGTGATCGTTCACATGGGCTGCAGATGCGGTGCAGATAGGCGGCCCGCGGGGCGGAAAAAAATTGTTTGACAACGAAGAATGACCCATGCTGAGTGTGTGACCTGCAACCAGCAGGGTAGACATGTTAGACAAATCACCATAAAGCTCCGTCACGGATTTAGGGTAAAGTGAGAAACACCAGGTGACTCGTTATGCCCAAGATTGGACTAAAGCAAATAATACGAAGAGTCGAGAAGAAAAAGCAGGATTACCAGAAATACAACTTCGAGAGGCTACAAGAGGAAGCCTTTGCAACGTTTTTCGACCTTGCCCAGGAGTATACCAGTCTCGAAGCCCTTTACCTCATTAGCGTTGCAGTCCCCAAGATATTTTTCGGATTGGAATCAAGGCTCTACCTTGTTGAAGAAGATAATGTTATCAAGCTGGTTTGTACCAGCGAAGATGGCATTGTTGAAAGTACTAGCGGTGACGTCGAGCATATAAAACTGGCTGATTCCTTCTACAGGAAAGGCTCTTCTTTCGTCTTCCCCATCAGAGGCAACAGAGCGTTAAGAAAGAGGGTACCTTTCCATGTTCCAAATCAGATTCTGGGGATGTTTGAAATTATAAGCGAGAAAGACATTGGCGAGCACTGGGTTTTCTTTTTTGAAAAGTTTACCAACCGAATTGGATATAACCTCCATCAGAAGATGCTCATACAGCAAAACATTGAACATATCAAGTTTATCAACAGATTGGTGGCTGATATTGAGCATAACGTTATATCCCCCAATCTCCATTATAAGCTCTTCTTCCGCAGGCTAGATAAAATTATAAAAAACTTCCAGAAAATAAGCATCGATCTCGAAGAGATAAGAAAGCTTGACGATGGTTCATGCAAAGAAATGGCTGAAAGGCTTGCTGATTTTCAGGAGAAGTTTGAAGAAAATGTAGGAGAACTCAGGTCCCAAACAGAAGAAATTAAGAAACATTACGAACATATAAGCCTGTTTCTGGAAACACTATTCAGAAGAGAACACTTCGTTAAGGGGACGTACGTTTTAAGAGAGCAACCTTGCAATTTTAAGCGGGAGATATTGGAACCGGTGTTAAGTAGATACCTTCCTAAGTTCAGGGAAAGGGGTATCGTTATTGAAAATCTGCTTGAAGACGTGCCCGACGATGAAATAGAACTGCTGGTGGACAAAGGGCTTATATCGCAGGTGTTTGACAATTTTTTCTCCAATGCTGTCAAGTATACCCGGGAAATAGTGGATTACCTGGGACACAAAGTCAAGTTTGTTTCGTGCGGACGGAAGGTGTTAAAGGACTATTTTGGACAGGGAATAGACGGAGTGCAATTCACCGTGTTTACGACCGGTCCGCCATTATCAAAGGAAGAAGCGGCACGAGTGTTTGAAGAAGGTTATCGGGGACGAGGAATGGGAATTGAGCTGGGTAGCGGACATGGATTGAGTTTCGTGAAACACGTAATCGAGATACACGGTGGAGTAGTGGGGTGCAAACCGCAAAAAAATGGAAACCTTTTTTATTTTATCATTCCCAAGAAGCGAGATAGATCAAGATTGGGGAACAACCAGTGAGACAGTATTCTGCCGGGAAACCTAGATCACAAAGAGCTTTATTTTGGTGGACAGGTAAGATAATACAAGGGATATTGTCCGTTTTTTTCCTCTTTTTTGGGATCGAGCTTTGTAGAGCTTCCTATGACCTTACCAACCCGTTTTTTTTCCTCGTAACTTTTTTCGCTTCGAACTTGATTATTTTAATCAGTGGAGCCATACTAGCGGGGTTTCTAAATCACGTGTACGTTAGACTCAAGAAAAAAGCGGAGTGATGCCAAGATGGAATTTGACGGCGAGGAATTCCTGGAAAAAAACAAGGAAGACCAGTTCTATGTTGCTTTTTTGAAGGGGAAAAAAGGGTGGTTTCCCGTATGCCTCCCGGGGTCTTCAGGTGAACCGAGTGAAAAACCCGACAGGTTGTGTGTATCAGCCGACAAGGATAAGATAACTGGGTTTGCGGAGTACTTAAAAGAAAATGTTCCAGCAGCTGAGGCTATAGAAGTCCTCTACCTTTTCCCGGTTGAAATTAGAAATCTGCTCGAGAGATATGGACTGGACAAAATCGAGTTACTTTAATAGTCCGAAAGACCTTGGACAGTGCTAGCATTTGTACGTTACTGAGTTAGTTTACGGTAATACTTAGAATAGTAAAATTGGAACATCTAATTAGAGTGAAGGAGGAAAGGACATTGGAAAAAGAAAAGGTACTAAAAAAAAATGATATCGTTCAACCTCAAGGTAAACTTGGTGTTTTGATTCCCGGCCTGGGTGGTGCCGTTAGTACTACATTTATTGCCGGAGTGGAAGCCGTAAGGCGAGGTTATGCTAAACCTATCGGATCTTTGACCCAGTTTGGTACCATACGGCTTGGCAAGAGGTTTGAGAAAAGAATACCAAAGATCCGAGAATTCATTAAACTGGCTGAACTTGACGACCTGGTATTCGGAGGCTGGGACATATACCCGGCAAATGCATATGACGCCTGCAAGCAAGCGGGAGTACTGCAAGATAAGCACGTGGGTCCCTTGGCCGATTTCTTGAGTGGAATTAAACCTCTTCCCGCTGTTTTTAACAAAGATTTCGTAAAAAACCTCGACGGGGATCACCAAAAACCATATAAGAACCACGAAGATAATATCAAAGCATTAAAAGACGATATTGAAGCCTTTAAAAAAGAAAATGATCTAGATAGATGTATAATGATATGGTGCGCAAGCACGGAAACTTACCTTGCACCAACCGATGTACACAAGTCCGTTGATGCATTCTACGACGGAATCAAGAAAAACGATCCGGAAATAGCGCCAAGTATGCTTTATGCCGTGGCAGCCCTGGAAAGTGGTATACCTTTTATCAACGGAGCTCCGAATCTTACCGTTGATATCCCAGCATTGGTAGAACTGGCAAAATCCAAGGGTATTCCTATCGCCGGCAAAGATTTCAAAACCGGTCAAACCCTGATGAAAACGATACTTGCCCCAGGGCTGAAGGCAAGAATGCTGGGCCTTGAGGGATGGTATTCTACCAATATTCTTGGCAACAGAGATGGCCTGGTACTCGATGACAAGGGGTCCTTTAAAACGAAAGAAGAAAGCAAGCTATCGGTTCTGGAATACATTTTACAGCCAAAGGTATATCCTGATCTTTACGATGGTTTTTACCACAAGGTTACGATAAACTACTACCCACCAAGAGGTGACAACAAGGAAGGCTGGGATTGCATTGATATTTTTGGGTGGCTTGGTTATCCAATGCAGATCAAGGTGGATTTCCTGTGCCGTGATAGCATCTTGGCTGCCCCCATTGTTCTAGACTTGGTACTTTTCATGGATTTTGCCCAAAGGGCAGGGTTGACCGGTATACAAGAATGGTTGTCTTTCTACTTTAAGAGCCCCATGCATGCCGAAAACCTTTACCCGGAACACGACCTATTTATCCAATTGATGAAACTCAAAAACACGTTGCGATACCTGATGGGAGAAGATCAGATCACTCACTTCGGGCTAGATTACTATCACTTCGTGGATTAAGCGGCTAAAATCCATGCCCCCTGGCTTCCGAGAAGCCAGGGGACATCTTGTAGTGTCTCTTTCTGGGATGATCGAAACCTCTCGCCTCTAGGCGTAGAAAAGTTTTTGGTTGTCGCTATGCGACTTATCATTCCCGCGGAGGCGGGAATCCAGGGATTGCTCTGCTTGGAATTTTTTGGATGCCAGATCAAAGCTTGCCCCTAACTAGGATACCGATTCCCAAAAAACACTTGCAACATTCTGTCATGGCGATCCCGCACCTACTTCAGATACGACTATTTGCCATTGCTCCTACAATTCGCAGGAAGTGGGTGCGGGATCGCAATGACTGTACTCTGGCTTTTGGTTTGACACGATAATTATAAAACCGGCGAGTAGGCCATGAGTCCGGCATGGCGAAGGGAGCATTCCGGAGCCAAGAGTTCCTTTTAGTCAATCGTAATGACCCCATGGGCTTGGAGTCAAGGGTTGTTAAGTCTCATGGTAAAGATTCCAAGGGAAATGCTCTGGAAGCTACCATATCGAAATCATCTACAAGATAGTTTACGTCAAAGGGGATTTCTAGTTTCGTTTCCAGGAAGTCCTTTAATTCTAGCGAATTACCCCCATGCCACCATTCTTTCAAGGTTTCATAAGCCTTCTGTTCTAGGAACCACCCCTTTCCGAATTTGTCTGTGAGATAGCTTTCCATAATGGCGGCACCTACAAATCCGCAAAAGTAATCAAGGGTGTAAAAATCGGGCATGAGATCAAAAAGATACGTGTCCGGTTCGTATGAAAAACCTGTTTCTCTTTCCATTACCTCGGAGTAGTATTTCTTTGATTCCATGAGATCGTGGTTTTCAAAGTTCCTGGTTTCAATGATAAGTTTTGCGGCGTATCTTCGAGCAAGCGTGAGCCACTTGGCGCGGTGGATACCGGAAATACCCTGGGCCAACTCGGAATCAACTCCTAGGACTTCCTCTAAAAATAACCTGGACATGGAAAGCTTCTGGAACAGGAAAGCATAACTCTCGGAAAGAGCTGCAGAATGAAAGAAGTCCTTTTTTTCTACGGGAAGAGAAGGATCCGTAAAAATAAAACTGAAAGCATGTCCGAGTTCGTGAAAGAGGGATTCGACATCAAGCCAGCCTGATATTTCACCGGTAATAATATGGATCTCATAAGGTATTTTCACGGGCACACAGTAGGTTTGACGCCCAGGAGTCCCCCTGTGAATTTTCATGTGTATGTTGTTCCTGAGAGAGAGTTTAACGTCTTCGAAAAAAGCCTCGATTTTTTCCATGTTGAGATTATCTGGCATCAAGTGATCCATGTACCTAAGCCCTAACAGGTAAATAGCATCATACCTGGAAGCATTTTCGAGAGGCAAACCCGCTATTTTTTCCACAAGAAGCCCGATTGACTCGAAGTAAACGGGAGATGTTTTGCTTAAAAATTCTTGTGCCAAGTTAGAAAACTCCACGATAGACGTGTTTCTTTTGGATTCATTGTAATGGAGGTAACTGCGAAACCCGAGGATCTCAACGAGGGTCGTTGTGATTGCTTCCCAGGTAGCGTGGCTGAATTGTGTTAAAAATCTGCATAAGGCGAGAAGTTCTTTTGCAAGAGTTTTTCGGTTCTCTGGGTCGCTGGCCTTCTGACACCAGTTTATAGCATCGTTGAACGGTATAACGGCATCCCCTACGTAGGCTTTTGCTCCCCCCATCCACGTGGCAAGCATGGCTTGAAAAGGTTCTGCCTTTGTTCTTAAATAATGATCAACAGCTTCGTAATATAAGGAAGGGTTACTGTGGGTGGATTCGATTTCGTGTTTAAGACTCATTAGATCTTCCGCGTCGTAAGTAACGGCACACGAATCATCAGCCGGTTTACCCAGCTGGAGGTTTAGGTCTCGCTTTCTTCTCCTTAAGGTAAGAAAATAAACTTCTTCTAGCCATTGTTCGTAGGATTTCATCTTTATCTTCCTTTGATAGTAACGTTGCTAACCGGCATTTGAAGTTACATATAAATCATTACCGGCGATATCTCAACCGTGGCAGCAATATTTCTACCCAACAGGTTATGTGAAATATTTCACCTCATCTTTGCGTCGCTCTGTTTCTGTCTACTAGTATAACACATGGAAATAACAACGATTTTTCTTAGAACGATTTAAAAAGATTTTTTTGGTATGTGGCTTTTAATGTTAGATTGCCGGAAGATGATTCTCTCGGATGTTAAATTGGTATCTGATAATCTTAGTAGTTATAATAGGTTATGATTGGTAGTTTGCGCAACGAGGATAATTGTTTTGTTAACATCAAAACGTGAAAGTTTTTGCTTGACATTCGCTTCCTTTTATGTGAGAAATGCCAAGGCAAGAAAGGCTACTTGTTTCAAGGGGAATAAAAAGTAATTTTAGTGGTACTTGTATTTTAAGGTTATCATCCTTCTAAGGTAGAACAGCTACTCATAGAGATTGGGGAGGAATAGCATGCATCCTGCCTCCGTGTACACGGATTTTATGTATATCTCGATTTTTTTGCTGGTTGCACTAATTTTCGCAATCATTCCCATTATTATCTCGTACTTGATTGTTAAGCGTAGTAAGGGAATTAAGCGAGATGAGACTTATGAGAGCGGCATGGCACCAATTGGTCCAGCGTGGGTGCAATTCAGCATAGCCTATTACATTTTCGCTCTCATTTTCCTCGCGTTTGATGTGGACGTTTTGTATCTCTTTCCTGTGGGTCTGGCTTACGGAAATTTCCACATAAGGGACTTCGTGGAGATTGTTATATTCATTGGCATTCTTTCTTTGGTAATAGTTTACGCATGGCGAAAAGGAGTGTTTGAGTGGCAAAGAAGGTTTTAGACCCCCCCGTGGTACAGTTTGCTCTGCTTGAAGACGTGCTTAATCTGGCGCGAGCCAATTCTCTTTGGCCCATGACATTTGGTTTGGCATGTTGTGCCATTGAAATGATGGCTGCAGGTGCTTCGAGGTTTGATCTTGATCGTTTTGGTTTTGGTGTTTTCAGACCTTCGCCGCGCCAATCTGATCTTATGATAGTTGCAGGAACCATATCCAAAAAAATGGCGCCAACGATACAGACGCTGTGGGATCAGATGCCTAACCCCAAGTGGTGTATAGCCATGGGGAACTGTGCCATCTCCGGTGGCCCCTTCGAATACGACGGGCAGTACGCAATTGTGCCAGGCGCCGACTTAATTGTACCTGTTGACGTCTACGTTCCAGGATGCCCACCGAGACCCGAAGGATTAATTCAGGGCATACTGGCTCTTGAAGACAAGATAACGAAGGGTGAAAAACGTAACATCTTAAGAAGGTTTTCTCGATTTGGGAGTGGAAAGAAGCATGCCTTTAGACTTGTTAAGTAAGACTATAGAAAACAAAGTACCGGAAGCCAAGATCAACGAAACGGATCATTCAAAAACGGGTTGTTTCCTGGAGGTGGTTGTGCCGGTGGCGAAAATAACCGACACGGCAGAAGCCATGTACGACGAATTGTATTACCTGGAAGCAATCACGGGCCTTGATTTCACCGACGGGTTTCAGGTGCTCTATCACTTCAACAAGTTCGAAACCAGGGATAGGGTTGTTGTCAGGTTAATGGTCGGAAAGGGTGAGAAGGTTCCTACCATTTCTTGTATATACAGTGCTGCTTTGTGGCATGAAAGAGAGGTTCATGATTTCTTTGGGATAGAATTTGAAGGAAGCCCTGATATGCGGCCTCTTCTGATGCCCGAGGATGTGGATTTTCATCCGCTGTTGAAAGATTTTGGAAAGGTGAACGCTTATCACAGGATGGATGAGATTTATGGCGACGACAAATAGTGAGCCGGTATTAACGAAGGAGTATTTCTTAAATTTAGGTCCGCAGCATCCGAGTACTCACGGGGTATTACGAGTTCTTTTGAAGCTAGATGGTGAGTACATCGTGGAAGCCGACCCGATAATAGGGTACGGGCACAGGGGCCATGAAAAGATGGCTGAAAACCGTACTTACAAGCAATTCATGCCAAATCCTTCCCGAGTAGATTACCTATCAGGATTTCTGTACAACCATGGCTACGTTCTGGCCGTCGAAAAACTGATGGGCCTGGAAGTTCCAGAGCGAGCCAAGTACATCCGTGTTATATGTTCCGAGCTTAACAGGATTTCCAGCCACCTTCTCTGGTTTGGTACTTTCCTAATGGATCTCGGCGCATTTACCCCGTTTCTCTATTGTTTTGATGATCGTGAAGTGATCCTGGACCTTCTTGACTATATTACCGGTTCCAGGCTGACCTATTGTTACTGCAGGATCGGTGGTGTTGCTAAGGACATTGACGACCAATTTATCGAGGGAACCCTCAATTTTATTAAAAGGCTGCGTAGCAGGTGGACAGATTACCACAACCTGGTTACGAAGAATGTTATTTTCATCCACCGTGTGAAGGACATAGGGATTATTGATAAGAATATTGCCCTCAAGTACGGGGTAACAGGTCCAAATCTCAGGGGATGTGGTGTCCCTTACGATGTCAGGAAGGCCGAACCGTACGAGATTTACGAGGAAGTCGACTTTGAGATCCCGGTGGGAGAAAAAGGAGATATCTGGGATCGTTACATGGTGCGTTTAAATGAAATGGAACAGAGTTGCAGGATTATCGAGCAGGCCATCAAGAAGCTGCCTCGGGGTCCTGTAAAAGCGAGTGGTGTACCGGTTAAAATCGAACCACCGAAGGGAGAAGTCTACTTCCCGTTTGAAAGCGCTCGAGGGGAAGCAGCGTTTTTCATAGTGAGCGACGGAACGGAATACCCTTACAGGATAAGAATTCGGGTGCCAAGTTTTTCCAACTTGCAGGCGTTGACCGAGGTTTTACCCGGAACGTTGGTGGCCGATACAATAGCGATTCTCGGAAGCATTGACATTGTCGTGCCGGAAATAGATCGTTAACTCATGTAAATTGTTTTAATTAGGTTGTTTTCTCCAGATTGTTAACAGAGGGGAATTCTTTTATGGCGGGAGTAATGGAGCACATTTTAAGTAATGAGTTAGGGCGGCTTATCGTTGGGTTGATCGTGGTGTTAATTTTTAGCCAGTTGAATGCCCTGTTTCTTGTCTGGTTGGAAAGGAAGGTTGCTGGTCATATCCAGTTGAGGATTGGGCCAAAGGAAGTGGGACCTTATGGGTTGCTCCAGACAATTGTTGATGGTTTGAAACTGGTGGGGAAGGAGTTAATTACACCGAAAAGAGCCGACAGGATCCTTTTTATAATTGCCCCGGTTCTTGTTTTTGTACCGGTGCTCGTACCATTCATAGTTCTTCCGTTTTCGAAATCACTGCCTCTTAACGACATGAATGTCGGTCTTCTTGTGATCTTTTCCTTTTCAACCATAAATGTTTTGGCAATTTTGATTGGTGGATGGGGTTCCAACAACAAGTATGCCCTGCTGGGGGCAATCAGGTCTGTGGCGCAAAATATCGCGTATGAAATCCCGCTTTTGCTTTCGGTGCTGAGCGTGGTTTTGATGACAAAAACTTTGCAGATGTCGAAAATTGTTCAAGCCCAGGGAAGTTACTGGTTCTTCCTGATACAACCAATTGCGGCCCTCACGTATTTTATATGTGCCACTGCTGAAACCAACAGGGCGCCTTTTGATATCCCCGAAGCCGAATCAGAACTGGTAGCGGGTTTCCACACAGAATTTAGCGGTATGCGTTTTGGTCTCTTTTTCCTGGCTGAATACACGAACGTTTTCGTTGTGTGTGCCGTTGCGACAACCCTGTTTTTGGGAGGATGGCAAGGACCCTTCGGGTTTAGCCTTGGTATCCCCGGGATTATCTGGTTCTTGGCCAAGACATACCTGCTGGTATTTGTAATAATGTGGTTCCGCTGGACGTTTCCGCGTTTGCGGTTCGATCAATTGATAAGTTTTTCGTGGAAAGTATTGATTCCTTTAGCCTTGGCAAACCTTATTATAACTGCGGGAGTAATTAAACTCATTTAGTAGGGTGAATTGCGAATATGGGATACTTCAAAGATATTTTAGTTGGCGGATGGAGCTTAGTAAAGGGCCTTGAAGTAACAATCAAAAGAATCTATCGGCCGGTTGTTACTCTTCAGTACCCGAGGCACAGAATCGAGATGTCTCCCAGTTACCGGGGGCATATCGAGTTGAAGCGCTTTCCGGATACTGGTACCCACTATTGCGTAGCGTGTGGCACCTGCATGAGGGTTTGCCCTTCACAGGTGATTAAGCTGCAGGGAGAGAAAGACAAGGCTTTGGATGCAAAGCGGGTTGTTCATTACTACATTGATTTTAGTCACTGTAGTCTTTGCGGTTTGTGCGTTGAATCTTGCCCGATGCAGACCTTGACTTTCTCGAAGGAATATGAACTTGCAGATGAATCACGGTGGGATGGAGTCATTGATTTGGTGAGATATTTTGAGGAGTCAGCGAGATGAGTGGAAGTATATTGAGCCAGGGTTTTTTGCCTCAGGTCGCCTTTATCATCGTGGTCGGTTTGACCTTTTGTGGCGCCATAATAGCTGTATTTCACAGGAATATTCTTTACAATGTGCTTGGACTGGCTCTGGCACTGGCCGGTGTGGCGGCGCTTTACGTTTTTCTCGGTAGCCTGTTTATTGGGTTGATGCAGCTGCTGATCTACGTGGGAGCAATCTGTATTGCTATGGTTTTTGCTATCATGCTTTCAAGGCCCGTTCACCTGCCGAAACCGAAGAGAAAGATATCCAAGATAGCCACGGGCGTGTTTGCCGGGCTACTTATTCTTGGTGTTAATATCGGGGTCATATACAAGACAGCGTGGCAGCCTGCGGCTGAAAGAAAAATTGATTGGTCTGTCAAAACCATAGGTGACTTTCTTCTGACGAAGTACGTCCTGGTTTTTGAAGTCATATCCCTGGTGTTGTTGGTTGCTATGCTGGGTGCAATAATCATTTCCAGGTTTAACGGGAGGGTTTCCTCGTGAATAGCCTAACTTTGTATCTTTTAATCTCTGCGGTTCTTTTTAGTTTTGGCCTCATCGGAGTAATGATGAGGCGATCTCTCATAGCTATACTCGTATCCATCGAACTTATGCTAAATGCAGCGAGCCTCAATTTTATGGCTTTTAACAAGTTTTTGTCACCGGATACGAGCATAGGGCAGATCTACACGCTTTTTATAATGGGTATAGCGGCGGCTGAAGCGGCAATTGCTCTGAGTATCTTCTTGGCGCTATTCCGCCAGTTAAGGTCTATAAACATAGAACGTGCTCGAGAATTGAGGGGATAAAAACGTATGTTTGTGAAAGATCCAATTCTTCTGGCTTGTACAATAACGGTGGTTCTACCATTTCTGTCCTTTCTTACAATCATCTGTTATACCCGGAAGTGGGAAAAGGTTTCGTGTTCCATTTCTATTGGCGCTATTTTGATATCGTTAATCTGTGCCATCTATCTCTTTATTGCATCCCGCCACTTTGCTGAACCTCTTCAGTATAAACTTCCCTGGATAATTTCCGGGAAAACCATAATCCCCTTTGGTTTTCTCGTTGACCACCTAAGTATGTTAATGCTCGTGATCGTGGCTGTCATAGCGTCGCTTGTGCAGATATACTCGTTGGGATACATGGCAGGAGATCCGGGGTTTTCGAGGTATTACGCTTTTCAATCGCTATTTGCCTGGGCCATGATGACCATGACCGTGGCACCATCCATGATCCAGTTTTATATTTTCTGGGAACTGGTCGGCCTTGCGTCATACCTCCTAATCGGATTCTACTATGAGAAGTGGAGTGCTTCCCAGGCAGGCAAGAAAGCCTTTGTTGTCACCCGTATTGGTGACGTGGGGATGTTCATCGGGCTGGTTATCCTTCTTTTGTTCTACGGTAACCTAAGCATCGTGGGCGTAAACAGCGCTGCTGTGGCGAAGCAGATTCCAGCGCCGCTTATAACGATTTCCGCAATCCTTATTTTCTGCGGCGTTATCGGTAAAAGTGCACAGTTTCCGCTTCTCACCTGGTTGCCCGACGCAATGGAAGGCCCGACACCAGTAAGCGCCTTGCTCCACTCGGCAACCATGGTTGCAGCAGGTGTTTACATGTTTGCAAGGCTCTTTCCATTTTTTTCCGGGTCTGCCGACGCACTCCAGTTTGCCCTGTTGATCGGGACCATCACCATGGTGCTGTCTTCTACCATGGCGATGGTGGCGAGAGATATCAAGCAGGTGTGGGCGTATTCCACGGTAAGTCAGCTTGGATACATGGTGATGGCGCTTGGAGCCGGTGGATACGTATCAGGCATGTTTCACCTAACAACCCATGCAGGATTTAAAGCCCTGCTCTTTCTTTGCTCCGGTGTCTTCATTCACCACTACCATACCAACGACTTTTTCGTAATGTCTAGGCAGGGGGCAAGAAGTCTAAAAGTGCCGATGGTATGTATGACAATAGGTGCCCTTGCGCTGAGCGGAGTTTTTCCCTTCTCCGGGTTTTTCAGCAAGGAATCCATAATGGTCGCTCTTGCCAGCCATCCTAATAAGATCTGGCTGGCGGCGGGGCTCTTCGGGGAAGTTCTTACGGCCTATTACACCTTTAGGCTGATCTTTGTGATGCTATTTCCAAAAGAGATGGAAGAAACTCATCATGAAGAAGAACACCATGAAGGGGAAGGAATCCTTTACTGGCTAATGGGTTGGCCGCTAATTATCCTGGCATCGGTAACGTGTGTTCTGGGATTTTTCGAAAAGCAGTTCGAGCATTACCTCTTGGGTGATTACATACTTGCCCATGGAGTTGAACATGGTGCTGAAGCTGCCCATGCAGGCGGGCACTGGTTGACGATAACCGCCATAAGCCTGGTTGCAATCGGGGTGGCAGTGGCCTGGCTAGAATACGGCCGAAAGGGTGCTTCACAAGAAGGATTCCTAAGCCGTATGCCTGCAATAGAGAAACTTTTTGCCCGTAGGTGGTACATGGATCATTTCTACAGGTGGGCGCTTGATATGATTATTTATAGTGGCTTCACCAATATTTTTACTCGTAACGATCGTAGAGTAATTGATGGAGGTATTGATGGCCTGTGTAGGGGAACTGAGGGAAGTGGGCGAATTGCGAGCTTTCTACAGTCCAATATGGTTCAATACAATATTTTTGTGATGGTAGCTATATTGGGGTTTGTAGCACTTTCCTTCCTAGGATAGTAAGGGAGTTGTGGTTAAGAGGGACGTGTTTTTGTGCAATATTGATCACCAACAGTAGAATCAGGTGGACAAGCTTATGATATCGATGGAAATGGCTAACTTTCCTTTTCTCACAGTTTTGTTGCTAACAAACTTGGTGGCGCTTCTTGTTATCATGTTTATCCCGCCGGAGCGAGATAAGCTTATCAAACAAGTGAGTCTCTTTTTTGCAGGTATAACTGTTGTAATTTCGCTCTACCTGTACGTTACGTACGACACGAGCAAGGGTGGCCTGCAGTTTGTAGAACGCTATCTCTGGATTAAATCCCTCGGGGTACACTACTTTGTTGGTGCCGACGGCATAAACCTGCCGATGCTTCTTCTTACTTCGGTTGTGCTTTTCACCGGGGTATTGACCATGTGGGAGCTCGAGACCAGGGTAAAGGAATTCTTCGCCTTCATGTATCTCCTGGTTATCGGTGTATATGGCGTTTTCATGAGCTTTGACCTTTTCTTCATATTTGTTTGGTACGATGTTGCACTCTTTCCAATGTATCCGTTGATCGTTATCTGGGGTTCAACCCGTAAGGAATACGGCGGTATGAAATTGACCCTTTATCTCCTTGCTGGTAGTGCATTAATTCTTCCAGCCATTTTATATCTCTGGACTAAATCCGGATTAAATACTTTTGATTTGATCGCGCTTCACAACGCTGGTTTTACCAAGCATGTACAGATAATTGCTTTTATTATGCTTTACCTGGGTTTTGGAATACTGGCTGGTGTCTGGCCATTCCACACTTGGTCTCCGGTTGGTCACGTTGCGGCTCCGACGGCGGTGAGCATGATTCACGCGGGAGTCTTAATGAAATTGGGTGCCTATGGAATCCTTAGGGTAGGGATGTTCCTCTGCCCGGAAGGATTGCAGTATTGGGCTCAACTTATGGCTCTCCTTGCCACAATTGGTATCGTATACGGGGCGTTTATTGGCCTTGCCCAGAACGACTTGAAGTATGTTGTTGGTTATTCCAGCGTGTCTCACATGGGAATTGTGGGACTTGGGCTCGCTACCATGAGTGTGGGTGGTCTTAATGGTGCGGTTTTTCAAATGTTTTCTCATGGTGTTATGACGGCGCTCTTTTTCTCCAGCATCGGCTATATCTATGATAAGACGCATACCAAGATGATTGACGAACTTGGAGGGTTGTCAAAGATAATGCCCGTCGCATCAGCATTTTTCATCATTGCCGCTTTATGCGGAGTTGGTGTGCCATGTTTGAGCAGTTTCTGGGCGGAAATTCTTGTCTTCATCGCCGCTGTTAAGGCATACCCTGTGAGAGGCATCCTTGCTATATGCGGAATCGTTATTACTTCACTCTTCATGTTAAGAGTGGTCATGAAAACCTTTTACGGGCCAAAGAACGAGAAATATGCACATATACCGGATGTACCTTTGTTTCTGGCTACGCCAAGGATTATTCTTGCCGGTATCCTTTTGCTTTTCGGATTGTTCCCGAGGTTGATTTTGGACGTTATTCAGAGCGCAGTTATACCGTTTGTGGGTGGATTTTAATTTAACTCTGTTTTGGGTAGAGGTGAGATGAAGAGTTTACTTTTTTTACCTGAGATTTACTACACGGTGATGGCATTGGTTCTTTTCCTGTTGTCTGTCCAGACTGTGGCAAACCGGAGGAGAACCTTCCTGGTAGCTTTTGGTCTGGCAAGCCTGGGTTTGTTCGTGACACTTTTCTCTGTGAAGATGCACGGACACCTCTTCTACAATGCCTACAGGGTGGATTTATTTTCTCAAGTATTCAAGTTTATGCTTGCCCTCGGCCTCTTCTTCGTTGTTGCAATCTGTGACAATCTCGAGGGGATTAGCGAAAGGGAGCACGCCGAGTTTTATTTCTTTCTTACCACGTGCACCATCGGGATGATGATGCTTGTGAGTGCAGTAGAACTTCTAACCTTCTACATTGCGCTTGAGCTCTCTTCGTATTCCTTGTACATCCTTGTACCCTTGCGCCGAGGCACTGGTTTTGACAAAGAAGCAGGCGTTAAGTACATTCTTATAGGGGCAACGGCTTCGGCATTCCTCCTCTTTGGAATGTCCTTGTTATTTGGGGTGTCTCATACAACGTACCTGCCCGAGTTGTTCAAGCTTTTCCCAAATCTCATAACCCAGCCTGCAGGTGCCATCGGGTTGATGCTGGTTCTGGCGGGTTTGTTTTTCAAGCAAGCAGTTTTCCCGTTTCACTTCTGGGCACCGGATGTTTACCAGGGAGCCAGTAACCAGGTGACCACGTATATTGCTACGGCGTCCAAGGTTGCTGCCATTGCTATAGTAATAAGGTTTGTGGGCCTTGCGAGCGAAAATAACCACATGCTGGTACAGGTTTTGACTGTTTTGTCCGTGGCGTCAATGACGTTTGGTAACCTGGTTGCGATTATTCAAAAAGACATAAAACGATTGCTTGCTTACTCGAGTATTGCACATGCAGGCTACGTGTTAATCGGGATCCTTACGCTTGATAAGACTGGATTTGCCTCCGCAATGTTTTATGCGTTGGCGTACCTGATCATGAACTTTTCCTGTTTTATGGTTATAGTTAAAGTGGCGCCAAATGGTAGAAATGTGTGGGTGAAAGATCTTGCGGGATTGCACAAAAGATCTCCCTTGCTAGCGATGACCCTAATGCTTGGCTTGTTCGGACTTGCCGGAATACCTCCGACGATAGGATTTACTGGTAAGTTTCTAGTTTTCCTTGCCGCCATGCAAAAGGGCTACCTTGCATTGGTCATTATAGGCATGATAAACGCTACAATTTCACTTTATTATTACTTGATTATTATTAAGGCTGCTTATCTTCTTGAACCAGATGAAGATGAAATTCCGCCCCTAAAAGTTGGAGCAGGTTTAAAGATACTCAATTATGGCTTGATTGCTGCCATTGTATTGCTCGGTATTGCTCCGAGTCAGTTGTTTGACATTGCTAAGGCAGCTGCCAGCATGTTGTATTAAAAACTAGAGTGAAACAAGGGGAACTCTAATGGCATTGAAGTTCGGTAAGGGGAAGAATAAGGGTGGTTTGTTCGGGACAAAAAAGGCAGATTATTACCCCTATGGGTTGACTGGGAAGTTAAGCGAAGAGTTCTGCCCGGATGGCTTTGACAAACCATGCATTACCGTTTGTTACCGGGAAGATTGTGCGTGTGGTTGTGAAAAAGTCAGGGATACGCTTTTGGAGGCAGTAAAGGAGAATGGTCTCGATATCAGGGTAGGATTGATGAAAACCGCCTGTAGTGGGAAGTGCGGTGAAGGACCTTTCGTGGGATTTCCGAAGAAGAAAATATTCTATTCAAAGGTTACCCCTGATATGGCAGGTGGTATACTGCTTGAGACCCTAATGCGGGGGAGGGTCATCTTTGATCTTCTCCACATATCGCCTTACAGGTCTTACCGGAGCGATGTACTGTTTGACAGGGAAGAGGAGTATCTGCTTGCCATTGATGACAGTATCTGCATGGTATGTTTGAGTGATTATTTTTTGCGTTGGGATGAGGGAGTGTCCTGTGGGAAGTGTGTCCCCTGCAGGCAGGGAAATATAAGGTTAAGGAAGATTTTGAATCGAATCATGGCCGGGGAAGGAGAAAAGGGGGACATTGAGGAATTAAAAGCGGTCTGTGACGCCATGAGACTGGCTGCCTACTGTGATTTTGCCAAGTCCACAAGTATGCCGCTTTTACTCGCCTTGAAGTATTACGAAGAAGAATTCGTTGAGCACATTGAAAAGAAAGGTTGTAAAAGCAGCGTTTGTTCAGGTTCTGAGGATAAGGGAACGGAGGAAGACAAAAAAGAGGAGGCAGCAGCCGCTTAGGTCTCCACCTTTAGAATGTTTATCCGATAAGCCCGTGGGATAAAGTAGCCTACGGGTTTTTTATTTTGACAACTCAAGGAGTTTATTCCACAGGGAATCTACTTGCTTTCTCGTTTTTTCCAGAGTGGAGTCATTGTAAATGATCCACGTTGCAAGAGAAAGTTTCTCGTCAATGGGAATTTGTGCTTGAAGCCTCCTGTTTGCCTCATCAGGGGTGATTGAATCTCTATCAATAAGTCGTTTTATTTGAACACTGGGTGGAGCGTAAACGAGGATCGTGGCGTCGAAGCTGCAGTGGAGGTTTTTTTCAAAAAGAAGAGGTACCTCTGAAATTATGATGCTCCCAGGCGCTTCTTTTGAAATTCTAGCTACCTTTTCTCTCCATCTTTCGAGAACCGCCGGGTGAATAATCTTTTCGAGTTTCCTAAGTTTTTCTGGATCTGAAAAAACGATCTTCCCAAGCTTTATCCTGTCTACAGTGTTGTCGGGGAGTAATATACGCTCGCCAAAAGTGGCTATTATTTTTTTCCAGGCTGACGTGTTTGGTTCCATAACTTCGTGAGCAATTTTGTCAAGGTTGATTAGTTTCGCCCCCTTGCCCTGAAACATTTTAGCGACGGTAGATTTTCCCGTGGCAATACCGCCTGTGAGTCCAATGTGTATAATTTTTTTTTCGTGATGATCCACCACCATTACCCTGCACTTGATGAGTCCCGTGGTGAGGTCTGGGGTGCCAGGGGTAATTCGACAAAAAAGGTGGAACCCTCGTTCTCGCGGCTTTTCACGTAAATATTTCCACCATGAGCCTCGACAACTAATTTGCAGAAAGTCAATCCCAGGCCCGTAGAAGCCCTTGTACCCGATTTTTTTAAGGCTGCTTGGCTAAACTTGTCGAATATTTTCCCCTGGTATTCCTCTGGTATACCGTGGCCGTTATCAGATACAGAGACAATGGCATGTAGCTCACTGAGTCTCGTCGTAACGATAATCCTACCTCCCTTCTCGGGAGTAAACTTTAAAGAATTTCCAACGAGGTTCCAGATGACCCTTTCGATGAGTTGCTCGTCACAGGGGACAACAATTTCTTTCCTCTCGGACTTCAACTCCAAGGTGCGCTCTCTTTTCAACGAGGCGTAACTTGACAGAACTTTCCTGACGATCTCATTAATATCTACAGGAGAGTATGTCAATTCCATCCTCCCGGATTCCATCTTGCTTACATCAAGAAGCGTATTTATAAGCTCTAAAAGCATATTAGACGAATCTTTTACGTGGGTTAGGTACTCGGTGGCTTTTTCAGGTAGTTTCTCCATGAGTGTTAAGTCGAGAAAACCCGTAATGCTCATAAGGGGTGAACGCAAATCGTGGACGATCATGTGTACAAGGCTATCCCTCATTGCCTCAAGTTCTTTTAAGCGCTTGTAATTCTCCTTCAATTTCTTTTTCTGTTCATTTAATTCAAGGTGTGTTTTAACGCGGGCATGGACTTCTTCATATTGAAACGGTTTTGTTACGTAGTCAACTCCTCCCACTGAGAAGGCTTTTACCTTGTTTTGAATGTCATCCAGAGCGCTAATGAAGATAATAGGCACGTCTTTGAGATGGTCATGACCTTTCAGGATTTTGCATACCTCAAAACCGTTGAGTTCTGGCATCATGATATCAAGAAGGATTAAATCGGGCGGTTTTTTTAAGGCTGCCTTGATAGCAAGATCTCCTCGTGGGAAAGCTTGTACTCGGTAATTCATTTTTTGAAGTATGTCATTTAGAAGAGTGAGGTTGGTCGGTGTATCGTCAATCACCATGACGGTGTACCTTGGTAACGACTCTTGGTTTTCTCCCATAACGCCCTCTTAGATAACAGCTACACTGTGATCAGAAGTTGATGACATTGCCAATTATAGATTTAGTATCTTACCAAGGCTATGATAATCGTAATTTTCAGCCAATTGTCTTAATTTTCTTGCTAGGTTTCCATTCATAGGTTCAAGCCTTAAGATCAAGGAATTTAGCTTGTTTATGTCTCCTTCTTCAAGAGATTTACGCATTTCAACGAGAAGGGTCTGAGGTAGTCTTCTCATTTCATCGGGATCGATATCCCGTAGCTTTTCTTCTTTTGATTCGGAAAGTGATGAAAAAATGTAATCTACGTCGACGAACTTCCTTATGGCTTCGAATATTTCGTTTTGTTTGAAGGGTTTTCTTATATAGTCGTCAAAACCTGCTTCGGTGAATCGCTTTTCCGAAATGGCAAAAACGCTTGCGGTTACGGCTACCACGGGAACATCCTTTCTAATTTTTTTAATTCTCTTTGTTGTTTCATATCCATCCATCTCCGGCATCCTTATGTCCATGAATACCAGATCGGGGGACCAATCTTCAAAAATTTCCAGTGCCTCGGAACCCCCGCTTGCTTTCTTCACGGAGAATCCAACTCGTTCCAGAATAACACCTAGAAGTTTCCTGTTTCCAGGATTATCGTCCACTATCAGTATCTTCGGTGTAGCACCTTCAAACTTTATTCCTGTTACGTATTTATACTCCTCCTTTTTTGATGCTCTTTCAGCCTTAAGATCAAAAGCTTTTACCGGTATCTGAATGATGAAGAGGCTTCCTTTGTTTGGCTTGCTTTTCACTGAAAGTTTCCCATTCATTACATCCAGGTATCCCTGGCTTATCGACAGTCCCAATCCGGTACCGCCAACCTTCATACCTTCCGATGTCTGGGAGAAAGGCTTGAACAGGTGCTTGATCTCTTCTGGTGAGATGCCCGGTCCACTGTCTTCAACTTCAAACGTAAGTAAAAGCCTGTTACTTTCTCCGGAAGGTTGTTCGCAACTAATTCTAACCTTTACGTAACCTCGAGCAGTAAACTTAATGGCATTTCCTACAATATTGATCAGTACCTGTCTCAACTTGATCCTATCGGTTTCAATCCATTCCGTGTAGCCAGGTTGGTATTCTATAGTAAAATCCAATCCCTTGCTTTCAGCCTTCGGCTTGAACATTCTTTCTATTTCTAAAATTAGGTCATGCAAGTTGAAAGTGGAAAGACTGAGAGTTATTCGCCCTGCTTCGATTTTTGAAATTTCCAGTATATCGTTAATGATACCCAGAAGATGTTCGCCACTCCTATTTATAATATCAAGTATGCCCAGGAGATCTTCAGGGAACCTCGGATCACTCTGGAGCACCTGTGCAAATCCGAGGATGGCGTTTAAAGGGGTACGAATTTCATGCGACATATTGGCCAAAAATATACTCTTGGCTTTGTTAGCTGCTTCAGCCTTTATCGCCATCTGGTTTGCCCTTTCCATGGCTTTTTTAAGTTCGAGATTCATCTTAACCAGCTTTTCCTGTGCCATCTTTTCGTTTGTTATATCTCGCAAAATACCTACGGCATGCCATTGGTTGTGTATCAATACAGGTGCACACGAAAGAGAAACAGGAATTTCTTTACCATTCTTGCGGACTGCCTTGAGTTCAAGCGTTTTTTCAAAGACCTTTCCCTTTCCGCATTTGGCAAAATCTTCCAGTGCAAGTGTGTGGGCATCGCGGAGGGAAGGCGGTATTATTAGATCTGCCACAGGTTGCTTGAGAGCCTCTTCCTTGGTATATCCAAAAATCGTGGTGGCAGCAGGATTCCAGAAAGAAACTCGTCCTTCACTGTTAATCATTATTATCGCATCAAGTACGGACTCCGTTATGGCTCTAAGCCGCTGTTCACTTGCTTTTAGATAAGCTTCTGTTTTCTTGAGATTTGTTATGTCTTTTATGGCGATAAGGACACTACTTTGGCCATTTGCTTTCAGGTACTGGGCAGAAAACAACCCGTACCTAATGCTCCCATCTTTGTGTCTCATTCTCATCTCGATATTAGAAAGTACGTCTTCTTCAGCAAGGTGTCTTTCGAGTTTTTCAAGATCAGAAGGAGCGAGAATTTGCAAGTCTTTCCAGCTTTTTCCACTCAACTCATCTTGGCTGTATCCGAGAGTCTGTTCGAAAGCGTTGTTTACATCTGCAAGTACGAGGTCAGGAATCGCGGTAAGTGCCATCATTACCGGGTTATTCCTAAATAACTGTTCGAATTTTTGTAAAGCTTCCTGTTCTTTGCTAATATCTTTTGAAACGCAGAATATGCACTCTGTTCCATTCCATTTCCCTTTCCATACCCTGGTATCTACTGGAATCTTTGAACCATCTTTGGCCATCAACGGTATAAGACACCGCTCGAGATCACCACGAAAGACCGCCTCGCATGAAGCCTCAACTTCACTTCTGGATTCTGGAGGTCGCAGATCAAATACGTGCATCCTGGATAGTTCGTCAATTGAGTACCCGAGTCTGTGAATCAGCGCAGAGTTAGCATAAAGAATCCTTCCGTCGAAGGTGGCTACGGTGACCATGTCGCCAATGCTTTCGAAGAACGTTCTAAAATTCCTTTCACTTTCCTGGAGTGCCTCTTCAGTTTTTTTCAAATCGGTAATATTTACATAGGTGTGTAAGAATTTTTTCTCGCCCTTGATGTCCAGAACCTTGATGGACCTGATTATGTGCAGGAAGGTACCATCATTGCGCAGTATCTTTCCTTCTTCACTGTAAATATCTTCAGTCCTTGACATCGCGGGGCAGGTTTCTTCAGTGTAAGGACAAAGATAACCGTAGCAGGATTTTCCAATCATTTCCTCGGCTGTCGCTCCAAAGTATGAAGCAGCTACAGGGTTTACAGTCTCAATCCTGTGTGTTTCGGCATCGATTATCACCACTGCAGCACTTAAGTTTTCGATTAGTATTTTCTGGGTTCTATCACTAAGCTCTATGTTCTTCTGGAGCCACTGCCTTTCCATCCGTGACACGAAGTAGAGTTGTACCAGCAAAGCAATCAGTGCGGTTAATACCCCTGAGCAAACCACCATAAAGACGTAACTTCTTAACTCTTTAAGTCTGATAATCTTCCAGAACCGACCATTGGAATCCACGATATCAACTGGGGCACTCGTAATTATAAATTTTTTGTTTCCTATCCTGGTTTGCCTGCCACTCAGTTTAATACCCCGGGATAACGGTTCGAGCGTTTCGGTGCCAAATTGTCTGCTTTTGATGAGTCTTTTTCTTTGTGTTTCGCTCAACCCTGTAGAATGAAGGAGCCAGTCAGGTTTATTAGTGGCAAATATCACACCATCAGGAGACACCAGAGCCATTATACTTTCGGACGTAAACAGGATATTGTCGATTTTCTTAAGGCTTACTTTTATAACAAATACTCCTACCGGGTCAGTTCCGCCCTCTGAAATAGGCGAACTAGCATATATTCCCCGCCTGTGCGTTGTTACACCAACTGCTAGGTAAAGATAAGGTTTACCCTTCATGGCTTCTGTAAAGTAAGGTCTGAAGGAGTAGTTATTGCCTGTTAAGGTCTTATGGTTATCATAGGGAGTACAGGCGACTACGGTTCCGGTTCGATCAAGAATGTACGCAAGGGATGCATTGTAATCAGCTTTAACGGTGTTAAGAGCGATGAGTATTTTCTCATTATCTCTTGGGAGTTGGCCCGCCGCGGTAAGGTAAAATAGTCGTGAATGCGCAATTGAATTAGCCGTGTTTTTGAGAGGGTAAACTACAACGTAGTTAATCTTTTGGGCAACCTGCCTGGTAAAATACTCGGACCTTTTGTATTCTTTTTCGCATAAGATGTGATGAGTAGCGTACATCGTTATTGTAGAAAGAATAATGATAGCCAGGGAAGATGCCAGTATCAATAACAGTTTTTTGCTTGTTGATAATTTTTCAGCGTAAGTTCGTGATATGACAAGAAATCCTCCAAAGACTGCCAAAAGCAGGATAAAACTGAGCCCTAAGGGAAAAAGCCCCTGGGTCAGTAACTGTCTTTCAATGACCTTCGAGTTAACCTGTATGAAAAGGACATAATCTACCTTTTCCCCTGATTTCGACTTAACAGGAATAAAAATACTGATGTTACCTCTTTTTCCGAATCTGGATGATTCCCGAAAGATTTGTTTACCATCTGTAAATACTTTTTTTATTGTGGCTACCGTGTTCTCGGGAAGCGAATCCGAACTTGATGTGCCTTGTTTTCTAGTTTGTCCCTTGGAGGTAAGGTATACAAGTGAGCCATCTCTCTTCTGTGCTACAAGATAAATTGCAATGCAATTCGGATACGCAATGCAATCGGCTGCCAATTCATTCTTTAATTCTAGCCGCTTGTGGGACGGGGTTTCTATATTCACGTCCGAGAAAACAGTGTTAAGCTTTTTACTAAATTTGGAGGCGAGAGACTGGCCGCGGATTAGGAGACTCTCGTGAATCCTTTTCTCCGCCCTGAATAGAACACTCCCGGCTACAAATGTGGCGACTATGAAAAAGACGAGCAAAGTTAGGGCTAATCTTGTAGTGGTCTTTGTCATGGGAATGCACTATCCTTTTACGGTCTTGCTTGTTTGGCACCTCACAAGACGTTTGGTACTCGACTGTAAGTATTGCCTTTCACTGAATTGCTCAACCGGAGCAAAGAGCAATGAGGTGAAGAGACTTGACCTTCGATAAGCTTTCTCGGAACCTTGGATTCGGAGTGAAACATTTTCAGTATTTTTCCATAATAAGCAAATCAATCTCGTTTTTTACAACCTATTGTTTCCACTTATCTTTTATTTTACCAGTGTATTTCAGGGAATGCAACACTATTAGGATATATTGATGGACTAAACCAACCAAAGACTGTTTTCAAGCAATGGTTCGTCGAAAATGCGCGGGATAAAAAAGAACCGGCTGATAGTTAGCCGGCTCTTTTTTAAAAATTCTAGTGATGGCGAGGCCCAGAATCGAACTGGGGACACGAGGATTTTCAGTCCACTGCTCTACCGACTGAGCTACCTCGCCTTGCTTTAGGCATAGGAAATGTAAGTGAAAGTTGTGAAATTGTCAAGCCTTTTTGAAAGGGTTTTGACTATTATTCTTTATCCGTTTTCGTCTCTTTTTTTGATGGCTCAGGTTCGTCTTCGGGAAATTTGAAATCTTTCTTGAATTCACGCTCTGCGGTTATGAGAGCATCTTCAAGCTCCTTAGCAAGGTCGTCGAGCTCATCCTCGTCGATGTCCAGTTCTGTAAATTCGTGGTCGGACATCGCGATTTCGTCTGTTTCTATGACCGTCACCTCGTCGGTGTCACTGAGTGCGGTAGCAGCAGCTTCATCGAGATCAATCGGCTCCGTGTCGCCACCAAGTTCCAGGGCATCTGAAGTCGTTTCGAGATCCACAACCGGCTCCGTTTGTTCACCAATAAGGTCCAAAAGAGCCTCGTCACTGGCAAGGTCTGTACTGCTTATTTCTTTCAAAGACATCTCCAGGTCCAGGGGCTGTGTACTGTCACCCTCGTCGGTGTCGATGGGTGAGAGGAGATCCTCTGAGAGAGCTTCATCTATTTCATCATCGGTAATTGTGATTCTTGGCTCTTCACCGGTTTCCTGTATGGGTTCTGTTAACTCGGATGCTGTATCGTCAATTGGAGCCGTTATATCAACACTATCCCCAATTTCGACAGTTGGTCTCGTTTCTTCCGTGGAACCTTCGTAGCCTTCTGGCAGTGGCGGGAGGTCCACATCTTCTGGCGGTGGAATCGTAGCTTGCACTTGCGCCTGGTCAAAATCTTCCAGCAACGATCCTAGCAAAAAAGGGACCTCTGGCTTAACACCTGGCAGCCTCAGTGCTTCCCGGACTGTAACCAGGCTGTTGCCGCATTTCCTGCAACTTTCCAAATAGTCAAAGCTGGTGAAATCACATTTTGGGCACTTCATGAAAAGCTCCTGTATATGTCGTTATGTGTACCAAATCAATTAATTAGCCTTCCTCTTCATCGTTTTTGACTGTAGTTTTAATACAAGTACTCAAAATTACTAATTAACACTATAAAGGTAAAATCAAAGAAGCGTCAAGAAAAAATCCCGAGGTCACCCCAGTAATGCTGAACCAAAGCTACTGAAGCAATGGCCGCCGTTTCACATCTTAATATTCTAGGGCCAAGGGAAAATGGCAAGAACGCCTTTTCAGTAGCCTGTTTGAATTCTTCCTCGGTGAAACCGCCTTCCGGGCCCACAAGAAGAATTATCCTGCCTGCCTTCTTGTGAGCTTCGTATATTCCTCTTAATGTTCCTCCTTTCTCCTTTTCCCAGGAAATAAGTTTTAACGGAAAATCCCTCTCTATTACTTCGCCGAAAGGTACCGCCCCGGAAACTACCGGAATCCTCGTTCTACCACTCTGTTGACACGCATTTTTGACTATTTCTTCCCATCTCTTTTTTCTTTTCTCCACGTGGTGGCACTTTAATTGTGATCTACGGGATTGAAATGGTATAATTTCACTAACCCCGAGTTCGGTAACGTGCCGGATTATGGTATCTAGCTTTGATGTATTTATTAATGATATCCCAAGGGCAACATGAATAGGAGACTCTGTATTGCTTAAAAGTTGTCCCTCTATTTTTACCTCGACCCTTTTTCGTTCAATATTTTGTATTTTGCACGAGTATTCTTTTCCTTTTGGGTCGATTAGAATTATTTTGTCGTTTTTCCTTAGCCTAAGGCTATGGGCAACATGATGTGCTGTACCTTCGTTTAGTACAAATTCGCCTTCTGGATGAAGTTCAGCATCTACGAAAAACCGGGGAACAGACATAACGTTTTTAAAAACTAGAGGTAAGTATTTGACCAGCTTCTATAAACCGGATATCTTAATATAGCGATTTTTTTAATTCTATACAGAACCGGCAACAAAAACAACCATATTCAAAAATGCCGAAAAACCAGGGAAGCAAACGTGGGTGAATCGGTGTGGCGAGGGTTTGTAATGAGAAATTACTCCTTGTGCCTTTCGGTAGTGACCACATAGCCGATGTGGTTGCAATTGAGCGATTGAGTTTTGGAGTCCCGTGGTCCTACGAGGCGTTTGCAGGTGAACTGAAGGTTAAAAACTCTGAGAGTCTTGTGGCCATATTGAACAAGGGAAAGGAGAGTAAGGTCGTAGGTTATATTACAGGTAGGTGGGCTTCGGACGAAGCGGAAATCGTAAACCTGGCGGTACATCCTGATGCCCGGCGGCGTGGCATAGCCAGGAAACTTCTTCTAAACCTTCTGGATAACCTAGAAAGAAAGGGCGTTAAAAAAGCCTTTCTCGAAGTAAGAGAAAATAACGTAGCTGCTATTCGACTATATGAAGCACTTGGGTTTAAAAGGGTTGGCCTTAGAAAAGGCTACTACGTAGATACAGGTGAAGATGCCCTAATTATGAGACTCGATATACACTGAATTGCAGGCAGGAGAATTAGTTGATGAAAGCAACGACACAACTGGAAAAACAGGAAGTTCCCGAAAGCATTACATCAGAAGCCTTAAAGATTAACCTGGCTTTCACAAGCGTTGACGTGGATATCGACCCGAGGTACCAGGTACTTCTGGATGTAGTGTCGAATTACTCGGGACTTACCAAGCAGGCGGAGCAACTCCTCAGGGAATTAAATCATCCATACAGGAACCTTGAATACGTTACCCAGGAACTATGGAGATACTGTGTTAAAAATTATACCCTCTATATAAATCATCCGAAAGTTGTAGACGTTTGTGAGCTTATTGCAGATACCTTTCTGATGATACTTAAAGAATCCCGGCAGTTCCGTGTAAAAACCATGGCATCTGACCACCTGCTGGGATTTTTGGATAAGCTCAGCCAATCAGATGATGAATCCCTTGTTACTCTTAGACCCTTTTTTAAATCCTTGTTCGAGAAGATCTACCACCTGGATTCGAAAGATCTATATTACCTGCTCAGCAGTTACTACCAGGTAAGGAAGGCACTCCTTAGAATTCTGGAAGTTACCGATGACGATGAAATACACGGTGTCGTCGCAAAGTTTGTAAAACGGTGGCTCAGTGAAACGTACGATTTCTGGTTAAGCCAGGAAGATGTAATGTCCTGGTTTCTTACTCAAATAAAGAACAAGATTCCGGTTGAGGAAATCGAAAAGACCTTTGATTTCCTGAATCACAAAGAACTGAAAAGGTTTAAAGGTGAGATAGAAGGTATTTCCGCTGACGAAGATAGCAAGAAAATTTTGCAGAAACTGATTACGTATCCTAATTTCAGGGATATTGTTGAAAGGTACCGGGAAATACCCGAGAAGATAGCTCAACTTGTAGACCCATCCGAGCAATACAGGATAAAGCTTATAATGCTTTTTAAGCTCATGGAGATTAAGGGGCTTGAAAGCATTCACGAAGAAACGTTAAGGGAAATCAATTACTGCATCGGGGATCTGATTCGAAATGAGGATATCTCGGGGCTTAAGAATTTTCTCGAACAAACTTTTGCAATCCTTCTCGATAGTCTCAAGAAATACCCCGAAGCCGCTCTAAACTGCGTTCGTACTATCGGAAAAGAAATCATTCCCACCAAGAATATGGATCTTATCAATTTCTTCATCAAAAGAACCGTTGCCATGGGGTTTCAAACCCCTGAAATTGGCCCTGTGACTCGTGAATGGCAGGTATCTTTTAACCCCGCCCACCTGCAAAATATCCGCGTTTACCTGGAATTGATAGAGCTGGATCCAAAGAGAACCAGAGGACTCCTTTCGGCTCTCATGGTTAACCTTGCCCTCGGCGGGGTGTATGTTCGGGACACGGACCTCTTTCAAAAGGATATCAGTAAATTACTCCATGCTGAAATTGAACCCGTATATTACATGGTCAAGCAACTGGCTAAACTTTTCCCTGTATATTTCAACGAAATTGGGGCGGAGGGCGCTTTACGGGAAGTATCCACGGAAATAGACGAGATTGTTTCGAGGCAGGACAAGTTGATTCACTTTCTCAGAAAACAAAGCCACGTTGAGAGTAACAATGTTATTGTCCCTTTTACGGAAGCGATTATCGATTTCTGGCTTACCCTTGACAAGGAAAAAATAAGGCCTTTTTTGCCCGAGGAGATTTACGATGAAATTCAAACCTCGGGTCCCCTGGTCGATGAAATACATTTGATCATGAAGGATGTTTTCAATCATTTCCGTGCCCACCATCCTCAAGATTTGCTCGGGGTGGATACCAATAAGGTGAAAATGTTTCTGGCATCCAAAACCGGTTACTCCGAGCATGAAAAGGAAAGGGCGGTGAAGCTAATACACCTCTATCAGTTGCTTCATGAAAAATACGCTTTAAGTTCTAAAGACATAAATTATCATCTCGAAAGAGCTGCTCACCTCGGCTTGCCGGACCCCTCTCAACTTAAGGAAGCATTGAAGAGCAATGACAATTATGAAAAGCTCGAAGCCATTCTAACCTACCTTGAGCAGTTGAAAGAAGTCATTGTTACACCGAGTGAACTGAATTACATCGAGAACATATACCACAAGCGCCATATTGCGGTAGATATTCCGTCAATGTACGGCACCTACGCCGAAAGAAAATTTGATGCCATGGGACTTAGTTTCCGGCTCGAAAACATGGCGAATGTCATTTTTGAAGACCTCATCTATTCTTTCAATTTGAGCTTCATTACTAGAGCAACGTTTTTCAGAATTGTAAGGATAATCAGGCTTTTCAAAAGGGCTCTTGCCATCGATGGAATAACGTCAAACAGGCTAAACGGGCAGGTGGAACTTTTTGAAAAGGCAACAGAGATAAGGCGCTTTTCACATTCCCAGTACCTCGATATTTTCCGCGGTTTTTCAGAAAGTATTCACCAGCTTGTAAGTCACTACTACGATTCTGTGCACAAAGACAACCTCCTTATGATTATACCACTACTTGGACCGGATAAGTTACTTGATCGATACAAGCGGGGTAACTCTGGTGAGCTAAAAACGGAAGATTATCTCAAAATTAGTGAAGCGTTCCTGCGGGATCTCGTGGCAAGGACGTTTGGGCTTCAGTATTTTGATCATTTTATTACAAGCGTTATTACTACCTTGTCGAACCAGAAAGAAGTCCTGGACGTCGATCACCTGGATTTGCTCCTCAGCTATGATCCCGACAAAACGATATCACTAATAAACGACCCCAATCCCAATACCCTTGATCTTATTCACCTTGGCAACAAGGGTTACAACCTGATCAAGTTACTGCTACTCGGGATCCCGGTACCGCCGGGATTTGTTATAACAACCGAATTTTTCAGGTGCAGAAAAGCAGTGGTCGCATTCAAGCAGGCCTACGAAGATTTTGTGCAGCAGGTGCGCGAGCATATAGCTGTTCTTGAAAAAATAACAGGTAAAAACTTCGGCAGTGCGGAACAATCGCTTCTTTTGTCTGTCAGGAGCGGAGCAGCGATTTCAATGCCTGGAATGATGAACACGTTTTTAAACGTGGGGATTAACGAACATATTGTAGAAGGACTGATAAAGGAAACCGGGGAAGTATGGTTTGCGTGGGACAATTACAGGAGGTTTTTGCAGTCCTGGGGAATGGCGTTCGGTATGCAACGCGATGAATTCGACGCAATAATGAACGCCTTCAAAGCCATGTACGGGAGGCGGGTGAAGCGAGAGTTTTCCTCGAAGGAAATCAGGGAACTTACTTTGGGATACAAAAAAGCGCTTGAGCTCAGGGGAATATGTCCTCCGGATGACCCCGAGCAACAGCTTCTTACCGCTATTACCCAGGTTCTCGAATCCTGGTACTCGGAAAAGGCCAAAACGTACAGGGAAATCATGGGGATATCGGAAAACTGGGGGACTGCCGTAACTATCCAGACCATGGTGTTCGGTAACCTCGATACTCACTCGGGAGCAGGGGTTATGTTCACTCATCACCCCAGGCAGGTTGGTGATGAAATCAGGCCCTGGGGAGACTTCACGCTTGGTAACCAGGGCGAAGACGTAGTGGGAGGACTCGTGAAGACCCTGCCAATATCGGAAGAGCAGCGCAGGCTACAGGGACGAGAGAAAATTTCTCTTGAGTCCCGGTTCCCCCAGATTTATCAGCGTTTGGTGGAGATAGCGAAGACCTTGATCTATCGCGAAAAATGGGGACCGCAGGAAATTGAATTCACCTTCCAGGGAGATTCCCCCGACGGGCTCTACGTGCTCCAGTCCCGCAACATGGTTACCAGAAAAACAGAACAACTTCCCGTTTTTGTGCCTACTCCAAAACTGGAAAAGAGTTACCTCGGAAGCGGTATCGGGGTTAGTGGTGGTGCTTTGAGCGGGAAAGTGGTATTTACTTTGGAAGACATACAACAGTTTCGATTGCAGGAGCCTGAGACTCCGCTTATCCTGATCCGCTCTGATACGGTTCCCGATGATATAAGGGAAATTTCCATGGCTGATGGAATTCTTACCGGTAAAGGTGGGCCAACCTCTCATGCCGCAATTGTGGCACACAGGCTTAACAAAACTTGCGTAGTAGGGTGTGTTAAGATGAGGGTTTGGGAAAACGACAAGAAGTGCATAATCAATGGTCACGTTATCAGAAAGGGTGATGAATTGAGCATAGATGGCCACAACGGCGCAATTTACCTTGGGATGCAGGACATAGAAGTAGTGGAATTGGAGTCATAGGTCTTGCAGAAGTACGGAGAGTATTTTTAATCGCAGGGCTTTAGGGAAAAGGAGGTTGCCATGATTGGAAATCTTGATGCAAAAAGGGATTTAATGGTGCCGAAAAAACTTGGGATCAACGGACTGGGGCGTATAGGGAAACTAACAGTTTGGCACCACGTGGAACGAAGATACTTTTCAGAGCTTGTTGTAAATATTGGTAGAGACGTGGGTACAAGTCTTGAGGATGTTGCACTGTTTATAGAAAAGGATTCTACGTACGGAACTTTGCATCATTACATTTACGGTTGCCGTGCAAATCGCGTGATAGAGGAAATTGACGATAAGTCCGGAACAATGCGCATTAACGGGGTAAAAGTAACGGTGCTAAGGAAGGAGAGAAACCCGGTGAAGTTGCCGTGGCGGGACCTCGGTGTTGAACTGGTGGTTGATGCTACGGGAAAGTTTCTGGATCCAACCCTGCCGCCTGAATCCGATTCCGGTTCCGTGAGAGGCCACCTGGCTGCGGGAGCCAAAAAGGTGATAGTGTCTGCTCCATTTAAGATCAAAGACAAGGGCAAAAGCATACCTGACGATTGCGTAACAACCGTTCTTGGAATAAATGATGATGATTATGATCATAAGAAGCACCTGATTGTTTCAAATGCGTCGTGCACTACCACCTGCCTTGCGTACATGATGAAACCTCTGATTGATTTCTTCGGTGCACAACGACTCCTTTCCGCATCCATGGCAACTGTTCATGCGGCTACCAGTTCTCAACCTGTGCTGGATAGGGCGGCCAAGGCAAAAGCAAAAGACTTGAGAAAGAACAGGAGCGTGTTGAACAACATAATCCTTACAACTACAGGTGCAGCTCGCGCGCTCGCTCTTGTCATACCCGAAATGAAAAACATCGGTTTTATTGCAGAGTCCGTTCGAATCCCGGTGAACACGGGGTCGCTCATAATATTGATCGTAAACCTCCAAGACGAAAGCTTAAAAGACCCGGTAAACCGGGAAAAAATTAACAAGATTTATAGAGATGCCGCAGAAAACAAGTTTCCTCCTGGGTACTTGATTTATACAGATGATCAGAATGTATCATCTGATATAATTGGAACACCCAAGGCTGCCGCTATTATCGAAGGACACGAAACACACACCCGTACGTTTGCGGTAAAATTCGACCTCGATAAAATTCCCTGCGAGTGCACCACCGATGTTAAAACATCGGCGGGCTCTTTCATAAATATCCCTGTAACCCAGGTGGTTGTTTATGGATGGTACGACAATGAACTGGGGAGTTACACCAATATGCTGGGAGACAGGGCGGTGAGCATCGCTGAGTTAATGTAATCAATCATCCTCTAAGCTTTTTTGTTTGGATTGCTTGATTGTCAGAAGATAAGATTTATTATTATGTTAACGGATGAGGCTCAATGAGAAGAATTGTTAATCTTATTACAAGGGGGTGTGAGTCATGGCGCTAAAGGTAGGAATCAACGGTTTTGGTCGTATCGGAAGAACTCTTTTTAAAATCATTTTCGACAGGGGAGAGGAGATAGAGGTTGTTGCCATAAACGACCTGGGAAATATTAACGATCTGGCACACCTGCTTAAGTACGATTCGGTTCATGGTGTTTGGAACAGGAATGTTGAGGTCAAGGGTGAATCAATCGTGGTTGACGGAAAGGAACTGAAATGCCTTTCTGTCCCGAACCTTGAACAGTTACCGTGGCATGATCTTGGTGTCCAGGTAGTGTTTGAAGCAACGGGTCTTTTCCGCGACAGGGCTTCGGCTCAAAAGCACATCGATGCGGGAGCACAGAAGGTTATTGTTACTGCCCCCGGGAAAGGGCTTGATGCAACGTTTGTGATCGGCGTTAACGACGAAGAATACGATCCCAGGAACCACCATGTCGTTTCCAATGCTTCCTGTACCACTAACTGTCTTGCTCCAGTGGTGCGAGTATTACACGATAATTTTATTATAGAAAGAGGTTTAATGACCACGGTCCATTCGTATACCATGGACCAGAGATTGCTCGATGCGTTGCATAAAGACCTGAGAAGGTCTAGGGCAGCCGCCCTTTCCATGATACCAACCACGACCGGAGCTGCGGTTGCGGTTACGGAGGTTATACCGGAGTTGAAGGGTAAGTTGAATGGGATGGCAATTCGAGTACCCACGCCCAATGTTTCCCTGGTGGATTTCGTGTGCCAGGTAGGCAAGGATGTTACCGAGGAGGAAATTAACGCTGCCTTGAAAGAAGCATCGGAAACACGCCTCAAGGGAATTCTTTACTATTCTACTGTTCCGCTGGTTTCTATTGACTACAACCACAGCCCTTATTCCTCGATTGTAGATGCCGCTTTAACTTCCGTTGTTGACGGGAGGCTCGTAAAAGTTCTTGCATGGTACGATAACGAGTACGGCTACTCGAACCGCTTGGCGGATCTGGCACTGCTAATGGCAAAGCACTTCTGATTTGTTTCGTTCTGGTGTGCGGATAAAGTCTACTGCCTATAAGGTATAATGTTTTTTCGGGATATCAGGAGATGAGCCTTTAAGGCTTATCTCCGGTGGCTTAGGTGCTTGAGTGTGCCTGCTAGTTCAGTGTAAGCTTCCGGTGTTAAATAGGGAGGGAGAGCCATGCGATATATAGACGAGATTGATGTTTCCGGAAAGAGGCTATTTATCAGGGTGGACTATAACGTCCCTCTTGATGAAAATCGAAACATAACGGATGATAACCGGATCAGGGCTGCTTTGCCCACCATTAATTACTCCCTTGAAAATGGAGCTTCAGTGATCCTGGCTTCGCATCTGGGACGTCCCAAGGGCGAGAGAAACCCCAGATTTAGCATGGAACCGGTAGCCAGGAGGCTTGGTGAACTGCTTGGAAAAGAAGTTAAACTGGCACCGGACTGTATTGGGCCGGAGGTAGCGGAAATGGTGGCAGCGTTGCGCCCTGGTGATGTTTTGATGCTAGAGAATCTGAGGTTCCACAAGGAAGAAACGGACGATGATCCCGAGTTTGCAAAAAAACTCGCAGCCCTTGCCGATGTTTATATCAATGATGCTTTTGCAGTTTGTCACCGGCGTAATGCTTCCGTCCATGCAATTACGAACTTTGCCAGGGAATGCGGGGCCGGATTTCTTATCAAAAATGAACTTCATTACTATGAGAAGGCCCTGGAGGCTCCGAAGCATCCCGTTGGGGTGATTATAGGCGGAGTGAAAATATCAAGTAAACTGGGTGCGCTTCGGAATTTGGTTCAAAAGGTTGACAAAATTTTTGTGGGTGGAGCAATGGCAAATACCTTTCTGGTAAGCCAGGGATACAACGTGGGGAAATCCCTCGTGGAAGAAGACATGGTTGAAGCTGCTGGAGACCTGATTAAGGATGCTCGGAAAAGAGGCGTTGCTCTCTATTTGCCCGTGGATGCGGTTGTTGCCGAACGGCTCGAAAAGGGTGCTCCCAAAAAGGAGGTTGAAATAAACAATATTCCCGCCGATTGGCAAGTGCTGGATATTGGGCCGAAAACGGTTGAAGAATACTCAAACGAACTCAAGGATTGCACAACCGTCATCTGGAACGGTCCCCTGGGTGCCTTTGAAACAGAACCCTTTGACACGGGTACGGTTTCGATAGCCCGTTGCCTTGCGGGTCTGGACGGACTTACCGTCGTGGGTGGTGGTGATACGGCGGCGGCACTCAAACATGCGGGTGTCGAGGATAAGGTTTCATACATTTCCACGGGTGGAGGTGCCTTTCTTAAGCTGCTTGAAGGTAAAAAGTTACCGGCGCTTGAGGCCCTTGAGAAGTGTGGTAAATAGCAAATGGGAGGTAATTATGGCAACAAGAACTGCTTGCATAGCTGCGAATTGGAAGATGTACAAGACGGTTGGGGAAGCTGTAGAATTTGTCAGGAAATTAAGGGAAAAAATTGAAACCTTCGACGACCGTGAAGTAGTAATAGCACCACCGTTTACTTCTTTGTACGCTTTGAAAGACCTGGTGAAAGGTGCCGGGATTTCCCTTGCCGGGCAAAATTGCCACTGGGAAGAAAAAGGTGCATTCACGGGAGAGATCTCTCCGGTTATGTTAAAAGATGTCGGATGTTCGTACACCATTGTGGGACATTCAGAGAGAAGACAGTACTTTGGGGAAAATGACGAAGATATAAATAAAAAGTTGAAAGCCCTGATAAAAGTTGGTATAAAGCCCATCTTCTGCATAGGAGAGAAGCTCGAAGAACGAGAGGCAGGAAAAACCTTTGATGTTGTAAAGACCCAGCTGGACGGCGGATTAAAAGATTTGGACTCGGTTGATATCGCCAAAATGGTTGTAGCGTATGAGCCTGTTTGGGCTATTGGTACCGGGAAAACGGCTTCTCCCGAACAGGCACAGGAAGTTCACGCTTTTATCAGGGAGCATCTTTCCATGCTAACCAACAAAAACGTTGCAAACGAGGTGCGAATTTTGTATGGTGGAAGTGTAAAACCTAGTAATGTAGATTCGTTGATGAGTGAGCCGGACATAGACGGTGCACTGGTAGGGGGTGCAAGTCTGGAAGTTGATTCGTTCTTGCGAATAATTCGATTCGAGGCTTAAGAGGGTTGATTTTTTTATGATTAGTGCTATTTTAATATTACATGTTATCGTTTGTTTCTTTCTTATCCTTATAGTTCTTTTACAGACAGGTAAAGGGGCCGATATCGGGGCAGCCTTCGGTGGTACTTCAACGCAGACGTTGTTTGGATCGACAGGAGGCAATACATTTTTTAACAAGCTCACGATTGGTGTCGCTACTGTATTTATGTTGACATGCTTACTTCTGGCCTATTTTTCATCAAAGCCCGGCACTAGGTCTCTTATGAAGACCAAGGCTGCACAAACAGCCCCGGTTCAGCAAACTGAGAAAAAAACGACTGCTGAATCAAAAAGTACAGGGGTAGCACAGCAGAGCCAGAAAGTGGATAAGGGCGAACAAGCGAAAACAACTTCGACGCCGGCGGCAAGCTCTAAGCCGGCAGCAACTACAACTGAAGGCAGTAAAACTTCGAAACAGGCAGCTCCGTCGGCTGGTAATAAAGGAGCCGATAAAAATAAGTAGTCAAGTTGATTGAGTGCCGAAGTGGTGGAATCTGGTAGACACGCCATCTTGAGGGGGTGGTGGGGAGACCCGTGCCGGTTCGAGTCCGGCCTTCGGCACCATTAAAAATTTTATTCAATGTGTCCGCATCCTTGACCATTGCAATAAATAGGTTTACCGCTTCTTGAATTCCCTTTTTTTAATTCGTACGTTATTTCCTGGGCGCATCACGTGGGACAGCAATAGACGAGTTTGCGGAGAGTTAGTAGAGCTCAGACCTTAGTGAAGCTTACGACCTTGATTGGCGATTAAGGATTTCATAGACATCGTTTTTATCTTTGCCTGATCTTTATCTAGTTTGTAGACGGTTCGATGTCTCATGGAGCGTATGCTCCGATATTTTTTTAGGTCTCTAGATAAACGTTTCCCTTGAAGTTCAGGCTCATTGCTTAATTTTTCAATGCGGGAAAGGCGGATTCTATAGCCACCTTAGCTTTTTCTATTCAGTGTCTTACTAAAATATTCTCCTTGGTATCGGATTGCCCAGACACCTCATTCATCGCGCAGCCACCCCGTCCTTTTGAATCTCTTCGTATATGGGAAACATCCTGAACTTGCCCTTCTCATAGTTCTCAACGGCACCACTAGGTGGGCAAAGCCCACCCTACAATGTTTTGTGGCCTTGACTGCCTTACTTCAGATTCAAGGTAATCTCCCTGGAGGGTGGGCTGTGCCCACCAAAAAAGCTGTCAGCACGATAATTGAAAGAACAGAGCAAAGGACAATCAAAGATCGAAATCTTAAAAAACGGATTGAACAAATAAAACACGACCTCATGAGTCAAGAGCAGACTTGACCCCATGAGATATGAGATATTCCTAGAACTACATTATAAAGGCCGTAACTATCTAAGTTTACAACATATAAATAAATGCCCATCTGAAATTTGGAAAACTCATGAAATAGAATCCAGTATATCTTTCTTGGCCTTATTCCAGTCGACAAACCTGTCCTCACCTGTGCTTACGTTCTGTTCCCTCTGATTAAGGATATTCTCATGCCAAGCAGGTGAAGAGAAATCCGGAGCACTCCGGCAAATATCATCCCATAATGCTTCCATTGCCTTGAGTTTTTCCTCATTGGTCATTCCCTTTAGTTTCAGAATCATAATCTCTCCCTTTTTATTACCCATGTTATTCCTGCACTCCCAGAAGTATCTAGCAAATTCCGGGAGGTAAAAACCCGCTGCCGCTTCCATTTTATCAAATTTTTTGATTCCTGCGGCACTTATTCTCGCGACCTGATAGACTTTTATCACGCCTTGAGCAGTTTTGGCAACAACAGCAAAGACATGTCTTTGGCCTGATGCTATCCAATACTTTCTGAACAGGCAGCCCTTTGAGTTGTTTCAATCCTATCACTTCGTCAGCACAACTCCCCTAGGGTACCGGCGGGGATACGCCTGTGATTCCCAGTAGTGTTACCTACTATAATCACATATATAAATGCGACATCGTGTCGAACCTAACGAACAAGGCAAGATCCTGGCTTTAAAACGCCCATAATGGGGTCAAGTCTGTCGTTGACTCATACCTGGAGATCCTAGTGGGGTCATAATGGGGTGATATCCACAGAAATCGTCTTAGACCGGGGAAGGGTGATCGCTTGAAATCCTGTGAGTGGAGCAGCCAAAAAGACTATCTTAGCCGATCGGAGAAATGGGGTTGGCTCCATACAAAGCAATGGACAATCAAAGATCGCATCATAAAGAAACGAATTGAACAAATAAAACACGACCTCATCATAGGTCAAGAGAAGGCTTGACCCCATGACATGAGGCAAACTAATGGAACTTCACGGTGTGAAGGAAGGATGCCACAAGGAAAGGACACAGAAGAAAGGGTAAGCAACTTTCTACAGACGAATTCTTGCGCTATACTTGTCAATCTATCTTGTGCATGGTAGATATCTAGGAACCATATAATAACTTGCTATGCGTAACCACAAGGAACAAAAATAAAAATGAAGGTTTCGGAAATTCTTGAAACATTAAGAAGTTATAAAGCTCAATTTGCAAATAGATATGGAATAAGTCGGATTGGCATATTTGGATCATATGTAAAGGGTAGTCCTACACAAAAAAGCGATATTGACATCGTGATTGAATTACAAAATCCTGATCTATTTAAGATGGTGCATATTAAAGAAGATTTGGAGGAGTTACTCGGAGTCCAGGTTGATATCGTAAGAAACCGTAAAGAAATGAATCCATATCTGAAAAAACGCATAGAAAAAGAGGCATTGTATGTATGACCGAGAATTGGTCATTGATATTTTGCATCAGATAGACAACGCAATAGATAAGATTCTGTACCGGTCGTCAGTAATCAAATCCGCCAGTGACTTTACAGGTAGCCCGGGAGGTATGGAAAAGCTGGATTCTATATGTATGCAACTCATAGCTATCGGGGAGAGCGTCAAAAACATAGACAAAATTGCGGGCAAATCATTCTTGTCCAAATACGGATCTGTGGATTGGAAAGGTATCAAAGGAATGCGCGACATAATAACGCACCATTATTTTGATATTGATGCTGAAGCTATTTTTGAGGTCTGCAGGACACACATTCCTGAATTGAAAAAGGTAATAAGGGCAATTCTAACTGACATGAAAATCAATCCATAATAAATAAAGGATTAGTCCCAAGTCAAAGAATGATGGCTCGGTACTAATCGTTGGTTCAAGAAGGCGCGGGGTGCAAAGCCAGGATTTTTGGCAAAAATACTTCTGCACGGATTCCTTTCAGTTGATTTTAGGCAGGTGAAAAATCCCTAAAGTTATAAAGACGTGGAGAAAAAATCTGATCAAATTCATGTAGAACATCACACTTCCTAGAATTCTTTTGAAATTAGATTAAAGGAACCCCTGATTAATTACGGAAATACCCCGAGGATCACTTGCAAGTCATGCCGCCCCCTGACTAGATAAGGGGTAGGCTTCGATGCGGTATCCACATGTCCTATGCTGGCTTCTGGCTCCTTCTTCGATCGCAGGTCTTGATCTATTAAGGGCTCTGAGCGGCCGCAGTCCTTTGGCCGGACACTTCTTACGAGAAGCTTCAAGACTGGGTTCAAAGAGGCGCCGGTATGGCTCTACAACAAGCTTTTAAACATGCCTTTAATCAGGAAGTTAGGGAAATTTTGAGTGTCAATACATCCCATAAAAGACCAATGGAAATTTACATTCTTGGTATACCTTAATTTTCACCAAAAAACTGTCTTGACAATAGAATCCTCCTTACTGTTCATTGACTTGGAATATCCAATTGTCAAGCCTGGCACCATTTAGATCGGATAGTTCATTTGATTCTTTTTGAATAGAAAGGCCAAAAAAGAAAAAAATAACTATGGCTCCAACAGAGAAATGTAAATAAAAAAACAATTCAATTTTATCTTTCATTCCAAAGAGAACAAAGATAAGGCTAATAACTATTGCGGTAGCTACTACTGTTGCCCAACAAGCTATAGTAATTTTTACCTTTCTAATCATAAAGTTGCCTATCGAAAAGAAGTTCTTATTACTAGTATCATTCCTTATATATTATCTAATTATTACAACAACCTATTTTCTTCTTGGATATTACAGTATCAGAACAGAACGCCCAAGATGTGGATATTCCGTAAATGCCAGCACCGATGCCAGCAGATTAAGGTGGACTCGATTGTGAAGACAGCAGATTCTTCCATTGACTATCCTTTTATGATAGCTAGCACGATAAAAGAAATTAATGCTACTAGCAGGGTTAGAATCATGAAGATGCGCTCACTTTTCGTCGTACCATCAGGAAATAGCCACCCCACCAGACTCTTCTGTCTCAAAATATTTCTCAATATGCTTCCAAAAAAAAAGGAAAAAAGATGCGAAACCGAAAAAAACCAAGAGCCATTCCATAGTACTTATGCTACTCTTCACAACAGCTCTCAACCCTCCGAAGGCCCCAGGGGATATAAAGCTGTCCTTCAAAGCTAAATATACTGAAACCAAGAATTTTCCCTTTGGAGACTGCGTATACTTCTGCATAAGAAGTAAAATCAAGGGATGCAGAGGCAACTGTACCACCAATGAATCCTAACCCCCCTGATGGGCCGGATATTGCAATTCCTGTGTAGAAGGGACTCGGTTCATTACCAAAAACGCGAGTCTTGCCATAGTAACCTTTATTGTTGAGCCGAATTTGCGCCTTCAAACCTACAGTCAGGCCGTACCCGATAACTAGATATGTTTTGGTAATCCTTGTACTGCTTTCGCAGTTGCTGACAAATTTGACCAACTGACCAGATCCTCCAATCACCACACTGCTGATAGAAATACCTCGTCTGTAAACGGTCCATTCCCGCTCACCAAAGATGTCGTAACTTGATAATGCACTATTAGAAACATAATAGTATGAAGTGGTTTTCGATGAAATCCCGAGTGGATCCCCCCTCAAATACCTCCCAATTCCAGGATCATAATACCTGAAGTAATTGTAGTGCAGGCCTGTTTCCGGATCAAGGTACTGTCCGGGGAAGCAGAAAGGGTTGGTGATGGTGTCGATGGTGATGTCAGCCTGCCCAAAGGGCTTGTAGTTGGCGCTCCAAACAACGGTGCCTGATTGATCAGTTATTAGCTGAGGGGTTCCGAGATGATCATTGTGGAAATAGTAGTATTCATCGTGAGGACATTCGGTTCTTCCAAGTTCTGTAGCGAGGATGCCGAGATCATCTAAATCTACCACTCCATCTCCGTTTATGTCTTCTGCACACGGGGATGCGGGTGAACAATCGCTCCGGTCAAAGTCGGAAGCTAAGGTTGCGAGATCATTTCCGTCTACATCACTATTGGTAATGACAACCGAAAATTGACCACCTGTGATAATATAATTTTGCCCACCTTGAGCATTGGTTAAAGTTCTAGTTAATCTCCCAAACATTTTCGATGCCATGGTGAGCAGGGTTTCACCACTTAATCGCTCTGACCAATGAACTTGTTGGGAATAATCTCTTGTACCGATTGTCTTTTCTCGAATTCTTTCTTTACCTTTATCTGCTATCACCTCCTTGATCATGTTTTCTTTTGGATCTTTGGGGTTACCTCTTTAACACTAAGCTCCCCTAAATCTCCTAATCAGGAACGATTCCAAAAACCCGAACCATCAGGCTTGTCGTAACAAGTTTCCGGCCGAAGGAGCGCGGCCGCTCAGAGTCCTAAATGGCTCGAGACCAGCGAACGAAGCGAGAGCGCCCCCCATCCCATGTGACGACCCCTTTCTCGGACACTTCGCCACCCGTAACAATGAAAACAAAACCCCTTAAGAGCTCCTCAAGCGGTATACTTTAAGGAACCCCTTTCTTCGCTTTTTCTCTCCTTAACAAGTTGTCTCATTTTTGGGGTTCACAATGATTCCTCCCCTATTGCTGTCAAGTAAGAATTGTCAGTACTAGTCCGATAACAGCCATACAAAAAGATAAGAGATTTAGCGCCAGTATCAAATTAAATCCTTTGGACTTGTAGTAAATTTCATAAAAGGTGAAAATAGTACCTAGTTTTGTACGTGGCCAAAGAGGGTTTTTTATTGCGTTTTTAACAAAATCTGAGTCCATTTTTTTTACTTCATTAACAATAAACAAAAAGGTAATGCCATATAAAACTGTTGAAAGAGAGCTGATTGTCTCGATTATTGTCATATTAATCTCCACAGCATCCATAAACAACATCTTGGATAAGATGATTATGGCATTCCATCCAAAACCTATAACCACCACCAAATCCAAATATTGTTCCACCCTGCCCCTCGCGTATGTCGTACGATCTCCCATAGAAAGGTAAGGCTCCGTAGACAGCAGAGCCATGACTTGAATACCATGACCTTGTACAATCTAATTTGGGGCATTTACCAATTTTTCTCTTATCGCTAATGGCCGAACGCCCTCCAGTTTTAACACTCAGACCAAATTCCATACCATAACAAAGATAACTAATGCTCATTATGTGGTGTCTTCTATGTTTGTCGCAACACTCATAGGTCCTGATGCCAGTAGAAAGAGACCAAACCAATGATATGCTAAATCCTTCATATATTTATATGTTGAATCATCATCCAACACTAATCGATCTCGCCACCTTAGAGCGTTATTCATAACGAAGAGGTATGGCTTGAGTTCAGTATTCGTGTTTGAAGGATCTGGAGTGTTAAATCTGCTTATTTTGGGATCATAATACCTAAAGTAGTTGTAGTGTAGGCCTGTTTCCGGATCAAGGTACTGTCTGGGGAAGCGGAAGGGGTTGGTGATGGTGTCTGTGGTGATACTTGCTTCACCAAAGGGCCTATAATTTGCTGACCAGACGATAGTGCCTGATTGATCGGTGATTTTCTGAGGAGTTCCGAGATGATCATTGTAGAAATAGTAGTATTCATCATGAGGACAGTCGGTCTTTCCAAAATCGCATGCAAGGATGCCGAGATCATCTAAATCTACCACTCCATCTCCGTTTATGTCTCCCGGGCACGGGGATGCGCTTGAACAATCGCTCCGGTTAAAATCTGAAGCTAAGGTTGCGAGATCATTTCCGTCCACATCGTTATCATGGTCAATATCTGCAAGGCACTTTTTTGATAAAACCATCGCTATTCGAGAACGACCAATGTATATGTAATCTCTCACGATTTTGGAAGCAATGGTTTCTTTTTGGTCCTTTTCAATTTTTTTAAAATATATTATACAAGCAAAATATCTAATACATAGGCAATAGCTAAAATAAGGCCCAAAACAAATAAATAGATACCTTTTGTTGTGAAAACATCTCTCATTTTAGTATCGAAGTTGAGAGCACTTCTTCTAACGAAAAATAATAGGGCAGAACTAAGAGAAATTCCGTCTTTTCTGAAAAAGATTAAAGCAAGTACAAAACATAAGTACGAATTTATAGGATTAATAATGAATCTTCTCATCTTAATATTTCACCATTGGAAAAATATCGGGTCCTAGTTGATAGATAGTCCCTTTGGTTTTGATTTCACCAATCATGTAATCTAGTCCTAGATCTAGTCCCTCTGAGGGGGATGGTGTTTTCTTTATTCCTTGCAACTTTCCGAATTGGTAACCACCACCTGATATACCCATCTTAAAAAAGGCGATTGTCCCTGCCAGATACTTTGATAGACCTTCAATCCCATAGAGGTCAGGTTCTTTACACTGGTCCTCAAAGTATTCCTGATTATTCACGGTACCTGCCAGGGGTAACGGACCCAAAGCCGCTCCGATAAATAAACCTTCAAAATCAATAGCATCATACGTACCATACCTATTTTGCTTCGTAGAGACTACTGTGCCTTCTATTTTAGTGACACCAACAGGAATTACTACAGCTGAAGCGGATTTCATGTTCCAAAATACAAAATATCTTGCAAGTCCAAAAAAGTCCATCCAGTTTGCCGGGTTTTCATCGACATAAATAAAACGATTGGCGCCTACTGAATCTTCGATGAAATCCGGTCTCAAATACCTTCCAACCCCAGGATCATAATATCTGAAATAATTGTAGTGCAAGCCTGTTTCAGGATCAAGGTACTGCCCGGGGAAGCGGAAAGGGTTGGTGATGGTGTCGGTGGTGATGTCAACTTCACCAAAGGGCTTGTAGTTGGCGCTCCAGACAACTGCGCCTGATTGATCAGTTATTCGCTGAGGGGTTCCGAGATGATCATTGTGGAAATAGTAGTATTCATCGTGAGGACAGTCGGT
>Ga0256841_1000249_pt1 | contig 59100 bp, 54 predicted proteins | sample 356308metaG_FD_185971 | JGI IMG/M metagenome (GOLD analysis project Ga0256841, IMG submission 185971) | Hydrothermal vent microbial communities from Mid Atlantic Ridge, Atlantic Ocean - 356-308 | ecosystem: Environmental > Aquatic > Marine > Hydrothermal vents | place: Atlantic Ocean: Mid... | reverse complement strand
CCGCGCCAGTGGCCTTCCCTGAAAATGTCTGCGGCAGGGATGCCGCAGTCAAGCCTACAGGGAGGTATTCACGGCGTTTTTCAGGGAAGGCCACTGGCAGAGGGACGGTTAGATGACGGAGCCCTGGCGGACTCAAGCCTCGGGACGGTAGTCGGGCGGGGTCTCGGCGCCCTCGCCAAACAGGAACTTTTCCATCTCTTCCTTGAGGAACGTGCGCGCCTTGGGGTCCATGGGATTCAGGCGATACTCGTTGATGAGCATGGTCTGGTGGCGCAGCCACTCCTGCCAGACCTGTTTGGAGATGTTCTCGAAGATGCGCTTGCCGAGTTCACCGGGATAGGGCGGACGTTCGAGGCCCTCGGCCTCGCGTTGCAGTTTGACACACTGGACCATACGGGTCATGGGATGCTCCTGGGGTGATGGGCTTGAAGTTGGCAGAGCAGACGCGCTACCGGCGCCGGCACGCCCCCGGGAAGCGGGCTCCCCAGCGGATGCCAGCGGCAGTCGTCGTCCCTCACGGCGCCTGGACAGGCCGTGCCCCGCACCAGCACGGGACGATAACGCAGGCGAAAGTGGCTGAAGGTATGGAGGCGCTCGGGGAGGATTTCAATCCCCCCGGGCGCCACCCCCAGCTCGCGGCAGCGGCCCGGCACCTGTGCCTCCGTTGCACACTCCGGCGGCACCCAGAGGCCACCCCAGAGTCCGGCGGGCGGACGCCGCTGCAACAGCAGCCGCCCTTCCACCATCAGCAGGAGGAAGCAGGTGAAGCGTTCCGGACCTGGCCCACGCCCGCGGGGCTGCGGATACCGATCCTGGAGCCCGTGACGACGGGCGGCGCAGATCCCTTCCACGGGACAGTCCCCACAGCGCGGACGGTGGCGGGTACAGACCCTGGCGCCCAGATCCATGAGGGCCTGGTTGTGGACGCCGGCCCCGTGTATCGGCAACAGGGCCTCGGCCAGTCCCCACAGGCGCCGTTCCACGCCGGCCGTACCCGGCCGGCCGGAGACCAGGAAGCAGCGGCTCAGCACCCGTTTGACGTTGCCGTCGAGGATGGGATGGGGCCGCGCCCAGGCGAGGGAGAGGATCGCTCCGGCGGTGGAACGGCCGATGCCGGGCAGGCCCTGGAGGCCGTCGAGGGTCTCGGGCAGGCGCCCCCCATATTTGTGCATGACCTGTTGCGCGGCCTGGTGGAGGTGGCGCGCACGGGCGTAGTAGCCCAGCCCGGACCACAGCCCGAGGACCTCGTCCAAGGGCGCCGCGGCCAGTTCCTCCACGCCCGGGAAACGGGCCATGAACCTTTCATAGTAGGGGATGACCGTGGCCACCTGGGTCTGCTGGAGCATGATCTCCGAGACCCAGACGCCATAGGCCGTGGGCCGGACCTGCCAGGGGAGGTCCTTGCGTCCGTGTTCGGCGTACCAGGCCCGCAGGGAACGGGCGAAGGCCGCCTCAGTTGAAGAGTCCCTTGAAGGCACCGTCGAGTTGCTTGTCCAGGCCACCGGGGAGCTGCTGCTGGATCTCCTTGGGAAGGATCTTCTTCAGTTCCTGACTGGCCTTTTTCTTCAGGCGTTCCTTCTGGGATGCGGTGAGGGCCTCGGCGATGTTCACCGACCAGTGCGGCTTGGCGAGGGGGCCCTTGAACTCGATGGGAATGGGCACCCCCTTGAGGCGGTTGAGGTCCTTGCCGCCCTCCCCCTTGAGGCTGGCCACAAGGACCGGCTTGAGCTTGTAGTTCAGGGTCATGTTCACCAGGTCGACAGAGCCCTTGCCTGTGACCCGGAACAGCGGCGACTTGGCGCTCAGGTCGTCCCGCACCACCCCGTTCACCACCCGGGCGTCCACCTTGAGTTCGGTGAAGTCGGTCTTGGGCCGGGCCTTTTCCGGCGGCAGGGTACGGCCACGCAGACGTGCCGCCGCCTCGCGCAGGGTCCGGGCCAGGTTGAACCCCCTGATCTCACCATCGCTGAAGCGCGCCCCCAGGCGACCGTTGAGGCCGCGCTTGATGGCCGCCAGGCTCTGGCCCCGGGTGCTGAGATCGAGGTGCATCTGCGCCTGCCCGGACAGCCGGTCCTCCTGCAACAGATCCTTCAGCAGGGGTTCGGCACGGACTCCACGCATGTCCTGTTTGAGGGCGAGACGGGCCTGCCGGCCCGAGGCGTCGATCCTCGCGCTGCCCTTCAGGGCCCCCTTGTACAGGCCGTCGATGCGATCCGTGAGGCCGATGCGGCCATCGGCGCCCTTGACCTTGAGGTGAATGCCATCGAACTTCAGTCCCCTCACTTGCAAGTGCCCGACGCCCAGGCTCCCGTCCACATCCAGGCCCCGCAAGGGCTCAAGCTGGAACAGGGGGGCATTCTCGTCCACCTTGGCAGCGGGCCCGTGCCCGGCCCCGGCGGCCTTGGCTGTGTTCTTCGCCGGAGGCGGCAGGTAACGATCCAGGTCGATGCGGTCGAGCTTGAGGGAGAACCGATAGGCCGGGTGTCTGCCCGCGGTCAGGATCCGCAGACGGCCATCCAGACGGCTGTCGTCCAGCTTCAGCTTCAGGCCGCTCAGGGCCACCACCTTGGGGCTGCCCTCGAAGCCGCTGGAGAGCGTGACCCGGGTGAGGGCCTTGGGGTCGGCCATGGGCGGAAGGGCCACGCCGAGTGTCGTCAGATGGCGGCGCAGATCGGTCTCGGCCAGGGCGACGCGGCCCTTGAAGGTGGGCCGTCCATTCAGCCCCTTGCCTTCCACCGTACCGGTGAGATGCAGGCCGGCCCCATCCAGGGTGACCTTGGGCATCCTCAAGGTGCCCTGCTTCCAGTTCATATCCAGGGCGGTCACCAGGTGCCCATCGAGTTTACCCCCCGGCAGGTCCTTACCCCTGGCCTGGCCCTTGAGATCGAGCCCGGACAGGGCCAGGGAACCCCGCTTCCAGTTCGCCTTCAGCACCCCGCCGAGGGCGGCGTCCAGCGAGTCGAAAGGCAGGTCCCTGCCCTTGGCCTGGAGCCTCAGGGCCAGTTTGGACAGGTTCACACCGCCCTGGGCGAGGTCCAGGGTCAGGATACCGCCGCGGAGATCCAGGTTCAGGTCCTTCAGGGGCAGGGCCCCGCCACCGCCCCCGAGCTTGAGCCGGAGGGGCTCCACCCGTGCCCGTTGGGCCTGCAGATCCAGGTCGAGACCCGCTTCCAGATCGAGGTGGGCACGGGTGCCTTCCGGGGTCTCGATGTCTGTCAGCCGCAGATGCAGGGGGGTCACCCGGTAATGGTTCCCGCGCGCGACCTCTTCCAGGGTGCCGCTCAACCCCACATGGGCGCTCAGGGCCGGGGCGGAGTCGTGGAACGCGAAACTCAGCTTCAGATCCAGGGGACGGCCCGGCTCGATGGCGCCGCTGGCCACCGCCAGTTGCTTTATCTCCATCTTCTGCCCGGCCTGGCGGTCGTCCCAGGAGATATCGGCATCGCTGATCTCCAGGCCGCCGATGGAGAGGCCCCGCAGGCCCTGTCCCTTGCCCGCGGAGCCGCCGGGCGCGGCCTCGGTGGTCCCCTCCCCGCCACCGGCGAGATCCTCCCAGTTGTTCCGGCCGTCGGCGTTACGGATCAGGACCAGACGCAGGCCGGAGAGGCGCAGGGTGTCGGCCTCCACCCGCCGCTCCAGGAGGGGCATCAGCTTGACCCGCACCTCCGCCCTCTTCACCGCGGCGAAGGGCCGATCGCCGAAGCCTTGGGGCTGGCTCAGGGAGACCTGGTTCAGGGTCAGGCCGAGCCAGGGGAACACCGACAGCCCGATGTCGCCGCCGATGACCAGCTCGCGGCCGGTCGCCTGTCTGACCTCCTCTGAGATCCGGTCGCGGAAGTCGTTGGGATCCACCACCAGGGGCAGGACAACGGCGGCGGCGACCACCAACAACACCAGGACGATGACGATGTAGAGAAGGACCTTGAGAAACTTACCCATGAGACGCTCCTTGACGATCTGGATACGCCGCCATTGCACCACAAGGGACATCCGGCATCCAGCGGCCCCGACGACAAGAAAAATCGTACGACAGGTCGGCGGGTTCCTATATTCGTCGCACGTGAATATTTCCATCCTTCGGTCCGTAGACGGCACTTCCCTGTGCCACTCCTCGTTTTTCGAAGGTCTTCCTCGTGCCCCTGGGCAAGGCGCGGAAGCGAGTCATCGCGGGGACTATGGCGGGCTTTCGCAACATTGCCCAGGGGTGCGAGGGGCGGCCGCAGTAGCAAAAAATTCACGTGCGACGGGTATAGAACGCAGCGCGCATCTGCCCCCGCCGGGTTGACCCTCACGGCATCTCTGTCGCCCGCAGCAAGGCGGCCGCGAGGGGCCGACAGCGAATAGACCGGCCGGAACCCTGCCGGCTTCAGGGGTCGGAGGAGATGCGCAGGCGCCCATCCTCCAGATACCAGATCTCGTCCATGCGCCCCGCGAGTTCCTCGTCGTGGGTCACCATCACCAGGGCGGTGCCCACCTCCCGGTTCAGTTCCAGCATGAGATCGCAGACCTGGAAGGCGGTGTGGCGATCGAGGTTGCCCGTGGGTTCGTCCGCAAGCACACAGGCGGGGCGGTTCACCAGGGCGCGGGCCACGGCGGTGCGCTGGCGCTCACCGCCGGAGAGCTGGGCGGGGCGGTGCTCCAGGCGTTCCCCCAGGCCCACCAGGGCGAGCAGATGGCGCGCCCGGCCCGCGGCCTCGGCCACCGGCAGGCCGGCGATCACCAGGGGCATGGCCACGTTCTCCTGGGCACTGAGTTCGGGCAACAGGTGGTGGAACTGGTAGATGAAACCCAGGGCGCGGTTGCGCAGGCGCCCGCGGGCCGTCTCCGACAGGCCTTGGAGGTCGCGGCCCTCGATCAGGACCCGCCCGGCGTCGGGGCGGTCGAGCCCGCCCATGCACTGGAGCAGGGTGCTCTTGCCCGACCCGGAGGCCCCGACGATGGCGATGCGGCGCCCGCGGGCGATCCGCAGGTCGATGCCGTGCAGGACCTCCAGGGTCGCGTCCCCCTGACGAAAGCGCCGCACCAGGCCGTGGGTCTCCAGCACCGGGGTCTCACTCATAGCGCAGGGCCTCCGCCGGCTGCACCCGCGAGGCGCGCCAGGCCGGATAGAGGGTGGCCAGCAGGCTGATGACGAAGGCGGAGAGGCCGATCAGGGTCACGTCCTGCCAGTGGACGTCGGAGGGCAGCTCGCTGATGTAATAGAGGTCCGGGTCGAGGAAGTGGATATGGAACAGGCCCTCGATCCAGGCCACCACCGGCTCCACGTTGAGGGCCAGGATGACCCCCAGGATCACCCCCAGGATACTGCCCACCAGGCCGATGGCGGTGCCCTGGACGACGAAGACCCCCATGATAGAGCGCGGCGAGGCCCCCAGGGTGCGCAGGATGGCGATGTCGGCCTCCTTGTCGGTGACCACCATCACCAGGGTGGAGACGATGTTGAAGGCGGCCACCGCCACGATCAGGAACAGGATCATGGCCATCATGCGCTTCTCGTTGCGCAGGGCGCGGAAGAAGTTGCGATGTTGCATGGTCCAGTCGCCGACCCGGTAATAGCCCCCCAGGGAGAGGGCCAGCTCACGGGTGATCCGTGGCGCCTGCATGGGGTCGCGCAGCTTCAGGCGCACCCCGGTCACCGCCCCGCCCAGGCGCATCAGGCGCTGGGCGTCGGCGATGTGGATCAGGGCCAGGTTGCGGTCGTAGTCCGACATCCCGGCCTCGAAGAGGCCGCTCACGGTGAAGCGTTTGAGGCGCGGCATGAGGCCGATGGGGGTGCTCGAGACCTGGGGCGTGACCAAGGTGACCTTGTCGCCCACCCCGACCCCGAGGACCAGGGCCAGCTCCTTGCCCAGGATGATGCGGAAGCGCCCCGGGACGAGATCGGTGATGGAGCCGCGGCGGATCACCTTCACCACCTCCGAGACCCGCCCCTCCTCGCCCGGCTCGATCCCCCGCACCAGGGCGCCGCTGACCTGGCCGCCATTGACCAGCATCCCCTGTATCTCCACGTAGGGGGCGGCACCGACCACCTCGGCGTTGGCCTCGGCGCGTTCCATCACCCGCCGCCAGTTCTTCAGCCCCCCCTGCACCGCGGCGATGGTGGCGTGGGAGGTCATGGCCAGGATGCGCTCGCGGATCTCCTTGTGGAAGCCGTTCATCACCGAGAGGACCACGATCAGGGCCACGATCCCCAGGGTGATGCCCAGCATCGAGGCCCCGGAGATGAAGCTGATGAAGTGATTGCGGCGCTTGGCGCGGGTGTAGCGCAGGCCGAGATAGAGTTCCCAGGGCTTGAACATCGGGGCATTATAGGGCCTTCGTCTCCCGTCCGTCTGCACAACATGGCCCGACGACTCCCCGCCGAGTGGGAACCCCAAGCCGCGACCCTGATCACCTGGCCCCACGCCGGCAGTGACTGGCGCTGCTGCCTGGACGAGATCGAGGCCTGCTATGAGGCACTGGCCCTGGCCATCGCCCGTTTCCAGCCGGTGCTCATCGCCGCGGTCTCCGAAGACCACGCCCATGGGATCCGGCGCCGGCTCTTGGGGGCGGGCATCGCGGAATCCCGCCTGCACCTGGTGACGGCCCCCAGCGACGACACCTGGGTGCGGGACTATGGTCCCCGCTGCGTGCTCGATGCCGGCCGTCCCCGGCTGCTGGACTTCCGCTTCAACGCCTGGGGGGAGAAATACCCCCACGAGGCCGACGACGCCTTCAGCGGACGCCTCTACGCCAGCGGCCTGTTCGCGGGCATCCCCCACGAACGCGCCCCCTGGGTGTTGGAGGGCGGGGCCCTGGACACGGACGGCCGCGGCACCCTGTTGGCCAACCGGCCCAGCATCCTCGATCCCCGGCGCAACCCGGACCTGGACCCGCCCGGCGCCGAAGAGCGCCTGTTGCGCGATCTCGGCCTCGACCGCTGCCTGTGGCTGGACATCCCCCCCCTGGCCGGCGACGACACCGACGGCCATATCGACACCCTGGTCCGCTTCATCGCCCCCGACACCCTCTGCCACCTCGCTTGCAGCGATCCGGCCGACCCCGATCATGCGACCCTGGAGGCGCTCCAGGGACAGTTGCAACGCCTGCGTACCCGCCACGGCGGGCCCTACCGTCTGATCGCCCTGCCCAAGCCCGCCCCCCTGCGCGGCCCCGATGGCGACCACCTGCCGGCGAGCCCAGTCAATTTCCTGTTCGTCAATGGCGGCCTGCTGGTGCCCACCTATGCCGACCCGGCGGACGCCCGGGTCCTGGAGACCCTGGCCGCGGCCCTCCCGGAACGCCGGGTGGTGGGCCTGGACGGCCGCCTCCTGGCGCGCCAGCGCGGCGGCCTCCATTGCGCCGCCCTGGACCTGCCCGCCTGCCTGGCCGCCCCCCTGGGCCTGATCGCCGGCACCCCGCAGCGATGACCACGGCCGCCCGGCCCCTGCGCCTCGCCCTGATCCAGCAGCGCGACCGCGGCAGCCCCAAGGCCAACCGGGAGGTGATCGCCCTGGCCCTGCGCGCCGCCGCCGACCGGGGCGCCCACCTGGCCCTGTTGCAGGAACTGCACAACGGCCCCTACTTCTGTCAGACCGAGGACCCCGCCGCCTTCGCCCTGGCCGAGCCCGTGCCCGGCCCCACCAGTGAGGCCCTGGGGGCGCTGGCGGCGGAACTGGGTCTGGTGATCGTGGCCTCTCTGTTCGAGCGCCGCGCCCCCGGTCTGCACCACAACACCGCCGTGGTCCTGGACGCGGATGGACGCCTCGCCGGCCGTTACCGCAAGATGCACGTCCCCGACGACCCGGGCTTCTACGAGAAGTATTACTTCGCCCCCGGCGACCTGGGGTTCGCACCCATCGACACCGCGGTGGGCCGCCTGGGGGTGCTGCTGTGCTGGGACCAGTGGTATCCCGAGGCCGCCCGCCTCATGGCCCTGGGTGGGGCCGAGGTCCTCCTCTACCCCACCGCCATCGGCTGGGATCCCGGCGACGACGCCGCCGAGCAGGCGCGCCAGTTGCAGGCCTGGCGGTGCATCCAGCGCAGCCACGCCATCGCCAACGGGATCCCCGTGGCGGCCTGCAATCGCACCGGCTTCGAGCCCCGCGCCCCCGGCGCGGCCGGGGGCATCCGCTTCTGGGGCCACTCCTTCGCCTGCGGCCCCTTCGGCGAGCCCCTGGCCGAGGCCCCGGCGGACGCCGAGGCCCTGCTCCTGGTGGACCTGGACCTGGCCGCGGGCGAGGAGGTGCGGCGGACCTGGCCGTTCCTGCGCGACCGCCGCATCGACGCCTACGGCGGCCTGTTGCGGCGCTTCCTCGACTGAGGCCGGGAAGGCTGCCGCCCCGCCCCTCGGCAGGACCGGGAATAGACGCGACCCAATAACGAAAATCCCACCTGTGACGGGTATACTGTACCCCTCCCATCCGTCTGGAATCGCCATGCGTCCCCTGCTCGTCCTCATCCTCGTCTGCCTGACCCTGAGCGCCTGCGGGAACAAGGGCGACCTCTACCTGCCGCCGCCCGCGCAGCCGCACCCGGAGGGCCGCTGATGGACCACTTCCAGTACCGCGACGGCCAGCTCCACGCCGAGGACCTGCCCCTGACGGACCTGGGCGAACGCTTCGGCACCCCCTGCTACATTTATTCCCGGGCCACCCTGGAGCGCCACTGGCGGGCCTTCGACCAGGCCCTCGACGGGCACCCCCACCTGATCTGCTACGCGGTCAAGGCCAACTCCAACCTGGCCGTGCTGGCCCTGCTGGCGCGCCTGGGCTCGGGCTTCGACATCGTCTCCCGGGGCGAACTGGAGCGGGTCCTGGCCGCCGGCGGCGACCCCCGGCGGGTGGTCTTCTCCGGGGTGGGCAAGACCCGCGAGGAGATGCGCCGCGCCCTGGAGGTGGGCATCCGCTGTTTCAACGTGGAATCCGCCCCCGAACTGGAGCGCCTGGAGCAGGTGGCGGCCGCCCTGGGCCGGCGCGCCCCGCTGTCGCTGCGGGTGAACCCGGACGTGGACGCCCGCACCCACCCGTACATCGCCACCGGCCTGAAGGAGAACAAGTTCGGCATCCCCATGGCCGAGGCGGCGGCCCTCTACCGCCGCGCCGCCGCCTCGGCGCACCTGGAGGTCCGGGGCATCGACTGCCACATCGGCTCGCAGCTCACCGCCAACGCCCCCTTCCTGGACGCCCTCGACCGTGTCCTGGCCCTGGCCGACACCCTGGAGGCGGAGGGCATCCCCGTCCAGCACCTGGATCTGGGCGGTGGCCTGGGGGTCCGCTACACCGACGAGACCCCGCCCGAGCCGGCCACCTACGCCCGCGCCCTGCTGGGACGCCTCGGCGGGCGCCGCCACGAGATCCTCCTGGAACCGGGCCGCGCCATCGCCGCCAACGCCGGCATCCTCCTGACCCGGGTGGAGTACCTCAAGCCCGCCGCCGGACGCGCCTTCGCCATCCTGGACGCGGCCATGAACGACCTCATCCGCCCGGCCCTCTACCAGGCGGTCCAGGAGATCCTGCCGGTGCGGCCGCGCCACGACGCCCCCGCCCGCGTCTGGGATCTGGTGGGCCCGGTGTGCGAGACCGGCGACTTCCTCGGCAAGGGGCGGGAGCTGGCCCTGCGCCCGGGCGACCTGCTGGCGGTGCGCGGCAGCGGCGCCTACGGCTTCACCATGGCCTCCAACTACAACAGCCGCCCGCGTCCGCCGGAGATCCTGGTGGACGGCGCCCGGGCCCACCTGGTGCGCCGCCGCGAGACCCATTGCGACCTCTTCGCGGGCGAGTCGGTGGTGGTCTGAGATGCGCCTGGAGTTCACCAAGATGCAGGGCCTGGGCAACGACTTCGTGGTCCTCGACGCCACCCGCGCCCCCATCCGTCTGACCCCCGACCAATACCGCTTCCTCGCCGACCGCCACTTCGGCATCGGTTGCGATCAGATCCTGCGGGTGGAGCCGCCCCGCCTGCCCGGCACCGACTTCCACTACCGCATCTTCAACGCCGACGGCTCCGAGGTGGAACAGTGCGGCAACGGCGCCCGCTGCTTCGCCCGCTTCGTCCACGAACGCGGCCTCAGCGACAAGACCGTCCTCGACGTGGGCACCGCCGCCGGTCCCATCCGCCTGTATCTGGAGGCCGACGGCCGGGTACGGGTGAACATGGGCCCACCCCGCTTCGCGCCCCGGGCGGTCCCCTTCGAGGCCGATGGCGACCGCCCCCTGCACCCCCTGGCGGTGGCCGGCCGCGACCTGGAGATCGCCGTGCTCTCCATGGGCAACCCCCACGCCGTGCTGGAGGTGGAGGATCTGGACCAGGCGCCGGTGCAGGCCCTCGGCCCCCTGATCGAACGCCACCCGCGCTTTCCGCAGCGGGTCAACGTCGGCTTCATGCAGGTGCTCGCTCCCCACCACCTGCGCCTGCGGGTGTGGGAGCGGGGCAGCGGCGAGACCCTGGCCTGCGGCACGGGTGCCTGCGCCGCGGCCGCCGCCGCCATCCGCAACGGACGCCTGCAATCGCCGGTGCGGGTGGAGCTGCCCGGCGGAAGCCTGACCATCGCCTGGGCGGGCGGCGACGCCCCGGTGTGGATGACCGGACCGGCCGAAACCGTATTCACCGGAGTGATCGACCTATGAGCGAGCCCTCGGCGGCCCAGGTGGCCGCCTATCTCTCCAGCCATCCCGAATTCTTTCAGCAACACCCCGATCTGCTCGCCCGGTTGCGCCTGCCCCATGGTCCCCAGGGCACCGTCTCACTGGTGGAGCGGCAATTGGAGGTGCTGCGCCGACAGGCGGCCGAGGCCCAGACCCGGGTACGGGAACTGATGGAGGTGGCCGCGGCCAACTACCGTACCCAGGAGAAGCTCCACCGCCTGGGCCTGGACCTGACCGATTGCCGCGGCCTGGAAGATATCTCCAGGGTGTTGGTGCGGCGCCTGCCGGAGGAGTTCTCCGCCCACGCCGTGAGCCTGCGCCTGTTCAGCGACCCACCGGATCCCCGCGACCCCCTGACCGGCCGCTTCGCCGCCTTCCTGGACGAGGGACGGGCACTCGCCGGGCCCCTCCCCGCGGAGCAATGCCGCTATCTGTTCGACGAGGCGGGTCAGGCCGTCGCCTCGGCGGTGTTGCTGCCGCTCGAAGGGCAGACATCCCGGGGACTGCTCGCCATCGGCAGCCACGACCCGGACCGCTTCCGGGCAGATCACGCCTACGACCTGCTCATGCACCTGGCCGAGACCCTGGCCCACCACCTCGACCGCCTCGGTGTCTGAAGACCCACTCCTGGAGGCCTACCTCGCCCACCTCGAAGGGGAACGCCGACTCTCCCCCCACACCCGGGCGGGCTACCGCCGCGATTTGGAGGGCCTGACGGCCTGGATGCGCCACCAGGGCCTGGAGGGCTGGACCGCCCTCGACCCCGCCAGGGTGCGCGCCTTCGTGGCCTGGCGCCATCGCCAGGGCATCTCCGCCCGCTCCCTGCAACGCCAGCTCTCGGCCCTGCGCGGCCTGTTCCGTTATCTGGAACGGGAAGGCCTCAGCGACCGGGACCCCACCCGCGGGGTGCGGACCCCCAGGGCCGGGCGTCCCCTGCCCGTCACCCTGGAGGCAGACCGCCTCGGCCGTCTGCTGGACCAGGTGCCGGACAGCGCCCTGGAGATCCGCGACCGGGCGATGTTGGAGCTGTTCTACGCCTCCGGCCTGCGCTTGGCCGAACTGGTCTCCCTGGACCAGGGCGACGTCGACCGGGCGGCGCGGGTCCTGGAGGTCACCGGCAAGGGCGCCAAGACCCGGCGCGTGCCGGTGGGCGGCAAGGCCCTGGAGGCCCTGGAGGCCTGGCTCCAGGTCCGTCCCGGCCTCGCCCGCGCCGACGAACCGGCGCTGTTCGTGAGCCGCAGGGGCGGGCGCATCCGCCCGCGCACGGTCCAGGAACGGGTGGCGCGCTGGGCCCTGCACAAGGGCGCGCCGCGCCACCTCTATCCCCACCTCCTGCGCCACTCCTTCGCCAGCCACCTGCTGGAGTCCTCGGGCGACCTGCGCGCGGTGCAGGAACTCCTCGGTCATGCCGACATCGCCACCACCCAGATCTACACCCACCTGGACTTCCAGCACCTGGCCGAGGTCTACGACCGCGCCCACCCGCGCGCGCGGCGGAAAGAGACCTGAAGGGCCAGGAATTCCAAGCGCATACACGGCTTGCGCTACAGATCGGCAAACGGGTGATCGATCAGCGGGCCTGCGGTCAGGCTGGGCAAAGGGGCCGCTTGTGTGCCAGAATTCATCCAGCCCTCCTGGATACCACGTCGTTTTTCGCGACGTTGAGGTTGTTCCGTCCTGGAGGCCGTTTTCCCCCGCCCAACCGTCGGCTGGACGCCTCCATCCAGCGCCGCCCCAACCCCCGTACCTGAGTCGATGAGCATATCCATCAAGACGCCCGAAGAGATCGAGAAGATGCGCGTGGCCGGCCGCCTGGCGGCCGAGGTCCTGGAGATGATCGAGCCACACGTGCGCCCGGGCGTCACCACCCTGGAACTCGACCGGCTCTGCCACGACTTCATGGTCCACACCCAGGGCGCCATCCCCGCCCCCCTCAATTACCGTGGCTTCCCGAGATCCATCTGCACCTCGGTGAACCACCAGGTATGCCATGGCATCCCCAGCGAGAGGCGCCTGAAGAAGGGCGATATCCTGAATATCGACATCACCGTCATCAAGGACGGTTACCACGGCGATACCAGCAAGATGTTTTTCGTGGGCCAACCCTCGGTCCGCGCCCGGCGTCTGGTGGAGGTGGCCCGCCAGGCCCTCTACAAGGGCATAGAACAGGTGCGGCCCGGGGCCCACCTGGGCGACATCGGCCACGCCGTCCAGACCTTCGTGGAGGCCCATCACTATTCGGTGGTGCGCGAGTATTGCGGCCACGGTATCGGCCGTGAATTCCACGAGGAACCCCAGGTGCTCCACTACGGCAAACCGGGCGAGGGTGTGGAGCTGGTCCCCGGGATGTGTTTCACCATCGAGCCCATGGTGAACACCGGCAAACGGCAGACCAAGGTCCTGCCGGACGGCTGGACCGTGGTGACTCGCGACCGCGGCCTTTCGGCCCAGTGGGAACACACCCTGTTGGTCACACCCAGCGGTTGTGACATCCTGACCCTGCGCGAAGAAGAACGGGCAACGAGCGCATGACACCCCCGCCCCCCCTCTCCGGCGAGCTGGCGCGCCTGCTCGCGCACCTCGACGACGCATGCCCGCTCAAGGCGGTACGCGAGACCCTTGCCCAGGGGCATGCGCATCTGGGCAGCGAATTCGATGCCGGCCGAGACATCGAGGTCTTGGTGGCCGAACACGCCGCCTTCATGGATGGCGTCCTCTGCCACCTGTGGCAACGGCACATGCCCGAGGGGGCCCCGGCCGCCTTGGTGGCGGTGGGTGGATATGGACGCGGCGAACTCCACCCGGCCTCCGACATCGACCTCCTTGTCCTCCTGAGCGCCCCCCCCGATGCGGCCCTCGCCGACCGCCTGGAGGGCTTCGTCACCCTGCTCTGGGACCTCAACCTGGAAGTGGGGCACAGCGTGCGCACCCTCGACGACTGCGTACGCGAGGCGGCCCGGGACATCACCGTCATCACCAATCTGATGGAGGCGCGTCGTCTGGCCGGCCCCCCCTCCCTGTTCCAGGCCCTGAATCAGGCCATCGCCCCCACGCGCATCTGGCCCAGCGACGCCTTCTTCCAGGCCAAGTGGGAGGAACAGCAGGCGCGCTGGCACAAATACGGCGACACCGCCTACAACCTGGAGCCCAATATCAAGGAAAACCCGGGCGGCCTGCGCGACATCCAGATGATCGGCTGGGTCACCCGCCGTCATTTCGGTACCCGCACCCTCCACGAACTGGTGGAGCGCCGCTTCCTCACCGAGGCGGAGTTCGCCCAGCTCATGGACGGACGCCGCCTGTTGTGGCGCATCCGCTATGCCCTCCACCGCCTCGCCGGCCGGCGCGAGGACCGCCTTCTGTTCGACTATCAGCGCACCCTGGCCGAACGCTTCGGCTACCGCGACGATGCCCGTGAACTGGGGGTCGAACAGTTCATGCAGCGCTACTACCGCACGGTGATGGAACTCAACCGCCTCAACGAGATGTTGTTGCAGTTGTTCCAGGAGGCCATCGTCCTCAAATGTCATCTCGACCCGCCCGAAGCCATCAACGCCCGCTTTCAGAGCCGCAGCGGCTTCCTCGAAATCATCCATGAGGACTGCTTCCAGACCTCTCCGGTAGCCGTGCTGGAGGCCTTCCACCTGTTGCAGACCCGCCCCGGACTCAAGGGCCTGCGGGCCGGCACCATTCGCCGCATCCGTGAATCCCTGTCTCTGGTCAACCCCGATCTCTATCAGGACCTGCGCGCCACCAGCCTGTTCATGGAGATCCTGCGCCACGGCCGTGGGGTGACCCATGCCCTGCGCCGGATGAATCGTTACGGGGTGCTGGCCGCCTATATCCCGGCCTTCGGCCACATCGTCGGACGGATGCAGTACGATCTGTTCCACGTCTACACCGTGGACGAGCACACCCTGAGGGTGGTACGCAACCTGCGTCGCTTCTTCGTGCCCGAGCACCGCGGCGAATTCCCCTTGTGCAGTGCCATCGCCGGACGCCTGCCCAAGCCCGAACTCCTCATCCTGGCGGGCCTGTTCCACGACATCGCCAAGGGCCGGGGGGGCGATCATTCCCGCCTGGGGGCCAAGGACGCCTGGGCCTTCTGCCGCGAACATCACCTGAGCTACTACGACGCCGGCCTGGTGAGCTGGCTGGTGGAGCACCACCTGGTGATGTCCATGACTGCCCAACGCCGTGACATCGCCGACCCGGACGAGATCCGCGCCTTCGCCGATCTGGTGAGCGACAGCAACCGTCTGGACTACCTCTACCTGCTCACCGTCGCCGACAGCCGCGCCACCGATCCGAAACGCTGGACCTCCTGGCGCGACGCCCTGTTGCGTGAACTCTACGAGAACACCCGCCGGCATCTCACCCTGGGCGCGCAGCGTCCCCCCTCCCAGCAGGAGCTGGTGGAAGAGAAGCGCCGCGAGGCCCTGCGTCTGCTGGCGGAACAAGGAATCGCAGAAGACCGCTGCATCGCCCTGTGGATCGGCTTCAGCTACGACTTCTTCGTCTACAACGCCCCTTCGGAGATCGCCTGGCAGACCCAGGTGGTCCTCGACACCCCGGACGCCGCCCTGCCGCGCGCCGTCCTCTCACCCGACACCAGCCGCGGCAGCACCCTGGTGTTCCTGTACAGCCGTGACCAGGACGACCTCTTCGCCCGCGCGGCCGCGGCCCTCGACCAGCTCGGGCTCGACATCCAGGATGCGCGCATCCTCACCACCGACGACGGCAAGGCCCTGAACCTCTATCTGGTGCTGGATGCCGAAGGCAAACCATTGGTGGACCCCCGTGCGCGCCACGCGGTCGAGGCCACCCTCGCCCTCAGCGGTGAGGAGGCCGGCCCCGTCAAGCAGGTCACCCGGCGCCAACCGAGGGCCCGGCGCCATTTCCATACCCGCACCCAGGTCCACATCAGCCAGGACGAACACAACCAGCGCACCCTGCTGCGCCTCGTGGCCGGCGACCGCCCCGGCCTGCTGGCCGACGTGGGACAGGTGTTCTCCGATTGCGGAGTGCGTCTGCACAAGGCCAAGATCGCCACCATCGGCGCTGCGGTGGAAGACGTATTCTTCCTCAGCGACCGCGAGGACCGGCCGGTGACCGGTCCCGAACAGATCCGCTGCCTGACCGAAGGCCTGCAACGACACCTGGACCCCAAATCGGCATGAAGGCGCCCCTTCTCCTGACGGCCATCCTGGGTCTCGTGGCCTCGGGCCCCCTGTGCGCGGAAGAAGGGGACGCGAACCCGGATGCGAAAGAGCCACTCCCCTGGCTCGACGAGGTCCGCGCCCAACGCCGCGCCTGGGAGCGCGCCCTGCAAGCCATGCCGCCCGCCACAAGCGCCCCGTCCCTCGGCGCGCACAGCCGCCGGCGCCACCAGGCCCTGCGCGACTATCACGCCCAGCGACGCCAAGCCTTGGAGGAGCGCCGCAGGCAATGGGAGCAGGAGCAGGAACGCCGCCACCAGTGGTTCCTGGAACACAGCGCGCCGCCGGGATGGAACAACCTTTGGTATTACCGGGGCTATTGAACCGGGCGGGACGGACCCCGGGCATGTCCGGGATGAAACGATCCCTGTATCATGGATCATCCAATATCGCCGTTCCGACCCGCCCGGACCTGGGTGGACCGAATGGAGAGCCACCGTGGCAACACACCGCTTCACCACCCCCGCCGCCGCCCTGCCCGACCCGCGGGTGGAGACCGATCCGGGCCGCCTGCGCTCCTGGCTGGAGCGACTCCCCTGGGCCAATCCATCCCAGGTGGGCGCGGAACTCCTGGCCGCCCTGACTCCCCTCAACCGCTATCCAGAGAGGCTGCGCCACCGCGCCCAGCTTGCCGACCTGTTCCGCGCCCCCTGCGCCCGGCTACTCAAACTGGCGCCGCACGGTGCTCCGGATCGAGACAATGCCCCTTTGCGCCGGCTCATGGCCGAGATGGGCTACGCCTACAAACACCTGGTCAACGACGCCCTCGAACAGCCCACCTGGCTGAAACAGCGCAAGCGCCTGTTGCACGCCATCTATCACGCCGTCAAATACCTCTCCCTGGAACTCTTCCTGAGCCTGGAATCCTATACCTGCGGCAACGCCCAGGGACTGCGTGAGATCCTCGCCCTGTACCGCTTGGCGCAAGAGCGCCACATACAGGCCGATGCAGTCGCGGATCCCGATGCCCCGGAATCGGCCAGCGACATCACCCACCTGGTCAAGCGCATCGTCCTGTTGCAGTCCCTCGATCCCTGTCACCTACAGCCCGGAGAAGGACGCGCGGCCTTCGACCTATTCAACCACTTGGCAACGGCCGCGAGCTTCGAGCCCGCCGCTGCCGGCACCCCGCCGGCGGGGCGTCTCCTCATCGATCTCCAGGGAATGGACCCCGTGCGCCCCTGGAATGGCGAGGCCATGGACGGGGACCGCTACCGCTGCCTCGACCTGCTCCCGGCCATCGCTGAACTCAAGCACCGCCTGCGGGCGCTGGAACAGCACGACGCCCCGCCCCCGCACGGCCTCGATCACCTCAGAGGCCTGGAGCCCGAGTGGGTCATGCGGCGCATCCTCAAGGCCTGGATACAGCGCCGGGAAAGACAGGCCCCACGTAGCGAATGCATCGGCTGGACCCTGTGCGCCAGTGGCCTGGCGGCCGTGGCCCATCATCTCGCCCGGGCCCACGGTGTCTCCCCCGACGACACACCGCCGGACGAGGTCATCGACCTGGGCACCGGGGCCCCGCCCGCAGCGGGTGAATACGTGCGCCTGCGCGGCCGCAAGGTAAATTGCAGCCGGGGCGGCCTCTGCCTGCAATTTCCCACCGAATCCCGGCCCCTGCCGACGGTGGGACAGCCGGTATTGATCGAAGAAGAAGGCAATGGCCGTCTCCATTGCGGCATCGTGCGCCACACCCTTCACCGGGACGGACAGCGCGTGGAGGCCGGGATCCAGTTGATCCAGGGCGTGATCCATCCCATCCGGATCAGGGTCTTCAGCGAAGGTAATGATGCGGCCGGATTTCGCCCAGGCCTGTGGGTGGAACGCCGGGATCCCTGCCTCGAATCCCTGCTCATCGGCAAGGGTCTGTACCGCGAGGGACGCACCCTGGAGGTGGCCGAAGGCCGCCCTGCCACCCTGGTGGAGACCACTACACGGGTGGAGGCCTCCATTGCCTTCGACCGTTGCGGCTATCGGGTCGTGGAACCCTGAGCGCGCAACCTGTAGAGCTGCGCCAAAGGCACCCGCAGGACTTCTTGTAGGTCCTGCTCCACCTTGCCGAGGGAGTCCTCGAGTTCGGGTTCCAGTCCGCACTCCGGGTCCGGCAGGACGAAACGCGCCGAGCGATAGAGATCGAACAGGGTGAGATCATGCAGATCGCGCGCCAATACCCATTCGTCGTTCTCAGTCACCACCAACAGGCGGGCCTTGCGCAGGCGTAACAGGAGCTTTTCCAACTCGGCCTCCGACAGGCCGGGTTCGCGCCCCAACAGGGTCTCCACCTCCAGGCCGTGCCCGTCCTGCTGGGCCGTCCAGAGATAACCCAGGACCCGGTAGGCCAGAAGCAGGTCGGTCGCCGCGGCGGGACGATCCGGATGCCAATCCTCGCGAAAGATCCCCAGGCAATAGGTGAATTCGGCCCCCAACAGGGTCACCAACCAGGACAGATAGACCCAGATCAGGAAGATGGGCACCACTGCCATGGCCCCATAGATGGCCTCATAGGTGGGAAAACTGGTCACATAGAAGGCAAAGGCACGCTTCGATCCCTCGAACAGCAGCCCGGCCAAGAGGCCGCCGGCGAGGGCATGTCGCCAGGGCACACTGCGGTTGGGCACCACCAGATAGACCAGGGTGAAAGCGAGGGACGACGCGAGCATGGGCAACAACCGAAACATCAGTGGACGCACGCTGCCCAGGGACTCGGCGGCGTTGTGGAACAGGGGTATGGAGACCAGATAGGAGGTCACCGCCACACTGCTACCGATGAGCAGTGGAGCCAGGGTGAGGCTCGCCCAGTAGACCAGGAACCGGGCCAGCGGCGGACGGCCGCGCTCCACCTGCCAGATGGTGTTGAAGGCACGCTCGATATTGCTCATCATCAACACCGCCACTGCCAGCAGGAACACCGCACCCGCGCCGGTCAGGCGCGAGGCCTTACGGCTGAACTCGTTGAGGTACTCATGGATCACCTCGCCAGAGGCCGGTACGAAATTCTTGAAGATGAAGTCCTGGACCTCTCCGACCACCCGCTCCGAGACCGGAAAGGCCGCGAACAGGGCCAGGGTGACGGTCATCAGGGGTACCACCGAGAGCAGGGTGGTATAGGTGAGGGTGGCGGTGTGGTGGAGACCACCGTCCTCGGAGAAACGATAGAACAGCAGATGCAGAAAGCGGCCGACGAGGCGCAGACGATGCTCCACTGCGGATGCCTGTAGATGGGAGCGCCACAGGCGGACCCAAGCCACCCTGGGGCGGGAACCCTTTTTTCCGGTTAGAATCATCGCGGCCTCAACATCCTGGAAAGCCTTTCATGAACACAGCAATCTATCACAATCCACGCGCCCCCGAGTCCGGGCGCGTACCCCCGGAGCGTTGACATGGCCTACATCCTGGTGCTCTATTACAGTCGTCAGGGCAACACCGCCGCCCTCGCCCGTCAGGTCGCCCGCGGGGTGGAAGAGGTCTCCGGCATCGAGGCGCGCCTGCGCACCGTGCCTGCGGTATCCGCCGAGACCGAGTCCGTGGCCGACGAGATCCCCGCCGCTGGTCCTCCCTATGCCACACCCGACGACCTGCGCCACTGCGCCGGCCTGGCCCTGGGCAGCCCCACCCGCTTCGGAAACATGGCCGCCGCCCTCAAGTACTTCCTCGACGGCACAGGAGATATCTGGCTCTCCGGCGCCCTCATTGGCAAACCCGGTGGAGTCTTCACCTCCACCTCCAGCATGCATGGCGGCCAGGAGAGCACGCTGATATCCATGATGCTGCCGTTGCTCCATCATGGCATGCTCCTGGTAGGCCTCCCCTACAGCGAGACCGATCTCCTCCATACCCTGGGGGGTGGCACCCCTTACGGCCCCAGCCACCTCGCCGGCGGCGCCTCGGACCTGCCCCTGAGCGAAGCCGAAAAACGCCTTGCCCGCGCCTTCGGACGGCGTCTGGCCGAGACCGCGATCCGTCTGGCCCGCTGAACCCATGACCGCCCAGCTCCCGCTGGACCTGCGCCTGGAACACCCCACCCGGCTCGAGAACTTCATCCCCGGGGCCAACACCGAGGCCCTCGCGGCGGTGCACCGCTGCCTGGATGGGGACGAACCCTACGTCTACCTGTGGGGCAGCACCGGTAGCGGACGCAGCCACCTTCTCCAGGCCGCGGCCCTGGCTACCGGCGGCCGTTACCTGCCCGCCAGTGGACTCGGAGAGCCCCCCGACGGGGATCTACCTGACTTGTTATGCCTCGACGACCTCCACCACCTGGCCGGTGACCGCCTCCTGGAGGCGCGCCTGTTCACTTGGTTCAACCGCCTGCGCGAGGCCGGCCGCCGCCTGCTGGTGGCCGCCGACCGGCCCGCGGCCCACCTGCCCGTCGCCCTCCCCGATCTCGCCTCACGCCTCGCCTGGGGCCCCGGCTATCGGCTCCGTCCTCTGGACGACGAGGCCCTGGGCCACTGGCTGCGCCAGAACGCCCGCGAACGCGGGATGCAGCTCAGCGAGGCCGCCGTACGCTACATCCTCTACCGCTGCCCACGCGATCCTACCAGCCTCGGGGCGTTGATGGAGCGCCTTGACCGCGAAACCCTCGCCGCCCAACGCAGTGCCACCATTCCCGTGATCTGCCAGGTGATACGGGCCGCCAGCGCACCGACGCCCGTGAAACAGATCGCCCAAACCGCTGAATAATCTGGGAAAGGGATTCCGGAACCCTGCCCCCTTGGAACCCGGCCTTGTGCTAGGCTGGGTCCACGCGGAGTTACGGAGGTGCGTCCATGTCCGATCCCCATCTCTTCCTGGCCGAGTTCGACGACTGGGCCCATCTCGCCGCAAGCGCTCCCGAGACCTTCGAGGACCTCCGTCTCGCCCTCATCGAAGAGTGCATCCGCGAGGCCCCGCCCGGGCGCCGCCAACGGCTGCGCCAACTGCAATGGCGTATCGAGGGCGAACGTGCGCGCTCCAAGCATCCCCTGGGCGCCTGCATCCGTATCTCGCGTATGATGTGGGAGCGGGTCACAGGGCCCGGCGGGCTGTTGGCATACCTGAACGCCCTCTCCAGGGGCGATTTCGAACCTCACCATCCCCTGCCCTGCAAGAAGGCGGAGATCCTACCTTTCCGGCGCATGGAAAGGTGAGCGGGACGCACGACCTCAGTGCGAAATGCCCGCCGCGACCACCTCGCCCGCCAGTTCCGGATAGGCCACCACGCGGTTGCGTCCGCGCGCCTTCGCCCGGTACAGGGCTTGATCTGCCTGCCTCAAGAGCCGACTGCCCATGACCGCTGGATCATCGCCGGAGAACGGCGGCTCCAACGTGCTCGCTCCCAGGGAAATGGTGAGGCGGAGTAGCTGGCCATCGGCCAACGCGAGTTCAGCGTCCGCGACCCGCCGGCGAATGCGTTCGCCGATGGCACGGGCGTCCGCGATGGTGGTGCCGGGAAGGATCAGGGTGAACTCCTCCCCACCATAACGGGCCGCGAGATCGCTGGTACGCAGCTCGGAACGGATACATTCGGCCAGCAGTCGCAGGGCCTGGTCACCCGCGGGATGTCCATAGCGGTCATTGATCGCTTTGAAATGGTCCGCATCCACGAACAGCCCGCTCAAGGGGCGTTCCTCACGCATGGCGCGGGCCACCTCCTGTTGCAACCTTTCCTCCAGATGGCGGCGATTGGGTAGCCCGGTGAGGACATCGGTCAGACTATGGAGGCGTAAGCGTTCGCGCTGCACCGCATTCTCCATGCACAGGGCGGCGATCTGCCCAAGGCGGTCCAGGAAGTCCACAGCCAGATGAAAATCGAATCGCCGAGGGTCCCGGCTGCCCAGGGAAAGATAGCCGAGAAGGCTTCCATGGCGAGCAAGGGGAAGCGTCGCTAGACTGGCGATCCGTGCCGAAGCGGGGAATATATGGGCGTGGCGGTGCGGATGCCAGGCACCGAGGCGCGTACGTATGGGCTCGCCCAGTTCTCGTGCCACCGCCTGCGCCTCCAGGAAGCGCACCCCCGGCAGGGCCCCTGGATCGATACCGTGAAACAGGAGAAAGCCCCGCAGTTCCCGTCGGCTATCCGCGAGGGTCAAGGTCAAGCCATCCACCGCAAAGGCGTCTTTCAGGCCGACGCTTAGGGCCTCTATCAAGGCCGGCAGATCGTCCGCCGCGAGCAGCGCCTCTTCCCGCGCCAGAGAGCGTCGGAAGACCGCCTCGTTGTGGCGTGCGGTTTCGGTCAGTCGTCGCAGGCGAGTTCGCAGCTTACGGTTTTCTTCGGCGAGATCGGTCATACCCGTACCCGGCGAGGTATCTCCTCAGGGGTCCGGATAGAGGCACAGGACGTTCGAGGTCTCAGCCGAACGCCGCCTTGCACAGGGCTATCAGACCCGTGGGGTAGATACCCAACACCAGCATGAAGAGACCATTGACAGACAGGGCCACGTGAGTGTCGGTCGACACCGACAAAGGCAAGGTATCCTCCGGCTCGTCGAAGTACATGAACTTGACGATGCGCAGATAGTAGAAGGCGCCGACGATAGAGAAGACCACCCCCACCACCGCCAGCCAGACCATGCCGATGTTCATCACCGCCTCAAGGACCAGCAACTTGGCAAAGAAGCCCACGGTCGGTGGCACCCCGGCCATGGAAAACATGAGAAGGGCCATGAGGGCCGCATACCAGGGGCTGCGCTGGTTGAGGCCTTTGAAGTCGGCGATGGATTCCGCCTCGAAACCCTTACGTCCCAGAAGGATGATCATGCCGAAGCCACCCGCTGCCATGAGGGCGTAGGTGAGGGCATAGAACATGGCGTCCGCATAGCCATCCGGGGTCGCCGCCAGCACCCCGAGGAAGATGAAGCCCACATGGGAGATGGTCGAATAGGCCAACATGCGTTTGATATTGGTCTGGGCGATGGCCACCAGGTTGCCGAAGCCCATGGACAGCACCGCCAAGACCACCAACATCGGTTGCCAATGGGCATGCAACGGTCCCAGCCCCTCTGCCAGAATGCGGATAGCAATGGCGAAAGCAGCGATCTTGGGCACGCTGCCGAGGAAGGAAACCACCGAGGTGGGGGCACCGCTATAGACATCGGGCGACCACATGTGAAAAGGCACCGCGCCAAACTTGAAGGCAATACCGATGAGGACGAACACCAGGCCGAAGGCAAGGACCTGAGGGGACTGGATCGTCACGCCCAGCGCCTGCGCCACGTTTTGGAATTGGAATGAGCCAGTGGCACCGTAGATCAGCGAGATGCCATAGAGCAGGAAGCCCGAGGCAATGGCCCCCAATACGAAATACTTCATCGCCGCCTCCGGACCCGTCTTGGAGTCGCGGTCGAAGGCCACCAACGCATAGAGGCACAGGGCCAAGAGTTCCAAGCCGAGATAGAGGCTGAGGAAGCCTCCCGCGGAGACCATGATGCTCATACCCAGTACGGCGAACAGGGCGAGGACGTAATATTCCCCCTTGAACAGGCCCAGGCGGCGCAGGTCGTCCTTGGCGTAGACGAATACCAGCAGGGTGACGAGGTACAGGCCGATCTTTAGCGTATCGGCCAGGGGATCGCGGATAAAGCTCCCGTCGAAGAGGGTCTCACGCGGACCACCGCCCACCCAGGCCGCCGCCACCAGGGCCAGGATCAGAGTGATCTGAGCCAGGGCATAGATCAGTGCCCGCCGGGCCGGTTTCAGGTAGAGGTCGATCACCAGGAGGGCACAGGCCATGGAGAGCAGGATGATCTCCGGTAGGGCCGCCACGAGGTCGTTAGTCACGAATGTCATTGGGGCAGTCCGTCAGGCTTCACAGCTTGGATACGGCCACATGGGCCACCAAATGCTTGATCGTGGGGGTCATCACATCCACCAGGGGCGCGGGCCACAATCCCAGGATCAGGACCGCCGCGGCAAGGAACCCGAGCACCAGGAACTCACGTCCATCCAGATCTTGCAGGGCCGCCACCCGGGGATTGGCCACGGGGCCGAAGATGACCCGCTTCACCATCCACAGGGTATAGGCCGCACCCAGGATCAGGGTGGTACCCGCAAGGGCCGCGAACCAAAAATCGGCGCGGAAGGCGGCCAGGATCACCATGAACTCCCCCACGAACCCGGAGGTGCCGGGCAAACCGGAGTTGGCCATGGCGAAGAACACCGCGAAGCCGGCGAACACCGGCATGGCGTGAGCCACGCCACCATAGTCGGCGATCTGGCGTGAATGCATGCGATCGTAGAGTACCCCCACGCAGAGGAACAGGGCACCGGAAATGAAGCCGTGAGAGATCATCTGCACCATGCCGCCGGCGACACCCAACTCCCCCCCTCCATTGGCCTCGGGGCGGGCCATGATCATGAACAGGATGAAAAAGCCAAGGGTGACGAAGCCCATGTGGGCGATGGAGGAATAGGCGATGAGTTTCTTCATGTCCTCCTGCACCAGGGCCACGAAGCCGATGTAGACCACCGCGATCAGGGACATGGAGATGATGAGCCAGTCCAGGGAGGCGGAGGCGTCCGGGGCAATGGGCAGGCTGAACCGGAGGAAGCCGTAACCGCCGATCTTGAGCATGATGGCCGCCAGGATCACCGAGCCACCCGTGGGGGCCTCCACGTGGGCATCGGGCAGCCAGGTATGCACCGGCCACATGGGCACCTTGACCGCGAAGGCGATGAGAAAGGCCAGAAAGACGAGTACCTGTTCGGTCATGGTCAGCGGCACTTGGTGGTACCTGAGGATGTCGAAGCTGCCGGCCTTGAAATAGAGATAGATCAGGGCCACCAGCATGAACACCGAGCCGAAGAAGGTGTACAGAAAGAATTTGATAGTCGCATAGACCCGGTTCGGCCCACCCCAGATCCCGATGATGAGGAACATGGGGATCAGCATGGCCTCCCAGAAGACATAGAAGAGCATCGCGTCCAGGGCCGCGAACACTCCCACCATCACCCCCTCCATGATCAGGAAGGCAGCCATATACTGATGTACCTTGAAGTCGATGACCCGCCACCCGGCGATCACCACCAGAGGGGTGACGAAAGTGGTGAGCAGGATCAGGGGCATGGAGATGCCGTCCACGCCAAGGGAATAATAGATGTCGAAAGCGGGTATCCAGGCCGTATGCTCGACGAATTGCATCTGCGCCGAGGCGGTGTCGAACCCGGACCACAGGGGGAGGCTGGTCACGAAGGTGACCACCGCCACCGCCAGGGCGGTCCACTTGGTGACCCCAGGGGCCTTGTCGCCACTGCCCAACACCAGCAGACCGCCGATGATGGGGATCCAGATGGTGAGGCTGATTACGGGCCAGTCGAACATACCTGGGTCCTCGGGGTCACAGAATCACGAACCAGGTCAGCAACAGGAGCAGACCCAGGATCATGGCAAAGGCGTAGTGATAGAGATAGCCAGTCTGGACCTGGCGCACTACGGTCGCCGCCCAGGCCGTGGCCCGTGCCGAGCCGTTCACCACCAAGCCGTCGATGAGCAGACGGTCACCCACCAACCAGAAGGCCTTGCCGACGAGCCGGGCACCGCCACCGAAGACGAACAGATAGGCCTCGTCGAACCAATATTTGCGGTCCAACATGGCATAGGCCCAGGGTACCATTCGGCGGATCTGCCCGGCGGTCTGGGGACGCAGCATGTAGACAACAAAGGCGGTGAGGAATCCGGCCAGGGCGAACCAGAAAGGCAAACCGTTCAAACCGTGAGCCACCATCGCGGCACTGCCGTGGAACTCCTCGCCCATTTCCTTGAGGGCGTCGTGTTGGGGTAGGACCTGGATGGCACCCTTGAAGAAATCGCCGAACAGCAACGGATCGATGGTATACCAGCCGACCAACACCGAAGGAACGGCGAGCAGCACCAAGGGTACCCAGACGACCTTGGGCGACTCGTGGATGTGCGCGGCGGCGTGACTGTCACGCGGTCCCTGACCGTGGAACACCAGAAAGTACAGACGGAAGCTGTACAGGGCGGTGACGAATACCCCGCCCAGGACCATGGCGTAGGCGAACCCCGAACCGGCCACTTGTGAGTGGTGCACCGCCTCGATGATGGCGTCCTTGGAGAAGAAGCCGGAGAAACCCGGGGTCCCGACCAAGGCCAGGGAACCCAGCAGGAAGGTGATCCAGGTGATGGGCATCTTACGCCAGATCCCGCCCATGTTGCGGATGTCCTGATCATGATGCATGCCGATGATGACCGAGCCGGCAGCCAGGAACAGCAGGGCCTTGAAGAAGGCGTGGGTCATCAGGTGGAAGATGCCCGCGGCATAGGCCGAGGCCCCCAGGGCCACCGCCATGTATCCGAGTTGGGACAGGGTGGAATAGGCGATCACCCGCTTGATGTCGTTCTGGACGATGCCGATGAGCCCCATGAAGAAGGCGGTCACCGCGCCTGTCACCATCACCAGTGACAGGGCCGTCTCCGAAAACTCGTACAGGGGCGACATCCGCGCCACCATGAAGATGCCGGCGGTGACCATGGTGGCAGCATGGATCAGGGCCGAGATGGGGGTGGGACCTTCCATGGAGTCGGGCAGCCACACGTGCAGGGGCACCTGGGCCGACTTGCCCATGGCCCCCACGAACAGGAGGATGCAGACCACCGACATGAGTGACCAGCTCGCATCCCCCCACACCTGGATCTGCATATCCGCGAGGGCCGGCGCCTTGGCGAAGACCTCCGCGTAATGGAGGCTGTCGAAGTACATGGCCACCACGGCGATACCCAGGACGAAGCCGAAGTCCCCCACCCGGTTTACCAGGAAGGCCTTGAGGTTGGCGAACACCGCCGACTCGCGCACCAGCCAGAAACCGATCAAAAGGTACGACACCAGGCCCACTGCCTCCCAGCCGAAGAAGAGCTGGAGGAAGTTGTTGGCCATCACCAGCATGAGCATGGAGAAGGTGAACAGGGAGATGTAGGAGAAGAAGCGCTGATAGCTGTTGCGCCCCAGGCGGCTGTCGTCGGGCCAGTTGTGCTCGTCGTCGGCCATGTAGCCGATGGTGTAGACATGGACGCAGAAGGAGACGAAGGTCACCACCACCATCATCAGGGCGGTGAGGCGGTCCACCAGAAAGCCGATCTCGAAGTGCAGGCCGTCGCTCACCATCCAGGTGTAGACCGCCCGGTCGAACACCGGTGCGCCGTCGAAGACCAGGCCCTTGAGCACGTAGAGGGAGAGCAGGGCCGAGAGGCCGACGCCGCCGCTGGTGACCCAATGGGCGCCGGCGCGGCCGATGCGCCCTCCGAAGAGGCCGGCGATCACGGAACCCGCCAGGGGGGCGAGTACGATAGCGAGGAGGATCTGTTCCATGGGGTACCTCCCTCAGCCCTTGAGGCTGTCCAGTTCGGCCACGTTGATGGTGCGCCGGTTACGGAACAGCAACACCAGGATGGCCAGGCCGATGGCGGCCTCGGCGGCGGCCACGGTGAGGATGAAGAACACGAAGACCTGTCCCGCCATATCGTCCAGGAAGTGGGAGAAGGCGACGAAATTGGTATTCACCGCGAGCAACATGAGTTCGATGCACATCAGCAGCAGGATCACGTTCTTGCGGTTGATGAACACCCCCGCCACGCTGATGGCGAACAGCAGCGCCCCCAATACCAGGTAGTCGGTCAAGGTGATCATGATTCGTCCCCCTTCACGGCCGGCATGGACACCACCTGGATGCGGTCGGGCCCCTTCTTGACCCGCACCTGGCGCGCGGGGTCCTGATACTTGGAGTCGGCCCGCCGGCGCAGGGTCAGGCCGATGGCGGCAACGATGCCCACCACCAGGATCGCCCCGGCGATCTCCAAAGGATAGAGGTAACGGGTGAACAGGAGTTCGCCCAGGATCTCGGTGTTGGCGTAACCGGGGGCATGGGGTACCGGTGCCGGCAGCCCGCCGAAGCCGCTGCGCAGGAACACCAGCACCATCTCCCCGGCCATGATCAGCCCCACCAGGGCCCCCACCGGGAGGTACCTGACGAAGCCCTCGCGCAGGGCCGCGAGGTCGATGTCCAGCATCATCACCACGAACAGGAACAGCACCATCACCGCCCCCACATACACCAGGACCAGGGCGATGGCCAGGAACTCGGCCTCCATCAACAGCCACAGGGCCGCGGCATTGAAGAAGGCCAACACCAGGAAGAGCACCGCGTGGACCGGATTGCGCCGGGTCACCACCATGGTGGCCGCGAACAGGGTGATCGCCGCGAAGACGTAGAACAGGAATTTTTCGAAACTCATAGTTGATCCGGGTCCCGTGGTGCCGCTGTCAGCGGTAGGGGGCATCCGCCTCCCTGGCCGCGGCGATGGCCTCCTCGTATTTGTCGCCCACCGCGAGGAGACGCTCCTTGGTCATCACGTGCTCGCCGCGTTCCTCGAAGTGGTACTCGTAGATGCCGGTGAGGACAATGGAATCCACCGGGCAGGCCTCTTCGCAGAAGCCGCAATAGATGCACTTGAACAGGTCCACGTCATAGCGGGTGGTACGACGCTGGCCGTCCCCGGGGCGGGGTTCCGACTCGATGGTGATGGCCAGGGCCGGACATACGGCTTCGCACAGTTTGCAGGCGATACAGCGCTCCTCACCGTTGGGATAGCGGCGCAGGGCGTGCAGACCGCGGAAGCGGGGTGAGACGGGGGCCTTGGCCTCCGGGTACTGGACGGTGAACTTACGCCCAAAGAAATAGCGTCCGGTGACCCCGAGGCCCTTGAAGAGTTCCAGCAGCAGGAGGCTGGAGAAGTATTGGCGCATGGCTTTCAACATGATGCCGGCCTCCTCAGGCGAACCACCAAGGCAGGTGATAGACCACCGCCAGGCCCACCACCAGGATCCAGACGATGGTGATGGGGATGAACACCTTCCAGCCCAGGCGCATGATCTGGTCGTAGCGGTAGCGCGGGAAGGTGGCACGGAACCACAGGAACAAGACCATGAAGACGAAGGTCTTGAGCACCAGCCACAGGAAGCCGGGCATCCAGGCGAAGGCCGTCTCCAGGGCCGTCCCCTGGAACGGCGAGAGCCAGCCGCCGAAGAACATCAAGGCGGTCAGCCCCGAGACCAGGATCATATTGGCGTATTCGGCCAGGAAGAACAGGGCGAAGCCCATGCCCGCATACTCCACGTGGAAGCCGGCGACGATCTCCGATTCACCTTCGGCCACGTCGAAAGGGGCGCGGTTGGTCTCGGCCACGCCGGAGATGAAGTACACCACCAGGAGGGGCAGCAAGGGCAACCAGAACCAGTGCAGCGGACCGCCTGCCTGGGCCGCGACGATGGCCCCCAGATTGAGGCTGCCGGCGGCCACCAGCACCCCCACCAGGGCGAAGCCCATGGCGATCTCGTACGAGATGGTCTGGGCCGCGGACCTCAGGGTGCCGAGGAAGGCATACTTGGAGTTGGAAGCCCAACCGGCGATGAGGATCCCGTACACCCCCAGGGAGGTCATGGCCAGGATATAGAGGAGACCGGCATTGACATCGGCCAGGACCATGCCTTCCGAAAACGGGAAGACCGCCCAGGCCGCCACCGCCGGGGCCAGGGTCACCAGGGGGGCGAGCAGGAACAGGGCCTTGTTGGCCCCGGTGGGCAACACGATCTCCTTCATCAACATCTTGATGAGATCGGCAAAGGGCTGGAAGAGCCCCTTGGGCCCCACCCGGTTGGGACCGATGCGCACCTGCATGTAACCGATGATCTTGCGCTCGGCATAGGTGTAGTAGGCCACGGTAAGCAACAAGGGCACCACGATGGCGACGATCTTGAGGAGGGTCCAGATCAGGTACTGGAGCCCGGCGGGCAACGCCTCCCAGAGGCCGGTGAGAAACTCCATGGGCCTACACCTCCGCCAGGTTCACAGGACCGAAGGCGGCGCCCAGCGCCTCGCTGCCGGCTACCGCGGCGGGCACCCAGACGCATCCCTCGGGGATGTGTGGATCGATCTCCAACGGCATCTCGGCGCTCGCCCCGCCCTGGGAGACACGCACCGCGGCGCCCGCCTCCAGGCCCAGGCGCCCGGCCTCGGCCGGATTGAGCCGCGCCACCAGGCCCTGCCCGAGGGCGCTCCCCTGGAGGGAGCGGGCACGGCGCACCAGGGCATCGCCGGCATAGATGGGCACCTCGCCGATGCGGGTCAGCCCCTCGGCCGGCGGCGGAAGCCTGTCCTTCCACTCACCGCGGGGGCGGTTGTCGGGCACCAGGCCCTCGCACAGGGATTCCAGTTCGGCCCGCACCTCGCCCGCACGGCCATATTCGAAACCCTCGAGATCGAGCAGGTTGGCCAGGACCCGCAAGACCTTCCAGGCCGGTCGCGCCTCCCCCAAGGGGGGTACCGCCGGACGGAAGGACTGCCAACGCCCCTCGGCATTCACATAGGTACCGCCGTTCTCTGCAAAACCGGCGACCGGCAGGATGAGATCGGCCACGGCCTCCAGGTCGGGACCGGCATGGCTGTGCAGGGCAATGACAAAGTCCGTATCGGCCAGGGTATTCATGGCCCGGGCCGGGTCGGCCAGATCCAGGCCGGGGTCCATGCCCAGGAGCACACAGACCTTGCGTGGCTGTGCCAGAATCTCGGCCTGGGCGGCCCCCCGCCGCTCCAGAGGCCGGGCCCCGGGACCGAGGAAGGGCAAGGCCCCGGCCAGGGCCGCGCCGTTGCCATTGGCGCCCTCGCCGAGCAGGCCCAGGCGCGCCCCGCTGGCCTCGGCGACGGCCTGGGCAAGCCCCTTGAGGACCAGGTATTCCGGATGGGCCAGGGCCACGGCGCCCAGGAGTACCAGGGCCCGGTCGGCGTCTTTCAGGGTCTCGGCCAGGGCCTCGTGACGCGCCTCCACCTGCGCCTGACGGACCAGATGGGAGGCACCGGCGGCGCGCAGGCCGAGGGCCTTGACCAGCCCTGCCAGCTCATCGAGCATTGCCCGCGGGGCGGCCACCCATTGCTCTGACGGATGGGTGAGGAGATGCCGGAAGGGATTGAGGAAGGTGACCCGGGCACCGTTCAACGCGGCCTCGCGCAGGCGGTGGCCGAGCAACGGCTGTTCGTGACGCAACCGGGACCCGATCACCAGGGCGGCATCCAGGGAGGCCACCTCGGCAATGGGCAGACCCAGCCACGGGAAGGCCGGATCGACGCGATCACCACGGAAATCCGTCTGCCGCAGACGGCTGTCGATGTGAGGGCTGCCCAGGCTGCGAATCAGGCGCTGTAACAGATAGAGTTCTTCCAGCGTGCTGGAGGGGGAGGCCAGGGCGGCGATCTGCCCGGCATTGCCATGGGCCTGGGCATGCAGGCGCTCGGCAGCGAGTTCCAGGGCCGCGGACCAATCCAGGTCCTGCCATTCGCCATCCTTCTTTACCCGCGGACGCAACACCCGGTCTCCGCTGTAGAGGCCTTCGTAGGAAAAGCGATCGCGATCCGATATCCAGACCTCGTTGACGGCCTCGTTCTCGCGCGGCTGGACACGGACCGCGCGCCCCTGGTAGGCATGGATGTGGATATTGGATCCGATCCCATCATGGGGGGCGATCCCCTCGTGCTGGGTCAGCTCCCAGGCCCGGGCACGGAAACGCGAGGGCTTGGCGGTCAGGGCACCCACCGGGCAGAGGTCGATGATATTGCCCGAGAGTTCATGACCGAGGGTGTGTTCCACCCAGGTGCCGATACGCATGTGCTCACCGCGACCGGTGGCCCCCAACTCCCGCAGGCCGGCGATCTCGGCACCGAAACGCACGCAGCGGGTGCAATGGATACAGCGGGTCATCTCGGTGGCCACCAGGGGCCCCAGATCCTCATCCAGGACCGCCCGTTTGGCCTCGCCGTAGCGGGAGCTGCCCGCACCATAGCCCATGGCCACGTCCTGCAGCTCGCACTCGCCGCCCTGGTCACAGATGGGACAATCCAGGGGATGATTGATGAGCAGGAACTCCATGGTGCCCTTCTGGGCGGCCAGGGCCTTGGGCGAGCGGGTGAAGACCCGCATCCCATCCGCCACCGGGGTGGCGCAGGCCGGCAAAGGCTTGGGTACCCCCTCCACCTCCACCAGACACATACGGCAATTGGCGGCGACGGACAGCTTCTTGTGGTAACAGAAGCGCGGCACCGGAATCCCCGCCTTGTCCGTGACCTGGATCAGCATCGCCCCGGCCTCGGCCTCCAGAGAGCGGCCATCCACCTCTATGGTCACCTTGGTGATCTCGGTCATCGGGCACCCACCATGCAGCGCTTGTGGTCGATGTGGTATTCGAACTCTTCGCGGAAATGCCTGAGCATCCCCGCCACCGGCAGGGCTGCGGCATCGCCCAGGGCACAGATGGTGCGACCCTGGATACGGGCGGCCACGTCGTCGAGAAGATCCAGGTCCTCGGGCCGGCCCTCACCCCGTTCGATCCGGTGGACCACCCGGTACAACCAGCCGGTGCCCTCCCGGCAAGGAGTGCACTGACCGCAGGACTCCTCGTGATAGAAGTAGGCCATACGCTCCAGCACCCGCACCATACAGTTGCTGTCGTCCATTACGATCACCGCCCCGGACCCCAACATGGAGCCTGCCCCGGCGATGCTGTCGTAATCCATGTTCAGCTCCATCATCAGGTCACCGGGGACCACCGGGGAAGAGGAACCCCCAGGGATCACACCCTTGAGCCTGCGCCCATCCTTGACCCCCCCCGCCATCTCCAGGAGTTCGCGGAAGGGAATGCCCATGGAGACCTCGAAGTTGCCGGGCCGGTTGACATTCCCGGAGACCGAGAACAGTTTGGTGCCACCGCTGTTCTTCACCCCCAAATCACGGAACCACTCACCACCGCGACGCAGGATCTCCGGGACCGAGGCCAGGCTCTCGGTATTGTTGATGAGGGTGGGACGGCCATAGAGACCGAACATGGCCGGAAAGGGCGGCTTGAAGCGGGGCTGGCCTTTCTTGCCCTCGATGGATTCCAGGAGGGCAGTCTCCTCGCCACAGATATAGGCACCCGCACCCAGATGGGAGTGGATATCGAAATCGAAACCAGAGCCGAGGATGTCCTTGCCCAGCAGACCGGCGGCGCGCGCCTCTTCCAGGGCGCCTTCGAAACGTTCATAGGGTTCCCAGAACTCGCCACGGATATAGTTGTAGCCGACGTTGGCGCCCACCACGTATCCCGCAATGATCATCCCCTCGATCAGGGCATGGGGGTTGTAACGGAGGATGTCGCGGTCCTTGAAGGTACCCGGCTCACCCTCGTCCGAATTGCAGACGATATACTTGTCGCCTGGCTCGTCGCGGCGGATGAAACTCCACTTGACCCCGGTGGGAAAGCCCGCCCCACCCCGTCCACGCAGGCCCGAGGTCTTGAGTTCGTCGATAATGGCCGCCGGGTCCATGGGATCGCCGAGGACCCGGGCCAGGGCGTCGTAACCACCGCGCGAACGGTACTGCTCCAACAGCCAGGGCCGGTCCAGATCGAGGGTGCGAAAACAACATTCGTTGGCCATGTCCTACTCCAGGCCGTCCAGAATGGAATCCAGGATCTCGGGGGTGAGGTTTTCGTAATACTGGCGGCCCAGTTGCATCACCGGCGCCCCCCCACAGGCCCCCAGACACTCCACCTCCTTGAGGGTGAAACGACCGTCTTCGGTGGTGCCTCCGAGGCGGGTACCGAGTCGCTTCTCCAGGTGCTCCACCAACCGGTCCGAGCCGTTGAGCATGCACGAGACGTTGGTGCACACGCACAGCTTGTGCCGTCCGACCGGCTCCAGGGAGTACATGGAATAGAAGGTGGCCACCTCGTACACGGCCACCTCGGGCATGTCCAGATAGGCCGCCAGGTCGTCCATGAGCGGCTGGGTGAGCCAGCCCCCATTGTGATCCTGAAGGATGCGCAGCCCGGCCATCACCGCCGACTGCCGCCACTCCGGGGGATATTTGGCCACCCAGCGGTCGATCTCGGCGCGGATCTCCGGGGTGAACAGGGCCTCCTTGTCGACCGGATCGGCGACCCGGACCATGGGTGAGTGCTTGAAGCTCATCAGCGGTCGATCTCCCCGAAAACGATGTCCAGCGTGCCGATGATGGCCACCACATCCGCCAGCATGTGGCCGCGCGCGAGTTCGTCCATGGCCGCCATATGGGCGAACCCCGGGGCCCGGACCTTGAGCCGGTAGGGCTTGTTGCCACCGTCCGAGACGATGTAGCAGCCGAACTCGCCCTTCGGGGCCTCCACCGCCGCATAGACCTCGCCCGCGGGCGGACAGTAACCCTCGGTGAAGAGCTTGAAGTGATGGATCAGGGCCTCCATGTCGCGCTTCATCTCCTCCCGCCGGGGGGGGGCCACCTTGTGGTCGTCGATCATCACCGGGCCCGGATGCTTGCGCAACCAGTCCACGCACTGGCGGATGATCCGGTTGGACTGGCGCATCTCCTCCACCCGCACCAGATAGCGGTCGTAACAATCACCGTTGCGGCCCACCGGGATATCGAAATGGACCTTGTCGTAGGCGGCATAGGTACGCTTCTTGCGTAGGTCCCAGGCCACCCCGGAACCGCGCAACATGGGGCCGGTCAGGCCCATGGCCTTGGCCCGCTCGGGGTCGATGACGCCGATGTCCACGGTACGCTGTTTCCAGATCCGGTTGTCGGTGAGCAGGGTCTCGTACTCGTCCACGTAACCGGGAAAGCGTTCGCTGAAGTCCTCGATGAAATCGAGCAGACTGCCTTCGCGGGCCGCGTTGCGGCGTTTGATCTCGCGCGCGTTGTGCCACTGGTCGGTGGGCTGGTATTTGGGCATGGCATCGGGCAGGTCGCGATAGACCCCGCCCGGGCGGTAGTAGGTGGCATGCATACGCGCCCCGGAGACCGCCTCGTAACAATCCATGAGGTCCTCGCGCTCACGGAAGCAATAGAGGAAGACGGTCATGGCACCCACGTCCAGGGCGTGGGTGCCCAGCCACATGAGGTGGTTGAGGATGCGGGTGATCTCGTCGAACAGGGTACGGATGTACTGGGCGCGAATGGGTGCCTCGATCCCCAGGAGCTTCTCGATGGCGCGCACGTAGCCATGCTCGTTACACATCATCGACACGTAGTCGAGACGGTCCATGTAACCGATGCTCTGGTTGTACGGCTTGGTCTCGGCCAGCTTCTCGGTACCCCGGTGGAGGAGACCGATATGGGGGTCGGCGCGTTCCACCACCTCGCCGTCCAGCTCCAATACCAGGCGCAGCACCCCGTGGGCGGCCGGATGCTGCGGACCGAAGTTGAGCGTGTAGTTGCGGATCTCAGGCATCGGCCTCGCCCTCCTGTCCGGCCGCAGTATCCAGATAACGGTTGTCGTTACGGATCACGCGGGGCACCAGCACCCGCGGCTCGATGCTCACCGGCTCGTAGACCACCCGGCCGCGGTCGGGGTCGTAGCGCATCTCCACGTCTCCCGAGAGGGGGAAGTCCTTGCGGAAGGGATGCCCGATGAAACCATAGTCGGTGAGGATCCGGCGCAAGTCCGGGTGGCCGGAGAAGAGGATACCGAACAGATCGAAGGCCTCCCGTTCGAACCAATTCGCCGCCGGCCAGATGTCCACCAGAGAGTCGACCCGAGGGGGATCCCCGGGCGCGAAGACACGCAGACGCAGACGCCGATTGTGCCGATAGGAGAGGAGATGGACCACCACCGCGAAACGCCGATCGGCCTCCACCGCAAGATCCATGGGCCGCTCCGCGGCGCGACCGAAGCCGGTCTCGCTGGCGCTCTCGGTTTCCCACTCCGCCTGGCCATAGAGCGCGTAATCCACCCCACAGAGATCGGTGAGCTGTTCGAAGGCCAGATCAGGGGCGTCGCGCAGGGTCCGCGCCACTTCGACGAGGGCCTCCGCCGGGACCTCCAGGGTCACCTCCCCCAGGTCCCGGGTGATGCGAAAGCCACGCCCGGCGAAGTGCGCCTCGATGGCCTCGACCAGGGGATGTTGCCCGGATGGCGCGCTGTCGTTCATATCTCAGGACTTCCGATTCAGCGGGCGATGGTACAGGTACGGCGGATCTTCTCCTGCAGTTGCAGGATGCCGTAGATCAGGGCCTCGGCAGTGGGTGGACAACCCGGGACATAGACATCCACCGGCACCACCCGGTCGCAGCCGCGCACCACCGAATAGGAGTAGTGGTAATAACCCCCGCCGTTGGCACAGGAACCCATGGAGATCACCCAGCGGGGCTCTGCCATCTGGTCATAGACCCTGCGCAGGGCCGGGGCCATCTTGTTGACCAGGGTCCCGGCCACGATCATCACATCCGACTGCCGGGGGCTGGGACGGAAGATGATCCCGAAACGGTCCAGGTCGTAGCGCGATGCAGCCGAATGCATCATCTCCACCGCGCAACAGGCCAGACCGAAGGTCATGGGCCAGAGCGAACCGGTGCGCGCCCAGTTGATGAGCTTGTCGGCGGTGGTGGTGACCACCCCCTGTTCGAGGAGACCTTCTATTCCCATTCCAACGCCCCCTTCTTCCACTCGTAGATGAAGCCCACCACCAGGATGCCGAGAAAGATCGCCATGGCCCAGAAGCCCGCTAGGCCTACCTTGTCCAGAACCACCGCCCAGGGAAACAGGAAGGCGATCTCCAGATCGAAGATGATGAAGAGGATGGCGACCAGGTAGTAGCGCACATCGAACTTCATGCGCGCATCTTCGAAGGCCTCGAATCCGCACTCATAAGGGGAGTTCTTATCCGCGTCCGGGCGATGCGGACCCAGGGCGAAGCCGAGGGCAAGCAACACGCCACCCATGATCAGCCCCACGATGATAAACAACAGGACGGGCAAATATTCCTGTAACACCGGAAACCTCCCCTCTGCGTGCCCTCTTGCCGGGGCTGTACGAAACGATGAGGCGGGAGTCTATTTCAGAACCGACGCCCAAGTCAACCTGACAATTTTTCTTTTATCCTTGCAACTCAGTAGGTTATGCGCACAACAAAAGAATTGATGAACGCTGCGGGACGGTAAACCCCGTGCTCCGGGCCAATTCATAGCCCGGATGGAGCGCCGCAGTATCCCGGGCGGCCATCCCACCGATCCTCATTCGCCGTCTCCCAGACACAGGCCGGGCATCGCCGCAGGCGCCGGCGGGCTTCAGAACCGCATCCCCCCCGGCGGCATTCCCCCGGGTCCACCAAGGGCGCCGCCCATGCCGCGCATGAGGCGCGCCATCTTGCCGCCCTTCATCTTTTTGGCCATGCGCTGCATCTGGTTGAACTGCTTGAGCAGGCGGTTGACGTCCTGGATGCGGACCCCGGAACCGGCGGCGATGCGGCGCTTGCGCGAACCCTTTATGAGGGCGGGAAAGGCGCGCTCCTGGGGGGTCATGGAATTGACCATGGCGATCAGGCGGGCGGTCTGTCTGTCGTCCAGTTGTTGCTTCACCTGCTCGGGGACCTGATCCATGCCAGGCAGTTTGTCCATGAGCCCGGCCATGCCCCCGAGCTTGTTCATCTCCAGGAGCTGATCGCGAAAGTCGCTCAGATCGAAGCCCTTGCCCTTGTGCAGCTTGCGCGCGAGCTTCTCGGACTTCTCCCGGTCCACCTTGAGCTGGACCTCTTCCACCAGGCTGAGCACGTCGCCCATGCCGAGGATACGCGAAGCCAGGCGATCGGGATGGAAGGGCTCCAGGGCGTCGGTCTTCTCGCCCACACCGATAAACTTGATGGGCTTGCCGGTGATCTGGCGGATCGACAGGGCGGCACCTCCACGGGCATCGCCGTCGGCCTTGGTGAGGATCACCCCGGTCAGCGGCAGGGCCTGGTGGAAGGCCTCGGCGGTGGCGGCGGCGTCCTGGCCGGTCATGGCGTCCACCACGAACAGGGTCTCGATGGGGTTCAACGCCCGGTGCAGGGCCTGGATCTCGGCCATCATGGCCTCATCCACGTGCAGACGGCCGGCGGTGTCGACGATGAGGACATCGAAGAAACCCTTGCGGGCGGCGTCCAGGGCGGCGCGGGCGATGGCCTCGGGCCGCTCCCCCGGATGGCTGGGAAAGAAGGTGGCACCCACCTCCCCAGCCAGGGTCTGGAGTTGCTCGATGGCGGCGGGACGGTAGACATCGGCGCTTACGAGCATGACCTTCTTGCCCTGGCGCTCCTGGAGCCAGCGCGCCAGCTTGGCGGCGCTGGTGGTCTTGCCCGAGCCCTGGAGACCGGCCATGAGCACCACCGCCGGGGGTTGGGTGGCGAGGTTCAGGGACTCGTTGGCGTCACCCATGAGGTGCACCAGCTCGTCATGCACCAGTTTGACCAGGACCTGGCCGGGGGTGAGGCTGCGCAGGACCTCCTCTCCCAGGGCCCGCTCGCGCACCCGGTCGATGAAGCCACGCACCACCGGCAGGGCGACATCGGCCTCGAGCAGGGCCATGCGCACCTCACGCAGGCTGTCCTTGATGTTGTCCTCGGTGAGACGGCCGCGACCGCGCAGTTTGCCGAGCACGTCGCCCAGGCGTTGTTGCAGGTTGTCGAACATCATCGGCCCTCGTGGCTGTTGAAATGCAGGATTATACGCCCGGAAGCGGGCATCCTGCCGTTGGCAGGCGGTCGGAAAACGGAGTGCACACCCGGGGTACCGGGAATTCCGTCTTTTCGGCCCACCTCCACCTCTCAGACCAACCGGTCACACTCGACGCACAGTCCCGAGAGAACGAGGGTGCGCCCTCCAGCTGAGACGACTGGGGGTCCAGAAGATCACCGCCGCCCAGCGGCAGGATCTGATGGAGGTCATCGAGCGCCCCACACCGTGGGATTATATTCCCACAAGGAGCTGCCCTCTGTTCCGGGCCATGGAAGCCCTCAATGCGCGGCGTCCCAATCCCGCCCCCGGCCCAGGTCCACCACCAGGGGGACGCGCAACTCGGCCGCCCCCTCCATGAGGGAGCGCAACCGCCTCTCCACTTCGTCCACCCGCTCTTCGACCACTTCCAGGACCAGTTCGTCGTGGACTTGGAGGATCATCCGCGCCGGGACCCCCTCCCCCACCAGCCAGGCATCCACCGCGATCATGGCGCGTTTGATGATGTCCGCGGCCGTCCCCTGCATGGGGGCGTTGATGGCGGTGCGCTCAGCGGCGGCGCGCCGCTGGGGGTTGCGCGAGCGGATGTCGGGCAGATACAGGCGGCGGCCGTAGAGGGTCTCCACGTAGCCCTGGGCGCGGGCCTGAGCGCGAATCCGGTCCATGAAGGCGCGCACCCCGGGGTAGCGCTCGAAATAGAGGTCCACGTAGGCCTGGGCCTGGTTGCGGTCGATGCCGAGCTGACGCCCCAGGCCGAAGGCGGACATGCCGTAGATGAGGCCGAAATTGATGGCCTTGGCGGAGCGGCGCTGGTCCGGGGTCACTTGATCCAGGGGGACCCCGAAGACCTCGGCGGCGGTGGCGCGGTGGATGTCCTCACCGGCAGCGAAGGCGCGCACCAGGCCTTCGTCGCCGGAGAGGTGGGCCATGATGCGCAGTTCCACCTGGGAATAGTCGGCGCTCACCAACAGATGGCCGGGCTCGGCCACGAAGGCGCGGCGGATGCGCCGTCCCTCCTCGGTCCGCACCGGGATGTTCTGGAGGTTGGGATCCGACGAACTCAGGCGGCCGGTGGCGGCCACCGCCTGATGGTAACTGGTGTGCACCCGCCCGGTCTCGGGGTTGACCCGGCGCGGCAGCTGGTCCACGTAGGTGGACTTGAGCTTGGCCAGGGAGCGGTACTCCAGGATCACCCGGGGCAGCTCGTGGCCCTTGGCGGCGAGGCGCTCCAGGACCTCTTCCGCGGTGGAGGGCGCCCCCTTGGGGGTGCGGGCCAGGACCTCCAGGCCCAGTTCCTCGTACAGGACCCGGGCGATCTGCTTGGGTGAACCCAGATTGAAGGGATGACCGGCCAGGGCCTCGGCCCGGGCCTCCCGCTCGGCCATGCGCCGGGCGAGTTCCTCGCCCTGGAGGGCGAGCATGGCGGAATCGATACGCACCCCGGCCCGCTCCATGCGCGCCAGCACGGGTACCAAGGGCATCTCGATCTCGCGCAGCAGGCGCGCCAGGGCGGGCTCGGCCTGCAATCGCGGCCACAGGGTACGATGCAGGCGCAGCACGATCTCGGCGTCCTCGGCGGCGTAGGGGCCGGCCTTTTCGATGGGGACCTGGTCGAAACCGATCTCCTTGGCCCCCTTGCCGGCCACGTCGACGTAATGGATGGTGTCCACCCCCAGGTAGCGCCTGGCCAGGGAATCGAGGTCGTGACGGGTGGCCGTGGCATCGAGGACATAGGATTCGAGCAGGGTGTCGAAGGCGATGCCGCGCAGCTCGATGCCGTGGCGCGCCATCACGTTCATATCGTACTTGAGGTTCTGCCCCAGCTTGGGCCGTCGGGGGTCCGCCAACAGGGGGCCGAGGCGCTCCAGCACCCAGTCCCGCGGCAATTGTTCGGGGGCCCCCGGATAGCGGTGGGCGAGGGGCACATAGGCCGCACGACCCGGTTCCACGGCGAAGGACAGGCCCACCAGTTCGGCACGCAGGGCGTCGATGGAGGTGGTCTCGGTGTCGAAGGCGAAGGCCTCGGCCGTGCCCAGGCGTTCCACCCAGGCCGCGAAGGCTCCCCGCTCCAGGATCACCTGGGCGTCCAGGGCCGGGGCCGGGTCCGCGCCGGCGGACTTCCCCGTGTCCCCGGCCAGGGACTCCAGCAGGCGCCGCGCCTCCAGGCGCTCCAACCACTCCCGCAGACGGGCCGGATCGCGGGGCCGCGGGCGCAGGTCGTCGAGGTGGACCTTCAGGGGCAGATCCCGGCGGATGGTGACCAGCGCGCGGTTGCGCTCCAGGCGGTCCAGGGCGGCGCGCAGGTTCTCCCCCGCCTTGCCCTTGATCCGGTCCGCATGGGCCATCACCCCGTCGAGATCGCCATAGGCGGCCAGCCATTTGGCCGCGGTCTTGGGACCGACCTTGGGGACCCCCGGGATATTGTCCACGGCGTCGCCCACCAGGGCCTGAAAGTCGATCATTCGCCCGGGCGGCACCCCGAACTTGGCCTCCACCGCCGGCGGATCGAGACGCAGGTTGCTCATGGTGTCCACCAATACGGTGTCCGGCCCCACCAGTTGGGCGAGGTCTTTGTCACCGCTGGAGATCACCACCGGCAGGCCCTTTTCCTGCGCCTCCCGGGCCAGGGTGGCGATGACATCGTCGGCCTCCACCCCGGGCTCCATGACCAGGGGCAGGCCGAGGGCGCGCACCACCTGGTGCAAGGGCTCGATCTGGGCCACCAGGTCCTCGGGGGCGGGAGGACGCTGGGCCTTGTACTCAGGATAGATCTCATCGCGAAAGGTGGGCCCCGGGGCATCGAACACCACCGCCATGTATTGGGGGTGGTATTCGTCCAGGAGGCGTTTGAGCATGTTCACCACGCCCACCACCGCCCCCGTGGGTTCGCCCTTGCTGTTGGTGAGGGGCGGCAGGGCATGGAAGGCGCGAAACAGGTAGGAAGAGCCGTCCACCAGGACGACGGGGGGTTGGGTGCTGTCGCTCATGATCTCGCCGCCAGGTCGGATAAGATCGGTCGAGCATAGCCGATCCCCGGGCGAAACGGGATCAAGTCGCGGACGAGGCGGCCGCTAAGAGGATCCAGGCACCTCTGAACACGACCCTCCCATGGACATCAAGAGACTCCCCACACTCCTGGGCATACTCCTGTTGGTCACCACCCTTCCCGCGGCGGCCAACAAGTTCACCCACATCTCCGGCGGCTTCAGCGGTTCCACCCAGATCAAGGTGGAGCAGCTACGCGAACTCATCTACTGGACCGGCATCTTCTTCATGGGCTTCGGCGGTTTTCTGGGCCTCTTCCACCGCCGGCTGGGCATCCACATCCCGGTGGGACTGGTGGTCTTCGGGGTGCTGCTGTTTGCGGTGAGTTTCCTGGTCTAGCCCCGGTCCAGCATCTTTCTCTGCCCTGCCCGGTGATGGCCACACCCATGCTGACCGGAGAACGAAGGCCGCAGTCCGGCATGGCCACCCGGCGCGGGATTCAGCGCGGTTGAAACCGCTCCCACGGGCCCGTTACAGATACTCGCGCCGCACCCGCGGCGCCACCCGGCACAGCAACTCATAGGCGAGGGTCCCGGCGGCCGCCGCCACCCGTTCCACCGGCAGGCCCTCGCCCCAGAGCACCGCGCGGGCGCCCGGACGGGCCCCGGGGCATGGACGCAGGTCCACGCAGAGCATGTCCATGGAGACCCGCCCCAGCAGCGGCACCTCCACCCCGTCCAACAACACCGGGGTGCCATTGGGGACATGGCGGGGATAGCCGTCGCCATAGCCGATACCCACCACCCCCACAGGCATGGCCTCGGGGCAACGATAGGTGCCGCCGTAACCCACGGGCTCTCCCGCGGCCAGGTGACGCACCGCGATCAGGGGGGCCTCCAGGGTCATCACCGGGCGCAGGCCGCGGTCGCCGCCGGTCTCGCCGGCGAAAGGAGAGGCCCCGTAGAGCATGATCCCCGGCCGCGCCCAACCGATACGCGCATCGGGGTGGCCGAGCAGGCCCGCGGAATTGGCCAGGCTCAGGGGGCGCTCCCCGGCCCCCGCGAGGGCATGGAAGCGCCGCACCTGGAGACGGGTGTAGGGATCGCCGGGGTCGTCGGCATCGGCCAGATGGGAGAGCAGACCCACCGGCCCCTGCGCCCCTGCCTGCAGACGGGCCAGGGCCTCGGGCACGGCCTCGGGGGCGAAGCCGAGGCGGTGCATCCCGGTGTCCACCTTGAGCCAGGCGCGGTTGACCACGGGAAGGAGGTGGAGCTGCTCCGGATCGTGGAACACCAGATCCAGGCCGAGGATGGCCGCCCGGGACCGCCCCCGGCGGCTGAAGACGCCCTCCAGGAGGAGGATGCGGCCATCGAACCCGGCCCGGCGCAGGGCCTCGGCCTCACCCAGGCGGGCCACCGCCAGGCCCTCCACCCGGGGGGCCAGGACCCGCGCCACCGGGATCAGGCCATGGCCGTAGGCGTCGGCCTTGACCACCGCCCACAGCCCCTCCCCACCGGCGTGCCGGCGCGCCACCTCCAGGTTGTGGATCAGGGCGGCCGAATCGACGCGGGCACTGGGAAAGCGGTCAGTACCCCTCGTCGCCGTAGACATCCTCGGTGTAGTTCTCGAACTTGGTGTACTGGCCGAGGAAGGTGAGACGCACCTTGCCGATGGGGCCGTTGCGCTGCTTGCCGATGATGATCTCGGCCGTGCCCTTGTCGGGGCTGTCCTCGTTGTAGACCTCGTCACGGTAGATGAACACCACCAGGTCCGCATCCTGTTCGATGGACCCGCTCTCGCGCAGATCCGACATCACCGGCCGCTTGTTCGGGCGTTGTTCCAGGTTGCGGTTGAGTTGGGAGAGGGCGATCACCGGCACCTCGAGTTCCTTCGCCAGGGATTTGAGACCACGGGAGATGGCGGAGATCTCGGTGGCGCGGTTCTCGCCCTCCCCCGGGGCCTGCATGAGTTGGAGATAGTCGATCACCACCAGCCCCAGGTCCTTCTGCTCGCGTTTCAGGCGCCGTGTCCGGGCCCGCAGTTCGGTGGGGTTCAGGGCCGGGGTGTCGTCGATGAACAGGGGGGCGTCGGCGAGCAGGCTCACCGCCGAGGTGAGGCGCGGCCATTCCTCGTCCTCCAGGCGCCCGGTGCGCACCCGGTGCTGATCGATACGCCCGAGGGAGGACATCATGCGCATGGCCAGGGAATCGCCGGGCATCTCCATGCTGAACACGGCCACCGGCCGCCGGCTCTTGATGGCCACGTATTCGGCCACGTTCATGGCAAAGGTGGTCTTGCCCATGGAGGGACGCCCGGCGACGATGATGAGGTCTGACGGCTGCAGGCCCGAGGTCATCAGATCGAAGTCGTTGTAACCGGTCGCCAGGCCGGTGATGGGCTCGTCCCGTTCGAACAGGGTCTCGATGCGCTCCACGGCCTGGTTGAGCAGGGCCTTGATGGGTCGGAAGCCCCCCCGGTGACGGGACAGGCGGTCGGCGATCTCGAAGACCTTGCGCTCGGCCTCGTCGAGCAGTTCGTCCGACTTGCGCCCGGCGGGGGCGAAGCCGCTGTCGGCGATCTCGGTGCCCACCTCGATCAGGCGGCGCATGACCGCGTTCTCACGCACGATGCGGGCATAGGCCTTGATGTTCGCGGCGCTGGGGGTGTCCTTGGCCATGGTGCCCAGATAGGCGAAGCCCCCGGCCTGCTCCAGTTCGCCACTCCGCTCCAGGTGCTCGGCCAGGGTCACCACATCGAAGGGCTGGTCGTCCTCCGCCAGGGCGGCGATGGCCTGGAAGATCAGGCGGTGTTCCTTGCGGTAGAAATCGTCCTCCGTCACCTGATCGCCGACCCGCTCCCAGGCGGTGTTGTCCAACATCAGTCCGCCCAACAGAGACTGCTCGGCCTGGATGGAATGGGGCGGCACCCGCAGGCTGTCGGCAGGGAAGGCGGCCTCGTCTTCTGGGAACGGGGGGAGTTCGCTGAGTTCGCTCACAGGGGTCGTCATGTCGGGTCGCACTCCCGCCACAGGGTCCCCAGGCGCGCCAGGGTATCGGCGTCCGAGAGTTGTTCCAGGAGCGGGATCAATTCACGTTCTTCCAACCGGGTGTGGTCGCGGAGCCGCGCGGCAAACACGGCCAGGGTCGGTACGTCCCCTGCCTCCAGGCGGGCCGCCAGGCTGCGCATCGCCACGTGTTCGTCGAGGATCCGGGCGATGAGCGCCGCCGCCCGCGCCTGAACGGTGTCCGGCAGGGCCGCGAAGAGCCGCTCCTCGCAAGAGAAATGGCGTCCCCAGCGACCGCGGAGATCCGCCGCGGCCTGGGTGGCCAGGGCCGACAGTTCCCCCGGGTCACCCTTGGCCAGGGCCTTGAGGATGCGGTGGGCGGTCACCAGGGCGCGATGGTGTTCCGAGATGAGGGGGTGAAAGGCCGGGTGGCGCTGCATGGGTGAACGGAGGGCCGGTGGAATCGGACGGATATTCTATACCCGTCGCACCTGAATATGTCGTGTTTCGAAGATGTTCCTCGTACCCCTGGGCAGGGCCCTGCCTGCGGCCGGCAGGGTGGAAGGGAGCCATGGCGGGGACTATGGCGGGCTGTGCCCCTGGGCTGATATGGTTGCATCCGCCGTTCGCCTCGCGGCGTCCGCCAAACCTTGCTGAGGCCCGGCCGGCCTCAACCCCGCCCCGACGAGAATCCACCACTATGCATATCTGGATAGACGCCGACGCCTGTCCCGCGGTCATCAAGGAAATCCTGTTCAAGGCCGCCCGGCGCACCGGCGTGCGCCTGACCCTGGTGGCCAACCAGCCCCTGCACACCCCCGGGCCACGCAACATCGACAGCCTCCAGGTCGCCCCCGGCTTCGACGTGGCCGACAACGAGATCGTCAGACGCCTCGGCCACGGCGACCTGGTCGTCACCAGCGACATCCCCCTCGCCGCCGAGGTGATCGAACGAGGCGGCGCCGCCCTGAGTCCCCGCGGGGAACTCTACACCCGAGAGAACATCCGCTCCCGGCTCAACATGCGGGACTTCATGGATACCCTGCGCGCCAGCGGTATCCAGACGGGAGGACCCGCGCCCCTGCGCAAGGGCGATCGGCAGGCCTTCGCCAATCAGCTGGATCGCTGGCTGGCGAAGAGGGCTTCCGGGGCGAGCCATTGAGAATCGAACGCCAAGAGGAGTGATACGGCCCGTGCCCGTGGGAGTGGCTTCGGCCGGGCGGCACGCCCCACTTTGACTCGTCATCCCATTTCTGGAACCATGACCCGCCCATCCCCCGAGCGGGGCCCCATCCTGCAACCCGATTCGATCACCCATGGACAGCCCGCCGCGCGATCTCCCCGGCTTCGAACGCAGCCTCGAAGGCAAGCCCGTCATCGGTCTGGAGCCCGCGGACCTCTACGCCTTCGGCCATCTGATCCGCACTACCGAACAGTTCCTCCTCGACCAGTTCAGCCGCGGCCTGGTCTCGGGCACCACCCACACCTGCATGGGTCAGGAGCTGTGCGCCATGTCGGTGGTCCGCGCCCTCAACCACCCGGACGACGTGGTCCTGTCAAATCACCGCAACCACGGCCACTTCCTCACCTATTCCGGCGAGGTCCTGGGCCTGGTGGCGGAGATCATGGGCCGCCAGGCGGGGGTCTGCGGCGGCCGCGGCGGCAGCCAGCACCTCGCCTATCGGCACTTCCACAGCAACGGCGTCCAGGGCGGCATGACCGGCATCGGCGTGGGCATGGCCCTGGCCTTGAAGCGCGCCGGCAGCGGTGCCCTGGTGAGTGCCATGATCGGCGACGGGACCCTCGGCGAGGGGATGCTCTACGAGAGCCTGAACCTGGCCGCCATCTGGGAGCTGCCCATGCTCTTCGTGGTGGAGAACAACGGTATCGCCCAGACCACCTGCACCGCCGAGACCGTCGGCGGCGACATCGCCGCGCGCGGCGCCGCCTTCGGACTGGACACCTGGCGCCTGGCCGACGACGCCCCGGACTTCTGCGCCCGGGTGGAGGAGATCGTGAACGGTCTCCGGGACCGCGGACGCCCAGGCTTCCTGGTCATCGACACCCGCCGCCTCGGTCCCCACAGCAAGGGTGACGACCTGCGCGACGAGGCCGAGAAGGCGGCGATCCGTGCCCGCGACCCCCTCGCCCGTCTGGGCGAGACCCTGCCCGCGGACCTCCGTGCGCGGATCGAGGCGCGCAACCGGGCCTTCCTGGAACGGGTACGCACGGCCGCCGAGGCCTCTCCCGAGGCGCGCGAAGAACGCCCTCCCGAGCACATCTTCAGCCTGCCGCCCGAGCCCCCCATGGGGGGCACGCCCGAGGTCCCGCCGGACGCCAACGTCCGCCAGGCCCTCAATGCCGCCCTCCATCACCTCCTCGCCCACGACCAGCGCACCCTGCTCCTGGGGGAGGACCTGCACGACCCCTACGGTGGCGCCTTCAAGGTCACCCAGGGGCTCTCCAGCCGCTTCCCCGGGCGGGTGATCTCCACCCCCATCAGCGAGGCCGGGGTCACCGGGGCCAGCATCGGCCTGGCGGTGGCGGGCCGGCGGCCGGTCATGGAGGTGATGTTCGCCGACTTCCTCAGCCTCTGCCTGGACCAGATCTACAACCATGCGGTCAAGTTCCCCGGGGTGTTCCCGGAGATGCGCGTCCCCCTGGTCATCCGCACCCCCGCCGGGGGGCGCCGCGGGTATGGCCCCACCCACAGCCAGAGCCCCGAGAACCTGTTCAGCGCCGTACCCGGGCTGACCCTGGTCTTCCCCAGCCACCGCCACGCGGTGGCCCAATGCCTGGTGGACGCGGTCCAGCGTTGGCCCTACCCCACCCTTTTCATGGAGCACAAGCTGCTCTACGGGGAACGGGCCCACCCCGGCGACTACCGCGCCCTGCCCGCGGCCGAGGACGATCCGGCGGCGGCGCTGTTCCCCACCCTGGTCCGGGGGGCGCGGGATCCGGACCTCAGCATCCTCACCTACGGCGGCATGTTGCCGCTGGTGGAAGAGGCGGTGGCCCGGCTCGAAGGCGACGAGGAACTGGCGGTGGAGATCGTGGTCCCCGCCCTCCTCGCCCCCCTACCCCGCGCCACCCTGCTCGCCCACCTGCTCGAACGGCCGCGCATCCTGGTGGTGGAAGAGGCCCACCACGAATACGGCGTCTCGGCCGAGATCCTCGCCACCCTGACCGAGGCCGGCTACGCCGGCGAGGCCCTGCGCATCGGCACCCCGCCGATCCCCATCTCGGCGGCGCGCAGCCTCGAGCGGCAGATCCTGCCCGACGCCGGCCAACTCGTCAGCGACATCCTCGAATTGATCTGAGCGCCCGATTCATCCCCAGACACCACAAGAACGACTATGGCCAAGCCCATCTACACCCCCCGAGTCAACAACAACGACGACCAGGTCCAGATCATCGGCCTCGCGGTCGCGGTGGGGGACCGCGTCGAGCCGGGCCAGGTCCTGGCCGAAGTGGAGACGGACAAGTCCATCGCCGAGGTGGAGTCGGACCAGGAGGGCTATGTCCTGGACATCCTCCATCCCCTCGACGCGCACGCCCCCGTGGGCTCGGTGCTCATGTGGATCGGCGAGACCCGGGACGAGCCCGTCCCCGAACCGGTGGAAACGGCCCCCGAGGCGGCCGCGATCGCGACCGGCCGGCCCACTGCCAAGGCCCGCATGTTGCTGCGCCGGCACGGCCTCAGCGCCGATCGGGTGCCTGCCTCCGGGGAACGCCTGAGCGCCGCCGACGTGGAGGCCTGGCTCGCGCGTCAGGGTACCGCGGGCGCGGCGGCGGCCCGGCCCGCCGCCACCCTCCCCGCCCCCGAGGTCCCCGGCGAGGCCGTGCCCCTGTCCGCCGAAGAACAGGGCATGGTCCATACCGTGACCTGGCATCGCGACCAGGCGGTGGCCGCCTACCTGGAACGCCCCTACGACGCGGCCGTCTGGGAGCAGGCGGCCGCCGACTACGCCCGACGCCAGGGCCTGATGCTGAGCCCACTCCTGTCGCTGATGGCCTACCGCCTGGTGGAATTGGCCAGGGAGCGGCCCAAGATCAACGCCACCCTGGTGGGAGGCCAGCGTTACCAGTACGCGCCGGTGAACCTCGGCTTCACCGTCCAGGCCGGTGACACCCTCTATCTCACCGTGGTGCGTGACGCCGGGGCCCTGGACCTGGGCGGATTCATCGACGCCCTGGGCCAGGTCCAACGCCACGCCATGGGGCACAAGCTCCGCCCCGAAGAGACCCAGGGCGCCACCCTGGGCTTCTCCAGCATGGCCCGCTGGGGCGTGGCCCGCCACATCCCGGTGCTGCCGCCCCATACCGCCCTGATGGTGGCCCACGCCGCCACCGGTCCCGATGGCCGGGCGATCCTGGGCGCCAGCTATGATCATCGGGTCCTCTCCGGCTTCGATGTCGCCCGGCTGTTGCAGGATCTGGCCAAACCGCCGGCATTCGCCTGACCCCTCACGCAAAGGAACCCCGACTATGGACCTGAACCCCGACGCCATCCGCCAGGCCATCCGCGACAAGGTGATGGAACTGGCCCGGAACCTGGGCTACGACGCCTCCGGCCTCCAGGACGACGACATCATCCCCGCCACCGGGCTGCTCGACTCGGCGGCCATCCTCGAACTGGTGGTCTGGTACGAGGGGGCCTACGACCTGAGCATTGCCCAGGAAGAGATCAACATCGACAACCTGGGCTCGGTGAACGCCATGACCGGGTTCCTGTTGCAGCGCAAGGCGGCCGGGGGCGGCTAGCGGCTTCGGCCGCGAACTGAGATTCAGCCCCGGTTCATCCACAGGAGGCGAACCTGTAGCCCCCTGTCCCGGAATACACGACCGCCATGCGCTGGATTCTGTTTGCCCTGACCTGCCTGTGCCTGCCCGCCCGGGCCGTTGAACTCGATTACGTGGCCAGCTACCGCGGCCTGCTCTCGGCCGGGGCCCGCCTCGCCATCGCCGACGTCCACCTGAGCCTGCCCGACGCCGGGACCGCGCCCGCCCGCCTCACCGTCACCACGGCCCCCTATCCCAAGGCGGAGTGGATCCACCCCTTGCGCTTCGACTACCGCGCCTGGCTGACCCCGGGTGACCTCGCCACCCGCCAAGTGGCCTGGAGCAAGACCGACCGCGAAGGACGCGAGGTCCGCCGCCTCTGCTTCGATTGCGAACCGGGGGTGATCCTGGGCTTGTCCCCTGCGGACGACACCCCCTTGCCGGTGAACGCCACCGCCTTCGCGCGGCCCCGCGCGGACCTCCGCCTGCCCTGGAACGACGCCCCCCCACGGGACCGCATGGCCATGCTGCAACGCCTGCGGAAAATGCCCCTCACCTCCAGCCGCTCCTGGTTCTGGCCCGTATCCAACGGCGGCGATCTCAGGGGTTACCGCATCGAGGTCGGACGGCGGAAGCAAGTTCTTCTCCACCACCGGGCGCGCCGCATCGTGCCGGTCGATCTGATCCCGGTGAAAGACCGGGTCCAGGAAGACCGGCGCATCCGCGTGTGGCTGGAGGATGCGCCGAGCCGGATCCCGCTGCGCTTCACCACCGAGCGTGCCCTGGGCGAATTCCGGGTGGAGCTGAAGGCGGCCCCTCCCCGATCCCGATGAAGCGGAGAAACATGACCATCGCAAGGAGCGTTCCCCTGAGCACCACCGCCAGGCCCCCCATCCAGTCACTCAGGCAATGGCAGGCCAGGCGCCCCGATCTCTTCAAAAAGATTCGTATATAATCTCGCGGACCTTTACGTTCACCTGTAGACGACCGCCCCGGAGGGGGTGACAAGGCCTCGATACTGTATATAATTACAGTATGCATCCGCCGAGGCCAGGCCATGGATCTCACCCCCCGCCAACGCCAGATCCTGACATTCATCCAGCAGCAGATCGCCGAACTGGGGCGCCCCCCCACCCGCAGCGAGATCGCCCGGGCCTTCGGCTTCCGTTCCGCCAACGCCGCCCAGGAACACCTGCGTAATCTGGAACGCAAGGGCGCCATCGCCCTCACCGGCGGCGCCTCGCGCGGCATCCGCCTGCTTGCGGGCGCCGCGGCGGGCCTGCCCCTGGTGGGACGGGTGGCCGCCGGCCAGCCCATCCTGGCCGAGGAACAGATCGAGGCGCGCTACGCCCTGGACCCCGGGCTGTTCCACCCCCATGCCCATTATCTTCTGCGCGTGCGGGGCGAGAGCATGCGCGATGCCGGCATCCGCGATGGCGACCTGCTCGCGGTGCACCGCACCCGGGAGGCCGGTGACGGCCGCATCGTGGTGGCCCGGGTGGAGGACGAGGTCACCGTGAAGCGCCTATACCGCAAGGGCCACGAGGTGGAACTGCGTCCCGCCAATCCCGCCTTCGAGTCCCTCCGCATCGACCTCAGGAGCACCCCCCTGGAGATCGAGGGGATTGCCGTGGGCCTGGTGCGCCAAGCCCTGGACAGCATCGCACCCGTCTCTCTGGATTGAGGCCATGGGCGCCCCCGCACCCGCCTTGGAAGACCTGCTGCGCCGCCGCCCGGATATCTGGCTGGCGAACCGTGCGCCCCCGGTCCGCACCCGCCCCGGCCTGAGCACGGGCTTTACCGCCCTGGATGCGCTCCTGCCCGATGGCGGCTGGCCCGCTGCCGGCCTGGTGGATCTGGTCACCGCCACCCCTTCGGCCTTGAATCTGATCCTGCCCCTGGCCGCGCGCCTCGGCCGCGCAGGCCGGGAGATCCTGTGGGTCGCCCCACCGTTGCTGCCCTATGCCCCGGCCCTGGCCGCAGCCGGGCTCGACTTGGCGTATCTCTCGTTGGTGCCTGGTGCGGACCAGGCCCCGTGGGCGGCCGAGCAGGGCCTGCGCAGCGGCGCCTGCGGGCTGGTGGTCCTGTGGACCCGGGCGTTGCCCCAACCGCGCCTGCGGCGCCTGCAACTGGCGGCGGAGGAGGCCGAGACCCCCCTGTTCCGTCTGTGTCCACCGATAGACACGGGCGGACCCACCCCGGCCCGCCTGCGCCTGGAAGTGCAGGCCTGTAGCGAGGGCCTGAATCTGCGCCTCACCAAGGCCCGCGGCCTGTGCGGGGCGCGTCCCCTGCGTCTGCCCTTGTGGAAGCCATGAAGTGGCTCGGCCTGCATTTCCCATGGTTGCCGCTGGAGGTCTATCACTTCCCGGAGGGGGACGACCGGCCCCGGGCGGTGGTGGAGGGCCACCCGCCCCGGGTGCTGCTCGCCACCCATTCCGCCCGGGCCGCGGGGGTGCATGCCGGACAACCCTTGGCCGCGGCCCTGGCCCTCGTAAAGGGGCTGCAACCCCTGCCCCGCCGGCCCCGGGCCGAGACCGCGGCCCTGGAGCGGGCGGCCTGCCGTGGCGGCCGCTTCAGCGACCTGGTGAGCCTGGCCCCGCCCCAGGGCCTCGTCCTCGAAACCGGCCGCAGCCTGCGCCTGTTCGGCGGCCCCCGGCACCTCGTGGACGCGACACTGCGGACGATGGCAGCCCCAAACCGGGAGATCCACTGGTGCCTGGCCCCCACTCCGGAAGGGGCGCGCCTGCTCGCCGCCCAGGGCCTGAACAGCGTGGTGGCCGACCTCCCGACCCTGGAACGGGTCCTCAGCGACCTGGCCCTGGCCGTCCTCGCCCCGGCCCACAGCGGACAGCTGGAGGCCCTGGGCCTGCGCCGTGGCGGCGACCTCCTGGCCCTGCCGCGCACCGGCCTGGCCCAACGCCTGGGGCCGGACTGGGTGCACTGGCTGGACCGCCTGCGCGGTGCGGCGCCTGATCCACGGCGTCCCTATCGCCCGCCCCCACGCTTCGCGGCGCGCCTGGAACTCAGCACCGAGACGGACGCCGCCGAGGCCCTCCTGTGCCCCGCACGACGCCTGCTCCGGGACCTCTGCGCCTTCCTCCAGGCCCATGGCGGAGCGGCCCGGCGCCTGCTCTGGATCCTGGACCAGGCCGGGGCGGAACCGCTCGATCTGACAGTGAATCTGGCCGCCCCCAGCCGCACCCCGGAACACTTGGAGGGACTGCTGCGCGAACGCCTCACCCGCCTGGCCCTGGAGGCCCCGGTGCGCGCTCTGGAGTTGCGGGTGGATCGGGTATTCCCCTTGGCACCGCACACTCCAGATCTGTTCGCGGACGCGCCCCACTCCGACGCGGGACGTCAGCACCTATGGGAAACCCTGGAGGTCCGCCTGGGAGTGGACGCGGTCCGCGCCATAGAGGCCCTGGCCGACTACCGCCCCGAACGCGCCTGGCGTTGGTGCGCCCCGGGCCGTGGCGGCGGACCGCCCGCGCCCGCGCCACGCCCACCCTGGCTGCTTCCCCAGCCGCGCCCCCTGGGCCTGGTGCGAGGGCGCCCTGCCCTCGCCGACCAGCCCCTGGCGTTGGAGCCCGAACGGGAACACATCGAGACCGGCTGGTGGGACGGTGGCCCCGTGAAGCGGGACTATTTCATCGCCTGCGATGCCCGGGGGGAGCGCCTGTGGATCTTCCGGGAGGCGGGACGCTGGTTTCTCCAGGGTTGGTTTTGAGAACCCGGTCCCGCCCGATGCTTGAAATCCATCCCCTCCTTGCCTAGAGTCCAAGCCATTCGTCTGCCCCATCTCCAGAGGCCTCCATGCACCTGCCCCGCCTCCGCCCGCTGCTCGTCCTCGCTCTCCTCGCCCTGGTCCCGATCCGGGTGCCGCAGGCCGCCCCCAGCGTCGCCGCAGAGCCCGTCCGCCCCCTGCAACGCCCCGCCCCCGTGGCGGCCACGCCACACGCCATCCGTACCGGGCCGGCGCTCAGGGTGCGCCTCGAAGCCCTCAAGACCTTCAAGGCCCTGGCCGCCAACCCGCCCGGGATCGGCCCCATGACGGTGGGTCTCGGGCGCGACCTGCCCCCGGACCTCAGCCAGGTCATACACCTCGCCGATCTGGAATGGCGTACCGCCGGCAACGGCGAGCGCCATGCCCGCATCGAGATGACCTCCCCCGGCGCCAAGGCCCTGCGCGCGGCGCTGTGGGTCTATGCCCTGCCCGATGGCGTGAACCTGGTGTTCTACGCCCCCGGCTCCACCACCCCGGGGATCCACGTGAGCGCCGCCGCCATCAACCGCCGCCTCGCCCGCGATCGTGCGGCGCGGGATCCGGACGCCCCCCAGCCGGCCCTGTACTGGTCGCCGGTGGTGGCGGGCGAGACCCTGGGGCTGGAGATCCGCCTACCGCCCGGAATCTCTTTCGATCAGGTACGCATCGCCATCCCGCGCCTGTCACATCTGTTCATGGATCCGGCCACCGGGGAGATGGACACCACCTTCGGCATCGGCGATTCCCAGTCCTGCACCCTGGACGTGAGCTGTTTCTGGGACGACGTCAAGGACATCGCCCCGGCCGTGGCGCGGATGATCTTCACATCCAACTCCGGCGCCAGCGCCCTGTGCACCGGCACCCTCGTCAACGACCTGGATCCCCATACCCAGATCCCCTATTTCCTCACCGCCCGTCACTGCATCTCCACCCAGAGCGCGGCCTCCACCCTCAACACCTTCTGGTTCTTCCGCACCCTGGGGTGCCGGCAACCCCCGAATCCGGACGTGAAGATGCTCGGCGGGGGCGCCACCCTGCTGGCCGCCGTGCCCGGCGAGGACATGACCCTGTTGCGTCTCGATGAGACCCCGCCCACGGGGGCCCTGTTCGCCGGTTGGGACGCATCGCCCGTCCCGGCCAAGCGCTATTTCACCAGCGTCAGCCACCCCGCGGGCGACCTGCAAAAGGTCGCCTTCGGCAGCATCAAGGGAGATGGCTCCTGTTACTTCGTCCCCGACTCCCCCTTCCTGGTGTGCGCCGACTCCGACGGCGGCCGCTTCCTGTCGGTGGTCTTCCAGAAGGGCATGGTGGAGGGCGGCAGCTCGGGCTCGGGGATGTTTCTCGATACCACGCACAAGCTGGTGGGGACCCTCACCGGGGGGTCGGCCCGCTGCGATCTCCGCGGGGGCGACATCTTCTATGGCCGTTTCGAGCTGGCTTACAACGAGGCCTTCTTCAAGTGGCTCGGGGGCACTCCGGCCTGCGACCTGGAGCCCGGGAGCTGGCGATACTGCGCCACCCCCGGTTGCGGCCCCTGCGCCCAGGGCCAGGGTGACTGCAATGCCGACAGCGACTGCCAGAGCGGCCTGGTGTGTGCTCAGGACCGGGGTGCCCTGTACGGCTTCGATCCCAGCGTAGACGTGTGTGAACCCCCTTCAGGAAACGGCGACGGCGATTGCACCCTGGATCCCGGGGCCTGGGACTACTGCGCCGACCCCCAATGCGGGCCCTGCGCCGCCGGCCAGGGTGACTGCGACAGCGACAGCGAATGCCAGGGTGACTTGGTCTGCCTGCACGACCGCGGCCAGGACTTCGGTTTCCCCGCGGCGGTGGACGTCTGCGGCGACAAACCCACGGGGACCTGCGCCCTCACCCCGGGGGACTGGGGCTACTGCTCGGATCCCCTGTGCGGCCCCTGCGCCGAAGGCCAGGGCGATTGTGACAGCGACGCCGAATGCGCACCCGGCCTGGTGTGCGCCTTCAACGTCGGCGCCGACTATGGCCTGCCCGCCTCCATGGACGTGTGCGAGAAGCCCAAGGAGACCGTCTGCACCCGCTCTCCCGGGGATTGGGGTTTCTGCTCGGACCCGGCCTGTGGCCCCTGCGAGCCCGGCCAGGGTGATTGCGATCAGGACCGTGACTGTGCCAGCGGCCTCAAGTGCAGCCCCAATGTGGGCGAGAAGTACGGCCTGCCACCGAGTATGGACGTCTGCGAATAGCGGATTCAGCGGAGGTTCAGTGGTCTTCTCCTAAGCTGGAGTCGAGATCGGGGCACCACGGCCCCTCGTTTCGACCCAGAGGAGAAGACCATGAATACGCAGACCCTGACCCTCGTGACCAGCCTCGTCGCCGCCCTCGCCAGCACCCCGACCCTGGCCGGCCGCACCTTCGCGGACCGCGCCCGCGTGCTCAAGGTGACACCCATCTATGAGACCGTGCGGGTGAGCGAGCCGCTGGAGGAATGCTGGGACGCCCCAGTGGTCCACGATGTCACCGAATACGACTCCTATACCCCCGAGATCACCGGCGCCATCGTCGGGGGGGTCCTGGGCAATCAGTTCGGCCATGGCGACGGGCGCAAGGTGGCCAGTGCCGCGGGCGCCCTGCTCGGGGCCTCGGTGGCCCATGACATCACCCGCGGCAACCGTCGTCACCGCCACTACGTGGGCAGGGAACGGCGCTGCCGCACGCTGGACCGTTATACCACCGAGGAACGGATCACCGGTTACCGGGTCAAATATCGTTACGCGGGCCGCACCTTCACCACCCACACCCAGGAGCGCCCCGGCACGCACCTCCGGGTGCGGGTCAAGGTGACGCCGGTGCGCGCCTACTGAGGTGATCTCGGGAAAATGGCGGAACCTCCCTGTTCCGCTTAGGCCTCCCGATCCTTCGAGATGCCCTGAAGGGGACCCCGGAACCGGACCGGCCGGCCGTTTTCCTGTCCGCATGGAAAATGCCTTCATCCACCCGTTGCACGTGAAATGATCCCACTGCGCCCCCTGGCTCTCGGCTGCCTGCTCTCCCTGTGCGCCGTCCCGCCCGGCCCCGCCCACGGCGCCGGCCGGTTCTGGCCGGTGGGCGACCGTGGCGTGACCCTGGACGAGGCCGTATCCGGGGTGCGCCGGCGCGGGCGCGTGTTGTCCGCGGACACGGTCCAGGAAGACGGCCGCCCGGTGCATCGTATCCGCATCCTCACCAACGAGGGCCGGGTACGGCGCCTGCGTGTGGATGGACGCACCGGCCGCCCCTTCCGGCGGCGGAGGCGCTGATGCGACTCCTGGTGGTGGAGGACGAGGCCGCCCTGCGGGCGCAACTGGTGCGGCGCCTCCAGGCCGCCGGCTTCGCCGTGGAACAGGCCGCCGACGGCCGCGAGGGGCTCTATACCGGGGAGGAATACCCTCTCGACCTGGCCATCGTGGACCTGGGCCTGCCGGAACTCTCCGGGATCGAACTCATTCGCCGCCTGCGCATGGCCGGGCGGGACTTCCCCATCCTCATCCTCACCGCCCGCGGCGCCTGGCAGGACAAGGTGGAGGGCCTGGAGGCGGGCGCCGACGACTACCTGGTCAAGCCCTTCCACATGGAGGAACTGCTGGCCCGGGTCAACGCCCTGCTCCGGCGCGCCGCGGGTTTCGCCCAGCCGGTGCTCGACTTCGGCCCCCTGCGCCTGGACACCCGCGCCCAGACCGTCCACATGGACGGCACCCCCGTCGAACTCACCGCCTTCGAATACAAGGTCCTGGAGTATCTCGCCCTGCACCCGGGACAGGTGGTGTCCAAGACCGAACTCACCGAACACCTGTACGAACAGGACTACGACCGCGACAGCAACGTCCTCGAGGTCTTCGTGGGCCGCCTGCGCCGCAAGCTCGACCCCGAGGGGCGCCTGCGTCCCATCGAGACCCTGCGCGGCCGCGGTTACCGCTTCGCCCTCAAGCAGCAGGGCTAGCCCACACCCATGTCGCTGCGTCTGCGCCTGGTCCTGGCCGCCTCCCTGGTCCTGGCCGGGTTCCTCGGGGCCACGGGCTGGTCCCTCTACGTGGCCTTCCGCGAGAGTGCCGAGGCGGGTCTGCGCGAGCGCCTCCTGGGCCAGGTCTACGCCCTCCTGGCCGCCGTCGACGCCGACGACCGGGGACGGATGCAGATGCCCAGGAGCGTGCCCGACCCGCGCCTGTCGCGTCCCGATTCCGGCCTCTACGCCCTGGTGAGCGACGCCCGGGGACGGATCCTGTGGCGCTCTCCCTCCCTCACCGGCCATCACCCCACCTTCCTGCGCCCCCAGGCCCCCGGCGCGCGGGCCTATCACGAACAGAACCTCGACGGACAACGCCTCTATGTCCTCGACTACGGCATCGACTGGGAGGACGACCAGGGCGCGGTGGAGGGCTACACCTTCTCCGTGGCCGTCGATCTCGCCCCCCTGCGCGAGGAGGCGGCGGGCTTCGCCGCCAGCCTCTGGCGCTGGCTGGGGGGACTGGCCCTGAGCCTGATCTTCGCCCAGGGATTGATCCTCACCTGGGGCCTGCGCCCCCTGCGCCGGGTAGCCACCGACCTGGAACGCATCGAGCGGGGCGAGGCGGAACGCCTGGAGGGCCGCTATCCACGCGAGCTACGCGGTCTCACCACCAATCTCAACGCCTTGATCGAGAGCGGCCGCGCCGCCCAGCGGCGCTACCGACACAGCCTCGACGACCTCGCCCACAGCATGAAGACCCCCCTCGCGGTACTCCGCAACGCGGCGCGCCTCGAGCGCGGGGAGGCCCTGCGCGCCAGCGTCGAGGAACAGGTGCAACGCATGGACGGCATCGTCCAGCACCAACTGCGCCGGGCCCTGTCCAGCGGTCAGGGCGCCCTCACCACCGCCACCCCCGCGGCGCCGCCCCTGGAACGCCTGGCCCGCGCCCTGGCCAAGGTCCACCGGGACAAGACCATTCAAACGGACCTCGACCCCGGGGCGCGTTTCTTCGGCGATCCCGCCGACCTCATGGAGGTGGCCGGAAATCTCCTGGAGAACGCCTGCAAATACGGGCACCGTGAGATCCGCCTGGTCCTCGAAGGCCTCTCCCCGGAACCCGGTGCCCACCGCCCGGGCCTCCTCCTGATGGTGGAGGACGACGGCCCCGGGATCCCGACGGGGCGCGCCCGCGAGGTCCTGGAACGGGGGCGGCGCATGGATCAACGGGCCCCGGGACAGGGGATCGGCCTGGCGGTGGTGGCCGAAATCGCCACGGCCAACGGCGCCCACCTGGAGATCGCCCGCGGCGACCTGGGCGGTGCCCGCATCCTGTTCCGGATCCCGCCCCGCTGAGGCCCCGCCCCCCGCTCCGGAAAGGCTCGCCGCCGAGCCCTTCGGGCCCGCGATCGCCGTGCATGGATCGCCCCCCGGGGATCGATGCGATGCGGCAAAGACCAGATATGTCGAATGGATGGGTGTCTTGTAATGTCAGATATGTCGAATGGATGGGTGTCTTGTAATGTCCTGTAATGTCCTATAATTCTTGAACCCTGTCTTGAACAGGCTCAGGTTATACGGGGCCGAAGCCAGAAGATGAAAATGTTTGGCAAGGCCGCATACCCGGCCAGCAAGCCGCTGCGTCTACCGGAGATGGACAGGTCGTGCCGGCCCTCGAGCTGGCGCTTGAGGATCCGCAGGGCGAATCGGTAACTCGCGGTGAATGAATCCACTTTCGAATGGGATGAGGCCAAGAACATCGAGAATCAGAAAAGCACGGCGTCTCTTTCTATGAGGCCCAGTATGCGTTTTTCGATCCCAACCGCCTCGTAGCCGAAGATCTCGCGCACAGCCAGAAGGAAAAGCGCTACTTCTGCATCGGTAGCGACAAATCAGGGGAGGGAATCCTTACAGTCCGGTTCACCTACCGGTCAGACCGCATCCGCATCTTTGGCGCGGGTTACTGGAGAAAGGGCAAGAAGATCTATGAGCAAGCAAATTCAATATACTGACGAAGCGCTCGGTGAAATGGAATTGGTGCCGGATTTCCTTCCACCGCCCAATGAATTGCTGCCGAAAAAGAAAAAAAGCAAGGTAACCATTTCATTAAGCTCCGAGAGCCTGGATTATTTCAAAGAAGCTGTAAAGCCCCCGAAATCCTGGACACTGTTTTTCACAAAATTCACGCTGCCTCCGCCACGGGCGCATGGGCGATTCGCACCTGTGCAGGCGTGGCGTAGTGATGCCTCTGGAGTAGCCAGTGCTG
>Ga0256841_1000248_pt1 | contig 59322 bp, 55 predicted proteins | sample 356308metaG_FD_185971 | JGI IMG/M metagenome (GOLD analysis project Ga0256841, IMG submission 185971) | Hydrothermal vent microbial communities from Mid Atlantic Ridge, Atlantic Ocean - 356-308 | ecosystem: Environmental > Aquatic > Marine > Hydrothermal vents | place: Atlantic Ocean: Mid... | reverse complement strand
TCACCGACTACGAACTTCAGCCGCGAGGGGGAGAGAGCATCTTCGTCGCGTCGGACCTTCCCGAAGAGGCCGAAGACCGGATCGTCCGAGAGTGCCGTCAGGAGTACTACCTAGCCGTAGCAGCCGTATACGCCCGCCAACACGGGCCCACACTACGCGAGATCGCAGAGCATCTTGAACGCGCCGCCGACTGCATGCGCTCCCGAGGCTTCAGTGTTCCCAACGACCTTCCCCACGTAGCAGCCGAATACGAGGCATTCGGCTTCCTCGCCGACTTCGATCCCAGGATCGCCTCGGAATGTTGGGATCAGACCGAACGCTAGGCAGGTACGAGAGGTGTTCGGGACCGAGACATCGACGTACACGGCGCCCTCGTCGATCGAAGCGAAGACCGCCAGCGGGATGTCGGGTGGGCGACGCTTCGCCGCATCACCCACCCGACCATCTACCACCTCACAGAGACTCGAAGAGGATCCGGGCGTCAGGGAGTGCCGCCAGGAGTACTACCCGCCAGCACGGTCCCACGGCGGAGGAGGAAGCCACGGAGGCCGAGCGGATCGCCGAGTGCATGCGGGGAGGAGGCGTCGACGTCCCCGACGGCCTGACGTTCCTCGAGCGCCGCTCTCTCAGAGGCCTGGATGTGAGACGAGTAACGTCTCCTCTCGGCGGGTTTCTCCGATGCCGGCAGAGGCGTAGGTCACCTCGAGGCGGTCGGCGGCGGCCTCGTCGAGGCCTTCGAACAGGTGCCCGTAGGTGTCGAGGGTCGTCTTGATCGAGGCATGACCGAGGCGCTCCTGGATGACCTTCGGGTGCTCGCCCTGGGCGATGAGCAGCGCGGCGTGGGAGTGCCGCAAATCGTGGAACGTGCAGGGTTGCCCCACGGAGGCCGCGACGGCCGGAAGCCAGATCCGGCGCCGGAAGTTGCTCCGTCGGACCGGGCCCCCGTTCGGTGCCGAGAACACGAGCCCGGAGCCGTCGGCGTGGGTCGCCAGGTGGGCGGCGAGGACGTCCACCAGGAACGCCGGCACCCGAACCGTGCGACATGAGGCTTCCGACTTGGGCTCGACGAACAAGAACTGCCCTCTCGCTTCGACGAGCGACGCGGTCACCCGGATCGTGCGCCGCAGCGCATCGAGCCGGTCGACGCGGAGCGCCCGCAGCTCGCTGAAGCGGAGACCCGTGTAGGCGGCGGTGAGGACCATCGCCGAGTACCGAGGGTCCATCGCCTCGGCGAGCTGGTTGATCTCCGCCGGGTCCAGGAAGCGCATCTCCTGAGAGGCCAGCTTCGGCAGCTTCACCCCTCGGCAAGGTGACCGAGCAAGGAGCCCGGACTCGACGGCAGCGTCAAGGGCTGCGGCGAGGAGCTGATAGGCCTTGCGGACCGTCGCCGGCGCGTACCCGCGGGCGTCGAGATCGGCGACCCACTGGGCGACGTGGATGGGCTGGATGCTGCCGATCGCCCAAGTGCCGAACTCTGGGAGAATGTGGTTCCGGATCGTCGCTTCGTCCCTCGCCTGGGTCTGCACTCCCAGGTTCACCCTCGTCCCCTGGTACTCGGCCATCCAGTCCGCCAACGGCGTCTTGGCCAGCCGCGGGTCGGTGTACCGGCCGCGGAGCTTGTCGGCCTCCATGGCGAGCAGGTACCGCTCGGCGTCGACCTTCCGGTTGAAGTTCTTCGCCCGCTGCCGGCCCGACGGATCCCGCCAGCGGGCCTGCCAGACCTTCCGGCCCGATCTGTGGGTGACTCTGGCGACGGCGCCCATGGTTCGCTCCTCTCTCGCTCCCGTTCCTCGAATGTACGAGCCGGCTATGACGGTGTTCGTTCGAGAGGATCTCCCGTGCCGACTCCAAGACGACTCCAGATGGGTGACAAGCGAGTGCCATCGGTCCCGCCGGTCGCAGCACCCGGCGGGACCGGTCGGTGGGACCGGCCCGCGCGTCGGAAGCGGGCAACCGGCGTCTCCGGACCCCAAGGCACCCTCGGCCGACCACGCGAATCGCCGTGAGCCCCATGCCTCGCCCAGTCACGGAGCTTCGAGCCGATAACCACGCCCGCTGAGAGCCTCTTGGAGCACCCCTAGCGGATCATCGAGCCCGCGAGACCGCAGAGTGGGCCTGACACGGTGTACGGACTCGTATCGCAGGAATCCGAGTTCCTCCCGAACCGAAGGCCCCCGAGACACACGCACCTGCAACAAGTTGCGACCGGTCAACTGGTTGACCAAGGAGGTGAAACGATGGCCCTCGACCGAGGCAGGCTGGCGAAGATCGACCGCCGGATCTTCGCCGAGCTCGAACACGCCGGCGGCACCCAAGTGGTCAAGGTCCCCCTGGCGGACGCCGCCTGGTCGACGTGGCGGAGGTACTGCCAGGTGATCGGCCTGACCATGGGCGAGGCCATCGCTGGCCTCGTCAACCACGAACTCTCCACAGTCGTCGGCGAGGCCGCCGGCGACTCGGGGAGTCTCTACACAGGACGTGCCGAGGAGCGGTTGGCTGCTCGCGCGACCCAGCTTGCCGAACGGGAACGCGATCTCGCGGCTACCGAGAAGCGTCTCCATGACTGGTCCGAGCGACTCCGCATCCGGGAGCGTGAGCTCCACGTGCGAGCACAGCGATTCGAGGAGGCATCGAGGATCCGCCGACCGCAGGTCGTCGACCGGAAGGTCGGCCGCAACGAGCGTTGCCCCTGCGGGTCAGGACTCAAGTACAAGCATTGCCACGGCCTGGCCGGCAGGGCCCGGTAGCCGCGCGTGTCGATCGAGACGGATTCGGGGATCGTTCAGACCGGAGCTCGGAATCGGCCAACGATGTGTGGAATCCGTTCGGGTGTCGGTCCCTCCCGGTAGGCTCGGACTCGCAGGACAGGGAGCCCGCATGACCTTCACCGACGACAGAACCGCGGTATCGGACAAGCGCGCCGCAGAGATCGCCGGGACCAGCCGTCATCGTCTTCGGTACTGGGAGAAGACCGATCTCATCACCCCCGACGTCGAGCGGAAGATCAGTCCGCGGAACATCGTGCGTCTGTACTCCCTGGCGCGTCTTGTCGAGCTCGCGGTGGCTGCGGAGCTCCGACACCAGGGGGTGTCGCTTCAGCAGATCCGGCACATCCTTGCTTACCTCCGGGACCAGGGCTACGAGGCGCCGCTCCGCGAGTTGAGGTTCGCCCGCTCCGGTGAGCGGGTTCTGTTCCAACACCCGGACGGGACCTGGGAGGAATCGGGACGTCCGTTCCAAGGACTGATCATCCAGGTCATCAACCTCGAAGAGATTCGTCTCCGCGTGCGGGAGCGTCTTGGCCGACGGGAGGCCGATGCCGGGATGATCGAGAAGCGCCGCAAGGTGCAGGCCTCCAAGTCGGTGTTCCGTGGGACGCGAGTGCCGGTCGAGGCGGTCAGGGGTTACCTGGAAGCAGGCAAGAGCACCGAGGAGATCCTCGCCGCGTTCCCGAGCCTGACCGAGGAGGACATCGAGGCGGTGAAGTCCGCTGCGTCCGCCGTGGCGTAGATGCGCTTCGTCCTCGACGAGGACGTCGACGCAAGAGCGGTCGGCACGTTTCTCCGTCAGCGAGGCCACGAATGCTGGAGCGTCGTCGAGAGGGGCTCGGAGGAGCCGACGACGATGCGGTGGCCATCTACGCCGATGACCGGCACGCGGTCCTCATTACCCACGACGTCGACGCGACCCGCCGTCGGCGCCGGTTCACCTTCGGCCGCCATGTGTTGCTCAGGTGCCACCAGCTCGAGGCGGTCGCACTCCTGGAGCGGCATTTCGACGAGGTGGTCAAGCTCGTGCGGCTTCGAGGTGTCGGCGTCTACGAGGTCACGCGGGCCGGGGTGACGTCCTGGCCTCCGCGCTACGAGATCGACTGACCGATCACGGTCGACCGCGTGCACTCACGGTGGGCACGAGCGACGAAATGCCGTAGAGCTGAAGGGCTAGCGTTCCACCACCAGCCGGATGTTCTTGTTGGCGAGAGCCGTGCGGAGTGTATCAACGTCGATGGATTCGGGTGGCGTGCCTTCGATCCGCGCGATCGTCTCCGGTCCGACACGGAAGGTCCCCACAGGTCCCACAGCGTTGTCGAGAAACGTGGCTTGACCGGCAGCAATGTCAGCGATCTCACCCGGAGCCAATTGGTCCGGATTCGGTACCAACCAGACTTCGACCGGTTCGCCAGGCACGGCGAACCCATCGAGGGGTATGGGTCCGGTTCCTTCCAAGACGAGTTCCGTAGGAACACACGGGTTCCATCCCATCGAACTCCGAGTACAGATCCCCCATCCTGCCTTGCTCAGGGCACCAGCGAGCGATTCGTCCACTTCCAGACCAATGGCGAACGGCTCGAGGGCATCCAGGATCTCCGGAGGCGTCTCGTCGGGATCCACGACCCGATTCCACGGGTCCTGGTCCTCCCACGACGCCTGGGGCTCCCCGGGAGCAGACACGGCGATGAGCTCGTCGAGCAGGGGTGATCCGTCGTACAGGAGATCCAGGGTCTCCGTCAAGGGTCGGTCCGGGAACTTCTCGGAGAGGAACGCGCGCACGCCGCTCCAATCCGCGTTCGTGCACGTCCCCAGGGTGCCGTTGCAGTTCCAGAGGAACGTGAGATCCTCTGCCTGTTCCAGTGCCACGACCTCGATGAGCCACACGGTCATCGACTTCCCGTCCTGTTGGATGGAACGCCGGTGGAGGCCGAAGATGATCTGAGATCCACGAGCAAGCTGGGGGAGCTCGTCCAGGAACGGTGCCACAGCCGGGAACTCGATGAGGTCGTCAGCAGCGACCTCGGCACCGCCGATGGGCGTCATGTCCTGCCATGCGCCTGCCCGGACCCACACGCGGTATTCGTCTGGGGTCTGGCCGGATCCTATCGCCGCCGCCAAGCCGTCACCCGGACCGCGAACCCATGCGTCGACGAGCCGCTCTCGCAGAGCGAGTGGGATCGACCCGATGGGACCCCGCGCTTGACCAGCTGTCCTTGGCGTCACCGACGACGGAGCGCCCCGATCGACCCACGAAGCCGGAGGCCCTGACGTTTTGGAGGTCACGTCGATCGGTCCGGTGCACGCGGCGGCGATCAGGCCGAGCGCGACCAGCGCAACCCTCAGGCGACCCCGGGACACAATCACGAGCGGTCCCTCGCCCTGGTCGTGTCCACCGCGATCGTCGCAAGACTGCTCGTGCTCGAGTACCGGACGCTGCTCTTCACGCGCACACGAAGATCCGTAGCGTCATAGGACGTGGGCAGCGTGTACGCCGTCGTATCGAGGATCGCCCACGACGCCGTCGGATACCGATCTGCGGCTCTCGCGATCCACCAGGTGGTCCAGGAGCTCCGGACGTTCTGGTCCTTTCCGGTGACAAACTCGTCGGCGCACTCTCCGGTGCCGTAGACGACGTGTCGGACGAGGAGTTCCAGCCGGACCCTTCCGTACGTAGATTGGGAGGACACCTTTCGGATGTTCGTGCGAGCATCGACCTTCCTTCCTTGCGCCGCTGCGAAGTTCATGCTCTGGTAGATGTAGCCGTCGTCGCTGCTGGGACGGAATCGACCTGCCGCAGAGCCGTCCTCGGGCTGATACGTCGACGTGTAGAAGCTGCTCACGGAACTCGTACCCCACCATGACGTTCCGGTCTCGAACCCGGCGTTCGCGTGGATCGTCTCGGGATTCAGATCACCGTGGTGGTACACAACGTGTCCGTCATCGTCCTGGGAGAGACTCGTTGATCCGAAGGAGATGCATGTTGCCATCGTCTCCATCGGGCCACCGAACGAGTCCGTGGAACCCGTGTGGTGCATCCCGAGAGCGTGGCCCATCTCGTGCCGAGCCAGATGCTCAAGAGCGTTGCCGCTTTGGTCGTATCGCAGCAGGATGGTCGACGGGTCGCCGCAGCTGGCCGAGCCGAGCTGCGATGGGTCCCCGAAGTAGCCTGGTGAGACCCCAACCACCTTGACCTTTCCGTTCGAGGAAACCTCGTCCATCTGTTTGATGACGCGGTCGCCGTCCCAGTCACGTGGTGCCCGCCAGTCCCCGAACCCGTCTCTGATTTCGTCGAGTTGGCTACTCGTCCACACCCAGCTGTTCTGGAACCAGTAGGTGATCCAGGCGTTCTCGCACGAAGCGCCGAGTCCCGGCTGAGGGAAGCCGGCGGCCGGGATGTTGGGGAGTGCCACAGCCGTCACGATCGACAACACGATCGTGGACCACCACCGAAGCCGTCCCAGGTACGCCATTCCGCTGAGAACGTATCACGGGCCCTGCTGGCGCATCTACGACATCTTCAGGGAGTCTTCGGACCACCGGACCGGAGCCAGAGACGCCCCCTCGACGAACTATTCGAGAGCAAGGCGATACGCTTGGAGCTCTCCGGACTCAGAACGGGTAAGGAACCCGGGACCTGGAGAGGAGCTCTCGATGGCACGCTCCGCGGGCACGCAGTCGCAGCTTCAGATCACGGTCGAGCAACGGCGTTGGCTTCAGCGCCTCGCCGCTGGGGTCACTCTCCAGCGTCTGGCAACCGAGGAGGGGTACTCCCTGCGTCACCTTCAGCGTCTCATCGCCGACCTCTACCGTGCGCTCGGAGTCGGTTCTCGCTCCCAGGCTGTCGCGCTCGCCGCGCTCGCGGGCATCGTGACCGTCGACGACATCCTCGCGGGCCCGAGGATCAGCCGGAGCGGTGCCGCGCCAACGACACGGAGGAACGGCCGATGAGGAGTGGGGAGATCCTCGCCGCGTTCCCGAGTCTGGACTGAGGAGGACATGGGTGCCCATCACCCATGACGTCGAGGCGGCCCGCAATCGGCGTCAGTTCACTTTCGGTCGCGCTGCTGGAGCAACGTCTTGACGAGGTGGTCGGGCTCGGGGGTCTTCGTGGCCTCGGCGTCTACGAGGGCACGCGGGCTGTGGTGACGTACCATCCCCGCGCTACGAGATCGGCTGACCGATCACGGTCGACCGCGTGCACACGAGAACGAAAAACGGTGCAAATCAACGCAAGTCGATGAACACGAGAATCCCTTGCGGCGCAAGGGTTTTCGCCGAATCACCGGACACCGCCGAACCCCCTGATCATCCCTGATAAGGACGAGGTCCCTGGTTCAAATCCAGGTGGGCCCAGCGACGAAACCCCTAGCGCACGGGGTTCCGCGTGCTTCCAGGGCGGAGCCGCCGGGCCGTCACCGGCGGCTCCGCCGACCGTCCGGCTCGGTGGGCCGAGCGGTGGAGGCGATCGTGTGCTTGGGGCGACGGGACAGTCGCGCCGGGCCCGCCGCGATGACGATGATCACCGCCAAGACGATGACCATGGCGCTCATCAGGGAGACGACCTCCACCGAGACGGCGAGACCGACGATGTTGACGATGTTCCAGCCCGTATGCCACAGCGCCACCATCGACGTCGCGCCGGCGGTCGAGTTATACAGGAACGTCAGCCAGATGGCGCCGGCGAACAGGCCGACGAAGAACCCCACGACCTGCCCGACACCGAACTCGAACCGGTAGAAGAACATCGGTACGTGCCACAGACCCCACAGGATCGAGAGGGTGAACGTCGCCCGCAGCGCGCTGCGACCGTACTGGAGCCTCGGGAGGGCGAACCCTCTCCATCCGGCCTCCTCACCGACGCCGTAGGCGATCGCCGACAGCAGCGAACCGCCGACCCACGCCCAAGTGGCGTACTCGCCCGACCTGAGCTCCCCGAAGGCGGGCCATGTTCCTCCGAAGAGACCGACGGCGAGCACCGAGACCGCGAACATCGCGAAGGGGCTGAGGCCAGAGACGAGCAACCAGGAGGCCGCGACCCGCCGTCGGGTCAGCCGGTGGACCGAGTCGATGACCCCCGCCTTCCCGTCGGCGACGCCCGTGACGATGAACGCCGCGCCGATCGGTCCCGATGCACCGAGGAAGTGCCACTGCTCGGACACGACGAAGGGGAAGAGGCCGTGGGCGGACAGGGCCAAGGGCAGGATCATGATCCACGTGATCGAGAACGCGAACACGAAGTAGGCGACGAGGGGGTGCTCGCCGATCCACCGAGAGCGTCGAGGAATCACCGCGGGTCCCTTCGCGTGGCGGGCACGATGGATGCCCGACCGTCTGCACGACCATTGCACCACGATGACCTCCGACGTGCAAGACCGGCCGGTGACGTCGTCTCGTGGCCATCGGCCCCATGGTTCAGAACCTCCTCGACCGCGCTCATGTGTCGCATCGGTGACAGGGTGTGAACCGGAAGGGGCTCGGGGGCGTTGCCTGGGCATGGGTGCCGATCGGAAGATCACGTTCGTCCTGGGCCTCGTCGCGGTGGCGGCCGTCGGTGTCGCGATCGCGGCAGGACGGGCGGGTGGGCCGTCGGGTTCGGCGCCGCGGATCGCCGGTGGCGGCGTGTCGGCGACCGTCGATCCCGGTGCGGTGTACGACCCTATACGCGCCGGAGAGACGCTCCCCGCCGGGTACCGCCCACTTCTCGGTCGAGACCAGATCCCACCGGTCTACGACCCGATGTTCGTCTCGGCCGCCGACGCCGGATGGGACCCGGAGACCTTGGTCATCGGCGTCGCCGGCGAACGGGAAGCCAAGGCCTATCCGGTCGGGTTCCTCGACCGGCGGGAGATGGTGATCGACTCGCTCGACGGGGCGCCGATCCTCGTCTCGTGGTGACCGCTGTGCGGCACGGCGATGGTCCATCGCCGAGAACTCGACGGGGAGGCCCTCGTCCTCGGCAACCAAGGAGCCCTCTACCTCAACGCGATGACCTGGTGGGATCACGCCACCGGGTCGATCTGGAGTCAACCGACCGGGGAAGCCATCGCCGGCCCCCTCACCGGTTCCCGGCTCGCCCTCGTCCCGTCGACCCTCACCACTTGGGCGGAATGGACGACGCAGCATCCCGACACAGTGGCTCTCGACGCCCCCGGGCGGCGCCTCGCGGTCGGGCTCGAGATGATGGCGATCGTCGTCGACCTCGGTACCGAGGTGGTCTCCTACGACGTGACCGTCCTGCGCGACGCGGGGGTCGTCGACGACGTGGTGGCCGGGATCGAGATCGCCGTCGTCGTCGACCCCGACGATCCGAACCGATGGGCCGTGTACTCCCGTCGGGTCGGCGACGCCGTCGTCGACCTCGAGAGGGCCGCCGACGGTCTCGTCGACCGCCGCACCGGCACCGTCTTCGACCCGCTCCGCGGGATCGCCCGATCGGGCCTCATGGCGGGGAGGGTCCTCGACCGGCTCCCCGCCTTCACCATGTTCCCGAAGGACTTCGAGCGGTTGTTCCCCGACGGGCGGTCGTGGCCCGAAGGGTGACCTTCCCGTCGACCCGCCCGTCTCAGGCCGTCGGCGGAGCGATGATCGAGAACGTGCCGCCCTGCGGGTCGCCCACGACGGCCATCCGGCCCGCCGGCGTATCGAACGCCGGCACCGACACCGACCCTCCCAGGTTCTTCAACCGCTCGATCGTCTCGTCCACGTCGGCGACGTTGAAGTACACCATCCAGTGGGGCGGGACTTCGGCCGGCCAGTTGTCGTCCATCGTCAGCACGCCGCCGTTGTAGGTGTCTGCGGCCAACGGGTCGCCGGCCGGCTTGTCGACGGTGATCAGCCAGTACTCGCCCGGGGCGTCGCCACCGCCGAAGAGCTCGAACCCCCAGCCCAAGGCCTCGCCGTAGAACCGACGCGCCGCCGCCGAGTCGCGGGTGTTCAGCTCGTTCCAGGTCATGGCGCCGGGGGCGTTGAACAGCTCCGCTCCCGCGTGGACCCCGGCTTCCCACAGGGCGAGGACCGCGCCTTCGGGATCGGCGACGACGGCCATCTTGCCGGCCGACATGATCTCCATCGGCGCCATCGGCACCGATCCGCCCGCCGCCGTCCACCGTCCGACGGCCGCGTCGAGGTCGTCGACCGTCACGTACGAGGTCCACATCGGAGGGATCCCCCGATCCGCCGCGCCGGGCGGTTGCGAGCCGAGGCCGGCGACCGTCTTGCCGTCCTTGGACAGCATCGTGTAGACGTACTCGTCGTCAGGGCCGTGTTGGTCGGCCGCCTCCCAGCCGAAGAGCTCCGTGTAGAAGCGGCTCCCCTCGCGCGGGTCGGGAAGTGAGATGTCCGTCCACGAGAACAGACCATTCGGATAGGCCATGGCGTCGTCTCCTTTGCGTGCGCCGTCCCCCTCATCCGAACCTACACGCGGGGTGGGACGAGAACGGGGGCATGGCCCGGTTCAGGGTTCCCGCAGCCCGGCGATGGCGGCGATGGCCTCGTCGACGAGATCGGTCGGGACGAGGAGATGATCGTGGACGAGGCCGGCCAGGACGTTGCACGGGACGTCACGTTCGGCGAGGGCGGCGGACACCGCGGCCGTCAGCCCGACCGCCTCGAGCGAGCTGTGCACGTCGAGGGTCAGCCACCTTCCCACGAACCCCACCTCCCACCCGCGGCCGGCGGCGACCTCGATCCGGGCCACCACGGTCACCCCCTCGTCCTCCACCACCAGCGCCTCGACCCCGCCACCCAACGCCACCGGCTCGTCGGCTCGGGCTACGGCGTACGTCCCCTCCCTCACCGTCGCGGTCAGCGACGACAGCATCCGGCGAAGGTCGGTCTCACCCGCCACGGCGTTCAGGACCGATCCCGGGTCCACGCCGCCAAGCGTCGCACCGCCTCGGTGATCTGGCCGGTCGACTCCGAATACGAGAACCGCACCCACCGGTGACCGCCGTCCGGGTCGAAATCGACCCCCGGTGTCGCCGTGATCGCCAGCTCGTCGAGCCAACGCCGGCACAGTGCCGTCGCATCGCCGAGATGGTCGATGCGGGCGTACACGTAGAACGCTCCGTCGGCGGGCGCCACCTCGTCGATCCCGGCCGCGGCGAGTCCCTCGAGGAGGATCCGGCGGCGCTCCCGGTAGCGGACGACGTTCTCGTCCAGTTCCTCCGTGCAATCGAAGGCGGCCACGGCCGCGAGCTGCGACAACGTCGGGGCCGAGATGAACAGGTTCTGGGCGAGGCGCTCGACGGGACGGACCAACCCCTCGGGCAGGACCGACCATCCCAGGCGCCACCCGGTCATCGAGAAGTACTTCGAGAAGGACTGGATCACGATCGCCTCGTCCCACAGCTCCACGGCGGTGACCTCCTCGGCCCCGTACGAGATGCCGTGGTAGATCTCGTCGGACACGAGGCGGACGTCGTGTTCGGCGCACCAGCGCACCACGGTGGCCAGCTCATCGCGGGTCAGCATCGTTCCGGTCGGATTGGAGGGCGACGCCACCACCAGGCCATCGAGGGGAAGCGCCGCGTCGAGCCGCGCGGAGGTCGGGACGAAGCGGGTCGTGGCATCCACCTCGACGGACACGACCTCCAGATCGAGGGCCGACAGGATGTTGCGGTACGCCGCGTAGCCCGGCGCGGTGATCCCGATCCGCGCCCCCACGTCGAAGGCGGCGATGGCAGCCAGCACGAAGGCTCCCGACGCGCCCACCGTCACCGCCACCCGATCGGTCGGAACGATCACCCCGTACCGCTCGTCGTACCAGCGGGCGATGCGTTCCCTCAGCTCGTCGATCCCCAGCGCCGGCGTGTAGCCGAGCCGATCGTCGGCCAGCGCCGCCACCGCGGCCCGCCGAACGCCTTCGGGCGCCGCGGTGGTCGGCTGGCCGACCTCGAGGTGGAGCACCTCGACGCCCGTCAACGCCCGCTCGTCGGCGGCCTTCATCATCTCCATGACGAAGAACGGTGCGACCTCGGACCGGCGTGACGGCTTCATGGCCGCAGGCTACCCGGAGACGCCCCCGCCCCGGCGATCGCGTCACAGCCGGCCACGCGCGGTTCCACGTCCCCTCCCGGAAGATCGGAGGTACCGTGGCCGGAATGGCGTGAGCCCACGGACCGTTGCCCACCCCGACGGTTCGACGAACGACGGCGTGAGGAGCAGGTGTGGCCAAGAGGCAGGGATCCGGGAAGAAGCCGATCGACCCCGACAAGCAGGCACGGAAACGGGCACGTCGCGAGGAACGCAAGAAGGCCGAAGCCGACGCACGCAGACGGGCCGAACGCAAGCGCCTGCTCCGCCGGATGGCCATGGGTACCGCCGGTGCGGTCGTCGTCGGCGCGTTGGGGCTCGTCATCGTCCGAAAGGCCGTCCCCCCCGAGCTCCCCGGCGTCGTCAAGGAAGCGAACCTGGGCCGCACCCACGTCGCCAACGGGCAGACCGTTCCCTACGGAACCGCCACACCCACCAGCGGAAGCCACAGCGCCAGCTCCGCGAGATGCGGCATCTTCGATCAGGAGATCCCCGCCGAGTTCGCCGTCCACTCCCTCGAGCACGGCACGGTGGTCATCTGGTACCGCCCCGATGTCGGCGACGCCACCGTCTCGGCGCTCCGTCAGATCGTGGACGGGTTCGACGACCGGGTCATCCTCTCCCCCAACCGCAGGCTCGATGCTCCCGTCGTCGCCACCGCCTGGACCCGCATCAAGTCCTACGACGGGGCCGACACGGAACTCTCCGACTTCATCGACACCTACCGCAACCGCGCCCCCGAGAGCCTCCGCTGCGCGTACTGACGGTCAGAAGCCGCACTCCGAGGTGCCGTCCGACGTCGACCCGGGGCTCGTGTCCCCGGCGAGGACCATGTCGACCGTCCGCCGGATGCGGGTGACGTTCGGGATGGGATACCGCTTCGGCGTTCGGCCGGTGTTGTACCTCGGCGGGACGAACCCCACGGTGGTGATGTCGTCGAAATCGATTCCTGCCAGTTGCTCCACCAGGTCGGGCAGGGCGTTCAGCGGAACGTCGGTGACGACCGAGTCCTCGAGGACGTCGAGGATCGCCGGCAAGCGGCGGAACAGATCCAGCGGATCGGCGTTGGCGATCGCCGACCGCACGAGGCACCGCTGCCGCTTCATGCGGGCGTAGTCGGATGACCCGCGCCGCCAGCGGGACCATGCCAGCGCCTCGAGGCCGTCCAGATGATGCCATCCCGGCTCGACCGAGATCGACGCCTTGGGTGAGCCTTCCTTCGGCGCAGACACTGTCACGTGCATCGGCTTGTCGACGAGCACGTCGACCCCGCCGATGGCGTCGATCAGGTCGACGTAGGCACCCATGTCGACCAGCACGTAGTAGTCGATGGGGAGGTCGATGAGGTACGAGATGACGTCGCGCAAGGCCGCCATCCCCGGATCGGGGGTGTTCGGGTACCGGTCGGTCCAGTCCTCGGTCTCGCGGTGGACCTTGTTCAACATGTCGGGGAAGCACTTGCAGGATTCGAACGGCGGTTCGTCGGGGATGCCGTCCCCATCGAGGTCGGTCCACGCGTCCGGATAGCCGTCGCCGTCGGCGTCGGTCAGGTCGTACTCCCTGACCCGCTTCTCGAGGCCGATGAACGAGCGGCGCAGGCCCGGCGGCAACGGTACCTCCTTGAAGTTCCGGGGCAGTCCGAACAACGCCGTCGCTCCGGTCTCGAGGTCGACGGTCATGACGATCATCGTGTCCGTGCGGAGCCCTTCGCGCCCAGGCCCGGCGTCCCCACCGACCAGCAGGATCGTCAGTCGATCCTGCGGGAGCCGTTCCTTCAGCGGCAGGTACCTCGACAAGGATCGCAGCGGCCTGGGGTCGTCGAAGGCCCCCTGCTGATCGTCGCCGGGCAAGAACCGATGGAGGGCGCCCACCGCGGTCGTCTGGCGGGACAGGAACAGGAACGGAGGATCGAGACCGACCTCGGGCGGTGCGACCGAGGGAGACAGGTCGACATCGTCGGCGGTGAAGACCGTCTCGAGGAAGCGGCGGGCGCGGAAGGCGTAGGCGATGCCGACGACGTGGGGGACGGCGACGACCACCGCCAGGAGACCGACGCCGATCTGGACCGGAAGCGAGCTGCTGCGGTACCGCCGCGGGGTCGTGACCCGGTAGGCGTCCACGACGACCGCTGCCCGCCACAGGGCGACCGCGAGGGAACCGAGCGCGACGACCAGGAGCATACGGGTGTCGACGAGCCGGGCAGCGGCGGCGACGGTGCCGCCTCGGAGCAACGAGGCGGCGAACACGCCGGCGAGAAGCAACGGGACGAAGGCGGCGACCGCCCTCACCCTCCGACCCGCGTACCACTGTCCCCCGCCGGGGACGAGCGCCGACAATCCGGCCGCCACCAAGCCGCGAACCGGAGCCGAAACGCCTCCCGTCGGTGTGCCGTCCATCCCGAATCCACCCTATCGGAGACGCTCCGATAGCGGACAGACATGTCCGGTCCCGGACCCGCGTCTTCAGAGCTCCAGGTCCGCCCACAGGGGCTGATGGTCCGAGCCGGCCGCCGCGTCGTCGATCCACACGCGGCGAACGGCGCCGGTCAGTCCCGCGGTGACGAGGACATGGTCGATCCTCCCTGAACCGTGCTTCGACTCGACGTCGCGTGCGCCGCCGGCGAGCACCCAGGCGTCGTGGAGCCCGCTCGAGGCCCCCAACGTCCGGTCGTACTCGGCGCTGTTCGCGGCGATGTTGAGGTCGCCCATGACCACCGCTCGTTGCGGGATCGGAGGTTCGTCGCCGACGAGCCACCCGTCGGCGCCGTCGGGATGGTCGCCGGCCCACGGCGCGTCCGCCGGGTCGGCGGCTGCGAGCCACGACGAGAGCATCTCGAACTGAAGGGCCCGGGTGTCGGCGGACCGGTAGTCGAAATGGGTCGAATAGACCCGGAGCGGGCCCGAGGGGGCGTCGACGATGCCCTCCAACGCTCCCCGTTGCATCGTTCGGCCGACCCGCGCCCCCCGAGGCAACGGCACGTTGCGGGAGGACGCGATCGGCCAACGCGACAAGAGCATGTTGCCGAACTGGCGGCGACGGTCGGCGGCTTCACCGGGGAACCCCATCGGCGAGGCCAGGTCGATGTTCGGGCCGTACACCCACCAATGTTCCGGGAGGAGCTTGGCGAGCGTCTGGACCTGATCCGTGTGGCCCGACCGTGGCCAGAAGCGTTCCACCTCCTGGAGGGCGATCACGTCCGCTCCGTCGACCGCGGCGGCGATCCGATCGAGATCGAACCGGCCGTCGCGGCCTTGGCCATAGTGGACGTTGTAGGTGACGAATCGCACGGTCGTGGCTTCCTCTCTCGATGCCATCGTCGAGGGAACCTGCGACGAGGCCGGGGGTCCCGGTGATCTGACGCCCAGGTGACGGTTCAACAGTCGGCGAGACCATCCCTCAGGAAAGGGTCGCGGTCGATGACCCGGTCGTACAGGTACAGCGCGTAGGTCTTGATGGTGGCGATTACCGGCACCGCCAGGAGGGCGCCGAGGAGGCCGGCGACTCCGACGCCGACGATGAGGCCGACGATGATCGTGACGGGTCGCAGCTGCACCGCCGACCCCATGACCCGCGGCGCGATGAGGTTGGCTTGGAGCTGCACCACGACGACGTAGATGATCGTCACCAGGAGCGTGAAGCCGAGGTTCGACATGTCGAGTCGGGTGCTTCCGCTCACCAGCGCCGCCAGGATCCCGGGGACGGCGGCGAAGATCGGACCGAACGTGGGGATCATGTTGAGCAGCGCCATGATGAGGCCCATCAGGAACGCTCCCGGCAGTCCGATCGCCGCCAGGACGACGAACACCATGAAGCCGGTGATGATCGAGTTGAGGAGCTGACCGTACAGGTAGCCGGTCCAGATCGTCTTCGTGCGTTTCGCCAACCGCATCGCCTCGGTTCGATATCCCTCCGGGACCATCGACAGGGTCCCCTCGTAGATGCGTTTCGAGTCGGCGTTGAAGTAGATCGCCACGAGCAACGTGACGATGAACGACATGAACAGGCCGATCACGGTGGCGAGCACCGAGTAGGCGCTGCCGATGAGGCCGGTGAGCAACGCCCCGATCCGCTCCGGATCGAGGCCGATCGTGGGCGGACCCGCCGGGTTGCCGCCGCCACCGGGGCTCGTCAACGTGTCGTGGAGGGCGTCCATCACCGCAGACAGGTCGATGGTGACCCCGAGGATCGTCACCGACCGCCACTCCTGAGAGAGGCGCAGCAGCCACTCCCGCACGTCGGTCGCCATCCCGGGGAGGTCCATCTGCTGGAGCGACTTGACCGTCGCCGCCGCCACCAGGACCCCGATGGCGGTGGCGGCGATGAGGGCGAGGAGATAGACGACCAGCAGCGACGCGGTCCGGGGCAGAAGGAGACGCTCATGACCGAAGCGGATCGCCGGAGCGAGGAGGAAGGCGATGAGTCCGGCGACGGCGACCAGCCCCATCGCCCCCCGAGCCAGATACAGGGCGTACACGGTGCCGACGGCGAGGACGGCGGCGACCGCCAGCTTCGTCTGGGGGCTCCAGCGTCTCGCCGGGGCGGGCTCGGTTGCGTCGGACACGGCTCGGCTCCTGGGTCGCGGCGAGTGTAGGCGCCGACCCGGTCGGCTCCGAGGATCCCGGCCCGTCGGGAGTCTGCCATCATCGATCCCGACACGACACGGAGGAGCGCGCGTGGAGGTGCATCGGCTGTACATCGACGGACGGTGGGTGGATCCCGTCGACCGAGCGCGACTCGAGACGAGGAACCCGGCGACCGGGGAGGTGATCGCGGCGTTCGGCCGCGGCACCGCGGCCGACGTGGACGCCGCGGTCGCTGCCGCCCGGCGGGCGTTCGACCGCGGCTGGGGAGCGGCGGTCCCGCCCCGAGACCGAGCAACGTTGCTCCTCGCCGTCGCCGAAGCGATCCGCCGAGGCCGTGACGAGCTGGCGACGACCGAGGCGACCGACGTCGGGAAACGCCTCGAGGACGCCTACGAGGACGTTGACGAGGCCGCCTACATGTTCGAGTACTACGCCGGGTGGGCGACCAAGGTCGACGGGTCGATCCCCCCGGTCGGGCCCGAGGCCATCTCGCTCGTCGTCCACGAGCCGGTCGGGGTCTCGGCGCTCATCACCCCATGGAACTTCCCCATCCTCATGGCGGCTCAGAAGGTCGCTCCGGCTCTCGCCGCCGGATGCCCGGTGATCCTGAAGCCGGCCGAGGACACGCCACTCACGGCCATCGCCCTGGCCGCCATCATCGACGATGTCGGCGTTCCACACGGAGCGTTCAACCTCGTCACCGGGCTCGGTGCCGAGGCCGGTGCGGCGCTGGTGGCCCACCGGGGCGTCGACAAGGTGTCGTTCACCGGTTCGGAGGCCGTCGGCAAGGAGATCCAGCGGGTCGCCGCCGACACGCTGAAGCGGGTCACCCTCGAACTGGGCGGCAAGTCCCCGTCGATCGTGTTCTCCGACGCCGACCTCGATGCGGCCTTCGAGGCGAGCGCCTTCGGGGTCTTCTACAACCAGGGTGAGGTCTGCTCTGCAGGCTCCCGGGTCCTCGTCCAACGGGACATCTACGAACAGGCCGTCGCCGCCATGAAGGCACACGCCGAAGACATCCGCATCGGCGACCCCATGGACCCCGAAGCGTCCATGGGTCCCGTCGTGTCGGCTCGCCACCGCGACCGCATCCAGCGATACGTCGAGATCGGCAGGCGTGAAGGCGCCACCATCGCCTATCAAGGCGCCGTCCCCGAGGCGCTGGTCGGACGTGGCGGGTTCTTCGTCCCGCCGACCATCTTCGTCGACGTCGACAACTCCATGACGATCGCCAGGGAAGAGATCTTCGGCCCGGTCATGGCCGTCATCGCGTTCGACGACGAGGACCAGGCCATCGCCATCGCCAACGACTCGCCGTACGGCCTGGCGGCCTCGGTATGGACCTCGGACATCGGCCGAGCCATGCGGGTGTCGCGGGCGCTGCGGGCCGGGATCGTGTGGATCAACGATTCCCAACCGGCGCCGGTCGAGGCGCCGTGGGGCGGCTTCAAGCGATCGGGGATCGGGCGCGAGCTGGGGAAGGCAGGGATCGAGAGCTTCCTCGAGATCAAGCACATCTACCTCAACCTGGGCAGCGACGGAGACGACGACGGGTAGGGTCCCCTCCATGACCGACGACCCCTCCACCGCGACCACGGCCGACGACGCCAAAGACGAGACGAAACCCGAGCCGCCCCCACATCACGAGGAGCACCTCTCCGCGACCCGTCATACCGCGACGATCGGCGGTGAGACCTTCTCGTACACCGCCACCGCGGGCCGGATCCTGCTCAAGGAGGAGGAAGGCAAGAAGAAGGCATCGTTCTTCTTCACCGCCTACACCCGCGACGACATCGACGATCCGGCCACCCGCCCGATCGTCTTCGCGTTCAACGGCGGGCCCGGCTCGTCGTCGGTGTGGCTGCACCTCGGCATGTTGGGGCCTCGACGGATCGCCCTCGACGACGAAGGGAACGCCGGTCCCCCGCCGGGACGTTTGATCCCGAACGACGCCTCCATCCTGGATGTGGCCGACCTCGTGTTCATCGACCCGATCTCGACCGGCTACTCGCGGGCGATCCCCGAGGAGGAAGCCAAGAGCTACCACCATTTCACCAAGGACATCGAGTCGGTCGGCGACTTCGTCCGCCTCTACCTGACCCGGTTCGCCCGGTGGGCCTCGCCCAAGTTCGTCATCGGCGAGTCCTACGGCACGACCCGCTCGGCGGGGCTCGCCGGTCATCTCCTGGAGCGCTACGGGCTGGCTCTCAACGGGGTCATGCTGATCTCGTCGGTGCTCAACTTCCAGACCGTCGGGATGGACTCCAAGACCTGGACGTTCCATCGGGGCAACGATCTGCCCTACCTGCTGTACCTGCCGGTGTACGCGGCGACGGCCTGGTACCACCAGAAGCTGCGAGATCCGCTCCAATCATTGCCGCTTCCCGAGCTCCTTCGGGCGGTCGAGGCGTACGCTGCCGGGCCCTACCAGCAGGCGTTGTGGAAGGGATCTCGGATCACCGAGGCCGAACGCGACGAGGTCGCCGAGCAGGTGGCGCGGTTCACCGGCCTGTCGAAGCGGTTCGTGCTGCTGTCGGATCTACGGGTCGAGAAGTTCCATTTCATGAAGGAGCTCCTCCGCGACGAGGGCTACACGGTCGGTCGCCTCGACAGCCGGTACAAGGGCGTCGACCGCTTCAAGGTCGGATCGATGCTGGAGCACGACCCGGCGATCGACGCGCTGCTGGGCGCTTACTCGTCGATGCTCAACGACTACGTCCGGCGGGATCTCGCCTACGAATCGGATCTCCCCTACGAGATCCTCAATCCGAAGGTCTGGCCCTGGAACTACGAGGACTTCCAGAACGCCTTCGTCGACGTGTCCGAGACCCTGCGGTCGGTCATGACCCGCAACCCCCACATGAAGGTCTATGTGGCGTCCGGGTACTTCGACCTCGGCACGCCGTACTCGGCGACCGACTACACCTTCTCGCATCTCGGTCTCGAGCCCGAGCTGATGGACAACGTCGCCCTCTCCTACTTCGAGGCGGGCCACATGATGTACGTCCATCGTCCGTCCCTGGAGCGGCTCAGGAGCGACCTGGTGGGATTCATCGCCGCGGCGACGGCGTGAACCTCTACCGGGCCATGCTCGAGCGTTGGGGCAGGACGCGGGCATTCGCATGGTTCGGACGTCGCGTGTTGACGCCCCTCGACCTTCGGTTCAAGGGGAGCCGCCTCGCTCCGAGCCGCCTCGGGACCGACCTGCCGCTGTGCTACCTCACGACGATCGGGAGACGGTCGGGCGAGCCGCGAACCGTTCCCCTGCTGTACGTTCCCGGCGTCGGCGGCGCCGTCGTCGTGGTGGCCACGAACTTCGGTACCGACCGTCATCCGGCGTGGTCCCACAACCTGGAGGCGGATCCGAACGCCATCGTGGAGATCTCGGGACAGGCCGTCGAGGTGCGGGCCCGCCGTCTCGACGGTGAGGAGTGGGAACGCTATCTGGGTGAGTTCTCCTCGGTGTGGCCCGCCTACGAGACGTATCGCGCCCGGACCGACCGGAACATCCGTCTCTACGTACTCGAGCCCGGGTAGGCAACGTGGGCCTCGTCCAGGTAGGCGGGGAGCGCGAGGTCGAACACGGTCCATCCATCCTGCCGGCGGAACTCCAACGATCCGCCCATGTGCTCGGCGAGCTGGAGCGAGACGGCCAGACCGATCCCGACGGAACCCGGTCGGCCCCCGGACCCGGACGATCCGACGAAGCGGGAGAAGGCCTCCGAGACGAGCTCGCCGTCGATGCCGGCTCCGTCATCGCTGACCTCGATGTGGTGCATCGTGTCACCCGTCACCATCCGGAGCACGATCCGGTCGCCTCCGTGTTCGGTGGCATTGGACAGGAGATGGCGGAGGATCTGCCTGAGCCGGGCCGGATCGGCGAGCACCTTCACGTCTTCGCCTTCGACGAGGACCTCCTTGTCGCCCGAGTAGCGCTTGGTCGCTTGGTCGATCGCGTCGCGGGCCGACACGGGCTGGCGACGGACCAGCAGCGTGCCGATGTCGCTGCGGGCGCACACGAGGAGGTCATCGACGATGTCGGCGAGCTGGGACGACTCGGCGGCGACGATCTTCACCAGCTCGGCTTGCTCGTCGACCGCCAGGTCGGTCGCTGGTTCCGCGAGCGCTTCGGCGAACCCGAGCACGGCCGTCAACGGGGTGCGGATCTGGTGGCCGATGGCCGCGATGAGCTCGTCCTTGGATCGGATGATCTCCTCCAGCCGCCCCAGCGTCTCTCGGCGTGCGAGATGCGCGCCGAGCATCTTGGTCACCGCCTCGAGGAGCATGAGCTCCTCGTGTGCCCAGGTTCTCTCGATGGCGTGGTCGACGAGCACGAGCCAGCCCCATCGCGTGTCGGAGGACCCGATCGGCAGATAGAGCCTGGTCCTGCCCCACGTGCCGTCCGCTCCGTCGGGCTCGTCGCGGCGAGGGAACACGACCGCGAACCGCTCGGATACGGCCCCATGCAGCATCTGGACCAGCCACCGATCCGCGAACGGCTGGGGACCGTGGAGCGCCTCGTTCACCCCGACGCGTTCGATCAGCATCGGGCCGGTCCCCACAGGCTCGGCCACGAGGTTCACCTCGTGGGCGCCCGTCGCCGGAAGCAAGGCCTCCAGGGCTCTGCCCATCGCCCGCTCGTCGGTGGAGACGAGGAGCTCGCGGGCGGCCTGGGCGACGGCCTCCTCATAGCGGACCCGGGTGTCGAGCCGATCGACGGTCTCGATCAGCCGTTGCCGGGTCTGGGAGCGGTCCCACGCCATGCCGATCATGTCGGCGATCGACCCGACGACGGCGATCTCGTCGGGGTCGAACTGGGTCATCCCCGTGGACCACAGCACCAACGATCCGACCCATCGGCCCGCCGCCATCACCGGGACCCCGAGGAGCGTGCCGACCCCGAGGCCGGCGAGGAGCTCTTGGTCGGCCCCGCTTCCCGAGGTCGGCGAGACCAGGACGGCCCGCCCCTCGCCGAGGGGACCGTAGATCGACGGGAACTCCCGGTGGGCGCCCGAGGGCCATCCCCGGTCGAGGTGGACCATCTCACGGCGGGCCTCGTGCAACGGCCGAGCCGTCGGACCGTCGGGACCCTCGAGGTTGCGCTCGAGCCGGATCGCGTCGACCGCGACGGCGCGGAGGAGAGATTCGAGGGCTCGCTCGATCCCGCCGTCGCCCTCGGCGGAGAAGAGCTCCCGGGAGGCCTGAGCGAGGGTCTGCTGGAGTCGAGCCCAGCGGGCGGAGTCGTCGACGGCCGAGATCAACGCGATCCGCGACTCCTCCCGTTCCCAGAAGGCGCCGATCAGCTCCGCAGCCGTATGCAGGATCTGCTTGCTCCCCTCGGACCACTCCTGGGACGTGCGCATGTCGGTGAAGCCGAGGGAGCCGACCCACGAGCCGCCGGAGACGATCGGGAGGAGGAGATCGGTCTGCGTATCCGATCGGACGTAGAGATCCTTCGCCTCGTGGTCGAGGTCCTGAACCCGCATCACGTAGGGATGGCCGGCGGCGAGCGCCTCATGGGCTTCGGGGAACAGCGACCAGGGCACCTCGTCCCACAACCCTTCCGGGTCAGGGGGTACACCTGGCGCGAGATCCTCGACGAGCATGGTGCTGGCGGGGCCGTCGGGGCCGACGGTGTTGAGCTCGATGTAGGCAGCCTCGGCGTGGACCGCCTCTCGGAGGAAGCCGAGCACGTCGAGCAGCGGGTCGCCGTCGGTCGATCGTAGGAGACGGCGGGAGGCCTCCGCCACGGCATGTTCCAGGTCGAGCCGGTAGGTGCGTTCGTCCTCGGCGAGGTTCGCCACTCGCATCACCAGCATCGCCGACGACAGCGTGGCGGCCGCGTACACCGACGCCACCGTGGTCCCGACGAACATCCGCTGAGGGTCCGAGAGGGCGTGATCGACGATGCCGCGCATCGACAGGAACGTCGTCGCGAACGCGGCCGCCGTCACGATCAGCATCCCCGGGGTGTACCGCTGGGGAAGCAGGACGACCATCACGACGAGCAGGTAGGCCAGACCCATCATCGCCGGGCCCTCGGGCACGTCGGCGACGTACATGGCGCCGATGACCACGGCGGCCTCGATGATGAGCGAACGGGTCGGCGTTCGGGGGGTGCCGGAGGCGACGACCAGGAACGAATCCGCGACGGCGATCGTGGACATGCCGGCCACGACGACCCCTTCGGGCCACTGCCAGACGAACGCCAAGGCGACCGTCAGGAGGGCGAAGGCGCCGGCGACCGTGATGCGCCCGAGGTGCCACAGCGTCGTCAGTCGACGTCGTTGATCCTCTCCGAGCCCGACCCGTGCCCGCTGCACCGTTGCGGCCTCGTCGAGGAGCTGTCGGATCGGTTGGCGCATCGGGCTCCCCGAGGACGCGGAACGGTACGGAGATTCATCGACACGAACGACCTCGACCTGAAGACGCCCGCATCAGATCTCCATGCAGACGTACTTCGTCTCGAGGTACTCGTCGAGGCCCTGATGGGACCCCTCGCGACCGATCCCCGACTCCTTCCAGCCTCCGAACGGCGCCACGGTCGTGGAGATCAAGCCGGTGTTGACGCCCACCATCCCGTACTCCAGACCCTCGGTGACTCGCCAGATCCGGGAGTTGTCGGCCGCGTAGAAGTAGGCAGCGAGTCCGTAGATGGTGTCGTTGGCCGCGGCGACGGCCTCCTGTTCGTCGTGGAAGCGGATCACCGGAGCGATCGGTCCGAAGATCTCCTCGACGGCGACCGCCATGTCGTCGTCGACGTCGGCGAGGACCGTCGGCTCGTAGAACGTCCCGCCCCGCTCGTGGGGCCGTCCTCCGGTGATGACCCTCGCCCCCTTGGCGACGGCGTCGGCGACCAGCCGGCCGACCTTCTCGAAGGCGCTCGTGTCGATGAGCGGGCCGATGTCGACACCGGTGTCGGTTCCGGCGCCGACCGTGAGCTGCTCGGTGGCCTCCCCCAGCTTGGCGACGAACTCGTCGTAGATCGTGTCCTGGGCGAAGATCCGGTTGGCGCAGACGCATGTCTGGCCGCCGTTGCGGTACTTGGCGATCACGGCCCCTTCGACCGCGGCGTCGAGGTCGGCGTCATCGAAGACGATGAACGGGGCGTTCCCTCCGAGCTCCATCGATACGCGCTTGACGGTCGAGGCGCACTTCTCGAGGAGGAGCTTGCCGACCTGGGTCGAGCCGGTGAACGAGAACTTGCGCACCTTGGGGTTGGTCGTGAGCTCGTCGCCGATCGGGCCGGACCGGGCGGCGGTGACCACGTTGAAGACACCGGCGGGGATCCCGGCTCGGTCGGCGAGCTCGGCCAGCGCCAGGGCCGACAGCGGCGTGGCGCCGGCCGGCTTGACCACGAACGTGCATCCGGCGGCCAGCGCCGGGGCGGCCTTGCGGGTGATCATCGCGTTGGGGAAGTTCCACGGCGTGATCGCGGCCGCGACTCCGACGGGCTGCTTGAGGACGAGAAGGCGCTTGTCGTGCTGATGGGGCGGGATGATCGCGCCGTCGGCCCGGCGGGCCTCCTCGGCGAACCACTCGACGAAGGAGGCGCCGTAGCGGATCTCGCCGACCGATTCGCGCAGCGGCTTGCCCTGCTCCCAGGTCATGATGAGACCGAGGTCGTCGGCGTGCTCGAGCATGAGGTCGTGCCAGCGGCGCAGCAGCGTCCCGCGCTCGCCGGCGGTGAGGGACGCCCATCCGGCGAAGGCGGCGTCGGCGGCGTCGATCGCAGCGCGGGTGTCGGTGTCGTCCATCGCCGGAACCGACCCGATGATGGTTCCCGTCGCCGGATCCGCCACCGGGTAGGTGGCGCCGGAGTGGGCCTGCTGCCAGGAACCGTCGACGTACGCGGCGTCCCGCAACAGTGCCGGGTCGGAGAGTTCGGAGCGACGGTCGGCCATCGTGAGATCCTTCCTCGATGCGTGATGGGGCTGCCACCCTCAGCGTATCGGAGACGGCACGGCGCGGATCCGGGTCTACGGGAGGGCGCCGTCGACCGCGTCGAGGACGGCGTCGATCTGATCGTCGTCGATCACCAGCGGCGGGCAGAAGGTGACGGTCCCCGGAACGGGCCGAGCGATGACGCCCCGGTCGAGCATCTTCACGGCGACGGTGCCTTCGTCGACACCATCGACCATCGCGATGGCCCACATGCCGCCCACACCGCGGACGCCGGCGATCCGGCCTTCGTCCGCGAACCGGCGGAGGCCGCCGCCGAGTCGGGTCTCGATCGCCGGCACGCGGTCGAGGAGATGTTCCCGCTCCATGATGTCGAGGTTCGCCAGCCCCGCTGCCGCAGCGAGCGGATGGCCCGAGTAGGTGTAGCCGTGGCGGAGCACGAACTCGTCGTCTGCTTCCAGAGCGGAACGGATCGCCGGCCCGACGATGACGCCGCCGAGGGGCACGTACCCGCTCGTCACGGCCTTGGCGAAGGTGATCATGTCGGGCTGGACGCCGAAATGCTGGGCGCCGAACCACCGGCCGAGCCGCCCGAAGCCGGTGATGACCTCATCGAAGACCAGGTAGGCGCCGTGTTCGTCGCACAGGACCCGGACCGCCTCGAGGTAGCCGGGTGGCGGTGGCCACACGCCGCTGGCGCCCTGGATGGGTTCGACGACCACCGCCGCGACCTCGCCGGGGAAGGCATCGAACACCGCCGCCAGCTTGGCGGGGTCGTCGGGGTCGACGGTCATCGTCGAGCCGACGAAGGGGCCGAAGCCGTCTCGATTGACGGGAAGGCCCGAGATCGACGTCCCTCCGTAGTTGACGCCGTGGTAGCCGCGCCCGCGGGCGACGATGATCGTCCGACCGGAGCGACCTGCGCGGCCGTGGGCGATCCTGGTGAGCTTCATCGCCGTGTCGACGGCTTCGGAGCCCGATTGGCAGAAGAACACCCGAGGCTCCGCGAAGGGCGACAGCGCGGCGACCCGGGCGGCGAGGGCTTCGGCCGGCTCGTTGGTGAAGCTCGTGAAGGTGTGGAACCCGGCGATACGACGCGCCTGGGCGGCGATCGCGTCGGCGATCTCGACCCGTCCGTATCCGACGCTGGCGTACCACAGCGATGCCATCGCGTCGATGTAGGTGCGGCCGGTGTCGTCGGTGACGGTTGCCCCATCGCCCAAGACGATCGTCAGGAACCGGTCGCGGGGGCGCGCCGGTGGGGCGAAGGGATGCAGGAAGGGGGCGATCGAGCTCATGATCCCATGAGAGAGATGACCTGCTTGCGGGTGGCGTGAAGACGCTTGGCCATCACCTCGGCGATGCGGGCGACGAAGCGGTAGCCGAAGGCCGGGTCGTCGTCGAACTCGGCGCGAAGCGTGCCGGCGTCGATGGCGATGGCCCGCACAGGGGTCTCGGCCATCGCCTCGAACTCCCACCGGTACGGCGGGAACAACCACGACCATCCCAGAACGCTGCCTTCCTGGACCGACTGGATCTTCCGTGGGGTGCGATGGCCGCGCTGGACCCGTAGCGCCACGACCCCGGTGAGGATCAGGTAGAGGGTGCTCGCCTCCCCGCCCTCTTCGAAGATCGTCTCGAGCGGCTCGAACTCGACCGCTTCCGCCGCGTCGAGGAGACGCGAGATGTCTTCCTCCGGCATCCCTCGCACGAGGGGATGCGCGCGGAGTTGCTGTTCGAGGACGGTCGGTCGTCGGTCCATCGACGCCAATCTACCGTGAACCGTCGGAGCGTAGACTCCTCGGCGATGGACGCTTCTCCGAGCCGGTCCGACGGCGTGCAGATCCCCCCCTATCGGGATCACCTGGGGAGGTCTCGTCAGTACCTCCGGGACATCATCCTCGGGGTCAACGACGGGCTCGTGTCGATGTTCCTGCTGGTGGCCGGCGTCGTCGGTGGCACGATGACCACCGAGCAGGTCCTGCTGGCCGGGATCGCCGGGGCGTTGGCGGGGGCCATCTCGATGGCGGCGGGCGAGTACCTCGCCACCAAGTCGCAGGACCAGGCGTTCCAGGCCGAGCTGGAGCTCGAAGCCGAGCATCTCCGTTGGTATCGGGACCGGGAGGTCGAGGAGCTCCGCGAGATGTTCACCACGATGGGTCTTTCCGGGGACGAGCTGGAGACGGTCGTCGAGATCATCGATGGCAACGACGAGGCCATGATCCAGATGATGGCGGGCCTCGAGTTCGGGATCGTGGAGCATGAGCGGCGGAATCCCTACGTCGCCGCCGTCTACTCGGGGTTGCTGTTCATCGCCGGGTCGTTGCCGCCGGTGCTGCCGTTCGTCTTCGACGTATCGCCCGGGTCGGGTCTGGCGTGGGCGGCGGCCGCGACGGGGATCGCACTGTTCATCGTCGGGGCCATGAAGACCCTCATGACGCGTCGGAGCATGCTGCGGTCGGGGCTGGAGAACCTGGCGATCGGTTTCGGCGGCGCGGTTCTGAGCTACCTCGTCGGCCGGGCGTTCGGCGCGACGATCCTGGGCTAGGAGGTGCTCAGCGACTGGCGGCGTCGGTCCGGTCGGTGACGTGACCACGTACGGGGATGACGACGATCCCGCCGGTCCCATCGTCGACGACCCTGACGCGAGCTCCGTAGTGGCGCCGGATCGTGTCGGGGGTGAGGACGACGCCGGCATGGCCCTCGTCGACGACCTTGCCGCCGGCGAGCAGCAGCAGTCGGTCGGCGAACTGCCCCGCCAGGGTCAGGTCGTGGAGTGCTCCGACCACCGCCACGTCGCGCTCGTGGCGCAGCTCGTCGATCAGCTCCATCACCTCCTGCTGACGTCCGACGTCGAGGGCGGCGGTCGGTTCGTCGAGGAGCAGCACCGGCGTTTCCTGGGCGAGAGCTCGGGCGAGGACGGTACGTCGGAGCTCGCCGCCCGAGAGCGTCGCGAGGTCCCGTTCGGCGAACGCCAGGAGATCGAGGCGCCGAAGGGTCCGTTCGACGGCGTCGAGGTCGGAGCGGGCGAACCCGACGAGTGGCCCGGCGTGGGGTGTCCGGCCGAGCAGCACGTAGTCGAGCACACGGGTGCCGGCGGGCAGGACCGGGCGTTGCGGGACGAGGGCGATCAGCGAGGCGCGCCGGCGTCCGGAGAGACCCTCGATGTCTGCTCCGTCGACCCGTACGGTGCCCTCTGCGGTCAGGAGCCCCGCCAGCGCCTTGAGGAGGGTCGTCTTCCCAGCGCCGTTGGGCCCGATGATCCCGACCCATTCCCCGGGGGCCACGGCCAGGTCGATGCCGTCGAGAACGGTGTGTCCGTCGTAGCGGACCCGGAGTCCGCTCGCCTCCAAGGTCATGACATGGTCCCCCTGGCGGTGCGGAGGACGAGCGCGAAGAATGGCGCGCCGAAGAACGCGGTGACGACCCCGATGGGGAGCTCGGCGGGCGAGACGACGGTCCGGGCCAGAACGTCGGCTCCGATGAGGAAGGCGGCGCCGAGGACGAGCGACAGGGGAACGATCGTCCGGTAGGAGCTCCCGGCGACGAGCCGGACCGTATGGGGCACGATGATGCCGACGAACCCGATGAGGCCGCTGACCGCGACCGCCGCCGCGGTCCCGAGGGTGGCGATGACGATCAGGACGGCCCTCACCCGGTCCGGGGCCACACCCAGCGAGGCCGCCTCTTCGTCTCCGACGGCCAGGATGTCGAGGAGACCCCTCCCGGCGATCGTGACGATGGCGGCGACCAGCGCGTAGGGGATGAGGAGCAGAACCTCGTTCCATCCGACGGTCGACAGACGACCGAGGATCCAGCCGTAGACCTCGCGGAGGGTCTCGGAGCGCCGTTGCTGGACGAAGGTCTGGATGGCGGTGAGGAAGGAGGCCACCGCGACGCCGGCGAGGATGAGGCTCAGGGTGCTCCTGCCCGCGGACGATCCGATCAGGTACGTCAGTGCCACGCCCGCCATACCGCCCACGAACGCGGCGAGCGGGAGTGGCGCGAAGGGTCCCCATCCCCCGCCCCATCCGAACCCGATGGCGAGCGTCGCTCCGAGCCCCGCTCCTGCCGCCACGCCGAGGAGGTACGGGTCGGCGAGCGGGTTGCGGAACACCCCCTGGTAGGCGGCGCCGCTCCCGGCGAGGGTGGCGCCGACCAGTCCACCGAGGACGACCCGGGGGATCCGGATCTCCCATAGGATCGCCTCCTGGCGTCCGGTCAAGCCGGAGTCGAGACGGAGGATCGGGAGACGGTCGAGGACCGAGCGAACGACCCCGCCCACCGACAGGTGGGCGGGGCCGATCACGACGCCGATCAGGAACGCTCCGGCGAGGAGACCCAGCGCGACCGCGAACCAGCGCAGATCCAGGTGGGCGGGCCGGAGCGTGGTGGTGCTCGTCACCCGACGGGCTCCAGTTGCGCGACGGCGTCGGCGATCGTGGCCAGCAGTTCGACGATCCGCGGACCCCAGCGGGACGCGACGTCGTCGTCGAGGGCGACGACGCGACCTTCTTGGACCGCGGTGAGCCCGGCCCATCCGGGACGGGCGGCCACCGTCTCGGCGTCTTGGCCGCAGCACTTGGTGTCGGCCAGGAAGATGAAGTCGGGATCCTGCTCGATGATGTACTCGGCCGAGAGCTGTGGGTAGCCGTAGCCGTCGGGGTCCGCCGCGTCGGCGATGTCGACGAGGCCCAGCAGTCCGTAGATCTCGCCGACGAACGTCGAGCTCGTTACCGAGTAGAGCGTCGGATCGAGCTCGTGGTAGTAGGTGGGTGCCTCGTCGAACGGCGGCATCGAGGCGACGATGGCGTCGATGTCGCTCTGCATGCGGGACACGACCGTGGCGGCGTCGGCGATGCGGCCCGTCGCGGCTCCCAGTTGCTCGATCTGCGTGTAGGTGTCGTCGAGGGATGCGGCGGCCGGTTGGAGGATCGCGGGGATCCCGATGGCGTCGAGCCCGTCGATCACGTCTCCCGGGTCGAAGGACAGGACGACGAGGTCCGGCTCGTAGGACGAGATCGCTTCGACGTTCGGTTCGAAGCCGCTCAGGTCGGTGACGGGAGTGTCATCCGGGTAGGTGGAGAGGCCGTCGACGGCAACGACCTGGTCGCCCGCTCCGATGGCGAAGAGCATCTCGGTCGCGGTGGGCGAGATCGAGACGATCCGCTCGGGTCTGGCGGACAGTGTGACCGGCCCATTGGCGGCGTCGATCGTGACCGGGAACCCGTCGTCGGGTTCCGTGGTGGTGGTCGTGGACGTCGTCGGGGTGGTGGACGTCGTCGTCGGAACCGTCGTGGTCTGGTCGACCGCGGTGGTGGCGCTGGGCGTGGCCGCCCCCCCGCACGCAGCGAGGATCAGGGCCAGCACGACCGCGACGATCGTGGAGCGTCTGGTCATCTTCGGCTTCTCCTTTCTCAGCGGAGGAGCCGATCGACGATCCACGCCCTCACCCCTCCTCCGAAGGTTCGGCCGCACATCGCGTCTCGAGGCGACCTGGCTCGTCCCCTCGGAGGGGCTTCACAGTTGCGGGACAGCGCCGGGTTCTCACCGGACTTCGCTCGCGGCGCGAGCTCGGACGTTCGTCCGAGGACCACCACCATAGCCGCGTTCGTCATCCCGGGGGCTATCGTCGGGTGGGTGAGACAGCGGACCCTCGGACTGGTGGTGGTGGCTGCCGCGGTGGCCGCGGCGGTGGTGGCGCTGCTCGGTCGGCGGGTACAGCCGCCCGAGGTCTCCGGAACCTGGCATCCGGCAACCCAGCGGCGCCGGCCGTGAGGATCGCGCTGGATCAGCGGTCCGAGGTCGGAACGAGGGCGGGGCGGATCCTCCTCGCCGAGCGGACGCTGGAGCTCCTGGGTCTCGTGGACCAGAACCCGTCGGACGAGGACGATCGTCTGGTCCGGGTCCTCGACCTGTCGGCCTACGACGTGTTGGTGACCGACGCCGAGGACCCGTCGGACGTGCTCGCCGCGGCGGCGGAGGCTGGGATCCCCGCGGTGACGTGGGTGGATCGTCCCGCCGCCGGGGTCCAGGCCGCCGTGGATGCGGCCGTCCTGGTCGGTGCCAACCTCGGATCGGCGATCGCACCGTCCTTGGCGGCTCATGAGGCGGCAGGGGCCGGTGAGGGGAGCCCGATCGACATCGTGTGGACCGAGCCTGGCCGCCCGCTCCGGCGTGGCCATCCGAGCCGCTTCCCCGATCCCGTCGGACCGCTGTGGGCCGCGGAGCGGGCGCGGTCCGGTGTCGTGCGGCGGTTCGCGGCGCCGACGCAGGGTGAGTGGGCGGGGGCGGTGGTGCATGTGGCGGCCACCGAGCACCCGCGCGAACGGATCGTGGCGGTCGCCGACCACGCCGCCCACCTGGAGGCGTTGGCGTTGGCGGCCGGAGCTCTGGTGGCGGTCGACCCGGCGTTCGAGGAGCTACGGGGCGTGATCACCGTGGACGACGTCGCCGAGACCTTCCTCGACGTCGTCCTCGGCCTCGGCCTCGAAGTCGCCGAGTGGCGCTCCGACTGACCTGTCTGGCGAACCCTGGGTTGTGGACCCCCCTTTAGGGGTGTGGTGAACCCTGGGTTGGGGACCCCCCTTTAGGGGTGTGGTGAACCCTGGGTTGGTGAGCTCCCTTTAGGGGTGTGGTGAACCCTGGGTTGGTGAGCTCCCTTTAGGGGTGTGGTGAACCCTGGGTTGGCGGGACGGTAGGTCAGGGGGTCACCCTCGCTGAGTTCGGGTCGGCCATCAGGGACGACACATCGACGGCTTCGAAGGCGCTGCCTGGCACGGACTTCAGCTCGCGCAACATGTCGTTGTCCCACCGATCGTCGGGGGCGCCCGAGACGAACCACGACGAGCCGTTGTCGGCGAGGATGAGGCCGTAGCGCTTGAAGGCCTCCAGGATGACCTTCACCTCCGGGGAGAACCCGGAGGTGTCGAAGCTCGACTTCAGCCGGAAGCGCTGCCCCATCGGCGGGTACCGGGGATCGGTGATGCTGGACGCGAAGTGACGGGCCGGCCACACGTACGCCCGTTGCGTCTGGTCGGCAGTGAACCGGATGGCGTGGGTGATCTCGCCGGAGGCCACCTCGTCGTAGCGGACGAGGCCGGGCAGGATCGGGAGCCCGGCGGCGTCGGCCGATGTCCAACCGTCAGGCCGCAGGTCGTTGGCACGCAGGTCGTAGCGGGCGCCGGACGACGCGTTCCACGAGCCGTCGGCCTGCGGGAACGCGTTGTACAGCTCGTAGAGGACGCAGTCCTCGTCGTCGAGGACGAGGACGTGACGATCTCCGGTCCCCCCGGAGCCGCCCTCGATCGGAGCGTCGGCGGGGATCGGGAACGGTCCCGGGTCGCTCTCGTCGCCGTAGTCCGTGTAGATGATCGGCACGTCGGGCTGTCCGCCGTCGACGGTCACGAACGGGATCCCGATCGGGGAACCCGAGCCGGGCGGCCATTCACCGGACCCGAAATCGGGGTGGAGCGTGGTCGAGGCCCCGATCGTGGCGATGTAGTCGTCGGATCGGGGATCGACCGGCAAGGTGTCGATCCGGGCGTTCCAGATGTTGTCGTCGGGGAACACCGTGCACGGCGGGGTGGGGAGGTTCCCCCACTCGCCGGCGATCGGCAGCCATGTCGACGAGCCCATCGGGAAGGTCTCATCGGCGGTGCCCTCGCTGTTGACGTAGCGGAGGTAGAAGGCGGCGTCCCGAGGTCGAAAGATGCCGGGTGTGTCGACCCCATCGGCGGGTCCCCAATCGCCGGCGACGAAACGGTCGCCCGGATCGCCGAAGAAGAACGCGTGGTCGGCGGTGCCGGCCGTCAGGGTGTCTCGGTAGTAGACGAATCCGGTCGACCCGCGGTGGAGACCGACCTCGTCGATGCCGTCGCCATCGAAGTCGCCGACGAACGGCTGGTCCCCGGGGTTCCCGAAGACGAACGAGTAGTCGGCCCGGCCCAGCCCGCCGCCATCGGTTCCGAGACGGTTGATGATGTGGAACTCCTGGGTCGACGCCCGGTAGATGCCGAGGGTGTCGCACCCGTCGCCGTCGAAGTCCCCGGCGATCGGGATGTCCCCGGGGTCGCCGAAGAAGAAGGAGATATCGGCGACCCCGGCCATATTGGCGTTGCGAAGGTAGGCGAAGCCGTCGGAGATCCGGTACAGGCCGGGGGTGTCGACACCGTCGCAGTCCCAGTCGCCGGTGAACGGGACGTCTCCGGGGTTGCCGAAGTAGAAGCTCGTCGTGGCGCCCGACGCCTGGCGGAGACGCCACCGTCCCGTGGCGGGGTCGACGAGTCCGACGCCATCGGCGGCGGCGGCCGGAACCGCGCTCAGCAGGGAGGTCGCCGCCACGAAGGCGGCGAGGATGGACAGGGCCCGGCGTCGGCTCCGGTGGGGGATGGACGGCATGAGACGCCTCCGCGGTCGCGAACGGTGGTAGACGCCCCACTGACGGTAGTCGAAATGTCGATGTGGCGGGAACCCCGCACCGGCCGGTGGTCCCGGAACGGCCCTCGGACCCGGCGGTATGCTGCAGGCGATGGATCTGATCGCCGAGCTCGAGGGCGTCGTCGGAAGCGACCGGGTACGGGCACATCCGCTCGATCGGCGGGTGTTCGCCAAGGACTCGGGGGTCAAGACCGGTCCGGTCGCCGCCGTCGTGTTCCCCGAGTCCGCCGAGGAGACGGCGCGCTGTGTCCGCATCGCCAGGAACGCCGGGGTGCCCGTCGTGCCGCGAGGCGCCGGCACCGGCCTTGCCGGAGGTGCCGTCCCGATCGAGCCGTCCGTCCTGATGGTCATGACCCGGATGAACCGGATCGTCGAGGTCGACGAGGTGAGCCGCAGCGCATGGGTCGGACCCGGCCTCATCAACCTCGACCTGTCGCGGGATCTCGCCTCCACCGGCCTGCATTTCGCTCCGGATCCCTCGTCCCAACAGTCGTGCACGATCGGTGGGAACGTCGGCACCAACGCCGGCGGACCCCATTGCCTGGCCGAGGGAACGACCGTCGCCCACATCCTGGCGATCGAGATGGTGACCGCCGAAGGAGACGTCGTCGTCGTCGGCGGCGATCATCCGGATCCCGTCGGGCTCGACCTCCGAGCGGTCGTCGTCGGCTCGGAAGGCACCATGGGGATCGTCACCCGGGTCCTGGTGAAACTCACCGAGACCCCACCCGCCGTCCGGACGCTCCTCATCGGGTTCCCGACCGTGGAGGACGCCGCCGCGACCGTTTCGGACGTGATCGCTTCGGGTCTCGTTCCCGCCGCCCTGGAGATGATGGACCAGGCGATGGTGTGCGCCGTCGAGAACTTCGTCCATGCCGGATACCCGACGGATGCCGCCGCGGTTCTGCTCGCCGAGGTCGCGGGGCACGGCGTCGGGGTGGCGGCCGAAGCCGACATGATCGCCCGGATCGCGGCAGGCAACCACGCCTCCACGGTTCGTCTCGCCAAGGACGAGACCGAGCGGGCACTCCTGTGGAAGGGCCGCAAGTCGGCGTTCGGCGCCATCGCCCAGAGCGCGCCGGACTACTACCTCCATGACACGGTCGTCCCCCGCACCAGGCTCGTCGAGGTGCTGTCGAAGATCTACGAGATCGGAGAGCGGTACGGGATCTCGCTGCTCAACGTCTTCCACGCCGGCGACGGCAACCTGCATCCGCTGGTGTCGTTCGATTCAGCCGTTCCCGGAGAGCTGGATCGGGTGCTGGCCGCCGCCGAGGAGATGGTCCGGGTGTCGATCGAGGCGGGCGGGTCGCTTTCGGGCGAGCATGGGATCGGCATGGAGAAGCGCGACCTCATGGGCCTGGTGTTCGGTCCCGACGATCTCGACGCGCAGGCTCGGCTGCGGGAAGCGTTCGATGCCGACGGGGTCCTCAACCCCGGCAAGATCCTGCCGGAGGGATCCCGATGCTTCGACCGGGCACCCACCATCGGGGCGGCTTCGTGACGACCCTGGACGCCGCCACGCTTCGACTCCTCGAACGGCTCCGTCCCGAGTCCCTCCCGCCGGAGACGGGGGACGTTCCGGTCGTCGCTCCGCGACGGATCGAGGAGGCCGCCGAGGTGCTGGCCTTCGCCGGAGACCGCGGGATCGTCGTCGGGTTCATCGGCGGCGCTTCCCGGTTCGACCTCGGCGGACGTCTCGAACCCGACGTGTGGTTGTCGACGTCGGCGATGAACCGCATCGTCGATCATCAGGTCGAGGATCTGACGCTGGTGGTCCAAGCCGGGGCCTCCGTCGCCGACGTGGAAGCGCTCCTGGCCGACCACGGTCAATCGGCGATCCTGCCCGAGGCACCCGGATCGGCCACCGTCGGAGGGGTGGTCGCGACCGGTGCCAGCGGGTACCGACGCCTGCGCTACGGCCCGACCCGCGACCGTGTGCTCGAGGTCGTCCTCGCGACCGGCTACGGCAAGGTGGTCAGGGCAGGCGGTCGCGTGGTCAAGAACGTCACTGGTTACGACCTCTCACGCCTGGCGGTCGGATCGATGGGTGCGCTCGGGCTCATCGGTGAAGTGTGTCTCAAGCTGTGGCCCATCCCACGAGGCGCGGCGACGGTGAGGATCGACGATCCCGAGGGGGCTCTCGCCGAGACCTACCGGCCGCTGGCGGTCCTCGAAACCGAAGGTGGGGCGGCGGTCTACCTCACCGGCACCCCCGAACAGGTGGCGGCGCAATCCGACGAGCTCGGTGGCGTCGCCGAGCCGGGTCATCGCTGGCCCGATCCGATCGACACGGCCATGCGGTTCTCGGTGCGGGTGGCGCCACGTCACCTGGCCGGGGCGGTGCGGATGATCCTCACCGCGTTCCCGGAGGCACCGTTGCGTGCCCAGCACGGCGTCGGGGAGCTCACCTTCGGGCTCGAGACGTGCGACCCGGAGGACGTCGTGGCGGTTCGACATTGGGCCGAGGGCCACGGCGGCGCGATGGTGGTCCTGGCTGCTCCCCCGGGATCGCTCCCCGGCGTGGACCCCTGGGGAACGCCGCCGGTCGCCCACGGACTGCAGGTGCGGGTGAAGGAGGCGTTCGATCCCCACCGGATCTGCAACCCCGGCAAGCTCCCGGGAGGCCTCTGATGCCGTGGGTGACGCCGTGGGCACCCGACCGAGCCGAGCTCGATTCGTGTGTGACCTGTGGGCTGTGTCTGCCGTTCTGTCCGACGTTCCGCCTCACCGGCGACGAGACGGCGTCGCCGAGGGGACGGCTCACCGCGATGGCGGCCGTCGGCGCCGGTGAAGCCGAGATGGACGAGCGGTTCTTCGAGATGATGGCGTTCTGTCTCCAATGCCGGGCATGTGAGGCGGTGTGTCCGTCGATGGTGCCCTACGGCAAGCTCCAGGAGGGGGTCAGGGCCGAGATCCTCGCCGCCGACCCGAAGCCGCGCCGCATCGTCCGGCGCCTGGTCCTCGGGCGGGCCCTGGCCTCTCGCCCGGCGGTCCATCTGGCGTCGTTGGGTATCGCCGTGGCCCAGCGGTCGGGGGCGACCAGACTCCTCCCCGGTGCAGCCGGTCGGATGGCGTCCGGGATGCGGACCGTCCCGTTGCCGGTCCCTTCGACGGTGGGCCGCTCGTGGCGGCCCGACGGCGAGCCGGTCGGCACCGTGGGGTTGCTGTCGGGTTGCGTGATGGATCCGTGGTTCGCCGACGTCCACGAGGCTCTCATCCAGATCCTCCGGACCGCCGGATACGTGGTCGAGGCCCCTGCCGGCCAGGTGTGCTGCGGCGCGCTGGCTGCCCACGACGGTGCCGCCTACGACGCGGCCAGGATGGCTGCTGCCAACGTCGAGGCGTTCGCCGGCTACGACGCGGTCGTCGTCGACAGCGCGGGGTGCGGTGCGCATCTGAAGGACTACGGACATTGGACCGACGGTGGCGGCGACCTGGCTGCACGGGTCCGTGACGCCACCGAGTTCGTCGCCCACCTCATCGACGAGGGAGCGCTCCCGACGCTCCCGCCCGGCCGAGGTCGTGTCGCCGTGCAGGATCCCTGCCATCTCCGTCACGCCCAACGCATCGTCGCCGAGCCCCGCACCGTCCTCGTCGCGGCAGGCTACGAGCCGATCGAGATCGACGAGCAGGCGCTGTGCTGTGGTGCAGCCGGTGTCTACGGGCTGTCGTATCCCGAGACGTCGGGCGAGCTCGGTCGCCGGAAGGCCGATCAGGTGAGGGCCGCCGGCGTGTCGCTCGTCGCCTCGGCCAATCCCGGGTGTGAACTGCAGATGCGCAGCCACCTGGGACCCGAGATCCGGGTCGCCCACCCCGTCGAGCTGTACTGGGAGGCCCTCGCCGAGCGCTGACGTCAGCGGCCCAGCGCGTCGGCGATGCGGCGGGCGTCGGTTTCGAGGAGCCCGAGGTAGGTGTCGGCTCCCGAGCCCGGCGCTCCCAGCGATCCCGTGTACAGCTCGACCACATCGACCGGGTAGCCGAGTTCGGCGGCGACGGCTTCGGCGAGGCGCGCGGGTTCGGTCGTCTCGGCGAAGATGACGTCGGCCCGTGCGCTCCGCATGATGTCGACCAGTTCCCGCAGGTCGGAGGGACTGGGTTCGGCCAGGGTCGATCCGCTGGGGACGACGGTGCCGAGGATCGTGAAGCGGTAGCGATCCGCGAAGTAGCCGAGACTGTCGTGGTTGGTGACCAACACCCGCCGCTCGTCGGGGACCACCGACAGGATGTCCTCGATGCGCTGGTGGGTGGTGACGACCGCGTCTCGGTAGGTGTCACCGCTCTCGGTGATGCATGCCTCGAGGTCGGGCATCTGATCGATGGCGGCGGCCGTGATGAGTTCGACGCCGTCGGCCATCCGAATCGGGTCGAGCCAGACGTGGGGATCGAGCGTTCCTGGGGACGTGGGTCGCTCCGTTGCGGAGAAGTGGCGGCCGAAGGGCACCGGATCGAGCTGTTCGGCGACTCGGAGCACGGGCACTCCCTCGCGTTCGGCGCTCGCGAGGACGTCGTCGAGGCCCTGTTCGAGGTCGAGGCCGTTGGCGATCACGAGATCGGCGGTCTGCATCGTCGCCGCCTGGTTGGCGGACGGTTGGAAGGCGTGGGGATCCTGCCCGATGGGCATCAAGGTGGTCACCAGGGGACCGCACTCGTCCACGACGTTGGTCGTGATGTCACCGAGGATCGTGGTGGTGGCGACCACGCGAGGGGAGCCGCCGACGGTCGCGGGCGAGCAGGCGACGGCGATCAGCGCCAGGATCGACGAGACGAGGAAGATGCGCCGCACGAGGCCTCCTGGGAATGAGAATGGTTCTCATATCCTACGTCGGTCGCGACGCTGTCACAGCTCGATGGTGTAGACCTGCATGCCGCGGGTCTCGAAGCCGACCTGCTGCGCTGCCCTGGTGAGCCACCGCTCGTCGGGGAGCCACACGACCAGCTCCTCGCGCCCGGTCTCGGTGGCCAGGTCGACCAGACCCCACAGGAACCCGAAAGCCTCGTCGGGTCGGGTCTCCACCCAACCGACCTCGACCGATGCTCCCGAGGGGCGCACGATCGCCCATCCAGAGCCGATCTCCCAGAACGTCTCCTCCTTGGCCGCGCCGACGAGATCATGATCACGCAACCTCCGGAACGACCATCCCCGAGCGAAGAGGTTCCGCGCGCGCCTGGCCAGCGGCCCGACGCTCCACGAGGCGAAGGCGGCGGGAGCCTCGGCGGACCGGGCGAGGCGGGTACGGACGGGGCGGGCGACTCGCCTGCCGCCGTTGCCCTCGGGACGCACCGACGCTTCACCGACGGCGCGCTCGGCTCGGTGGAACCGGGCGACGGGTCGCATGCCGGTCTTGGCCACCTGCCGGTGGGACGCCTCGTTCCAGTCCTCGATGAGGAGTCTGCCCACGTCGGCTCCTCGCTCGGACGCCCACCCGGTGAGCACTAGAGCCAACTCGCCGGCGATCCCCTTGCCCCGATGATCGGGATGGACCCGAGCAGCATGGAACCACGCCTCGGTGGGCGACAGCAGCGTGCCGCGGGCCATGGCGATGGGCACGTCGTGGTCGTCGACGGCGACGAACACGGCACCGTCGGACGCGTCCAGCCATCCGGGGAGAAGGTCGGCGACGTAGTCGCCCCAGTCGAACGTCCGCTCGGTGAACGCCGCGATCGTCGGGATGTCCTCGGGGCGGGCTCGCCTGATCTCGGTCATGACCCGAGGTTAGGCAGCGAGCCCCTTCGCCACTCTCCGCCGAGGGGAGGTGGACGCCGCGTCGGACGCCGGCGGGAAGGGCCCCTCGACGCTGGAGCTCGCCTCAGTAGCGAGCGAGGCGGCGGGCGCGATCGACGATGCCGTCCACAGACGGGATGACCTGCTCCTCGAGGGACGCCGCGTACGGGAACGTCGGGACGTCCGGCGACGCGTAGCGTTCCACCGGAGCGTCCAGCCAGTCGAAGGCCTTGGCGGCGATCTGGGCGGCGATCTCGGCGCCGAAACCGACGAACTCGTTGTCCTCGTGGACGATGAGGATCTTGGAGGTCGCCTGTACCTGGGCCTCGATGGATGGCCAATCGAGAGGCTTCAACGACCGGAGGTCGAGGACGGCCGCTTCGATGCCCTCGGTCGACAGACGTTCGGCGGCTTCGAGGGCGAAGTGCGCCATCGTGCCGTAGGCGATGATCGTCAGGTCGGTTCCGGCTCGCCGCAACGACGCCTTGCCCAAGGGAACCCGGTAGTCGCCGTCGGGGAAGACGCCCTGTGCCAGCCGGTAGAGCTTCTTCGGTTCGAGGAACATCACGGGATCCGGATCCTCGACCGCGGACCACAGGAGGCCCTTGGCGTCGGCCGGTGTCGATGGCACCACGACCTTGAGCCCCGGCACGTGGGTGTAGAACGCCTCGATCGACTGGGAGTGGTAGAGGGCGCCGTGGATACCGCCCCCGTAGGGCGTCCGTATGACCATCGGGCACGTCCACCGGCCGTTGGACCGGTAGTGGATCCGGGCCGCCTCGGAGACGATCTGATCGAACGCCGGGTGGATGAAGTCGGCGAACTGGATCTCCGGGATCGCCTTGGCACCCGTCGCCGCCACGCCCACGCCGATCCCGACGATGACCGATTCGGCCAGCGGCGCGTTGAAGCACCGGTCCGACCCGAACTCGTCGGTGAGGCCGACCGTGGCCTTGAACACGCCGCCCTTCGGGTCCGCCACGTCCTCACCGAAGACGACCGTGTCGGGGTGGGCCCGCATGATCTCGTGCAAGGTGCGGTTGACGGCCGTGATCAGGTTGACCGTTTCGGTCCCCGGGACGTCCTCCACCTCGGTGACGGGGCCGGAGGGCGCCACCGGGTTGGCGTAGACCATGCTCAGGGCGTCGGTCGGGTCGGGCGCCGCTTCTGCTTCGGCGACCGCACGGGCGATGGCTTCGTCGACCTCGCGGTCGATGCGAGCCTCGGTGGCGGCGTCGAGGAGGCGCTTCTCGACCAGGTACTGACGGAGATTGGGGATCGGGTCCTTCCGCCGCCAGAGCTCGACCTCCTCCCGGGTCCGGTAGAGCTTGTCGTCGTCGTCGGAAGTGTGCGCGTAGTAGCGGTAGGTCTTGGCCTCGATCAGGGTCGGTCCCTCCCCGGCGCGGGCCCGCTCGACGGCCGCGGACATCGCCCCGTACACGGCGAGGACGTCGTTGCCGTCGACGACGACACCGGTGATGCCGTATCCCTGAGCCCGATCGGCCACCGTTCCGGCGACCTCCTCGGCAGCCGGGACGGAGATGGCGTACAGGTTGTTCTCGATCAGGAACACGATCGGGAGCTTGTGGATGCCGGCGAAGTTCATCGCCTCGTGCCAGTCGCCCTCCGAGGTGGCACCCTCACCCGACGAGACGCACACGACGCCGTCGCTGCCCTTGCGGACGAGCTCGGAGGCGATGCCGCAGGCATGGGGGAACTGGGTGGCGATCACCGACGAATGGGTGAAGATGTTGAGGTCGGGTTCGGACCAGTGGTTGGGCATCTGCCGGCCGCCGCTCGCCGGGTCGGAGGCCTTGGCGAACACGCCGAGGAACACGTCCTTGGGGCTGACTCCGAGAGCGAGGTTGAAGGCGATGTCGCGGTAGTACGGCAGGGACCAGTCCCTGGCGGGGTCGAGAGCGAAGGCCGCACCGACCTGGGTGGCTTCGTGGCCGGAGACCGAGACGACGAACGGAACCCGGCCCTGCCGGTTGAGGGCCCACATCCGATCGTCGAGCTTCCGGGCGAGCAGCATCTTGCGGTACATGTCGACGATCTCGTCGTCGCTGAGGCCGAGCGACGTGTGATCGAGAATCGAGTCCAGTCCGAGGGTCATGTCATGGTGCCTTTCGTTCATCGTCCCGCCTCGAGGTGGAGACGGAGCGTGCCGATCTCGTCGATCCTGCGCTGCGCGAACCGGACGGCGGCGGTGTTGGGATCGACCTTCTCTCGTTCGGCCGTGTCGAAGACGGCGGTCAGGTTGTCGCGGATCTTGTCGACCATCGACATGGCTCGTTCCACCGAGTAGCCCTCCATCTCGACGGCGATGTTGATCACCCCTCCGGCGTTGACGACGAAGTCCGGCGCATAGAGGATGCCGCGGTCGGCCAGTCGGGCGGCATCGTCGTCGGTGGCGAGCTGGTTGTTCGCCGATCCGCACACCGCCTGCGCGCGGAGTCGCGGGATGGTCGTCTCGTCGAGGATCCCGCCGAGGGCACACGGCGCGAACACGTCGCATTCGACGTCGAAGATCTCGTCGAGTTCGACCGCCTTGGATCCGTAGGTAGCGACGGCGTGATCTGTCGCCGCGGGGTCGATGTCGGCGACGATGGTCTCGGCACCGGCTTCGGTGAGGCGCTTCACCAAGCTCATCCCGACCTTGCCGACGCCTTGGACCGCGACCCGTCTGCCGGCGAGCTCGTCGGTTCCCCAGATGCGTTCGGCGGTGGCTCGCATGGCGGCCATCACCCCGCGGGCGGTGGCGGGCGACGGATCACCCGAGCCGCCGTGAGCCATCGGCAGGCCGGTGACCCAGCGGGTCTCTTTGGCGATGATCACCATGTCCTCGGTGGTGGTGCCGACGTCCTCGGCGGTGATGTACCGACCGCCGAGAGAGTCGACGACCCCGCCGTAGGCGCGGAGGAGCCGTTCGCTGCGGACGGTCTTCGGATCGCCGATGATGACCGCTTTGCCGCCGCCGAGGTCGAGGCCGGCGGCGGCGGATTTGAGGGTCATCCCTCGCGAGAGGCGGAGCACGTCGGTCAACGCGGCCTCCTCGGAGGGGTACGGATAGAAGCGGGTCCCGCCGAGGGCGGGACCCAGTGCCGTGGAGTGGATGGCGATGATCGTGCGGAGACCGCTCCGGCCGTCTACGCCGAAGATGACCTGCTCATGGGACTCGATCGCATCGAATACTCCCAAGGGTGTGCTCCTTTCGGTCGCGCACGACGGGCCGCGTTCTGGGTCGCCCCGATTCTACTTCGGATGGCTCGGCGGGGGACCGGGTCGGAGGTCCCGAGCCCCTCGGTGCGGATCGGGTCGCGTATCGTCGAGGCGTCTCCTACCATCGACCGAGATGATCAAGACGGCCTACCTCCGGGTCTACGTACCGGCCGGATCGGTCCCGCCGGTCCCTCCGTACGTCGACGTGCAGCGCAGGGTGATCCGTGCCAGCGACCATTTCGTGTGGGACGAGCCGCTCGACGACGACGCCTTCACCCTCGAGTACGGAGGCCGTTCGTACACCTGCCCGCGGTACCCGTGGTTGCGGATGCTGGAGGGCCTCGTGGCGTTCACCAACACGTACCCGACGCTGCCGCTGATGACCGACCAGGCCATCTTGGGGTACGTCGAGGAACTCTCGCGGCTGCGGGAGGACGCGCCGAACATCCGCTCGCACATCCTGAGCTCTCCGTGGCATGTGCCGTTGCGATGGTTCGCCGCCTTCTTGCCGTCGGACCGGGACTTCACCGTGGAGGACGGGCGGAGCACGATCCGCTATCGGGGGTTCGTCGTCGATGCCGTGGACCGGGTGGCGTGGGCGGCGGGTGTGCTCGACGATGCCGGGTTCTCCGAGCACATCGCCGATCAGGTTCGGGACCTGGAGCATTGGCTGGGCGAGTTCCCACGGGATGCGGTCGTCGAGCTCGACTACGGATCGGTGGCGGACCTGTTCTCTCCCGGGGATCTCGTCGTGGACGAGTCGTGCGCCGACGTTCGCCAGAGCCTGCTCGCGCTCGAACGGGGAGATTTCGGGGAGGCCGGGGACCGGTACATGGCGGCGGCCTCGCGCTGGGCACCGCACCAGGCGTTGACCTACAGCAACTGAGCCTCGTCCTCTTACCGGAGGTCGCCGGGGCGCCCTGAGGGGTCCCCGGTGTCGGCGCGGGTCCCGGTCGACGTCGCCCCATGCGCAGCTCGTCGGCCTCGGGGCCACTGGTCGACGGGCTCAGGGGGCCACGTCGAGGCCGACGTCGAGGGCCGGGGCCGAGTGGGTGATCCATCCGACCGAGATGACGTCGACACCCGTCTCGGCCACCTGGCGGATCGTCTCTGCGGTGATCGTGCCCGAGGCCTCGGCGATGCAGGCGCCGTCGATCCTCGCGACCGCCTCGGCGAGACGGGGCGGGTCTAGGTTGTCGAGCAGGACGGCGTCGACGCCGACGGCGAGGGCCTCGTCGAGTTGTGTGAGGCTGTCGACCTCGACCTCGACGGGAACGAGATGTCCGACGGCGGCCCGGGCGGCGGCGACCGCTTCGGTGATGCCGCCGACCGCGGCGATGTGGTTGTCCTTGATCAGGACCGCGTCGTGGAGCCCGAAGCGATGGTTGGCGCCGCCACCGAGCCTGACCGCCCACTTCTCGAGGGCCCGGAGGCCCGGGGTCGTCTTGCGGGTGTCGGCGACGACGGCGCCGGTGTCGGCGACGAGCGCCACCAGGTCACCGGTGGCGGTGGCGATCCCCGAGAGGTGGCCGAGGAGGTTGAGGGCCAGGCGTTCCCCGGTCAGGATCGCTCGGGCGGGGCCTTCGACGAAGGCGATCGTCGCGCCGCGGGCGATCTGAGCGCCGTCGGGTGCGACGATGTCGACGTGGACCAGCGGGTCGACGAGTCGCCAGGCGCGGATCGCGGCGGCGAGTCCGGCGACGATCCCGGCGCGGCGGGCGACGAGGGCCCCAGACAGCGTGAGATGGGCGGGTACGACCGCGTCGGTCGTGAGGTCCCCGGCGGTGGCGAGGTCCTCGGCGAGACCGATCTCGAGGAGCCGGTCGGTGCCGGGAGGGACCCAGGTGCTCATGCGGCGTTCCGTAGCCGGACCGGGGCGGTGGATGCCGGTGCGGGTTCGGTGAACGAGCGGCGCGCCATCGACGGGTCTGGATGCGGGTGGTCCGTCCGGTGGTGGGCACCGCGGGACTCTCGGCGCGCGAGCGCCGCTTCGGCGATCAGACGTCCGACGAGGGGCAGGTTCCGGCTCCGGAGGTCGGAGCCTGGTGGTCGGTCGAAGCGTGAGATCGCGGTCGTCAACCCGTCGGCGTCGCGAACGATCCCGACGTGATCCCACAGGGTCTCCCGGTCGGTGCTCGCACCGCCAGTGGGGCGGGTGACGTCGAAGGCGCCGACGGGTGCGTGGAGGGTGGTGGTGGGCATCGACCGGCCGGCGCTCCGGATCGACGTCGCGACGTGGGCACCGACGACCATGCCTTCGAGCAGCGAGTTGGATGCCAGTCGGTTGGCGCCGTGGAGGCCGGTCGAGGCGACCTCCCCGGCCGCCCACAGGCCGGGCAACGAGGTGCGCCCGTCGGCATCGGTGGCGATCCCGCCCATGTGGTAGTGCTCGGCGGGGGTGACGGGCATCGGTTCGGACCTGGGGTCGATGCCGGCGCCGGTCGCCGCCGCCCAGACGGTGGGGAACCGTTCGGGGAACGCTCGGCCCACGGCGTCGGTGGCGTCGAGGAAGACCCGGGCGCCGCCCCGGATCCTGGCGGAGATCGCCCGGGCGACGACGTCGCGTGGTGCGAGTTCGGCGCGCGGATGGATGTCCGGCATGAACCTGCGGCCGGTGTCGTCGATCAGCACCGCGCCTTCGCCGCGAAGTGCCTCGGTGAGCAGCGGCAGAGGGTCGGCGGCGACGGCGAGGGCGGTGGGGTGGAACTGAACGAACTCGAGGTCGGCGAGACGGGCGCCGGCGCGGGCGGCGGCGGCGAGCCCGTCGCCCGCTACCTCCGGCGGGTTCGTGGTGTGCAGGTACGCCGCGCCGATCCCTCCTGTGGCGAGCACGACGGCGGAGGCCGCCAGGGCGATGGCGCTGCCGGCGGGGTCGAGCGCCACGACGCCGGCGACTCCGTCGTCGGTGCGGAGCAGGTCGACGAGGTCCCACCCTTCCAGGACGGTGATGTCGGCCCGCCGCTGGACCGCGACGGTGAGCGTTCGCATGACCTCGGCGCCGGTGGCGTCGCCGTCGGCGTGAACGATGCGGCGTCGGCGATGTCCCGCTTCCCGGCCGAGGGCGAGTCGGCCGTCGGCGTCCCGATCGAACCGGGCGCCGAGATCCTGGAGCCAGCGGATCCTCTCGGGCGCCTCGGCGGTGATCGTCGCCGCGACGTGATCCTCGGCGATGCCGGCGGCCACCGCCAGGGTGTCGGCGGCGTGCGCCGGCGGGGTGTCGTGTTCGCCGACCGCGGCGGCGATCCCGCCCTGGGCCAGTTCGCTCGAGCCGAAGCCGGGTCGGGTGAGTACGACGCAGTTGCTGAGGGTGAGGGCCGTGGTCAACCCGGCGATGCCCGCTCCGACGACGATGGTGCGTTCGCTCATCGTCCCACCGCCAGCATCCGGTCCACCGCCCGGCGTGCGCGCACGGCGATCCGGGGGTCGACGACGACCTCGTGCCGGAGGTCGCGCAGGGCGTCGCGGATGCCGGCGAGGGTGATGCGCTTCATGTGGGGGCACAGGTTGCAGGGTCGCACGAACTCGGTGGCCGGGGCTTCGACGGCGACGTTGTCGGCCATGGAGCATTCGGTCACCATGACGACCTGGCGAGGTCGTTCGGTGTGTACCCAGTCGATCATCCCCGAGGTGGATCCGACGAAGTCGGCTTCGGCGAGGACGTCGGGCGGACATTCGGGATGGGCGATGATCCGGATGCCCGGATGCGTGCGGCGGTAGCCGGCGAGCTCGGCGCCGGTGAACCGTTCGTGGACCTCGCAGCTCCCGTGCCACAGGACGATCTCGACGTCCGTCTGGGAGGCGACCCACCGCCCCAGGTACCGGTCGGGGAGGAAGATGACCCGGTCGGTGCCGAGGGATTCGACGACCTCGAGGGCGTTCGAGGACGTGCAGGTGATGTCGCATTCGGCTTTGACGGCTGCCGACGTGTTGACGTAGGTCACGACGGGCGTGTCGGGGTACCGCTCGCGAAGGAGTCGAACGTCGGCGGGGGTGATCGAGTCGGCCAGCGAGCATCCGGCTTCGAGGTCGGGGATGAGGACGGTCTTGTTCGGGTTGACGATCTTGGCGGTCTCGGCCATGAAATGGACCCCGGCCATGACGATGACGTCGGCGTCGGTGTCGGCGGCCCGCCGGGCCAGCGCCAGCGAGTCGCCGCGGACGTCGGCGACGCCGTGGAAGATGTCGGGCGTCATGTAGTTGTGGGCCAGAACGACGGCGTTGCGTTGGTCCTTGAGGGCTTCGATCTCGGCGATGGTGGGGGCGATGGCGGCGATCTCGACGTCGGGGAGGACCCCGTCGAGACGGTGGGTGATATCGAGGGTCATATCCATCCTTTTGCTCTATCTGAGCATTACTTATGCACAGGATAGGACGAAGTCTGACACTCCGCAAGGGCGCCCCGAACCCTGGGTTGGGGAACCCCCTTTAGGGGTGTGGTGAACCCTGGGTTGAGGTGCCCCCTTTAGGGGTGTGGTGAACCCTGGGTTGGGGTGCCCCCTTTAGGGGTGTGGTGAACCCTGGGTTGGGGAGCCCCCTGTTGGGGGTTCGCTGGCCCACGGTTCGGCGAGGCGTCCCGAACGTAGGGGTCGTCGCGTCGTCAGCCGCGGAAGGGAGGGAGGCGCATGCCGGGTCGGGGGCGCTCCCCGACCACCGAGCGGCGGAACCGGTACAGCTCGGCGGGGCGCCCGCCCGTCGACGGCGCGTGACGGCCGGTCCCCTCCACGAGGTGCTCGCGGTCCACCAACCGGCGGAAGTTCTGCTTGTGCAGACGTAGCCCCACGAGCGCCTCGACCGTGCGTTGGAGCTCCGACAAGGTGAACTCGTCGGGCATCAGCTCGAAGACGACCGGTCGGTACGTCAACTTCCCGCGCAGGCGTCCCAGGGCCGTCGCGCAGATGCGTCGATGGTCGGATGCCATCTCGACGCCGGTGGGTGGCACCGGCCGGTCGTCCCGGCGATCGCGGATCGCCTCGGCGACCAGGCCCGCCTCGTAGAGGAGCTCGTACCGCTCGAGGGCCCGGATCGGGTCCCATGGTGTGTCGACCCCGAAGCTCACCGAGACCCGTGCCCGCCGGTCGACGTCCTGGTCCGCCCAGTCGGACAGACGCGGCAGGACATGGTCGGTGAGGATCGCCGGGACCCCCTCACGGTGATCCTCCCACGGCAACAGGGCGTACCAATCGATCCATCTCGCCTCGGGGGCGGTCGAAGCCTCCCGCACGAGGGCGAGGTACGCGATCGACAGGACCCGGGGGCCGCCCGGGGACCGGATGCGCTCCCGATCGCCGAAGGTGTAGAGCTGTTCGATGTACCCCACCTCGACCCCGGTCTGCTCTCCGATGACCCGCCGCATACCCAGCTCGAGCGTCTCGTCGTCGGCGACGCTCAGCGGTCCCGACGGCAACGCCGGAGGGGTGCCCGCCACCGTGAGCACCCGAGGTTGCACGCCGGTGACGGCGACGATGACGGCATCGAGCGTGACGAGGAGATCCGCACCCACGTCACGATGCTATCGCTCGCGGCCCATGGCACGTCGGCGGCGCCGGTGTGCGGTACCGTTGGGGGTATTCGCGAGACGAGGAGAGAGGACGCCATGGAGCCCATGGACGAGTCGACGCCCACCGACGACCAGAACACCATCCCGACCGACCCTTCCCAGGTTCCGTCCGATTCCCGGCTGTGGGCTGCCGCCGCGCATCTGCTGCCGATCGTGAGCCTCGCCATCATCGGCGCCTTGGTCATCTACCTGGTGAAGAAGGACGAGGACCCGTTCGTGACCTATCACGCCAAACAGGCGCTCAACTTCCAGATCCTGTGGGTCATCGCGGCGATCGTGAGCGCCTTCCTGTTCATCGTCTTCATCGGGGTGATCTTGCTGCCGATCGTGATCATCGGCGGGCTCGTGTTGTCGATCATCGCCGGCATCAAAGCCGCCAATGGCGAGATGTACAGCTACCCGATCAACGTCCAGTTCGTGAAGTAGCGATGCGAGCCATGCAGGTCGCCGACTACGGTCGGCCCCTCGAACTCGTCGATGTCGACGAACCCGAGACCGGCCCGGGCGAGGTCCTCATCGACGTCCACCGGGCCGGGGTCAACTTCCCCGACCTGCTCCTCATCCAGGGTCGCTACCAGATGCGGCCCGAACCACCCTTCGGACCGGGTTTCGAGGTGGCCGGCGTCGTCGCCGCGGTCGGCGATGGCGTGTCGCAGGTGGCGGTCGGCGACCGGGTGATGGCGTTCGTCCAGCTCGGCGGATACGCCGAGCGCGTCGTCGCCCCCGAAACCGCCGTGTTCCGCCTCCCCGACGCCGTGAGCTTCGACCAGGCCGCGGTGATCCCGATCGCCTACGGCACCGGCTACCACGCCCTCGTCGACCGTGCCTCCCTCGCCGAGGGCGAGACCCTCCTCGTCCTCGGCGCCTCCGGCGGAGTCGGGCTCGTGGCGGTGGAACTCGGCAAGCATCTCGGGGCCACCGTGATCGGGGCCGTCGGCTCGGAGTGGAAGGCCGAGGCGGTCAGGGACAAGGGCGTCGACGAGGTGGTCGGATACGACGATCTCCGGGACCGGGTGAAGCACCTGACCGGAGGCCGCGGAGCGGACGTCCTGTACGACCCCGTGGGCGGCGACGCCTTCGACCAGGCGCTCCGTTCGATGGCGTGGCAAGGGCGGATGTTGGTCATCGGATTCGCCTCGGGACGGATCCCGGATATCCCGGCCAACCGGCTGCTGCTCAACGAGACCACGGCCATCGGCGTCTTCTGGGGGCGGTTCGCCCAGCAGGATCCGGCGGCCAACCGGCGGAACCTCGACGTGGTGCTGGGCCTCGTCGCTCGTGGCGATCTGGCGCCGGTCATCGGCGACGTGCTGGCTCTCGAGGACGCCGGACGGGCGATGGAACGTCTCGGGGATCGCACGGTCGTCGGGAAGCTCGTGTTGGCGGTGCGCTGACGGGTGGAACGCTCGAAGGAAGGAGTGGACATGGCGGGTGACTGGAAGGTCGACGGCGGGAGGTTGTGGGGGACGGGGGTAGCCACCGCGGTCGTTGCGGGGTTGGCGGCCATGACCGTCCTGTTCGTGGCGCGCAGCCTCGTCGGATCCCAGGTGCTGGTGGCGCTGCCGGGAGCGCAGGCTCCCGCCGAGCTCCCGTACCTCAACACGTTCGCGTTGGCGTTCGTCGCGGGCATCGTCGCGACCGGCGTCCTTCATCTCCTGCTCGTGGCGGTCCCTCGCGGGACCGCGTTCTTCGGATGGCTGTCGATCCTGTTCCTCGTCCTCAGCCTCGGTCCGGTGTTCGCGATGGATGTGCCGATGGCGAGCAAGGCGTGGCTGGCGGGGATGCACGCGGTCACCTATGCGGTGGTGGTGTCGTTGCTCCTCGGGTCGGTGTCGCGTGTCGCGGTCCGCATCCCGCAGCCCCGATGAGCAGCTTCCTCCATGACGTCAACGTCATGGTCGATCGGGCCCTGAGCCTCCTCGATCTGCCGCCGGGGCTGGCCGAGGAGATCCGAGGCTGTCACGCGGTGTACCACGTGCGGTTCGCCGTGGAGATGCGTGACGAATGGAGGGTCATCGAGGGTTGGCGGGCGGTGCACTCCGAGTGGCGTCTCCCCGTCAAGGGTGGCCTCCGGTACGCGCCGTCCGTCGACGAGGACGAGGTCGAGGCCCTCGCCGCGCTGATGACCTACAAGTGCGCCGTCGTCGACGTGCCCTTCGGGGGCTCGAAGGGCGGGCTTCGCATCGATCCGCGTGAGTTCACCGAGGGCGAACTGGAGCAGATCACCCGCCGCTTCGCGCTGGAGCTCGACCAGAAGGGTTTCCTCAGCCCGGCCACCAACGTCCCGGCGCCCGACATGGGCACCGGCGAACGGGAGATGGCCTGGATCGCCAACACCTACCGTCGGCTGCATCCCGAGGACGTCGACGCAGAGGCGTGCGTCACCGGCAAACCCGTCGCCATGGGTGGTGTCCACGGCCGCACCGAGGCCACCGGCCGTGGCGTCCAGTACGGCCTCCAGGCGTTCTTCTCCCACCCCGACGACGTCGCCGCCGCCGGTCTCGACCGGGGCCTCGACGGTGCCCGCGTCGTCGTGCAAGGACTCGGGAACGTGGGGTTCCACGCCGCGAAGTTCCTGTCCGAAGAGGACGGTTCGCTCGTGGTGGCGGTCATCGAACGCGACGGGGCCGTCATCGACGAGTCCGGTCTCGATATCGCCGCGCTCCGTGCCCACATGGATGAGACGGGCGGGGTGGTCGGGTTCCCCGGCGCCGAGTTCGTCGACGACGGCGCGGCCGTGCTCGAGCATCCCTGCGACATCCTCCTCCCGGCGGCGATGGAAGGACAGATCACCGGGGACAACGCCCCCTCGATCCAGGCTCGCCTGGTGGCCGAAGCTGCCAACGGTCCCGTCACCGCCGCCGCCGACGAGATCCTCCGGGCGCGTGGGATCACGGTCATCCCCGACTTCTACCTCAACGCCGGCGGCGTGACCGTGTCGTACTTCGAGTGGGTCAAGAACCTCGCGCACATGCAGTTCGGTCGACTCGAACAGCGCCTCACCGAGCTGCGGGCCGAGTCCGTCCTCGATCTGTTCGCCCGGACGGGCGATCCGGTGCCTCCCGAGGTCGCCGAGACCTTGCTCCGATCCGAGTCGGAGCTCAACCTCGTGAGATCGGGCCTGTACGACACGATGCGCACGTCGTACGCCACCATCCGCGAGGTCCTCCGATCCCGCGACGACGTCGACGACCTGCGGACGGCGGCGTTCGTCCTGGCCCTGGGCAAGATCGCCCGCTACTACCAGGAGTACGCGTGAGGGACCCGTCGTCGGTCGTCAAGCTCGTTGCCCTGTACCTGGCGTGGCTGCTGGCGGCGGCAGCGATCGGCGTGCTCGTCGGGGTGTTCGTGGGGGAGATGGCCGCACTGGTCGGTCTGGTGGTCCGCAACGGCGACGGCCATCGCCGGCTCGTCGATGTGGGCTCACTGGGTTCGTTCCTGACGATGGCCGCGTTGCCGTTCCTTCTGCGGGAACGGATGCGCAGGGAACTGGAGGGTGACTAGTCGATGCGGTGGGTCGTGACGGTCGCCGGCGTGGTGCTCGGAGGCTGGATGACCTTCGACGGTCTGCGGGCGCTGCTGGTCGGTGACTACGTTCGCCTCGGTGGTCGGCTCGGTCCGTGGGCGGATCTGGCGTCGGCAGCCGGCATCGAGCCGACGAGCACCGGCATGAAGGTCGCGGTCGCGACCATCGGAGTGGCGTGGCTGATCGTGGGGGTCGGGACGGTCGTCGATGTGGCGTGGTGGAGGGCCTTGGCGGTCGCGACGGCGGTCGCCGGCCTCTGGTACCTGCCGTTCGGGACCATCCTGGGGCTCGTCGTCCTCGGCTCGGTGTGGCTGTCGAGAGGACCCGGGTCCTGAGATCCCTCAGTTCCGGCGAGGCGGCTGCCGATGAGGGAACGACAGGGAGGAGGACGGCTTGGTGGATCGAGGTCGATCGTTGCTCGTCGTCGCGGTGATGCTGACGCTGGCGGCCTGCTCGGGATCGAGTTCCGTCACCGACCCGAGCGCGGCGGTGACGACCTCCGCGCGGTCGGGAACCGCCACGTCGTCGACCTCGCCCGTCGGCGAGTCGACCGCCGAGTCGACCTCCTCGACGACCATGGCCTCGACGACCATGGCGCCCGGAACGTCCGCCACGGTGGACTCCACCTCGACGACGATCGGCACGACGACCACCGTCGCGGTCACCACGTCGACGACCTCCACGACCACCACCACGGCTCCCACGGTCACCTCCACGCCCACCACCTCGACCTCGACGACCACGTCCAGCTCCACCTCCACGACCACCACCACGGTTCCCACGACCACCTCTCCCTGGGCGACCGGCGCCACCTGGGCGTGGTTCCTCCAGGGTGGCAACATCCCGAACGTCGCGGTCGACGTCATCGACGTCGACCTGTTCGACACACCGGCATCCGAGGTCCGCCGGGTCGAGCGCTCCGGCATCTCGACGGTCTGCTACCTGTCGGCCGGCACGTACGAGGATTGGCGGCCCGATGCGGGGGACTATCCCCCCGAGATCCTGGGACGCACCTGGGATGCGTGGGACGAGCAGTTCGTGGACATCCGCCGCCTCGACCTTCTCGGTCCGATCCTCCAGGCCCGGCTCGACCTGTGCGTCGCGAAGGGCTTCTCGGCCGTGGAGCCCGACAACATCGACACCTTCTGGGAGGACACCGGGTTCCCGCTCACCGCCGACGACGCCGTCGCCTTCGCCCGTTGGTTCGCCTCCGAGGCACACGCGCGCGGCTTGAAGGTGGCGCAGAAGAACGCCCCGGACCTGGTCGGCCGACTGGTCGGCTCGTTCGACTTCGCCATCACCGAGGACTGCTTCGACGACGGTTGGTGTGCCGACATGGCCCCGTACCACGCCGCAGGCAAGGCGATCCTGGACGCCGAGTACACCGACCGGATGACGTCGCTGAGTCCCGCGCTGTGCGCCCAGGCCGCCGACCTCGGGGTGTCGGTGCTGCTGGCCGACCGGAACCTGACCGAGAACCTGCAGCGGTGCGGCTGAGTCAGGGTCGCGTCCCGGGTTCGGGACCGGACGTCGGCGGTCCGGCGAAGGCCTGAGCGACGAGCATCCATTCCCGCCCAGCCGGGGTCGTGACGAGGCCCGTGTCGTCGACATGTCGGCGTTGCGTGACGACGAGACAGAAGTCCTCGGCAGGCCCGACGATCGACTCGGATGCCGCCGGGTCGCCGAAGACCCAGGTCGCGCCGGATGGCGCTGCCAGCTCGACCCGCACCGGAGACCCCGGGGCGGGCAGTCCCCGGTTGGTGGAGGACCACGAGCGGGTGATCACGCCCAGATGCGCGATGTGGACCAACCGGTCGGTCGCCTCCCGGGTGACACCGAGCGCGTCGACGACGTCCTGGCCGTGGGCCCAGGTCTCCATCAGCCGGGCGGTGAGGAACGACCGGGCGCCCATCGACGGTCCGTACCACGGGATCCGGTCGCCTTCGGCGAGACGTGAGGCGGCCTCGGCCAGGTCCCGGCGTGCTCGTCGCCACCCGGCGAGCAGGTCGGGACCCGAGGAGCCGCGGGAGGAGGCCAGGGTCGCATCGTCGAAGGAACTGCGTCCACTCGTCACCGTCTCCCACAGCTCCGCGGCATGGGATGCGAACGCCTCCGGGTCGGTGATCGCCATCGCCGCGGTGCGGTCGAAATAGGCGAGGTGGGAGATCTGGTCGGCGACGGTCCACGGCTCGCTCGGGGTCGATCGAGACCAGTCGGCCGGCCCGAGGGTCGCGACGAGATCGTCGAGCGCCTCCTGCTCGGCGATGAGGTCGGCACGGAGGCGGGAGAGGACCATGCCGGGCACCGTACCAGGCGACCGCAGCGCAGGCGCCGGAACGCCGAGGTGGCCGGTTGGCCCCGAACGCCCCTCGGGTCTATGTTCGCATGGCGTCGGGAGGAGCCGGGATGAGCGCGATCGGTACGGAACTGCGGAGCCGCCTCGACCCGCGCGCTCCCCAGTTCGCGGAGAACCGTGAGGCCATGGTGGCGCTGTGGGAGACCGTGGAAGCCGAGATGGCGAAGGTCCCGACGGTCGGTGGTGAACGGTACATCGCCCGCCACCGCAAACGCGGCAAGATGCTGGCCCGGGAACGCATCGAAACGCTCGTCGATCCCCACACGGCGTTCCTCGAGCTGAGTCCGCTGGCCGGCTGGGGCACCGGCGATCCGCTCGGCGGCGGTGTGGTCACCGGGATCGGTGTCGTCGAAGGCGTCGAGGTCGCCGTCAGTGCGACGGACATGACCGTCCGTGGCGGCTCGGCGAACCCGACGACCCTGGCCAAGTCGATGCGGCTCTTCGAGATCGTGCGGGAGAACCGGCTCCCGCTGATCATCCTCAACGAGTCCGCCGGCGCCGACCTTCCCAAGCAGGCCGACATCTTCGTCCCCGGCGGCGCCCAGTTCCGGCACCTCACCCGCCTCTCCAAGGCCGGGATCCCGACCATCACCGTCGGTTTCGGTCCCGCCACCGCCGGAGGTGCCTACGTGCCGGGGATGAGCGACTACACGGTGTTCGTCCAGGGACGCGGCACCGCCTACCTCGGAGGACCGCCGCTGGTGAAGATGGCCATCGACGAGGTCGTCGACGAGGAGACCCTCGGCGGCGCCGAGATGCACGCACGGACCAGCGGCCTGGCCGACTACCTCGCCGTCGACGAGATGGACGCTCTGCGGATCACCCGCGGGATCGTCCGTCACCTCCGGTGGCGCAAGCTCGGCCCCGGTCCCACCGAACCCTCCGATCCGCCCGTCTACGACCCGGACGAGCTCCTCGGCGTCGTCCCCGCCGACCTTCGGGTGCCCTTCGACGTACGCGAGATCCTCGCCCGTATCCTCGACGGAAGCCGCCTCGAGGAGTTCAAGGCCCTCTACGGGACCCAGCTCGTGTGCGGATGGGGTTCGATCTGCGGGTTCCCGGTCGGGGTCATCGCCAACAACGGCATCCTCTTCTCGGAGGAGTCCGCCAAGGGTGCGCAGTTCATCCAGCTCTGCAACCGGACCGACACGCCGATCGTGTTCTTCCAGAACATCACCGGCTTCATGGTCGGCTCCGAAGCCGAACGGGGCGGCATCATCCGCAACGGAGCGAAACTCATCAACGCGGTCTCCAACTCCGAGGTACCGCACCTCGTGCTCATGGTCGGGGCCAGCTACGGCGCCGGCAACTACGCGATGTCGGGACGCGCCTACGCTCCGCGGTTCATCTTCACCTGGCCGAACCACCGGATCGCGGTGATGGGCGGCACGCAGCTCGCCGGGGTCATGGAGATCATCGGTCGGGGAGCGGCGGCTCGTCGCGGCCTCGAGATCGACGAAGAGCAGCTCGCCGCCCAGACCGCCGCACTGGAAGCACAGATCGATCGGGAGTCGACGGCCCTGTTCGCCACCGGACGGCTCTGGGACGACGGCATCATCGACCCCCGGGATTCCCGCACGGTGCTCGGATTGGCGCTGTCGGCGGTGCATTCGAACTCGGTGGCGGGCACCGCCGAGTACGGGGTGTGGAGGCACTGATGATCCGCCGGCTCCTCATCGCCAACCGAGGCGAGATCGCCTGTCGCATCGTCCGCACGGCCCACCGGATGGGGATCGACACCGTCGGCGTGTACACCGCTCCGGATGCCGACGCCCTTCACGTCGATGCCGTCGACGTCGCCGTGGCGGTCGACGGCGCCGGCTACCTCGACGCCGAGCGCCTCGTTCGGGTCGCCATCGACCGGAGCTGCGATGCGGTGCATCCGGGCTACGGGTTCCTGGCCGAGAACGCCGCGTTCGCCCAGATGGTGACCGATGCCGGCCTCACCTGGGTCGGTCCTCCCGCCGGGCAGGTCGAGCTGCTCGGCGACAAGCTGGCAGTGAAGCGTCTCGCCGTCGAGGCGGGCGTCCCGACGAGCGTCGCCGTCGAGGCGGCGCCCGGTTCGATCCCCGCCGGGCTCGATCTGCCGGTCATCGTCAAGGCGGCCGCCGGCGGTGGAGGGCGCGGGATGCGGGTCGTCCGTTCGGCCGATGAGCTCCCCGCCGCGGTCGAGGCTGCCTCCAGGGAGGCCGCCTCCGCCTTCGGTGACGGCCGGGTGTTCATCGAGCCCTACGTCGAGCCGGCCCGGCACATCGAGGTGCAGATCCTGGGCGACCGCTACGGCAACGTCGTCCATCTCGGCGAACGGGAGTGCTCGATCCAGCGCCGCCATCAGAAGATCATCGAGGAGTCCCCGTCGTCCGGTCTCGACGTCGAGGTGCGCAGCGTGCTGCTCGAGGGGGCGGTTGCACTGGCTCGTACCGTCGGGTACGAGAACGCCGGCACCGTCGAGTTCCTGGTCGGTGACGACGGCGCCGTCGATCTCCTGGAGGTCAACACGCGTCTGCAGGTGGAACATCCGGTGACCGAAGCGGTCACCGGTCTCGATCTCGTCGAGCTCCAGCTCCGCATCGCGGCGGGCGAGACGCTGCCGCTGAGCCAGGACGAGATCGTCTTCGACGGTCACGCCATCGAAGCCCGGCTCGTCGCCGAAGACCCGGCGGCGGGGTGGCTGCCCTCGGCCGGTGCGCTGACGGCCTTCGCCGTCGACGGTGAGGTCCGTGTCGATTCGGGGGTGCGTCCCGGTTCCCGGGTGTCGACGGCCTACGACTCGCTCCTGGCGAAGGTCGTCGCCCACGGCACCACCCGGGCCGAGGCCGCGGCGAGGTTGGTCAGGGCCCTCCGAGCGGCCGAGATCGCGGGGGTCGTCACGAACCGGGACGTCCTCGTCGCGATCCTCACAGACCCCGAGTTCCTCGCCGGGGAAACGACCACCGGTTTCCTCGGTGACCATCCGGCGCTCGCCGCCGCCCGAGGGCCCGAGGGCGACGATCGTCTGGCCCTGCTCGTCGCCGCAGTGGTCTGGGCCGCCCGCCGGGACCGTGCCCGCGACCCGCACCGACACGTGGCGCCGCCCGGTTGGCGCAACGTCGCCACGCTGGGCCTGCGGTCGGTGTGGGAGGACCGCTTCGGCGAGCCGACACCGGTGGAGGAGCGGTGGCGAGACGACGACTCGCTGACCGTCGCCGTCGGATCGTGGCCTGAGCCCGATGCCGACGGTGCCCTCGGTCCCGACGAACGGCGCCGGGTGGAGGTCGAGGTGGTCGCCGTCGACGAGCGCCACCTGTCGTTCACGATGGACGGGACCCGGCGGCGGGTGTCGGTCGCCGGGGAGGCGTCGTCGGGGTGGACGGTGACCGGGCCCTCCGGTGGGGCGACGTGGCTGCGTCGTGCCCGATTCGTGGAGCACCGGGCGGACGAGGCCGGTTCCGGCCCGGTGTCGCCGCTGCCGGGGACCGTGCTCTCGGTCGCCGTCGATCCCGGCGTGGTGGTGGCCGAGGGCGAGGTCCTCGTCGTCGTCGAGGCGATGAAGATGGAGCACACGATCAGGGCTCCGTCCCGGGCGATCGTACGCGAGGTCCTGGTCGCCGTCGGGGACCGGGTCGACGCCGGCGACCTGCTCGTCGCCCTCGACACTGGGAGCTGAGGTTCAGCGGACCCGGAAGGCCAGCTTGCCGAGCTGGTCGCCGGCATCCATGCGGGCGAGTGCCTCGGGGAGTTGGGCGAAGTCGTAGGTCCGGTCGATCGGTGGCCGGACGGCGCCGGAGCCGACGAGATCCACCACCTCGGCGAACTCGCCGTGGGTGAACATCGTCGAGCCGATGATCTCGAGCTGCTTGAAGAACAACACGGGCATGGTGATCTCGACCTTCGGCCCGGAGGTGGAGCCACACACGACGATGCGACCTCCCGGCCCGGCCGCCCGCATCGTCTGGCCCCAGGTGGCGGGGCCGACGTTGTCGACGACCACGTCGGCGGAACTGCCCGAGGCGGCCTTCAGCGCCTTGGCGAACTCGTCGGAGGAGTCGAAGCCGGCCTCGGCGCCGTGTTCGACGGCCCAGGCGATCTTGTCGTCGCTGCGGCTGGTGACGAACACCCGGGCCCCCATCGCTCGTCCGAGGGCCATGGCCGCGCTGGAGACGCCACCGCCGACGCCGACCACCAGGAGCACGTCGCCGGCCGTCAGCCGGGCCCGACGTAGCATCCGGTAGGCGGTGCCGGTGGCCAGACCGAAGGATCCGGCGACCTCCGGGTCGAGGCCGGCGGGTCGTCGCACCGCATTGCGCTCCGGGACGACGATGAACTCGGCGAGGGTCCCGGGATGATGTTCGCCGAGGATCCCGTACTCGGGGCAGTAGACGATGTCCCCGGCCAGGCAGGAGCGGCATCTCCCGCACGACAGCGACGGGTCCACGATCACCTCGTCGCCGACCGATACCCGGGTCACGCCCTCGCCCACCGCGTCGATGGTCCCGGTGCCGTCGGCGCCGGTGATGAACGGCAGGGTCGGCGGTGCGGGCAGTCCCCGCGAGACCCACAAATCGAGGTGGTTGATGGCGACGACCTCGAGGGCGATCCGCACTTCGCCGGGGCCGGGTTGGGGAACGGGGACCTCGTCGAGGGAGTAGTTCTCGGGTCCGGTCGTATCGTGGAGTTGCCATGCGCGCATGACCCGCAGCGTAGACGACCCGCCCCGGTCGGCCGAGGCCGCGTCGACCCGCCGGCGTCCCATTCGCCCGACCGTCTCGTATCATCGTATGGTCGAGGTCACACTCTTGGGGGGGCGATGCACGAGGCCGCGGGGTTCTACGAGAACGAGGCATGGACGGCGGGCATCGTCGGCCTCGGTTACATCGGGTTGCCGTTGGCGCTCGCCGCCTGCCGCAGCGGTCTCGATGTGATCGGGTTCGACATCGACGAGGCCTACATCGAGCGTCTGAACGACGGTGAGTCGGTCATCGAAGACGTTTCCGACGCCGAGCTCCGTTCCGCCCTCGCGTCGCGCCTGGAGCTGACGGCGGACGCCGGCAGGTTGCGGGAAGCCGATGCGATCTTCATCTGTGTGCCGAGCCCCTTGGGTCGCAACCGGGAACCGGACCTCTCGTACATCCGCTCTGCGGTGGAGGTCGTCCGTCGGGTTGCGCATCCCCGCATGTTGGTGTCCCTGGAGTCCACGACGTATCCAGGGACGACGGAGGAGATCGTGGTCCCTGCAGTCTTGGATGGCCGGTTGCGGCTCGACGAGGACGTGTGGGTGGCCTTCTCTCCCGAGCGCGTGTCGCCCGGCGACCAGTTGGCGACCGCAGACATCCCCAAGTTGGTCGGAGGCGTGACCGAGCAGTCGACGGCGGTTGCTGCAGCCGCGTATCGGCGGATCATCGCCTCGGTGCATCCCGTGTCGTCGGCCGCCGTCGCGGAGATGGCGAAGCTCTTGGAGAACACCTACCGGGCGGTGAACATCGGTCTTGCGAACGAGATGAGCCAGCTCGCCCACGCGCTCGGCCTGGATATCTGGGAGGTGATCGACGCGGCCGCGACGAAGCCGTTCGGCTTCCAGCCGTTCTACCCGGGGCCAGGTGTCGGCGGGCACTGCATTCCGCTCGATCCGCAGTTCCTCGCCTGGCGGGCCCGCGAAGCGAAGTTCGCGACCCGGTTCATCGATCTGGCAGAGGAGGTCAACCTCTCCCAGCCGATCTACACGGCGCGACGCGTCATGTCCTTGATCAACCAGCAGCGTCTCCCGGTGTACGGCACCGAGGTGCTCGGCGTCGGTATCTCGTACAAGGCGAACATCGCCGATGACCGCGAGTCGGCCTCGCTCGAGGTCTTACATGAGCTCGAGGCGCAGGGGGCGGTCATCTCGGTTCTCGACCCCGTGGTGGGGGAGGAGCGGATCGAGGCGCATGGCTTCACGGCGGTGTCGATGGATGGGGATCTGTCGGGGTTCGCGATCGTCGTCGTGCTCACCGACCACGACGTCATCGACTATGCGGCGATCGCCGACGCGGGCCCGATCGTGTTCGATGCGCGGGGGGCATATCGCCGGCGGGGGATCGCCAGAGGCAACGTCGTCGCGCTGTAGGGCGCCCTATGGAGCTCCATCGGGTGCTCGTCAGGGGACGGTTTCGATCCAGAGCGTATCGGTCGATCGCAGCGTCGAGGGGTCGGACTGGTCCTGACCGCCGAAGACGACGAGCCGGCCGCCGAC